>Ga0209211_10002122_pt1 | contig 35090 bp, 42 predicted proteins | sample RifGroA2_FD_183992 | JGI IMG/M metagenome (GOLD analysis project Ga0209211, IMG submission 183992) | Groundwater microbial communities from Rifle, Colorado, USA - Groundwater A2 (SPAdes) (version 2) | ecosystem: Environmental > Aquatic > Deep subsurface > Groundwater | place: Rifle, Colorado... | reverse complement strand
TCTTAATTTGGGGTGTATAGATGATATTATGTGCTCTTTATCATAAGTTCCTGGTACTCTTTTATATAATCCATGAGCAGTAGAAAACGAATTCTTTTCTTTTGCAGAAAGTATCTTACCTCCGCCTAAAATGACCCCACTTCTTCTAAAAAGTCCGTTATCGACTCTTTCTGGTGATGGTACTGATACCGAAATTACCGGCTGTGCTCCTTCCAAAATTTTATAACGGTCTTCAAAATCAGCTTTGCCAACATCAATTGATCTGTTATACTCTGCAAACCCCCCTGTTACAGATGATAAGGGCATACTGTGCATGAATAGCGTACCTTTCTCTTTCATAAGACCTGCAATATCTCTCTCTTTTTCCTGCAATTCAAACACTTCCTTTTCATCAGATGTAGCGGCATAAAACTGCTCTAGTACTGCCTCTGGGTTACCGGTCTTTTTTGCAGCATTCAAGTCAGCGGCTAATCTGGAACGATAGTATGGATGATGATAGCGTTTACTAAACTTACGTAACTCTGTAATTCTATCTTTTTCCTTCAGAATACTTGGGGGGATTTCGTCAGAAGCCGGAATTCCCAACATTTCTCTTGTTTGGTTTAAAGAGGCTTTCGTATTATTAACAACTTTCTCCAAACGTTCAATCTCTTGAAGGTTGGTTTGCAGCCCATCACCTTGGTTCGAGTTTACAATTTCAACTTTAGGTGTTGGCTCCGCCTCAATAACCTCAGCGGTATTATCCGAGTTTAGTGGTTTTTGCTGAAATTGAGATACATCTTCCCTCATGACAAAAGTATAACAGGTTATAAATCAAAACACTTCTTAACTTATCAATCGTTCACAGCTAATGACACTGAGAATATTATTTTCGAAGTAAAAGCGAAACCCGCCACGACTTGAGTCGAAGCGGGACTCTTCCGTATTAATTTGCGTTTGTTCCGCGTGGTTCCGCGTTCTACCTTATCTCGTACGTAATCGAAACGTTTGAAGTTATCTTATTGGTACCGCTTGGTAATTCCGGAGTCGCGCTATCCGCGCCAGCCATACTCATTTCCGCCTTGGCATAGTACATCGGGGTAGGATACCCGCCAGCATTTTCGGAGAAACTGACAATGCGAGCAAGGGAGACTCCCAATTCTTTCGCGAGTCGCTTGGCATTCACTTTTGCGTCCGCGATCGCTTTCTCACGAGCCTGCTTGGCCACATCATCTTGCTTGTCGACACTGAAAGTAAGACCGCTTAAACTGGTCACACCGAATTCACCCAAACTCCCAATAAGCTTGCCCGCGTCCCCAATTGTTCGAACTTTCACCTCAACCGACTCGCTGACGACATACGCCACCAAAGTCTGCTTACCGCTCAACCTTGCGTAATCGTACCGCGGATAAATATTATAACCGGACACTTTAATGTCATCTTTCGAAACCCCGTTTTTATCAAGAAACGCGAGAACTTCATTTTCGTTCTGCGCGACTTTGGTTTGAGCTTCATCGACAACCAACGACTCCTCCTGTATACCGAAAGAAAACGTCGCGACATCGGGCTTGACCACCACCTCACCCTTACCGCTTACGGTGATAATCGTTTGGGGAGCAATATTTTTACCTATTAGACGCCAACCCTTAGCCTCCGAAATAGTTTTCGAAAGCAAAAATACTGCCAACAATATAAGCACTACGCCCCCCGCTTTATAAAGCTTTTCACCGACAAAACAGCCCGAACATGTATTTTTTTCTTGTTCCATAGCGTATATGACGATTAAAATTAATTTTTATTACAATACCAAATTTTTTGAAAAGGCTCAATTTACACCGGCGGCATCAAGTAGGTTTTCAAATAAAGATAATACCGTCATGGGCCCCACACCGCCCGGAACGGGTGAAATCGCGCCGACAATGTTTTTAACTCCTTCAAAATCAACATCTCCGACAAGTTCTCGCTTTGGAATTTCTTCATCCAATTTTTTAACCTGAGCGGAGTCGAACGGCCTGTCGTGAGCGGAGTCGAACGGTTTACCGGTTATAGAATTGATTCCAACATCAACCACAACCTGCCCCGCCGACACATACTCGTGATTTATAAATTTGGGCTGACCGATAGCCACCACAAGAATATCCACCTGTCTGCTTTTTTCCGGAATATCTTTGGTTTCCTTGTGACACACCGTCACGGCCGCCCCCTCCCTCGCTAGCAACGTGGCGATAGGCGCCCCCACCAAAGCCGAACGGCCGATAACCGTTGCTCGCTTACCCGAAACGCTAATACCGTAACCACAAAGCAGTGACAAAACACCCCTAGCGGTTGCGGGAACAACCGCCCGCTTATCGCCCGATTCAAACACCTTCTTGTTTTCCGAGGTTAACCCATCGACGTCTTTCCTCGGAGAAATTGTATCGATAATTTTTTGCTTATCCAACCTTTCGGGAACGGGCAACTGAATAATCACCCCGTGAACCGAGCTGTCATGATTAAATTTCTCGATGGCATCGATAAGTTTTGCCTCGCTGACGGAGTCGGAAAATCGCTCGTGAAGTACCGAGGCACCGATATGTTCGGCGAACTTCTTTTTTTGTCCGATATAAGCCGTCGATTCGGAAACCTCACCCACCTGAATAATCACAAGCTTCGGTTTTACGCCATTTTTTGTGATTACGGCCTTAAGACGGGCGCGGCCATCGTCGCGCAGTTTTCTACCGTCAAGAATTATCGGCATTGTGTCTTCGGACGATTTCTTCGGGGGCTTTTCCCTGTTCATAATAAAGCCGAGTATAACACGAAGCCTTTGATTATTGGAGGTTGGTGGAGACGTTCCTACTGTGCTATAGTACGAAAATCTTAGAGGCTAAAATCCAAAAAATGACTATTTTAAAGAAAAAAAGTACATATATAATCTTGGGCGCCGTTGTCATTGTTTTGGGCTTGTTTTTCTACGCGACACGCGACAAAATCGAACCCGTTTCTTTTGCGAAAGTAAAACTGGGAACAGTCAGCGAAGAGGTGACGGTAACCGGAACGGTAAAATCAAAGGAAGCGGTTGTTCTGGCGTTTGAAAAAACCGGAAAAGTACGAAAAATCAATATTGAAGTGGGCGACAAAGTGGAACGGGGCAACCTTCTCGTTGCGCTGGAAAACGAGGTTGAAATATCTTTGGTGGAGGATGCTGAAGCCAAGCTCGCTTCGAAACAAGCCCATTATGAGGATCTGAGAGCTGGCGGCAGTTTGGAAGAAATAAATCTAAAGGAAAGCGGTTTGGCCAAGGCGATTGCCGACCTTGCGGCCGACTATGACACGGTCATTAATGTTTTGCTCGACGCCTTCAACAAAGCGGACAACGCGGTGCGCCGCCAAGCTGACAGCCTCTTTAGCAACTCGTCGAGCGCAAGCCCAAAGCTAAACTTTACCGCTGGTAATCAGCAATACAAAACAGACGCTGAAAATGAACGTTTTAACGCCGAAGGGGCATTAAACAGTTTCAAAAAACTGGTTCAAGGTGATTTTGAAACCAGAACTGACAGTGAAAATGCCCTCGTCGAGGCAAAAAAATACCTGCTTTCCATCAATGATTTCTTGTTTAAAATTAACAGAGCTCTCGACACTTCCATCAACCTTTCCGACACGGTCTTAACCGCGGGTAAAGACGCTTTAAACACCGCCAGAACGAACGTAAATACCGCAATCACAAACACAACCGACACGGCGCAAGCAATCACTATCCAAAAAGTCACCGTGGAAACCGCGCGAAATGATTTGAAACTTACGCAGGCCGGAGCTACGCCCGAAGTACTGGTCGGCGCGCTGGCCGACATACAAAGCGCGGCGGCAAGCGTGAAAAATGCTCGAGCGGTTCTGGCGAAAACTTATATCACCTCACCGATTTCCGGAATCGTCACCAAACAGGACGCCAAAGTCGGAGAAATTGTCGGGGCGAACGCGCCTATCATCGCGGTGGCGAGCGACAATTTCAAAATCGAAGCTTTCGTGCCTGAAGTGGACGTGGCAAAAATCTCGGTTGGTAACGAGGCGAACGTCACTTTAGACGCGTACGGAAGCGACGTTTATTTCAACGCGCGTATCATCAAAATCGACCCGGCGGAAACTACTCTGGACGGCGTACCCACCTATAAAACCACTTTGGAATTTGAAAAAAATGATGAACGAATACGCTCTGGGCTTACCGCAAACATCACTCTGACGACGGCGAAACGAGAAAACGCTCTATCGGTTCCAACCCGCGCTGTATTCGAAATGGACGGAAAGAAATTCGTGCGAGTCCTAAAAAACGGAGAAGAACGGGAAGTGGTTGTGGGACTCAAGGGCTCGACCGGTGAAATCGAGGTCATATCGGGTCTGATGGAAGGAGAATCTGTTTTGACCTCGGTAAAAACAAAGTAGTCCTAAGGTTCGACCTTGGATCGGAAAAAAGGTCGGACCTTAAATTAATATGCCTCTCATAGAAGTAAAACAGTTAAGCAAAACCTACACGGACGAAGGACTCGCAACAACGGCTCTAAAAGATGTTTCGTTTTCGATTGAACCGGCGGACTTCGTCGCTATTATGGGACCCTCCGGCTCCGGCAAATCAACACTGCTTCATATTTTGGGTTTTTTGGACAAACACAGCGACGGCACTTTCTTTTTCCAAGGGAAAAACGTGTCGGATTATACCGATATTGAACTTGCAAAAATTAGAAACGAGGAAGTGGGTTTTATTTTCCAGACGTTTAATCTGCTCGCGCGCACGAATGTTTTGGAAAACGTCAAACTGCCCCTCTTGTATTCGAAAGTACCGGAGCGCGAGTGGGACCGTCTCGCGAAAGAAGCGATTGAATCGGTAGGACTTTCGCACCGGCTATCACATGAACCCTCCGAACTTTCCGGCGGCGAACGCCAACGTGTCGCCATAGCCCGCGCACTCATCAACAAGCCTAAAATCATTTTCGCCGACGAGCCGACCGGTAATCTCGACTCGAAATCGGGACAGGTAGTCATGGATATCATTCAAAAACTAAATGAAGCCGGTCACACCGTCATTCTCATCACCCACGAGACATACACCGCGGAAAACGCCAAGCGGATTATACGTTTACGTGATGGTATTATCGAAAGTGATGAAAAGGTTGAAAATCGCCGAAAAGCCTTTGAAAAATTCGTGAAATAACATGACGCAAAAAACCGTTAATAAATATGTCTACCCCTTGACCGTTGGTGAAAACACGCGAGTAAGTTACGACGAATCCCCTGCTCATATTGGCAACTTGAAACATTCGGTTGACTTCATTGTAGCTGAAGGTACACCTGTCCTTGTCGCAGCAGACGGAATAGTCGTAGACCTCAAAACCAACTCCGATATCGGTGGTCAGGAAAAAGAACTTGAGTCACTCGGCAATTTCATAGAAGTCAAACACGCGCACAACGAGTACTCCGAGTACGAACACTTGAAAAAAGACAGTGTACCAGTAAAAATCGGCGATACTGTTAGACAAGGCCAGTTTATTGGACTAAGTGGGGCTACGGGGTGGCTCGCGCATTTGGGTCCACATCTTCACTTCATGGTCGGAAAGTACGGAAAAACCAACGAGGACTATGAGACTTTGGAAATCGTTTGGGAAAAATAACACCAAAATGAAACTCACTCATCACTTCAAAAACGCCGCAACAGGACTCAAGACGAACAAAACCCGTTCATTTTTGACTATCCTCGGTATTGTTATCGGCATTACTTCAATCATTCTGGTAATGTCCCTTGGCGCGGGAGCGCAAAATTTTATTCTCTCGCAAGTGCAAGGCCTCGGTTCCAAAACCATCGCCATCATTCCGGGCCGTGAACCAAAAGGTCCGAGTGATTTCGCGAGCGTCTTCCTTGATTCGCTTAAAGAACGCGACTTGGCGAGCCTCCAAAACAAAGCCAATGTCCCTCACGCGGAAGATGTGATGCCGATAGTTTTTGGTACTGCCAAAACCTCTTACGGTAACGAGACTTACCAAACAACCGTACTAGGAGGCGGCAGTGCCGAAAAGAATGATATTATGGCGGCGATTTTTGACATCTACCCGAGCGTGGGAGACTTCTTCACTTCCGAAGATGTGGTGGCACGCGCCGCCGTTGCCGTCATCGGCGAAAAGGTCCGAAAGGAGCTCATGGAAAACGTGGCTAACCCCGTGGGAGAAAAAATAAGAATAAAAAACACCAACTTCCGAATTGTCGGACTTTTGCCGGAAAAGGGACAAGTGTCATTTTTCAATTTTGACGATATGGTACTCGTCCCATTTACCACGGCGCAACAATATATTTTGGGAAGAAAGTATTTTGACCGCATCATCGTCTCCGCCGATTCGGAAAGTACGATAGAAAAAACCGTATCCGATATTAAAATTACGCTCCGTAACAACCACAGCATAACAGACCCCGACAAAGACGACTTTTTCGTGCAGACCCAAGCCGACCTCGCGGAGAGAATCGGTTCCATCACCACCGCGCTCACCCTCTTCCTTGTCGCTATGGCCTCCATTTCCCTTTTTGTCGGCGGCATCGGCATCATGAATATCATGTTGGTTTCCGTCACCGAACGCACCAAAGAAATCGGCCTTCGCAAATCCATCGGTGCCACCAACCAAGATATTCTGACGCAATTTTTGATTGAAGCGGTGGTACTCACGGTTCTCGGCGGTGTTATCGGCATCGCGCTCGGTTCAGGACTGGCGTTCGCCATAGGCGAAATTCTTGTGCGTTTCGCCGCCGTGGCTTGGCCATGGAGCTTCCCGTGGACGGGCGCGGCTTTAGGCCTCGGCGTCTCCGCCTCCATTGGCCTCATCTTCGGCATCTACCCCGCCCGCCACGCTTCACGGAAAAGTCCGATGGAAGCCCTCCGTTATGAGTAGGGACAGGTCACACCGAAACATCCCATTCAACGTTGACCCCCACGCTGTACAACCCTACAAAAAGGTGTCGGGAATTTTTAACAAATTGTAAATTGATTGGCAAGCTTTACGGAAATTTCTACCGCCTCTTTTGGACTTTTTACCGCAACAACTTTTAATCGTTTACGTTCATCGATGTAAGTGCCAGCAAGCTTGTCCGCCCAACCGCCGCTTCCCGTAAGGGCGACAACGGGAATGTTCAGTTGGTACGCGATTGCCGCTTCGGTCAAAGTTCCCGACCCGCCGGATATGATGATAAGCGCGTCGCAAGAGTTGACCAGCACAAATTCACGCCCCCCCCCACGCTCCAAACCGGTGCAAATGATAACGTCCGTACTCCCCTCTTTGTCCCAAATGTCCTTGCCTTTTCCATACGTCACACCGACAGTGAGACCTCCCACACTTTTCGCCCCGCGGGACGCGGCGGTTGAAAGGGAGTCGCAATCTTTTTCCGCGCCGTACACCAAGGTATTACCACTCTCCGCCACAAGTTTCCCAACCTCAAAAGCCATCTTCTCAACCTGCTCAGAGTACTTGAGGTCCGCCGCCGAACCCATAACACCGATTTGAAATTTCCTCTTTTTCATACGGCAAATGTAACATATTTTTCTCAAAGAAAAAAGCCAACGAAAACGTTGGCTGTACCCGCAAAAACTTTATCTTACGAACTGTTGGAGTGCCGCAACAAACGGAACTTCCGAAGGGGAAATCCCCAACACTCCCCGTTCCAGGTCGGAGCATAGGACGGGACGCCCGGACGCCCTACCAATCTCGTTAAACAACAAAGAGGTCAAATCAACGCAACGCTCCGACACAACCTCTTCGTACTCCGGAGCAATGGACGCCCAGTCCTTCATGAGTCCAAAAGGAGCAATGTAGGGTATGCCGATATTGTGCGCCCCCCGCAAAGTGCGTCCACACAGCGGCACGCCGGGGAAAAAGTCCCGCTCGCACACCTCGTCAATAACTTCGGGAAACGAACGAACACATTCAACCTCGTAACCGTGTGCCCTGACTTTGTCCATACCGGACCCAATGGCGATGCCAGTGTACACGGATTCGACGGCAATGCCGGATTTTTTCAGCAGTTCCAAAATACGCAGAAGGAACCCGCCACTGAAAATCACGTCTTCCACGATTGAAACGGTTCGAACGCCGGCATTGCGCAATACGGCAAGTTGTTCACGCAGATTTGCTGCTCCACTTCTCGTATAGAGACCTGCGTCGGCGTTCTCAGCATTAACGCACCGAGATACCTCGAGTCTAAAGGGAGCGTCGAGATAGGCACGTTCAAGCGACAAAAGCGGGTGCTTCGCCGCCAAGGATTTTTCCGCCAACCCTCCGGCAATTTCTTGTTCGGAAATCAAAATGAATTGAGGAAAAATGTTCCGCATGAGCCGACTAAATTCGGCGCGCAACTCGGGGAAAAATTCACCGTCGGGAAGAATGAATCCGTAAGTCAAAGCCCACTTCGAAAGCAGCACTTTGATGTCCGCCGAAACTACATACGGCGGCGCGCTCACAGGAACTGTTCGGTCAAGTTGCACAGAAGAAAGGACAGGGGAAAGAGTTTCCATAAGATACGTAGAATATGTTTTTGCCAAAGAACTATTTTCTATAGAACCGACGGGGTCCTATTCTTTTCAAAAGAAAATCCCTTTTGAGAAGGGATTGACAGTTGTGCTTTCAAATACGGCAAACACTTCCAATCTCTTCTCACAAGAGGAACTGAAAGTGATGATGCACTTGTGTCAATAACATTTTCATTGAAGTATTATCGATAATACAGCCATGTCATTTTCTGTCAACCTTGACGAAGTCGTTAAATTGTACGTAAAAAAGGAAAAAAGAAAAGACCAGTTGGTCGCGATGCAACCAGCTGGCCAAACATAATCATACTTTTCAAGACCAAAACCCGTGCGCCCGCGCCATAAATATTGCCGCAAGAGCCTTGTCCGACTCACGTCTCACGTACGAAGACAAAACGCACTGCAAGGTGCGCCCAAGACGAAACGACCGCTCCACCGTAAGCACATCGCACCCAAGAAGTGGGGGCAACTTGGAAACGCACTCGTCTTCAAACATGCGACCGACTTTCTGAGCGTCTGCCATGTCGGCCCTTTGCATGCTCGCAACAAATTGCCCGAGACTGACCGCGGGATTGCCGAGATATGTGCCTTGCATCCATGGGTCCATAAACGAAATTCCTTCCGCGTGCAGAAAAATGTTGTCGGGGGTAAAATCTAGCAACATTAATGCTGACTTTCCCCACTTGCCCGTCCAGTCGGACTGTTTGAGCAACGCCAAAAGTTCCGGCACTCCTTGGTGTGTAAACCGACTCATGTGAGACATGACCTCGTCCACGAACATTGGCCTTTCGTTCTCAAGTGACCTGCCAGGAAACTCAACAACCGTGTTCTTTATTATGCGCATTAAACGCTTCAACAAAAGAGTGCAAGCCGCCTCTCCCCCGTTTAACGCATTCATCGAGAATCCCAAGTCCCGCATCACAACCCCCTCACCATCCGAGAGGGTCAACTCACCCATGTTCGACGGCACAAGCTCTGACATACCCAGCGCCTTCATTTCCTTATACCCATGAAGGTTCCCTCTCACCTCGTTGAGCGCGGACTGGTCCGCTTTTGGAGCAAACTTCACCACCAAACCTTCTCTTTGGCCGTTCCGCTCAAACCGAAGAATCTGACAACCCATGTGCCCCGAGTCGTATGAACCGACGTTTTGGGCCCCAAGCAGTTTTTCAATGTTTTTAATGTCCACCTTTGCCTCCTTTGAATTTTCGTTAAAGGTTTTTACTAACACATCAATAACACATTACTAACAAAAAATCAAATAACTGGGGTAACTCAAAAGACTTAAGATAAAAATTTTAGAGTGGCAACCAATTCGCCAATTGATTTTATATTTACATCAGCAACAAGAGAAAGCTTTGTTGGGTGAACAAAAATCGTCCGCATACCGAGTTTTTTCGCCGGAAGAATATCGGTTTCTTCTTGGTCACCAACGGCCACGCAATCGGCAGGGCGAATCTTGTATTTTTGAACGACAGCCAAAAACGCGTTGCCAAACCCTTTGCGCCGGCCTCCCTCCCCCGAAAAAACACTTGTGCGGAAAATATCTTCGACCGACAGCGCTGTCAGCACATTCTTTATCCATACCTGCGGAGCGTCGGAAACAAGAGCGAGCTCGTATGTTTTTTGCAGCTCCAACAAAACTTTTCGGAGGTCTGGATTTTTCTTGACTATACCACGAGTAGGAATATCCCAGACAGTATTAAAATAGTCGTAACGTGAAAGTCCATACTCTTTTTCAAGCCCGATGCTAATTTGCTCACGGTATTTTTTTTGAACAGTTTCAAGAACAGTCCGTGCCCCCGCTTTACTTTTGGAGAGTTTTTCGGAAATAAATTTTATAGCGTTTGCCAACACTCGCCTCTTCAGGAGCGAGCCGTCGTACGAGCCGCCTACCAAAGGGTACAACGTCCCGTCGAGGTCAAAGACAATAAGTTTTTTGCCATTCGTTTTTTTCACCCGATAACTATGCCATAGTTTTTCCAAAGAAAAAAGCCGGCTCCTTGTTGGAACCGGCATATGCTTGCGCACACCTCAGGCGGTAACTTGGTCGATTAGTTCAATAGCACCGCGCGTTCGCTCCTGACCGGCAACCAGAATACAACACTTCTTGAATTCAGGACTCGCGTTTTTCACCGCGCAATGCTTGACACGACTGTCATCCATGAAATCAGACATACTGTTCCCGACCATGTAAATTTCGCGGTCGCCAAAAAGCTTTACGAGCGGGTCGCAGGCCATCGACTTTTTTGTGTCCTTGTGATGGTACACACAAATGCCGTAATCCGGATTTCTGTCCGTATCTCTGGCTTCCCACAATTCGGGAAATTTCTTGGCGCCTATTGCGGTAACCAAATGAATCACTTCGTCGAGAGCATCGACATCTTTTGTCCAGCCGTGGCGAGACTGCTTGCGAACAAAAAAACTCAAACTGCACTCGCGAAGGCCGTTTATGAGCACCGCGGTGCCATTCACACAACCGTTGGTCGGGAGCCGGGGCAGCCGGTTTGCAACCTCATTCACGTGACCGACCACAGTAAGATAGCGACTAAGGTTCGCCCCCGTGGTTAAGGCTCGCAAAAACGCCTGACGCAGTTTTTTAAAGTCCCGAGCCTCGCGGTTTGCGAGCAAAACTTTCGCATCCGCATTTTCGGCAATGAGCGCTCCTCGTTCCGCCACAATCGGCCCGCCTATACCATAGGCCACGGCGCGTGTTTGGAGAGTTTCGTAAGCAGAATCGGAATTGAGGCCAATAACCGCGCCGCGGGTTTCAGCGCGACGGAGTGCCGCGTGCCACTCTGAGGCGGGACAGGTCAATTTGTAGTTAATATCAACAAGTGTTTCATCCACATCAAGGAGAATTAGGGGTCCATTCATAAGTATGTCTGGGAACAGCGCAATATTCACCAATGCCAACCGGCATGAGTGAACAGTTTTAGCGCGACTTTCTATAGGATGGTATATCCTATCTTTTACTTCAGGTCAATAGCATGTTGTAACAAAAATAATCCTTGACCTGTAGTTGTGCGGGTATAGCATTTACTGTAGGAAAACAGCTCGTCAAAATTAAACACGCCTCCTCGTGGCCTGTGCGACCTGTCACTTCCTGCAACTCCCAGAAACCAAACTTTCAGAACTCCCATCCTATGAAAACTCAAAGACAAGCATCTCCGCAAAGCGCGGAGCTCCCCCATACAGAACCCAAGAAACAATACATCATAACGCAAACGCTCGGCGGCGTACTTCGTTCGCTCAAAGCGACCAACCTAATCATCCCCTCAGCCGAAAGAATCGCGCGAGGTGAGGAAACAATCCTATCCGGCATTCGCTCCCTTACGAAAGACCAGAACACGGAGGTGGTTGCGATACCGATGGACGAACAATGCGATAAGATTAGCGCGGCTGTTCACAAGGTCAAAAAGGCTTGCCCCACCGCCACCATCGTAAGCACCGCCCCACTGCTTTCCTTTGAAAACGGCGGAATATGCGTCGAAATGAGTCGCATCGTTGACCTTCAGGGGAAACTTATCGGCATCGGTTCAAGGCCGGGACACCCCTCCATTGAGAGGCAACTTGCCCGTCATGATCGGATGATTCAAGAACAACCGGTAATTGTCGCCGAAGACGGTTCGTTTACGGGAAGTTCCCTGCAACACCTCTTGGCTAAATTGCAAGAACGACGCGCGCGTGTTCAGGCTGTAGTTCTCGGCATCCTGTTTCCTCAAGCAAAGGAAGCGGTTCGAAAGGTGTACAAAGGCGAAATCATCACCTGCTACGACTTCAGCAACCCTACCGACTGGATGCCATCGCACGACTTCGTGCCCTTTACGCCGAATGCCGGTCGGGTTGTGGGATTCGAATTCGGTGCGAACGCATTCCCCATCTACCTCTACGACGGAGCGAGCATCTGCATGCCATACATCCTGCCGTACGGAAAACCGGATGACTGGGCTAGCCTACCTCCGGAACGTTTCGGACTGCGCAACTTCAGTCTTCTGTGTCTGCACTTGGCCCACGACCTCTTCGAGGAAACCGAGAGACTCAACGAAAAACACATCTTGATTTCGGACGTATGGGACACGAGGCCCCGAACATCAATTCCGATTTCACCGATGCTGAGTGGTCTCGACGGGCCTTTGGACTTTTCCGACACACCCGAGCGCATCACTCGACTGCTACATTTTGACATGGAGATGTTCTCGTAGCGAACGAAAACAAAATAGTCAGTCCGCACCCGTACTTTTTCGGGTGCTTTTTAATTGACAAAACGAAGGTTGATGATAACGTTCGTGGCAGGTTTACATCAATCCCATTATGAAAGGTACATTGTGAAAAAGAAAGAACTCACGCGGTTACGAACGGCACCGGGCGAAAAGGTCGGGTGGGAAACACTGATTGAACAACAAGTTCGACTGACGGGACGGCCTTGCGTCTTCAGTGCCGAGATTGACGGGGTGCTTAGGGGATGCGTCCAAGGCATAGGCATCTCTGAGGGAAAGTTGGTTATTCAAATTCAACTCGAATTTATTCTGGAAGAGGTTGAGGGTTGGAATTGGACTCCTTTTGGAACCGGAACATTCTTGAATATCACTCCACCGTTTTTTATAAACCCCCGGGGGAAGCAAAAAGGAAGAGGGCGGTTTTTACCGAAACCGGACGTCCCCGAAAAAACAAAGCTGGCGCCGGTTCATCACCACGGAATAAGAAAAATTACCCAGCGGGGAATTACGTATCGAACAAAGCAGCAGCCAAAACTTAGAAGGCAAAACGTGGTGTATCATTCTTTGAACATCCGAATTCGACACAGCTTTTTACGGAAAGCTGTTTTTCTTATAAAAATCAGTGCTAAAAATTCGATTGACAAAATTGCCAGCGGTGATAGTCTCAAAAACAGATTGACAATCAAATCAGTCGAGAAAACAATTCACACCGAAAACAACGGAAAGGATCTCTTATGAGTATTACAAGGACGGTAAAACCGGAAGTGTTGGCGGGATTTCAGGACTACCTGCCGGAGCGAATGATTGCGTGGCAATCACTCATCGAAAAAATCCGCAAAGTGTACGAGTCGTTCGGGTTTCTCCCGCTCGACACCCCGTGCATGGAACGGCCGGATGTGCTGACCGGCGGACAGGCATTCGACAAAAGTGTCTATGTCTCCCGCATCGTGCAAGGTCTGGAAGACCGCGGCCAAGCGGTGGTGGAGGACATCGACTCCATGCTTCGCTTTGACCTCACGGTTTCACTCGCGCGCGTCGTGGCAGCTTATCCAAAACTGTCGAAACCTTTTAAGCGCTATCAAATTGGCAAGGTGTGGCGGGGGGAAAAGCCCCAACAGGGACGATTCCGCGAGTTCGTGCAGTTCGACATTGATACCATCGGCTCACGCTCGATGCTGGCCGACACCGAGATCATTCAGGTCATGAGCGCTGTTATGGAAACGTTGGGGATCCCCGACTACCTGATCAAATTCAACAATCGGAAAATCTTGAGCGCGCTGGCGGAAATTGTCGGCTGCGGAGGTAAAGTGAACGACCTGTGCCGCGTGCTGGACAAAGTGGGCGACATCGGAATCGACGGCGTGGTCAAAACGCTGACGAGCACGGAAACAGCGAGAGCATTTGAGGAAAAGTTGATACTCTCGACCGAGCAGGCCGAGTTCGTGCGACAATTCCTTGCCCTTCAATCTGATACACCCGAGGGCTTACTCGAGTCAGTCGGGTCACTGTTTGGCGGTAGTAGCGAGGTTGGTACGGAGGGCGTAACGGAGCTGAAAGAAATTTCGGCAAACCTCGACGCGCTCGGCGTACCACGAAACCGTTGGCAAATCGACCTGTCGGTCGCTCGGGGCCTCGGCTACTACACCGGCCCCGTCTTTGAAACGTCACTCACGCAGTCTCCTGAAATGGGTAGTGTGTTCTCCGGAGGCCGGTTCGACGGTCTCACCAACCGCTTCATGGCCGGCTCAAACATTGCCGGCGTCGGAGCCTCGGTTGGAGTGGACCGGCTCATTGCCACTCTTGAAAAAAGAGGTGCGTTGGTAAGCCGAAAAAGCACGGCTGACGTTCTGGTTACGGTGTTTAACCCGACCCTCGTGGCAGCATCACTACAGTTTGCCGAGCGTTTACGCAAACAAGGATTCAACACCGAACTCTACGTGGAAAACGCGGCCCTTGGCGCCCAACTCGGCTATGCGCGTACGCAGGAAATCCCCTTTGTCGTGGTCATCGGACCGGACGAGGCGCGGGATAGCGTAGTTGCCCTAAAAAACATGGCAACCAAAACGCAGGAAAAATTGACCGAGGAAGCGTGTTATGCTACCATCCGGTCTAGTCTCGCTTCGAAGTAGGCGGGAAAAGCTGTGGGGGCACGTAGCTCAGTGCGTAGAGCGATGGCCTGTGGAGCCATATGTCGCGGGTTCGATTCCCGTCGTGCCCACCACCTCCGACTGATTTGGTCTTTTGTTCTCTAAGTTAGTTTGCGATTTTTGTGAAGCGGATACCCTGTATCCGCTTTTTCTTTGGTTGCACAAAACAAGCCAAATTCAAAATTCACGGGAAGCACCGTCGAGGATATCGACAAACTCGGCTTAATGGTACTTTTGTGAGGCTACACTTTCCCTCCAAGTAATGTCTTAACCATCTTGGCTTAATGGTACTTTTGTGAGGCTACACTTTCCCTCCAAGTAATGTCTTAACCAAACTCAATACCCTCGGGCGGGAGGAACTTCTGGGGAATCATGCGGGTCACCTGATTAAACTTAAGCATTCCATCGTGAATGGGAAAACAGACTTTTGGTTTGAGAAGTTTGGCGTAATCAATCGCGTCGCTTATTTTCATCCACGGGCCGGCGACGGGAAGCGCCAAAATCTCAACGGGTTTCTTTGGGTTGTGGAACGCGTCGCCGGGGTAGAAAAAACGTTTTTGGAAAAAATATCCCGTGTTCACAACCTGTCCGAAACTCTTGTAAATAATTTCGTGTTTCTCGCCGTGCCCTTCCACATAAACACTGGAAAATTCCTTGGCCCCACCATGCTCCAAAATTTCATGCGGTATTTTCTCAACATCAAGAAGCTTCCCCACCGACGCGTTGGTGACAATTTTGGCTTTCGGATTATTTTTCAAAACCGTTTTTAGCGATTCCAAATGAAAATGGTCTTGATGTTCGTGCGTAATAAAAACATAGTCGATATTTTTCTCTTCGTTCTGCCGCGTACTCCACGCCCCAGGGTCGGTCATAATCCGAACTCCATTTTCTTCTACAACCAAACAACAATGTCCGAGCTTGGTGATTTTCATAAAACACTAGAAACGCAAACCCTTAAGAAAATTTTTGAATTCATTTTCCGTTTCAGGGTGGAGAAGCCCGTAACGCACCGTCGCCCGAAGAAAACCTATTTTACTGCCGCAATCAAGCCACTCCCCTTCGAGTTTTACACCGTACACGTCTCCTTTTTTGGCCACCGCGTCAAGCGCGTGAGCAAGCCGGAGTTCCTCATCTTCTTTTACCCTCACTTTTTTGAGAGCCTCGATAATCTCCGGCGTGATAATGTACTTTCCGACTACCGCGAGGTTTGATGGGGCATCCGCAAGCTTGGGCTTTTCTACGGTCTCTTTTATCTTGAATACCTTGTCAGTGACTTTGTCCCCTCTCACAATACCTTTCGTGGGAATCACTTCGTCGGATACTTCCGCAAGCGCGACCATCGGTTTTCCGTATTTCTCATATACGTTCATAAGTTGTTTCAAAGCGGGCGTGTCGCTCAATATCAAATCGTCGCCAAAAAGTACCGCGACCGGCTCATCACCGATTAGATGGGCGGCGGTGAGAATAGCGTCACCATCTCCTTTGGGGTATTTTTGGCGAACGTAAGCGAACCTCGCGAGGTTCGAAATGTTATGCACAAGCTTTGCCGCGTCCATTTTTCCTTTTTCCTCAAGCATCCGTTCAAGGCCGGGTGCTACATCAAAATGGTCCTCAATGGTACGCTTGTCGCGACCGGTCACAAAAATGATATCGGTAATACCGGCGGCAACAGCTTCCTCAACCAGATATTGAACCGCCGGCTTATCCATTATCGGAAGCATCTCCTTTGGCTGAGCTTTGGTCGCGGGCAAAAAGCGGGTACCGAGACCCGCAACAGGAATAATCGCTTTTGTAACCTTTTGAATCATTTTAGTTGATTGAGTATACCCCCACACTTACTTTGCCGCAAAGTGGGCGCGGGGTATATCAGAACTCATATTAAATGTAACCCCGAGAGCACCCCGAAAATTATATGGTTTTAGCGTAAATACCGAAGGACTCAAGATGCTTCGCCAAAATGTGCGCCGGAAGACCGACAAGACTCCAATAATCCCCCGTCACTTTTTCTATAAGCGCCCCGCCTAGACCCTGAACCGCATACGCTCCAGCCTTGTCCAACGGCTCACCGGTGTCTATATAATCTGTAATTTGTTTTTCACTCAAAGTTTTGAAAACCACCCCGGTCACTACTGCCTCAACAATCACTACACCTGTCGCCTTACGCGTGATTGCCATGCCCGTAATAACCTCGTGCGCTTTCCCGGACAACCGCACGAGCATTTTCTCAGCCACTTCTTTTGTGTGAGGCTTCCCCATAACTTTTCCTTCCAAAACCACAATCGTGTCGGCGGCAACCACGATCGAGTCGGGAAATTTTTCGGAAACGTTTCGAGCTTTTCCGAGAGCCAAGTATTTTGCAAGTTCCACCGGAGGGAACGGCAACGTCATATCCTCTTCATGCCCACCGAGGACAACCTCAAACTCTACGCCCATCTTTTCCAGAATTTCTTTCCGACGAGGAGAGCCTGACGCGAGAATCACTTTAGGCTTTTTGACGTTCATAGTTACAACAAATAACTCTTCTTAAAAAGCTCGTACCGCCACTGTTGAAGTTTGGGTGCAAGATGGTTTCTGGCCGTTGACCAAATAGCTCGACAATACTCAAATTGTTCCCTGTATTCGGAAAGCTTGGGAAGATTCATCTTCAAAAACAAGGTGTCGAATTTCTTGTAATACATATCCTCCTGTTTTTCCGAAAAAGAGTACCCGCGATAGTATTCGTAATCATGACTTTCCGGAAACCAGTTGATGTGAAAAATATTTGTCACCAAATCATAACCGTACGGGGCATAATATGTTTTTTCGAAATCAATGACACCTAAAGGGAACAAGTTATGCGAGTTAAAGTCTCCTTGCGTTAAAACAGACGGAAAAACCTTGAGCGTGTTAACGGCTTCGTCGTAGCGACTTAAAATCTTTTCGCCAAACTCCGGCAGCTCGTCCGCCAAATCGCGCGGTCGGACAATATCGGTCAACGACAGACCGCCCGTCTCTTCCACAACCGTGCCAAATTGAGCACGGGCGAATTTTTCGCTTATCCGTAAAAAAGTTTCAAAAAGCTCCGGAGAAATGACGCCATGTTTTTCAATGTCGTCCCGAAACAGCTCACTTAGACGCTTTTCTCCTAATGATTTCTCCAAAAAGTACCCCTGTTCGCCGGTGTCCCCCTTCCCAACGATTTCCGGTACGGGAAAACCGAAGACTTCAAACTTTTTGTGAAGTCCCATCATCCGGTCAACCGATTCCCGCTCCCCGACCCGAGCAAAAAGCTCTCCGCTGGTGTACACAGCCACCTCACCGCGGCGACTGCGCTTTACGAGGTGAAACTTTTTGCCGTTTATGGTTACTTCTTCTAAATCTTGTCCGTTCATTTAGACAGTATAGCAAACACCCAGTCCGATAAAACCCCTGCGCCACTCTCTCATTCGTGAGAATGTGCGAATGATGCCGAATAAAAAAGTGTAGCAATGCAAAACCGGCAAAAGAAAATCGTTTCGACATATAATCGAAACGATGAATCAAAATGAAATCCTAGTCCGCCGGAGGCGGGAGGACGAGGTCGCCTTCGGGCCCGAAGATAACTTGCCGTTCACCTTCCTCAACCCGACCGACAATGAGCGCGTCGTAGCCAGCCTTCCGAGCCACTTCGGCTGCTTTTTCCCCGTCAGTCTTGGAGAAAATGGCGTAGTACCCGATGCCCCAGTTGAAGGTGGTGAGAATGTCCATGATACTTACACCGAGTTCCTGCATGAAAAGAAACAGTTGGGGAATTTCTTTCGGCCAATCATGAATGCGATAGGTAAATGGCCGTTCATCGAAAGCGAGTTTGGCAATGCCTCCGCCTGTTCCCGGCACAAGAGCGTGAATGTCCAGATCGTGTAACTGCCACTCCTCCACCGCCCTTACATACGAGCGTGTCGGAATGAGGGCCTCATCACCGAGCGTATTACCGTTCGGCAACTTCGCAAGAAACTCCTCCTTGAGCCCAAGTGCCCGCTTGATGACAAGCGAGATACCGTTGGCGTGGAGCCCCGAAGCGGTCAGGCCCACCACGACGTCGGTTGCACCCATTTTTTTACCCGTGACGAGATTTTTGTCGGGGTCAACGATGATGCCTGTCACACACCCGCTAAACGACGGCGCGCTTGTAACCGGCGGCAAGGCGTTGATGAGATACTTGAGCGCCGGCGACTCGCCTTGCACGAGGGCCATACCGACCGCTTCGCAGACCTCATAAAAACCCTCGCCGATGTCTGCCGCACGGTTCGCATCCATAAACCAGCTATCCTGACCTGCGGCAACTTCATCCGTGTACGCGACGGGCATGGCGCCTTGAGCGATGCAGTCATTCGCCGCCATCAGAGCGGTGTCAATCGGAATCCCTTTGTAGTAGCTCTTGCCAGTTCCGGCAAACTGGGCCATCCACTCGGCAATCCAGTTTTTATTGCCGAGCCCTTCGGTGGTCTGGCACCACATGTGCGGCCGGTTGCCACCCGCGTACCAAAACACCCCGCCGTGAGCGTGAAGTAAATTTTCGCTAACAAACACATCTCGCTTGTTTGGGAACCGAACTGTCCGTTGGGCCGTTCGGATCATTGCTTGCTTGAACGGCTTGATCTTTCTGTAGTCAACGCCCGCTTGGGCATATTCGCTACGCTGTTCTACTGTTGTTTGCATGGAACTATCCTTTAGGTTCGTTATTTTGTTTGCACTGAAACTCTGTAACTGTAGCAAAGTCTACACACAAACTGTGAAAAAACAACCTTGACGTACAGATACATGTATATCCAAACACCCCCTCATTGGTGAGAATGAAAGAAGTAAGATGAGTTAACTTACCAAAAAAAACTCACTCGAGAGTACGAGTGAGCGGAAAAATTGGGAGGGGTTAACGTTCAAGATAGGCTTGCGCCGTCGTGTGCACCCTATCTCTTGGAATAAAACAATTGCAACCGAGGTTAGCGAGTGGTCCGATATGTTCGGCAAGTCCGACAACCCAAACCGCGTCGGCGAAACGATCCTTGATGCTCCTGATCAAATCTGAAGCACCGGAGACATCCCCCACAACCAGCACTTTTGCGGTTGCCTTGCCATTGAAAAAACTTCCGGCCTGAACTACGCTGTCCGCAATGTGAACTGTAACCCCTTTCGAGCGGAGAGCCCCAACTGATGCCGAATCGTCCCAACCACCCGGCTTGTCAACAATCAAAACGGTGTTTTTCATAATAAACAGCTTTTGGAAACTGTTTTAATAATAGCAAATCCACAACCGATAAAACGCGATAGGACACATACAGCCTATGTAATCAAATTTCGCTCGATAACCTCTCTCGCGTACTTATCCAACCCGTTTTGTTTTTTCCACCCTCAATTGTCACCCATTTATATTCCGTGTTCTCGCTCGTATCAAGTACCGGCTCGCCTTTCGTGTCGGCAACATAAGTAAGCCTCACCACGTGCTTCTCCGAATTTGGAATAATGTCCTGCGCGGCCAGCAAGCGCGGCTCTGAAGTAATTTCAAGTCCCGTCTCCTCTTTCACTTCTCGCTTCAAATTTTCCAAAAGCGGACTTCCCGAGTCAATCCTGCCCCCTACAATGTCCCACGGGTCCTTAACGTCCGGATACTTCACGGGCGAACGCTTTATAAGCAAATATTTCCCCTCTTGGTTTTTTAAAAATACTTTGACACCAACTTGGAGAATCATGACTCTAAATTGTTATCGAGAATAATAATGCTTCGCTTAATGGCCACAAAAGCATAGGCCCAAAGAAACGGCAACCAAAGTGGTATGAGGCCAAAAAGACTCGTCCGCGTAAAAATCTCCACGCCTGTAGAAACAAAGAAAAGTTCGGAAATGGTTAGCACCACAAAACCGAAAATCAGAAAAATCGAATCGTGTTTCTCGTATCGTATCCCAAAAGCGACGCCAATAATTCCACAATAAATAACCGTGAGTGCGATATCGCCTGACACCAAAGGAATCAGTCCAACCATAAGAATGACTGGTAGACTATTCAAAAAAATATGTGAAACGATTTTTATCATACGTCGGACACGTAACTACCCATTTTTTATCGCGCCATTTCGTAGCGAATCGCGCGACATCAAAAATATCGATGGGGTGGCTATCGGGAATCGAACCCGAATTAAAGGTTCCACAAACCTCTGTGTTGACCGTTACACCATAGCCACCATATTGTTTGCCGCCTATTTATAGCTCGGCGGCTCCTCATTTATAGCACATTTATGGTTGCTTAATCTAGCCAGCGCGTAGAGAAGTGAAGAAAGACGGTTTAAATAAGCCAGCGTATCGGCACCGATTTTTGTGCCGGTTTCGTTGACGGCGACGACCCGCCGCTCGGCGCGACGGGCCAGAGTACGGGCGACATCAAAAGTAGCGGCGAGTTCCGTGCCGCCGGAAATGAAAAAAGTTTTTATTGGCGGCAACTCTTTCTCTATGACGTCGACAAGTTTTTCGACCTCCTTCACCTTTTCTTTAGTGATAGTTTTTGGCGCGCCGGCAAGTTCCGCCTGTACTATAAAAAGATTCTGCTGAATCTTGTGTGTTATCTCTTCAAAGCTTGAATCCTGAATCTTGAATCCTGAATCCTTTCCTTTGATTTTACACAACCCCAAAAACGAGTTTGTTTCATCAAGCGAACCGAGCGCCTCGGCCACGGCAGAACTTTTGGAAATTCGCTGGTCGCACGCGAATGTTTTGGTTGTTCCTTTATCTCCGGCACGGGTGTAGAGCATACAGGAAGTATAAAGTGAAAAGTGAAAAGTGAAAAGTTTTTTGAGAAGCTACAAAACAAAACTGGCCAAACAAAAAACCGCTTTCACGGTTTTTTGTTTTTCGGGTGCGCGGGAGAGGAGTCTTGAATCTTACAGATTCTGTACACCTTTCGTATCGTACATGCAATGCTCCGTGCGATATACTCAAGGTCTTCAAGCCCCCTCTGTCCTCCTACGGAGGACTCCGCGTCAAACTAAAAACCGGCCGAAGCCGGTTTTTATTTGTGCGCGGGAGAGGACTTGAACCTCCACGCCTTGCGGCACAGGAACCTCAATCCTGCGTGTTTACCAATTACACCACCCGCGCATCACTTTGTAAATACCCTACCTTTGTGCTTGTGTACTATAGCTAAACTTTTCTCTATTTTCAAGTATTTCCTTGTCAATTTAATACTACGTTTATTTTTGTACATCAGCCGCGCAAGCTTCATCGCTTCATATTTTGAGTATCTGAGTTGATAATAATTATTCTCTCCTCCCTTTTTTCTGTGCGCGCTTACATGTCCGTACAAACCAGAAAATTTTGCAATTATTGACTGTAGCCAGGTAGCGAAAGAAATACTTCCGGAAGCAAAACCGATGTAAAACATAAAACTGGACTTCCAGCGAGGGTCCCAATATGAATACGAGCAACCATCGCCATCAAAGCAACCCCGTAAAAAATCGAAAAAATACTCTTCTGGAATCTTTAATTTCCCCATAGTTAATGATTTTGCGGGATATATACCGATGGATTTCAAAAAATTACAAAACAAAACATCTCCGAATTGGACTCTGTACGCCCACGCTCCTTTGTACCCTGAAAAAGTTTTGTCTACCTTAGATTCAATGCTAAGAGAGAGGAGGAAGTTTTTAATTTGTTCCCTGTCTTTTGACACAAAAGAAACATGTCGACCTGAACCTCTAACATTGCCGTCAGTCGCAATGAGACCGATAGCATAGGCAAAATTACTAGACCATTTTATTTTAACTTTCCCTTTTGGTTTTGAACCTCGCTTCCCCATCACTATAGTATATCGATAAATCTAAAATACCTCAAGTAATAGCGTATATCAATTATTTTCAACGAAATACTCGCCGAGCGGCGAGTATTTCGTTGCATTTAAAAATTATTTTTTCTCTTCCGTTTTTGCTTCGACGATTTTTTCGGTGGAAACTTCGGCAGGAGTTTCTTCGTGCTTAACGGCGCGAGCGTTTCTCATCTCGCGGCGGATTTCCTTGGCGGCCTTTTCACGAACATGGTAAAGCTTAGCGTGACGAACTTTCGAACGTCTAATAATTTCCACTTTTTCAATCGAGGGGGCGTAGAGCGGAAAAATCTTTTCAACACCGATGCCGTCAATCACTTTGCGAACGGTAAACGTAGCGCCCGCCTCCTTGCCGTGCTTTCGGGCCAAGACCAAACCTTCAAAAGCTTGAGAACGAACTTTCTCCTTAACCTTGTCTTTTTCCATGAATCGCTCGGTGATTTTCTGCCAAACACGCACTGTATCTCCAGCCCGAACATCAAGTTTAGCTCGTGCGGCTACATCAATCGGGGCAATGGTAAAATCGTTTGTTGCCATAGTGGGAGTACTCTAGCATAGGTAGATTAAAGATTCAAGATTTTAGATTTAAGGAGAATTCCGATAGGGCATTTTTAAAATCCTCCGGATACGGAGCTTCGACGGTTAATTCTTTACCGGTCGGAAGTTTGAATTTCAAAGAAAAGGCGTGAAGAGCAAGACGACTGAAACCGAGAGCGCAATCACGTTTGGGAGCATATAATTTGTCACAAACTACAGGATGACTAATGGCCTTTAAATGCACCCGAATTTGATGAGTGCGGCCAGTTTTTGGGTGAACGTCTAAAAAAGAAAAACCATCGTGCCGTGCCAAAACCTTGTATTCAGTGACAGCTTCCCGCTCTGCCCCCCGCCTCCCACGCTCGGCAGTCCATTTCCTAAAGTCGCCGGTACTTCGCGCGATCGGACGGTCGATAACACCTTCGTCGTTTTTCACCTCACCGTACACAAACGCACGGTACGCTTTTTCCATTTCTCTTTCCTGAAATTGTTTTTTGAGAAGTTCAAACGCTTTCTGATTTTTAGCAATCACCAAAACACCCGAGGTTTCTCGATCAAGCCGATGAACAACCCCCGGCCGGTCAATGAGGATAGATTCACGATTCAAGATTTTAGATTCAGGAATGGAATCGGAACTTTTTTCTTCTTTTTCAGCACCTGAATCTTGAATCTTAATTCTTGAATCTATTTTTAACGGCTCTCCAACCCCTTTTGTTTCCGGGTAATGTTCCAAAATCCAATCAACTAAAGTTGGCTCTACTGTCTTGCCTGCCGTGAGCGAAGTCGAACGGCCGTCAGAGTGCACCACAAGACCGGCCGGTTTATTTATCACCACCACATCCTTATCCTCGTACAGTATCGGAATAGATTCAAGATTCATAATTCAAGATTTAAAATTGAATGAAATTACTTTCCAAAGTTTCTTTTCCGATTGGAAAACTCCTCCAAAATAGATTTGAACTCCCCTTCGCTAAAATCCGGCCAAAAGGTTTTTGTAAAAAACAACTCGCTATACACTGACTGCCAAGGCAAGAACCCCGAAAGTCGCATTTCTCCACCTGTACGAATGATTAAATCCGGGTTGGGAATATTTTTGGTCCAAAGTAAATTATCAAAACTCTTTTCGTCAACCGGTACTCCTTTCAAAACCGCTCGGTTTACAGCTTGAACAATCTCCGCCCGACCACCATAAGAAAGGGCCAAAACCAATGTTACGCCTTGAACCGCCGATGTTTCCCGCTCCGCCTTGTCCATCAGTTCTTGTATATCCGTCGAAAATCGCTCGCGTTCTCCAATACAAATAATTCGCCCTCCATCCTTTTTAATCGACTCAAATTCTTCCGTCAGCACCAGCCGGATGAGGTCAAGTAAGTATGAGACTTCATCTTTGGCCCTATTCCAATTCTCAGTGGAAAGAGCATACACAACGAGATACTTGATACCCGCTTTCTTGACCCAACGCGCAACCTCTTTTAACTTTTCATACCCACGACGATGCCCCTCAAACGTGGGAAGATTTTTAGCCTTCGCCCACCGACGGTTACCGTCCATTATCATACCGATACAAGCCGGGGGAGATTTAAGATTCAAGATTTTAGATTTAAGTAGTAAGAAACGGTTAAAGACGGTCGGAAAGTTTTTTGTAAACAATCTGAAAGTCAGAAAATGCCTGTGGGGCATCGGACCATTTTTCATCAACGGCGTCGACTCGGGAAAACATACTGCCGCGCTTAAGACACGCCGTAAGATGTTTCAAGTCGGAATCGTCGCCTTGAGCTATCACCCTCACGGTGCCGTCGGGGAGATTTTCCACCGTTCCGACAAGCCCCAAGCCTCTTGCTTTACGTCGAACAAAATCGCGGTAAAGCATGCCCTGAACCCGACCCGATATGATACATTCGATTTGGCGGAGCATGTAGATATTGTAGATATATTGATTGAAACCGCTTTCAACTCATATTCGTTACCTTGGTGCGCGGTGAGGGATTTGAACCCCCGGCCTTTGCTGTGTAAAAGCACTGCTCTACCCCTGAGCTAACCGCGCAAATTTTCCTGTGCCCTCGGGGTGAATCGAACACCCATTAGCGGCTTAGAAGTCCGCAGTTTTATCCATTAAACTACGAGGGCTTAGTCTTTCCCCAACATCTTAATTGAAGATATGTTTTGCGTCTATGGCAATTCGCGCAACGTATTTCACACTTCCGTATCTCACGCTGAACCGATTCCCAAGAATAATGCCCCGAGAGCATTTTGGCAACGGTCTTAAACTTGCGTTCCAAACCGTTATGGTCAAAATCTAGAACGACAGGGTCCTTTTCTCCACAATCAACACACTCTTTCGTAGACAGAAACGCAAACAACTGAGTGCGTACTTTTACCCTATGTCGCTTCTGTGCCGCATAAAGATTTTTTCTGTCCTTGTATGGCATTATTGGGATTATACCACACACTTCTAACCTGGAACAACCTGCTAGCAACCGCAATATACCAGCGTCACCGTGACGGGTCAACCACAAGTATGTGGTTTTTCCTCATCAACTCAAACGTCACGCGCTTGGTTTCAAAATAACTCACCAGTTTTTCCAGACGCTCCACGGTCACCTGACTGGACTCCGGCACGGCCTCTTTTCTAATCGGGTAAAAATCACCCTTAGAAATGTCTCGGTGCACAAAAAAACTAGTGGCGAGAACCAGCAGTGTCATGACAAAAAAAGTGTTCAGTAGCAACTTCCAGTGTCGCAAAGCTCTCGCTTCAAAGGAACGAGAAGCTTTGATGCGTACCGCACCGACCCTAGAAGTAATTTTCGAAATTAGACCGCCAAATATCATACAAAACTATTTTAATTTTAAAACCCGAAGGACGACACTGCTTCTCCAAACAGGTTCGCTTGAAACAACCCTCTTTTTTGAAGAGGTGTCACCTTGAATCTCCTCGACCTCCACCTCCAAGTTAACCTTGTCCGCTAAAACCCTGAGGGGCATAAGTTCAGCCAATGCCACAAAACGGTAAATGTCGGCCCACGCACCCGAAGCCTCAATGTTAAGCTTAACGTTTTCAAAACTATCGGGAGCCTCGGCCTCGTCCTCAATCACCACGGAATCAACTTTAAATTTTAGTTTATTTTCAACCCCGAGAGCTTGAATCCCGTTCAAAAAAGCCACCACGCCGTCTTTCGGAATAAAAAATCCCGCAAGCTTATCTCGTACCTCCACCGTTTCCTCAATCCGGCCCTTTATAGCGGCGAAAACCTCCCTCTCTGTATTTAACGTTTCCACCTCCCCAAGAAGCACCCCGATATTCTGGGTTTTCTGAACAATTTTTACCCACAGATAACAATACGCTCCGACAATCGCCAGACTAAACAAGATCGAGGCGACAAAAATCTTTTTGGTTCCGCCGGATGTTTGTTCGTTAAAAAATCTCATACTATTTAGTCTTGATAAAAATCGAAAAACTAATGTCGGTGGCGGGTGCGAAGTTGGAAGGCGGAACTTTCACGCTTTCGAAAGTTTTCTCTTTTTCCAAAGAGCGGGCAAATGCAAGTAGGGCGTCGCGGTCCCCCGCCTCTCCCCTCAGTACAATATCTCGCCCACCGCCATCGTGTGACACTTGAATTCCGGTTAACTTTATTGCCCGCGTCTTACTCTGAATTATTTCGTCAATGATTTCATGGATATAGCCGTTTGAACCGACCGACCCGAGCACTCTAATTTCCTTGGCGGTAAAAGCAAGGGTGTCGGCAAGCCGGTCCTTAGACCTCTCTACGCTATCACTCCTAAGGTCATCAATGTTTTTTTTGATCAAAGCCTCCTTTTGGTGTGATACCGCGAAAGAGGGGGCCAAAGCCGCGAACGCAATAATACCGAGCGAACAAAAGAGCAACAAAGCGACCACGCAGAACCTAAGCCTGTAGTCGGAGGCTAAATTACGCTGGTCTTGCTGTGGTAATAAGTTGAACATAAATACGAAATGCGAATCAATACGAAAATACGAGTCGGGATAAAATTAACTTTCTCTTATTTGTAATTTTGTACATATTTGTATTTCGTATTTTACTACTCCGGCAAGGCAAACCCGATAGCGGTCGCGTAGTCGAAAGAATCCAAAAGCGGAATAGATGGTATGAAATCATCATACGAAAAAGCATTTTGCCAAACGTTGCCGACCTCGACCGGAATTTTCAAAGTAAGCGATAGATACTCGTCAAAACCCGCGAGATTACAGTCTCGTCCGCACATAATAATTTTTGAAATATTCTCCGCCGAGTTACCGGACGGGCTCTGGTGTGTCTGCCAATACACAAGCAACTTGTTGATTTCGTCCTTAATCGCTGAAACGGTGTTCATGAGCGAGAAAAAAATCTCCATATTTTCACGACTCTTCTCAAAACCTCTTTCCTCTTTTATTTTTTTAGCTTCTTCGTCGTCCACGGAAAATCGTTTTTTAAGTCCCTCGGTGAGGGCGTCACCCCCGATTGGAACCATTAGACTAAACTGCACGACGCCGCGACTCACAATTGACAATCCAGTGCGAGTCTCGGCGATGTTAACTATCATGAAAGTTCCCAAATTACCCTTTGGTATAAGCGCGCGGCTTAAAGTGGTCGCTTCTACGCTTAAAGAAACAGGTTTCAGGTCCGCGGCCCTGATGACCTCGAGATAGGCGTCCACAACCTTGAGCGGCAGGGCTGAAACACTAACGTCAACATGGTCTTTGCTTTCAGTAGGAATCACGGCATAATCAAAAATCGTGTCTTTAGCGGCGATGGGTACGTTCTCTTCAAGTCGGAGCTCAACAGCCTCCCGAAGATTCTCCTCGGCAACTTTTGGCAGCTCTGTTTTGAACAAATATGCCTTTTCCTCCGGAAGCGTAGCGCTGACAAATTCCATTCCCAGTTCCTTACGGAGAGAACTTAGCACTTCCACAACAATGCGCTTGTCATTGATATACCCCTCTTGAATCGCCCCAATGGGAATTTGGCGAACTCCAAAACGCCCCAACTCCAATCCACGTCCCCTTTTTACAAACTCAACCGCATGAATATAGCGTTCAGTAAGGGCGAGCCCCATTGGCCGCGTTTCCAAAAATTTTGGTAACGGAAAAAAATCCGAGAAACTTTTTTTCATTGTGTAATCCGCGAAATCGCGAGGCCCCAAAGCCTTAAAGGTATTATACTACGCGACGGCTTGATACGAAACGGAAAACTAAGCCTCGGGAGAACGGCGAGAGCGAATATACTCAACAACGTTGGGAATCATTGAGAGAATAACGATAAGAAAAATTATCGGCAGAAGATAGCGGTCGATATTTGGAACGGTTTTGCCGAGCACATAGCCTAAGGAAAGCAAGCCAATCGTCCAACCCAAACCGCCGATGATGTTATAAGAAATAAAAGTGCGGTAATGCATTTGACCCACGCCGGCGAGTATCGGAGCGAACGTACGGACAATCGGCACAAACCGCGCCAAAATGATAGTCTTTTTACCATGCCTTTCATAAAAAATTCTCGTGCGTTCGAGATAGGCCTTTTTGAAAAACCTTGAATCTTCCCGAGCAAAAAGTTTCGGCCCAACCTTCCTGCCGAAAGCGTACCCAACGGAATCCCCCGCTATCGCGGCAACGGCGCAAAGAATCAAAAGTGGCCAGAAATCAATGTACCCCTGCGAGGCGAGAAGACCCGCCGTGAAGAGAAGCGAGTCACCGGGAAGAAAAAACCCGAAAAATAGCCCCGATTCGGCAAAAATAATGGCGACCACGCCAAACATGCCTAAGGTTTTTACCAAAAATGCCGGGTCCAAATACTGGGTGAAATTTTCCATAAAAAATAAAAGCGAGGCGAAGATGTTAAATATTTTTCATAATTTCCCGCCAAACTTTAACGTACACTTCGATTTCTTTCAAAGCTTTCTCGCGAGTCCGGCTTCCGCGCGACACATGTTCGAACTGAATGAAAATCCTTCGGAGTACGGCACGTAGAGAGAGCTGACGAATGTGCAGTATGGAAGAAAAAATCTCAAACAGTTCTCCCGCTTTGACACTTCTGTCCCACGCCAGAGCGTCAACGAGCATTACCGCTTCAGCAAACGCCGTCGGACGCCAATACGGACTAAAATCAATAATCGCCGGAGGTAATTTGCTATGAATGACGATATTGCCACACAAATCGCCGTGAATCAGTTGTTTCGGCAAATCAACCGGCTCAACTAAGGATAACATGCTTTTTATACTCGCGAGAAAGTCTTCCGGATAATTAAGGTCCGTGTCCTGCCACACTTTCCTGTCGGCAACCGCATAAATACTATCATCTAAAGACGCGAACGCCGGTTCCGAAATATCCTTTAGCGCTTTATGAAACACCCTTGATGCTTGGAGTTTTTCAAGGTAATGCTCTCCCATTTCCTCTCCTTCCATAAATATCCACGCCACAAAACCATGTTCAATCCAATTACCGCTTACGGACCGAACCGGTTTGGGAAAACGAACCTCCGGAGTCGTGGGCATCGTGTGAAAAAGCTCTGCTACCCAAAACGCTTCCTCAATATTACCGGCGGGCTTGACGACAATGGACCCGACTCTGTAGGCGGTCCCCTGCCCGCCCGCGAGCAGAACCGGTTTTTCAGACAAGCCGAAGGCTTTTCCGATTACATCAATACTTACCATATACTATTTCGCTTTCGTCCCTTCGGGAATTTCCGACGATGGTTCAAGCAGAGAAAATTTTCCGTCATCGGTTGAGACGGCAAAAAGCATGCCGTTCGATTCAAAACCTTTGATGACGCGCGGCTCTAAGTTCGTCACGAACATACATTTCTTTCCTACCAACAAAGACGGGTCGGGAAAGTACAGCGAAATCCCCGACACAATCTGCCGAATATCGCGTTTTTTCTCTTCCTCCCCTGCCAGAGGAGGGGTTAGGGATGGTGGGAGCACACCAAAATCAACCGACAACTTCAACAGTTTGTCAGTGTCGGGAATTTTTTCGGCGGAAAGAATTTTTCCCACCGTTATTTCCACCTTTTTAAAATCTTCAAATGAAATCATATGCAATACGAACTTATGAACTCTGTACGAGATACGAAAAAACTAATTACTGCCACGATTTAGATACGACTGCAAAATAAGTGCGGCGGCGGAGGCATCAAGCATAACATTTTTTGCTTCTGGACGTCTCAAGCGAACACCCGATTTTCGATTCTGACCCGAAGCGGGGGGGTTCATCCGGTCCGCCTCGGCGGAGGTCATAAATTCAGGCTCAAGAAATACCGGCAGTCCCGTCTCACGCGCGAGAGTGGACTTGAACCTGTGAATAGCCTCCATAATAACATTAGCTTCCCCTTTGAAATTTTTGGATTCTCCCATTACAATCGCGCCAATTTTTTTCTCAACAACTATTTCTTTAATCTTTGATAAAAGTTTTTTATCGTTCGGCAACACGGAAAGCGGCAGGGCAAACTCCCCCGCTTCGTCCGAAACCGCCACTCCGACTCGCTTTGAACCGTAATCAACTCCCAAATAGCGCATTCGGTAAGTGTAAAGCTAAAAACGAAAAATTCAAAACATAAATTGCAAATCGAGCCTTTTTTGCTATCATGGCAAAAGGAAAAGCAAAACAAAGACTTTATCAACATACTCTGCAAATCTAATTTTGTGGTATACTGGATGAGTGCCTGAGCGATACAAAAGAAACCCGAATATCAAGTGCGCTATCTGCGCCAAACCGATCTACAGAAGACCTTCTGAAATAGAGAAGAGTAAGGGTCATATCACCTGTAGTTCAATTTGCTACGGGCAAACCTGCAGAAAGGAGAGACCTTGCATGGTCTGTGGAAAGTTAATCTTGGCACACTATCATAAAAAAACTTGTAGTAGAGGTTGCGCAAACACGCATAGAGCCGGCATAAGATATAAAATGGGTAGCCCCCATGATAAAGTAAAGTCCCAGCAAGCTCTTAAATTAAAACTTTTAAGAGTGCGGGGCAAAAATTGCGAACGTTGTGGTTATAATAAATTCGAGATATTACAAGTTCATCACAAGGACAGGAATCGAAACAACAATAGCCTCGATAACCTTGCTCTTATTTGTCCCAACTGCCATTGCGAAGAACACTTGCTGGAAAAAAGTTGGTTGAAAAATTTTGATGAAGTTGAGGCGGCAAGAGCAACCCGAATATCGCGTAAAAATTGAATTCAGTCCGCCGTAGCGCGGAGGGGTGGCAGAGCGGTTTTAATGCACCAGTCTTGAAAACTGGAGTATCCGAAAGGGTACCGCGAGTTCGAATCTCGCCCCCTCCGCAGTGTGGCGAAAGAATACCTATCACAAGATACAGCCTTATAATCTATAATCCCATTTTCTAAGTTAATTAAATAACTCATGGACTCTGAATCCCAAAAGGGACAAATCGGCCTTTCGCTTAAAGTAATTACCGAAATTTTTAGGGATTGTAACGCCGATTACCGAGTTCTTGGTTCCACCTTGTTGGTCGCACATATAAACAAAGTTTTCCGCCACATAAACGATGTTGACGTCCTGCTTGATATCAAGGCCAAGAATTGTGTTTTTGAAAAATTGAAAAGCCGCGGTTTTGAGTTTGAAAATAAATCAGCGACCGGATTTTCTTGGTTTGAAGCAAAAAAGAACGGGTGTCTGGGTTTAACCTTCCTGCTTATCGGCAAATTTAATAAAGATTATTTCAGTTGGCGTTTTATGAAATTTTTTGAGTTAAAAATTAAGGCGAGTTATTTGCGCCCAGTCGAATATAGTTTTGAAAACGTAAAATTTATCGGCATTCCAATTTCCTCGGCTATGGCCGGAATCAGACAATCTTTCCTAAATCCAAAAAGAAAGCTGGATAAACAGGTTTTGGAGGAAGAAATGAAAAAAACACCGGTGAAAACATACAACAATATTTCCGTTTATATTTTCGGTTTAAAACTTCCATACCTGTATGACTTGTTTTCTTTCTTCTATAATATCTATGGTGGAATTAGAGTAGTGTTTGGGAAAAAATACGAAATCTGGGATTAAAAGGCATGGAAGAACTTGAACTAACCTATCTTGCGAAAAAACTGCCGGAGGGAATTAAAAACTCCCCTGCTAAAGAGATGCTCGATATTTACCTTCCCTCTTTCGGCGCCCACCCCGATTTAAGAATCAGAAAAATCGGAGACAGGCGCGAGATTACAAAAAAGCAACCGGTTAAAGACGGCGACTCATCACACCAACTTGAAACAACCATTCCGCTTACGAAAGAAGAATACGCCGAATTAAGCGAGCTTAAGGGAAAACGTGTGGAGAAAACTCGTTACTATTATGAGGAACGTGGTATCAATTATGAAATCGACGTATTTCAAAGTGGCCTAAAAGGACTGGTTCTGGTGGACGTGGAATTTGATTCTTTGGAAAAGAAAGCGGCCTTTGTCCCTCCGGCGTGGTGCTTGGTGGAAGTCACCCAGGAGGAGTTTATCGCCGGCGGCATGCTTAGCGGTAAAAGTTATTCCGATATCGAAGAAAAATTGCAAAAATTCGGCTACATAAAACTTCGGGCCGATTGAAACCTTCGCCATTGACTGTGCCGAAGTTCCACTTTAGTTAACTAAAGTGGAACAAATACAAACATGAACACTGGGCTAACAAAAATCAGAAAACTGCTGACGAAAAAAAATGCCGACGTATTTTGGCTACCCAATCATGAAAAATCCGGACAACCCGATACGCATTACCTATCGGGGTTCACCGGTTCTGACTCACATTTGTTAATTACCAAAAACCGGTCCTACCTCCTAACGGACGGTAGATATTTGGTCGCGGCAAAAAAGGAAGCCTTGGGATTTAAGATTCTGGATGTAGCGACACATCGCCCAAGCGAGTTGCTTAAAAAAATCCTGCCGAGGACGGGAAAGAAAATAATTTTAATCGACGGGTCGGTGACACATTTTTCTTCAGTGGAAAAGTTGAAGGAGAAAATTTCAGGCGTCGGGATTATAAACGCGGACGGAATGCTCAAAGAACTTCGGCGTGTCAAAACGCCAGAAGAGCTGGTGACTCTTAAAAAAGCGGCTCAAATTTCCTGCAAAGCATTCGAAAAACTTCTACCGTTCGTCAAGGAGGGGGTAACGGAAAAGTGGCTAGCGAAAAAACTCTCCGACCTGCTTTTTGACTGCGGGGCCGACAGTCTTTCGTTTGACCCCATCGTGGCGTCCGGAGCAAACGCGGTGCTCCCCCACGCCAAACCAACGGACAAGAAACTGAAATCGGGCGAACTTGTATTAATCGACTTCGGCGCAACCTACAAGGGATATGTTTCCGACATGACACGTACCGTCGCCATTGGTAAGATTTCGCCAAAGCTCCAGAAAATATATGAAGCAGTACGGGAAGCGCAAGAAATGGGGTGCGGGGTTGCCCGCGCCGGAGTACCGGCGCGGGCTGTGGATTCCACTTGTCGGGAAACTCTCAAAAAACATGGCCTTGAAAAATACTTTTCCCATAGCACCGGCCACGGCATCGGTCTGGAAGTACATGAACTACCGCACGTAAGCTCCGGCAACACCAACCTGCTCGAAGCCGGCGAGGTTATTACCTGCGAACCAGGGGTTTACATCAAAGATTGGGGCGGAGTGCGTATTGAAGACAGTTTGGTTGTGACAAAAAAGGGTGTTATCAACCTCACAAGACGCGTTGGAAAGAAACTAATTCTATAGGACTTACACGATCGGCGTATTTCTTTGTTGTTTCGCTCGTTTGCTCCCGCGGAGTATATTCATACACCTTGGTTGCAAGCCTTGCTCACGCCTCGAACTACATCCGATTGCGTAAGTCCTATTGTACTGTAAACTATATCTATGGCAGGAAACAAAGAGCCTATCACTTGGCAAGCTCACGAATATGTCTATCGAGAAAAAAGCGCCGACTGGTACTGGGCGGTTGGTATCATTACCGTTTCCATGGCCATCACCGCGATTCTTTTTAACAATGTTCTGTTTGCGGTTTTTATCCTGCTCGCTTTCTTTACCCTAATGATGTACTCAAAGCGAAGACCGGAACTTCTCGATATAAAAATTGACGAGCGCGGTATTCAAGAAGGTAATCTACGCTACCATTACGGAAGCATCGAATCTTTCTGGGTTGAAGACCGCTTTGGTGAGACCAAACTCATCATGAAATCGAAAAAGAAAGCGCTGCCCTACATAACCATTCCGATTTTTGATGTTGACCCCAGTGTTGTTCGCGACCATATCAAAAAACACGTCCGCGAGGAGGAACACGCAGAACCCTTGGCGAAACAAATAATGGAGTATCTCGGCTTCTGAGAAGAAGCCGAGTGCAAAAATTAAATATCAAAAATCAAAATAAGGCGCCCCAAGAAAAGGCGTAATATTTTACATTTTTAGCTTTTCGTTTTACACTTCACCCACGCTCTCGTCGTTCAATGGATAGGACACTCCCCTGCGAAGGGAGAAATGCAGGTTCGATTCCTGCCGGGAGCACCAATACAGAACTCAACGGCTTTTTCGAGTTAATGGTAATTTAAGCAGTCTAAAACCACCCTCCCGTGTTAGCCTGTATGTATAGCAGAGCTAACAACTACACACTATGCGTAAAAAAAGTGCCTTTTCTGTAAAAAGACGAGTTAATGGTAATTTAAGCAGTCTAAAACCACCCTCCCGTGTTAGCCTGTATGTATAGCAGAGCTAACAACTACACACTATGCGTAAAAAAAGTGCCTTTTCTGTAAAAAGACGGGTGTAAAGAACCCCAAATTACGAAATCCCAAAACCGTTTGAAACAGTTGCCAACTCCAAAACCCGCAGTCCTCTGCGGTTTTTGCGTGTGCATTACGAGATGAAAGAA
>Ga0209211_10002120_pt1 | contig 35109 bp, 45 predicted proteins | sample RifGroA2_FD_183992 | JGI IMG/M metagenome (GOLD analysis project Ga0209211, IMG submission 183992) | Groundwater microbial communities from Rifle, Colorado, USA - Groundwater A2 (SPAdes) (version 2) | ecosystem: Environmental > Aquatic > Deep subsurface > Groundwater | place: Rifle, Colorado... | reverse complement strand
TTGCAACCATCATCAAGAAGTTTCTTGCATTCAATGGCAAGGTCCTTTATACCAGGAACCGTGCGGCGCACTATTTCCATGTGTTGAAAACTCTTCTTGAATTCATCCAGAGCAATTGCACCCATATTCACACGTGAGAATGTGGTGTCAACTACCCCTATGCGAACCGGCTTATTTTCAGGTGGTTTGATTTCTGGTTTATTTTCTGACATATATTTCCCTTCCTTCTATAAACGTAATTTCCTTTTTCCTGCAGTATTCCTTAACCTTTTGTTTTGAAAGCGCTTTTCCCTTTCCAAGCATTTCGCATAAAACCATTGTTCCGGAAATACCAGCACGCCGTGCAAGTTCAAGTGAAAGTTCAGTATGACCTCTTCGATTTTCAATCCCGCTCCCTATGAGAAGAAATATGTGACCTGGAACATAGAAATTGTTGCAGAAATCCTGTTTCCCTTCTCCCGATTCTGCCAACTCTGAGAATTTTTTTATGGTAAGCGAGCGGTCGTTGTCAGTAATGCCGGTATAGACGTTGCGGTGATTAATCGGAACGGAAAACGCGGGTTTGTCTCCATATGCAGTTTTCTTGCAAAGCATTGTTTTTAGCTCGTAACTTGAATTAGAAATAATGTCGGAAAAGAATGGAAGGGCAAATCTCTCGGCAATTCCTTTGTCCACGGCAAGGCAGATTAGTCCTCCTGCATCTTTCCTCAGAATTTCAATCTTCTTTGGAGTAGCGAATCCTGCGTGAAAAACAAGGTCTGCTTCTCCCTCTCGCTCATCTCCGTCGTAAATTGCGATTAGTTTGCCTTTTCGGATGTCGGATGTGACTTCTCGTAGAGTGTCTTTTAAGGCCATAATAACCAGAATTTTATCTCTTGTTTACTATTTAAATGGTGGCTACAAGAAAAATTGTAACTAGTAAGAGAGTTGGCATACGATTTTGAGTTATTGAAATGTTTTATACCATTTTTCATAATCCTTATGCTTGTCAAAACATCTTAATACGAAAAGAGTTTCGACTTCTACATAGTAGATAAGCCTTGCTTGATCTGTCACATTTACAACATTAAATGGAAGCCCGAACCGCATATGTCTTCTGGGTGGCATTTGGGCAATTTTTTCAGCATGCTTAAAAAAGAAGGACCGAACTGTTCCATCCATTGCATCTAAATCCTTCTCTGCCTTTTCTGAAAAGACAATATTCATCGAGTCGCCTTCCGGAAGCCAGCTATAATTTATATTTCTTCTTCAATTCACTTATGTTTTTTGTCTTTACTGCCCCACTTCTGATCTGTTGCATTTCTAGTTCGGTTGCCTTGTTCACGAGGACCACTTCCTCTTCTTCTATCTCGCGCTCATATATCATAAGAGCTTGTCTAATAACTTCAGTCTGACTGCCAGCATAGCCACGCTCCATGAACTTCTTTATGATTAGCTCGTATGGCGCACCCAGATTTACATTCATAGTATCCCTCACGTTCAATTTCAATATAATTCTATGCGTATTTGATGCACATTAAAGTATATAAATGGTGCACATTGAATAGGCATTAACTCTGTGCAAATTGCAATCTTTATTTCCCAAATTCCTTCATTCCAAGTGCGTCTTCTCCGCTGAATATTGGGCCGTCCTTACAAACCAGTTTGCTACCAATTGCGCACGAACCGCAGATTCCCATTCCGCATTTCATCTGGCGTTCAAGGCTCAACTGACATGGAACCTCTGCTTCCCGGCATGCAAGTGCAAGATAATACATCATTTTTTCTGGGCCGCACGCGAATACGCAATCAAACGATGAAAGATTTTCTGCTTTGGCAGCCTGAACCGCATTTCCTTTGAAGCCTTTGCTTCCGTCGTCTGTTGCAATAATAACCTTTGAGCAGGATTTTTTCAGCTGTTTTTCCAGAATAATTTCTTCTGCACTGCGGGCTGCGATAATTGCGGTTACTGAAATCTTTTTCTTTTTTGCTTCTTCTGCGAGAAATGAAAGTGGAACAACACCATAGCCTCCGCCGACAAGGAGAATTTTTTTGTAGGTTTTAGAACTGAAATTGAATCCGTTTCCAAAAGGACCGCGAAACGAGAACAAATCGCCTTTCTTTAATTTATGTAATGCCTCGCTCACTGGGCCGACCTTTGCGACTGTGAAAGAAAGCGGTGCACCTGATCCAATGCTCATAGGTCTTTCCCCCACTCGCGGAACCCAAACCATTGCGAACTGCCCTGGCTTGGAACACGACAAAGAGGTATCAAGCTCGAACGTCTTGATGCGGTAATTCTCCTCAATAATTCGTTTGATCGTAGTTGTTTGCATTGGAACAGTGGATTCGTCGGGATTGAACATAAGTATCTAAAAAATTAACCAGCCTTAATTAAAAAACCTACTTGAAAAACCGGTTTAACAATGGAATCGCATAAAACGGAACCACAAAACCAGCAATTGCACCAGTGATAATTCTCATTGTATTCGTACTTTCCCAGAAGCCCAGAAGTTGCCCGGTGCCGTCAATTCCTAATGGAACCAGCGCAAGAATAAGCCAGATTGCTGGGGGAAGCGCAACTTCGTCTTTTTTGCGGACGAAGGAAAAAAGAATTCCGCCAACAAGCATGAATGAGTAGATACCGACATCTCGGGAACAAACTGGCATTTTGTAACCAATGGTGCCGAACTTGTTCACGCTCACTGCTTTTGACTCATTAAATTCCGGGCTAGAAAAACAATCCTCAAACGAACCAAAAGAACCGTTTTTCGGAAAATAACATAACGAACGAGAAGTTAGTTGATGACAAGTTGGAGAGTAAATGTCATGGGTAAACGAAAACACTTGGGGGATAGATTGAACTAAAAGCGGAACAATGAAAATCGGAACCGTAACCACTGCAGTTAGAATAATAAATAACCAAAAACCTTTAGCACTCATAGATTCGCCTCGAGAATTAAACCGTGCAATTAAAGATGGCGCAACTGACTTTTCACTTCATTGATTTCCCACGGATAAACAAGCCATTTGTTTGTTTCTTTGATATAGAAATCTGGCTTAATCAACGAGCGGGGTTTGTAATGAAGCGTTGCAACCTTGACGTCAGAAGCCATTCCTCTTCGCGCAAGCTCCTTTGCAACTAAAAGACTTCTGCCGGTGTCAGCAACATCATCAACTATAAGGACTTTCAAGCCGCGCACATCCAGCGAAAGTGGCTGAGTAACTCTTGGAAAATCGGTTGTCTGCGTCATTGATTTGTAGAATTCGATACGAATTGTTGCCACAGTGTGATTATCAAGCACATCTGATATCAAGCGTACTGGAACAAGCCCTCCGCGGGAAATTCCGACCAACACATGCGGATGGAATCCACGAACTTTTTCTGCAAGCTGTTCGCACAATGACTGGACCTGAGACCAGGAAACATATTCAAGAATTGGTTTTGTGGATTTGGATTTTGTGTTTGGAAATTTAGATTTTGTTGTACGGGATTTGGAACTTTGTCTGGATTTCGATTCCGCACTTTTTCGCATATTTTGTTTTGATTTTTTGCCTGTGAAATTTTTCTTTTTAATCCGATCAGCCACAGAACCACCTGACAAACAAAAAACAGTGCAAGATTAAGAACTTATCGCCGTAGGGCCAGAAAACCAGATTATTTTTTGAGCTTTACTTCCCATATATACTTTGAACGGTTAGGCATGGCATTGATATTGACCACAATTGGATGACCATTTATAGTAAGATATTGTTGCAATGCTGCAATTGTTTTTTCGCTTACTATTTCGTTGTTGCTCCAGGAGCAGACCTTCTTTGTTTTTATGCAGTCAGCCACGACTTCTGCATCCTCTTTTACGAGTCCCAATGCCAAAAGATCGTCGCAAACAGCAGTAAAACCTTTTTTTACAGTAGCATATCTAATTGCGTCTTTTACTATCTTTAGATGGTCTGCGGCAAGCTGGGGGACTGCATCAAGTGGAAACCATTTTGCATCTGCTGCATCATCTCCGCCTTTTAGCTGTCCGCCGGTTCTTTTGCAAAGATAACAGGCTGCGATAACCCCTCTTGGGTCGCGGTTTGGGTCGCTATATATTCCGACCAGCATAATTGATTCTACGTCCAGTCCTGTTTCTTCTTTGACTTCCCGCTTCAGACACTGCTCTGCTGTTTCATTATCTTCAATCCTTCCGCCTGGAACTGCCCATTCTCCCCTGAACGGGTCTGCTGCACACTGAATGAGAACGATTTTGTTATCTTCTATAATCACTGCATCGCAGGCAAATGGTCGCATAAAACAAATAGGAAGTTATGAATTAAAATCCTTGGCTTATGCCAGGTCTTTGGTTTCGCTCTTGAACAAACGTGCGGAATTACAAAACGCAATACCCGAAACAGTTAATTGTGAACCGCACGAAACTCGGAACTGAAAATCATGTGGCTGCCGTCCCGCGACCTTCTGTCGCGATATCTCAAAGTTCTGCGAACTTCGAGACCGCAAGCTTTTCGGTTCCTACCTGAACCGAAAACGCAATTTGCTCAGACGCTGTTAGCTTCATCATAAATCAGAGGTTGTTCACGTCATCATTGCAGGATAATGATGTAGAATTGAATATAAAACCTTATTGATGTGAGAATTGTGTTTAGTGTTTAATTGGTCGACCTCTGACATGAGTCACTGGTGCATCCGAACCTAACTGAAATGTTTTGCCGCGCGCATCTTGTGGAGACGGATTCGGTATTATATCAGACCTACCTGGTGGTTTTGTCCATCCTTTGTCTGGAGCGGCCTTATTTTGCATTAAACCCGTGGGCGCAGGGTTTTGCGTTTCTGTGACTGCCAGCGCAGTTTCCAGCTTATCTAAAATAACATCTCGGGCACTCTCCTTGGTTCTGCTTCCATCCATTATCCTCAAAATCTGGTTCAAATCAATTGAGATTGTAATCGTACCGGCCGCATCATTTGTTGCTACGCTCATTAATACTGTTTCGCCATATTTCAAAAAGCTCTGGCCACTTCCGAAAGTCCATCTACCCCGCTCAACTGTTGTGCTCGCCCCAATCGCAAACAGTACCTTGGACGATTCCAAAAACGCGTCAAGTTGTTTGGCCGTAACCCCGCGAATCGGGTTTTCCGGGTCGGTATAGACGAACGAATACATTTGCGCGGGTGGGAGTGCTACTTGCGGACTTGCAGATGATAAGTTTTCATGTTGAGGCGAAGGCTTAAGTGCTGTTTTCAGCGGAACTCCATGAACTGCAGCTAAACTGGCTGCACAGAAATAGCTAATATCTTTTGTATCCATAGCAGTAATACCAGTTCCTGTGCTCCCGCCAACGCGCACAATACCCAATGGTTGATTAATATGAAAATTAACTGTTGCAACAACATTGCCGGCAGAATCACGAAGGGTATACCCACGACCTGAATCGTGATCCGTAACCTTACGATGAATCGGTCTGCTGACCCTCTTCAGAATTTCATTCTCAAAAAGACCAACAAATCTATCCATTTGATCTGTGGTGGGTGTGCCAAATTCTAACCTCGTTGAAAATGAAAAATTCTGGCCATAATTAAATGCGGCTGGCTGCCCGCTGTTGGTTGCAGGCTGCGGACGCGCTGGCTGTGGCTCTGCGCGCAATGGAGTTTGGGCTACGTTCGCGTTTAGTATAATTTTATGTAGTACCAAAATAAGATGGTCATACCTATATTGCATAAACCCAGGCGTAATTCCGTCGGTAATTGCCGTAATGACTACTGTGTGTCCAGTGGAACCCCTAACACCAGGCGCAACATTCTTGAAGGAAACGCGGATGCCATTTACGTATCCCCTAATCTCTCCAAAGCCGTGATGCACTTCCGATGGCCAACCAGTAGTTGCTTTTCTTGCAAAATCCAGAAGTTCATCCATATCCAATGGCCGAGATACCTCAAGCACCATAAAATGATTTGTCATAAAACCAACTCAAAAAATCTAGCTGGAAACGGCTTTCCTCCTAGGTTCTGGATTTTTGGCTGTTGGCACTGATCTACGACGCCACCTTGAACCCAGAGAACTTACTAAATCTATTAAATCATCAAAACGACCCAACGCCGTGTTGGATTTGACAGTTACAATTGGAGATTTAACAGTTGAATCCTGTGATTCCACAGAGATATCTAATAGACGATTTAGATTTGTAGTGAATTTATTCTGCAGTAATGTTTTTTTACCAGGCACTGAACTATCAGCCGCTTCAGCTGGTTTTACTGCAGTTTCTTCAACAACCAAACCCACATTTATAGTTACGATAACCGGATTTCTTGGACTAAAGTACCTAACACCCATCAACTTGGTTTGATCCGGCAGAACCAAAAAATAGTCTGCTACGCGCCCGTGTGCATGCAAAATTCTTTCTATAGAACCCTTCTGGACTGCCTCAGGCCCGAATAACTTCTTTGAATCTAACAGAAACGCACCGATGTACTCTGGGAAAATCGTATGTGGCTGATCTTGCGGAGTAGAATAAACAAATGAGTGCAGATCGGGTTCAGTTTGTTTCAGAACTGGAGGCACATTATGTCTAAATGCCCTTGGCGCAACAGCCTGCAACAAACTTTCCAAATCTTTTTGGTTTGGCGGATAACCCCCGGAATCAAAGATGCTTGCGCGCATCTTAATCTGAACCCCATTTTCAGTGAAGGTCATAATCGCTATTTCTCCGTCTTCCGAAGATATATTATAGGAATTAATGAATCTTGATGTGGAAAATGCCATAAACAGAGAATAGTTTTGAAGAAATGCGCTAAAAAAAGCAGCGCGTTCTGGATCACTTAGAGGACAACTAGGTTTAATTATAAAATTCGGTTTTAAAATTGTGGTTGGATCAAAATGAGATACGCGATTTTTGATCTGTTGAATAAACTCGTTAGTATCAAACTCGTCGCTTAAGGTAAGGGTCAGGCTCGTACATCCTCGCTCTGCTCGAGAGGCGCTGACTTTAACTGACCAGGAGCTTGCAGGATCAAAAGGGCGCGACCAGCAGGCGCCATCTTCCATGCATGTAACCGAATCGGTTAGTCGAAGTACTTCTTTGGTGATGTACGCAGTTATGCCCTTCAACTGCTCAGGGCCCAAAACAATTCCTACGATAAAATTATGAGTGTACATAGATTACCTCGAATTCAAATGTGATGAAATTTAATGTGTTGCGAAAAGTATAAAAAGAGAGTTATCTCCTTGGAAGGATATTCATCAAACATATCTTCTCGAAAAAGAAGCTTTCCGTTTCCAGAATTTCAGTTTTGAATCCCTTTTCTTTTAGTATTCTTTCTGTTTTTTCAGGATTATTGAGCGAACTGTGGATTAACAGGACGACACCGTGCGGCTTCAAAAATTTTGGAAATGCGCGCAGGAAACGGTCGAGAACGCGCCGCCCTGATTTCCCTCCGTCAAACGCTGAGTTTAATTTTCCGCTTACGCGTTCATCCTTTGAGGTTGGGAGATAAGGTGGATTAAACAAAATCGCATCGAATTTTTCGCTGGGAGCTATTGCTGAAAACAAATCACTCTTGAAGAATTTCGCATTTTTGAGTTTATTCCGCTTTGCGTTTTCTTTCGCGCATTTCACTGCATCTGGATTGATATCCACTCCGACAACTTCGTTTTGCGGATTATTCTTTGCGTTGTTTAGAACCGCGATCCCGCTTCCGCAACCTATTTCCAAAACCCGCCCCTTCAACTTCGCCGCGTGTTTTGCAAGAAGAAAGGAATCCTCTGCTGGTTCGTAGACTGAATCGGGAATTTCAAGCACCAGACCAGCATATTTCATGGATTAGAATAATAACCGTGAAAATAAAAATAAAGCGGAAAAACAGAAAACGAAAAAAAGAACTGAAAAAATAAAATAGAAAAAATAAAAAAAGAAAGAAAAGAAGCTTATACGCTAAGCCTCTTTCTCCATTCCCTTATCCAGTCCTTGGCAGCTTCCTGTCCTCCGAATCCGAAGGCAAGACCAACTGCAAGTCCAAGCGCAAGGCCAAGTGCCTGCACCATTGAGACAAAGGTTGCTGTAATAATAGTTGTCGGGAAACCGAGTGTGTCAAGGCCCATTACAATGCCCATGAACACTACGATGTATTTTATTCCGTTTCCAAGCAATTTCATGTAGTCCTCTTTTTCATGGACTTCCATGACTTTTTCCTTTGCAAGTTCTCCGACAATCGCAGCTACTACGACTACGAGAATACCACCAATCAATTTCGGTGCGTAGTCAATAACCTTGCCAAGGAACTCGGATAATGAGCCAAGTGCAAGCATTGCAACTGCCTGTTGCACGAAGAGAATTATGACAAAGTATTTGAACAGCTGAACAAAGACATTGCTCACCTTGACATTGCCAAGGGCATCTTCGACCCTGTGGGCTTCAAGGAACGGTTCAAACTTTATCAACTGAAGAACTTTCTTCAGTACCATGGCAACAAAGTTGCCAACAAACCAGCCAATAACCACCAGCACGACCGCAAAAACAAGGTTTGGCAATGCGCCGACGAGCGAGGTTACAGACTGATTCAATCCCGCCGCAGCCGCGTCAACAAGCGTCTGCGGATTTGCCGAAAGTGGGTCTACCATAATATCACGTTTTTATATTGGAAATACGACGTATGGAAGATTTAAATACCCTCCTGATTACCATAAAAGTGGTAGCAAACCTGAACTGAAAAACTTGGAGGTTGTGTATATGGACGTTCTTATTCTTCTTGCAAAAAAAGGGGCAACTCTGCAACACGTACGGATTTCAACAACTCAAATAGGCAGAGAATTGGATATGTCCCAGCAGAATGCATCAAGAATTATCCTGGAACTGGAAAAAAGCGGAAAAATAAGCCGAACTGTGAACGGGATAGATATAACTGAGAAAGGTGCGAATGAACTAAAGAAACTATACGAGGAACTGGGATTGGCACTTGGGGGAAAGCGAACTTCGGGCGGCTCAACGGATTTATTGTTTTCAGGAACAGTTACGCAGGGACTTGGTGAAGGCGCGTATTATGTGAAACAGTATTCTGACAGGATAAAAAAGACTCTGGGATTTGTTCCATTTCCAGGAACATTGAATATCAGATTGGATAAAAGATCAGGGAATGAAAAGGCGCGGATGAACGGGCACGCATCTAAAGTAATCGAAGGATTTGAAAAAGATGGGCGGAAATTCGGAAAGATATTTGCATATCTGTGCACGATTAGAAGCGGAAAATCCGAAACCGAAAGTTGCTTTGTTGTAATGCCGGAACGTACGCATCATTCTGATAGTATAATCGAATTGATTTCCAGACACGAACTTAAAGGAAAATTTCCGGAAGGGAAGAAGGTAAGAATCAAAGTAAACGTGCAGAACTGAGAACTGGAAATTAGTTTGAGAGACAGGAAATAAAGTTCCCTGGATTTCTTAAAAGAAAGGGGTATGGGCCCGCGCGGGATCGAACCGCGAATCTCCTGCATTTTGCCATACGGAATAATCCGCAAGCTGTCAAGCAGGCGTGTTAACCATTGTCGGCGTTGAATTTGTATAACGCTTTCCACTACGAGCCCATAAAAAGCAGAGATAACTAAGCTGGAAAAGGGTTAAATAAGGTTACTTTTGAGCTACTAGTTGGTTCAAAAACAGCGGTGGCACAATCGCATGGTTTTCCCTTCTGACAGAACGAACTGCTTTCATAAAGCGATCCTGTGAAACCGAATCCCCCATATGAGAATTTAAATTACGGAGTAAAGAATCCGTGAATGCAAGCGCAGCACGTTCATTTTCCCTGCAGCATAATGCCCGCAGTGTGCGCTCTCCGCTTATTCCGGTAAACTCCTCTGGCTTAAGTTTTCTCAAAAGGGCTAAAAGCTTACTTCTTAACGGATGATGCCTCAAAATAAATTGGATGTCTTCTCTGGCTTTCTGGGGGAGCATATCAAATCTTCCAACAGTTGCCGTGATACTTACTTCTGCGGCTTCCTGTTCTTGGACAGAAATTGGTCTGGTTTGTAGAAACCTATCCCTGCCTCTTTCTTCAGCCTTATGGGCTCTTGCAACGTAGCCACCAACTGTTTTAAACGATGAATTTGCTATCCATACCACCCTCTAAGTAGTAAATTATGTGTTAATGTATTTCTTACAAATGAAACAATTTAAATAACCATTGCGAAGAACTATTATGCACTATCAAATTCTTAGCGGAAAAGAGTCTGCAGAAAAGATACTCGCGGATGCGAAGGCAACGATTGACGCGCAGAAACTAAAACCAGTTCTTGGAATAATTGTTGTCGGAGAAGAAGGTCCATCCCAGGTTTATGTCAAAAAGAAAGTTGAAACCGCGGCAAAGATTGGAGTAGAAGCGCATGTTCATAAATTGCCGCACAATGCAGAGGAAGCGGAACTGCTCAAATTGATTAAAAAGTTGAACCGCGATGGAAAAACGCACGGATTTATTGTGCAACTCCCGCTTCCACGGCACATGAATGCAGATAAAGCGATTTCAACCATTGAATCGCAAAAAGACGTGGATGGATTCCACCCGTATAATATGGGAAAGGTTGTTTTGAACCAGTTTGATGATACGATGTTTCCTCCGGCAACTCCTTTTGGAGTTATGAAAATGCTTGAACAGTACGAGGTTGAAATTTCCGGGAAAAATGCTGTTGTGATTGGAAGAAGCAATATTGTCGGAAAACCAATGGCACTGATGTTGCTCCATAAAAATGCAACGGTTACCGTCTGCCACAGCAAGACTAAGGATATCGGTGCATTTACACGTAATGCGGATATTATTGTTTCGGCTGTTGGAAGCCCGAAACTCGTTACTGCGGACATGGTGAAGGAAGGCGCGTTTGTGATTGATGTCGGAACTACAAAAACACCTGACGGAAAACTTGCAGGCGATGTTGATTTTGAAAACGTGATTAAGAAAGCGAATTGCTCACCTGTTCCGGGCGGGGTCGGGCCGCTAACAGTTGCGATGCTGATACGAAATACGGTTGAGGCTGCAAAAAGAGCGAAGAAATAAAAAACTGGAAAAGTAAAAAAGCAAAATCCAAAAAGGTGATCCTATGGCAAACATTCTGAGAAGAGAACGATTATGCGCTGATGCCGCTGGTAGGGTGGCGGATGCCCGTGGAATGGTTGTGGGATTAAGGCCCGCTTTTTGACTCAGAACATCTCCACCGATTTTGCCACAACCTTGTAAACTTCAACCTTATTTCCAAATCTTTTGAAAAACGCGTCGAGTAATTGTTCTTTTGTTCCATCAATCAACAATGCGGATTTTGTCCTGAAAGAGCTGCGCTTGAGCGCGAGCTTGTTGAGATGGTAATAGAAAGAGCGTTTTACGCGGTTGAATTCCCGCTTGTTCCGTGCCTTGATATCGTAGAGATATAAAATCTGCATGAGAAAGAAAAGGCGAGAAAGCTTAAATAAAGAGCTTACCTTTTGTATTTTTGTTTGATTTCGTCGATTTTATCGCCAAGCGCGGGCTCTTTTATTTTTGCGTATTCCGCAACAATATCCACAAAGAACAGTGAATTACCCCGACCTACCTTGAGGTAAGGTCATGGCTTCCTGCTTCACAGACGGAACCATTGCTCCATCTTCACAGGCGTTACTTCCCGTCATTCCGACGGTAGTTGTGAGCCTTTGCTCACGACTATCTTGAGAACGATTCGTCGTTCTCAAAGTAGCTCTTGTGAGTATATTTATTGCAGCGTTTATATCACGGTCTATTGATAAACCACACGAAGGGCAGTCATGCTGCCTATCCCACAGGGTTTTGTCTACCAACTGACCGCAGCCAGAACATTCTTTGCTAGTATTTTTTGGGTCTACAAATACTACTTTGCTACCAGCATTTTCAGCTTTGTATGCAAGAATATTTGTAAATATCCCCCAACTAGCATCGTTTATTCCTTTACCATGTCCATGCATGATCATTTCTCTGCTTGCAAGTTTTTCCATGGCAATACGGGAATAAGCAGAAAGCAATCTGTTTGCTGTTTTGTGAAGAAAATCTAATCTGGTATTCGCTATCTTTTCGTGAAGCTTAGCCACTTCCTTTTTTGCCTTTTTTCTATGGCAGCTACCTTTCTTTTTCTTTGATAGTTCTCTCTGGAAAAATGCTAATCTTTCTTCATGCCTTTTCAAGTGATGGGGATTGGCTATCTTTTCTCCGTTTGAAAGTGTGGCAAATGTCATCAAACCCAAATCAATACCAATTCGCCCGCCATTGTTCATCTTTGGTTGCTCTGGCTCTTGCTCTGCGCAGAAAACTGCGAACCATTTACCTGAAGATTCTCTCTTCAAAGTCAGGGTTTTGATAGCGCCTTTTATCTCTCGGTGTTTCTTGATGTTTATCTCTCCAAACGGGGTTACTTTTAGTTTTTTGTTCAGCGAAAACCCGATTTCATTTTGCGGATAGTATAAACTTTTCATCCTGTCAAAAGATTTGAAACGTGGAAACCCCCATTTCTTTCCTTCTTTCTTTGCCTTTACCTTTGCTCTCACAGCTCTATACAGTCTATGAGCTATGCCTTGTGCTGTCTGAGAATAAAGACCAGAATCCTTGACCATTACCTGAAACTCCGATTTTGTTGGAAATTTCTTTTCACCATCGTATTTCCTTATAGTAGCATCGAGAAGTTTATTCCATAATTCTTTGGAAATCCATAAGTGGCTGCACAGCTCTTTTTCCTGTGCTTTTGAAGGATACAACCTGAACTTATATGTTCTTTGCATTTTTATCTCCTTGCTTTTTCATCGCAGAAAAGGTTTTTATCCCTGCCGTTAGTTTTTGCCAATTCATCCCCAACCTAACACAGTTTAGGATGGGGACTTCTTGGCCTAAGAGTTAAATTTTCAGAGATAGCGTGATATTTCCGTTCCATCGTTTCAAAGTTTTTATTTGTATCCTCCTTGAGGGAATGCATCTCACCATAAAGGTGTTTCACATAATGCACTGCCTCGTCCATTCTTTCTGGCAGTTCGCTTTTCTCATCTCTTTTTATGACAAATTCGGAATAAGAACGATGTTCTATCTGTTTTTTTGAATTGAGTAGATTGTCATCAAACTGGTTAACCTGATGAAAGGTGTTTATCCGGCCAACACGCAGGAGAAATTCCTTAAGCTCGTCTTCGCTTCCTTCTGCAATTATTCTGACTTCATGGATGGTTTTACCAGTTGGATCAGGTTTTTTCAGATTCTCCGCAGTTCCGGTTATGCCAATGTCAAGTGCAACACTTTCCACTGCGGAACGAAAACCGGATTTCTGAATCTTCCTTCCGGTGATAATGAATTCCAATGAATACAATGACGACATGCACACCACGAACCAACATCACTGAAAACGATTTTAAACCTTCCTGAACTTGAACCCATAGTGGATTAAACCTTCATCCCCGTCTTTTTGAATCATCCTGAAAACTGCTTCCGCCAGGTCTCCTATTTTTACATCGCTTGCGCGGACGTCTACGACCTGCGCGGTGAGCCTTGCACCTTCATCAAGCTGAATTATTGCCAGAACATAAGGAGTTTGTTCTTCAAAGCCTGATGGAGCGGAATCAATTTCCGTGAAAGAATAAATCGTGCCTTTTCCCGCGAATTGAACTTTTTCCAGCTTTCCCTTTCTCCTGCATTTCGGGCATACTTCCCTTGAAGGAAAGAAATGGCCAGAGCAGGTTGTGCATTTTGAGCCAATCATGCGGTAACGTTCCGGAATTCTTCTCCATGTCAATGGGATTGAGCTTCTCATAAAAATTCCCCCTGAATTTTTATTCTCTCGAAATTCTTCAAATTTCTCGATCTCATTCGGGATCACCTTTCTGTTCGCCAATTTTAGCAGTAGTCTCCATTGCAGTACGCACTCCTTTGAGCGCCTCGAGAACTCGTTCTGATGCATCGTGTACTGACTTAAACACTGCCTTGGCTCTTCTCCCTGCCATGAACGTATCAACGACGGTGCCTGCGGCCAAGCCAAAAAGAACCAACACCGTTGACCACGAAACAGTAGAAGATAAATTTGTTTTTGCATCATTTAAGCTTCGGTCAGCTGCAAGAAATGCATCAGTAGTATCTACACAGTTTTTTCTGTATTGAGGGGCTTCGAGCAATGCGCAGGAACGATGCCCGCCATTGCCTTTAGCTAGGAGAACATTAGCTAGTGTAGTGACTTGCTTGCTCTCCAAACCCCTGATTTCTTCTCTTAATGTGGGGACTGAAGAAAGTAAAACCCCTGCCACTGCGATACCAGCGCATGAACCAATTATTGCGCCCCGATTATTTGAAAATCTTTGTCTTAATGTCATTGTGAATCACCTTTGTTTTGTTCTCCGTCAGGTTGAACACCTTCTGGTTTTGCGGGTTTGTGTTTGACGGCAAATCTACCGTGTATGGGACGAAACAACGCATAACGGATATATGCCGTCGCCGTACAACCAAGTATTGCTAAAATAGCAAAGATAGTAACAACAAACCTAAGACGATCCGTAACCTCTCCTTTAGGCTGTTCTTGTGGAGTTTCAGGATTTATTCTAAGTTGACCGTCTGAATGAACAATCAGCGATCCCGCACGTTTGGATTGTTCCCTATTTTCAGGTTTGGATGGAACGCTGAGCTGCGCAACAACCTTTGGTTTGCCTTCATCAAGCAGAGGCTGCCCAAACGCCTTGGAAATGCCGACGGCTAAAGAACCGGCTGGAAATGCCATTGCCGCGGCTACTCCGACGCCACGAATTAAGTTTTTTGTTGTTTGTTTCATGTTGATACACCTTTCTTTTTCCCGTGCTCATGCCCGCATCCGCCACAGGCAAAGCCATCTGCCTCTCTAAAATCTATCTTTGATTTTGCGCCAAGACTATTATCACGCAGTTCGACTATCGCACCATATGGCACTATAAATGCAAAGAACAGTGTATACAGGACAACCGCATCAAGACCCATTTCTCTTGCCCTAATTTCATCTCTAACAAATGCATCTGCGTGCTCTGTGGAAATTGTGGTCATGATGCCCTCTTTCAATCCCATCCGCCCAGCAGGATGATGATCTCTTGCTCCAACGTTTTTCGGTGCGCAAATTGCTGCGGCTGTTAATACGCCAGCAACCGCCAATTTATTACGGAACGATGTTTTGAAAGTCATATTAAACCCCTCTGCTTAAACTTGTGCGTGCGCTTCTGGCTCGCCGACGTCTTCTCCCTTTCCTTTTTTTCTATCTACGAAATACGCGGCTGTTGTACCGGCAGCTATTGACCCCACAAATGCAATAAGTAGAAGACCTCCAAGCGCTAATTTCCTTTTGGTTAAAATCCTTTCTGCTTCGGAAATGCGCGCGGATTCAAATAAAGGGACTTTTTTTGCAAAGGACTGAACGAGAACTTCGGCTCTGGAAGATTTAACACCAGTTATATCCATATTACTCAAAGCTACAGTAGTTCCAATTGAGCCGAACATTCCAGATACGAAGCACAGACCTGCAATAGTGCTTCTGGTTTTTTGTTTCATTCAAATCCCTCCTTAATATCCAGAAAACGACTATTCGTTTTCTATCTTTTGAGCTCTATAAAGCTCAATATCCCTTCTTGTAAATATGAACCACCGCAGTGGCGCCAGAACCGCCAACATTGTGGCTTAGCCCGATATTCGCATCCTTTATCTGACGTCCGCCTTCAGCCTCTCCGCGCAATTGCCATGCAATCTCAACCGCCTGCTTAACTCCTGTTGCACCAACAGGATGACCGCATGCCTTTAACCCACCAGAGGTATTTATCGGAATTCCTCCCTTGCTCTTTCCTTCAAGACTGGTTTTTCCCTCAAGGCTTGCCTTTCCACCCTCGCCTTTCTTGAAGAATCCCAAGTCCTCAATTGCCATTATCTCAGCGATTGTGAAGCAGTCATGAACCTCTGCAACATCAATATCTTTGGGAGCAAATCCTGCCTGCGCGTATGCCTTTTGAACGGCAATCTCGGTTGCCTTTAGTTTTGTAAGGGATTCACGGGAGTGCAATGCAATCGTATCAGAAGCCTGCGCACTTGCAACAATCTCTATTGGCTTCTTGGAGTAATTGCTTGCCATATCAAGAGGTGCAAGAATAATCGCCGCAGCACCGTCAGTAATAGGAGAACAATCAAACATCTTAAGCGGATCCGCAACAACCTTTGCATTCATTGCGGTTTCCATTGTAATCTCATTTTGGAATTGCGCGTATTTGTTTTTCGAACCGTTCCTGTGATTTTTAACCGCAACCGACGCAAGCATCTCTTCTGTTGTGCCATATTCGTGCATGTGTCGTCTTGCCATAAGCGCGTAAAGTCCTGGAAACGTCGCGCCAAGAAATAGTTCCCATTCCTGATCACCCGCACCCCCAAGAATATCACTGACATCTTCTGTGCCAAGGTCGGTCATTTTCTCCACTCCGCCAACAACAACGATGTCATGCATGCCAGAGGCAACTGCCATGAATCCCTGTCTTAATGCAAGCGAACCAGATGCGCATGCTCCTTCCACTCTTGTAATTGGAATTGGATTGAGTCCCATGTAATCTGCAAGAAGCGCACCAATGTGCTCCTGACCAATAAGACTGCCAGATGCCATCGTCCCGACATAGCCTGCAGAAAGTTCATTACCCTGAAGATGGGCATCTTCCACTGCCTTTACCCCTGCTTCAATAACAAGGTTGCGGAATCCGCGCTCCCAATGCTCTCCGAAACGGGTCATTCCAACGCCGATAATTGCTACTTTTCTCATGATAATCGCTCCGCGTTCAATCCACGTAATTAGTCGCGCAACTAGTTACGAATTAGTCGCAGATAATGATATAAGGAGCGGTTTTTAAATGCGCGAGATTGGATTACGGCGAAAGACGAAAGCATTTTAGTTGAGGGTGTGTTTTCTAGTAAAAACCAAAAGGTTTATAATATACAATTTGTTTATTATAGTATGTTAGATTCGATTACCTCAGCAGTGTATCAGGCAATCATTCGATCCCCTTCGGGAATCACCACATTGGACATTCTGGAAAGTTTACGTCTGTGCAGTAGAGCCACGCTAAAAACCATCCTAAGCCGCCTGAACAAAGCAAAAAAAATTGTTCGGCTAAAACGAGGAACATATTCAGTCTATCCATTAACGGATGCATTCGCAGCTGCACAGGCGATGTTTAACGGGTATCTGAGCTTTTCCACTGCGTTATACCTGCACAAGTTTACCACGGAACTGCCATTTACGGTTTATGTTGCTACGACTAGTGGTTCTTACTCGAAAATCATCGGGAGTTTTGAATTCAAGGCAGTGGCACTGAAAGAAAAGGCAGTTGGATTTGAACGCAAAGGAGATTATTATATTTCCACACGTGCAAAAACACTGTTCGATTGTATTTATCTTTCGGATTACGCAGTTGAAAAGGAAAAATTAGTTAATGCATTCAAAGAAATGCCACTGAACCAAAAGGAATGGAAAGAATTTCGCGGATATGTTGAAAGATTCATTAAGAAAAAACACAGAAAACGATTTAAAGATTTTGAGAAGGATATACGAGGTTGATTAAATGGATATTGATCTGGACGTTTGTAAAAGTATTGCGATTCACCATGGCTTGCCTTTGCAGTTTGTTGTGAAAGAATATCATGTATTCGATGTTCTTGGGCAAATTGCGGGTTCTGCTTCCAAAAACAATGCTGAACTGATCTTCAAAGGAGGAACTGCATTGAGCAAAGTATATTTTGGAAAGGCGCAACGATTTTCTGAGGATATTGACTTTGACCTGGATGCAAATATCCAAACAGTGATGCAAATTGCAAAGGAGATCTCCAAATTTGTAGAGGGTTATGAAATCACAGAATTTAGAAAAGTCCATAGCACTGTGCAGTTCTATTGCAATTATGAAAACAAACTTGGTGGAAAGGACCATGTTCGCGTTGATATCGTAAGTAAGAGAATTATTACTTCCAAACCTCCAAACGCAAAAGGAGCAACTTCAGAATTTGTTCAATCCACGGTTATGGGTGTGCGCGTATATGAGTTTGAAGATCTGATGGCAAGAAAGATGAATGCATTGAGTGATCGAACAGAAGGAAAGGACGTATATGACGTTCATGTTGGACTTCCGTTATGCAAAGGGATGGGTAAGGCCATTGAACAAATGCTAAAATCCGAAGAGAGAAGCGAGACAGTTGAACAATTTCTCCAAAAAATGGTTAACGCTGTAAAAAAAGCAGATTACAAAAAACTGCGCAACTTAACAAACCCGTTTATTCCGGTTGCATACCGACCTAAAGATTGGCTTGGGCTTAAAAATGATTTGATTTTGAAGCTTGAGAATCTGAAAATGTAAAGATCAATGGCTGGTTGCAGAATAATCAAAAACTTATCAATTTGATAATTAATTATGGAAAATGCAACTCGGTGTCATAACCGCTTCATTTTTTATTTGAATTTTTATTTTTTCACCGACAACTTCATCGTAATCCATTTTGGATTTCCGTCAACGATCGCAGTCTTTTTTATTCTTATTAATTCCGAATCAGAAACGCAGCTGGTTACATCCTCCTCTTCAAAACCAATACATAAACTGGTGAGTTTTGTGATTTGGTTTGCATCACTATTAAGTGCAGATTTGTCAAAATTCTCAAAATCTCCTCTTAGATAGAATACCCGCCAGATATCATTTGCAAGATGAAGGCGATAAAACGAATCATCCGGAACGTGCGGCTCAATGGATGACAAAATAAGTGGAAGAATCGAAAGGAATACCAACAGGGAAATTATTGCTTCGATGGTTTGCATAGATTCAATCACCGCAAATAAAGAGTTTCCGAATTTCTCGGAACTCGCCAGATACGACTATCCGGTAAACGCAAATTGAATTCTGTTTTTTTGTTCCGCTTTGTACGCTTTGTGCTCCGTGCGGCTCAAAACCAATATATATGGATTTTAGACCGATGGATTCCGCAACTGCACTGGGATTTATTGAACTGAGTTCGCTTTCATCAATAAGATTCGGCTCAAACTTTGAATCCCATCCGCCTCCTGATTTCTGCACTGCAAGCTGTTTGACAATAATATCCGAAACGGAAACGAGTTTATGGAATGTAACTTCCTCTTCAAGATTGCGTATACGGTTGTCGGAAAGATACGCCGCATGAGTAAGTGTATAGACTACAATGAGAATGATTGGGAGAGTTGCAAATATCAAATCAAGGAAAACCGCACCAGAAGCAGACGCTGACGTGGATACATATGCAGATGTTGATGCCAACGTAAACCTGTCCGTGCTAGATCGGTTCGCCATAGATTAACCCCTCTGTATTCTCGACGACTCCGGGCTTGTTCCCGAAGAATGTTTTTGAGATTACAACTTTTCCACCCGCGCCCAGGTCCATAGAAACTGTTCCGTTTGAAACCGAAACAAGCAAAACGGATTCTGAACCGGGATTTTTGTCTAGAACCGCACTGACGGCAACCGTTCCGCCAGAAGATGAAATCGCATCAAGCATACGCGCGGTTGATTCAACTTCTGCAGTCGCAAACAACCGCTTCCCGAACTCCTCTGAATTTTTTGAATAAAGCAAAAGACCGGAAACAAGAATTGAAATAAATGCAAGAAGAACAAGGAAAGAGGCAAGTAATTCTATGGAGAGCTGTCCGCGTAGAGTGACACTCCACGATGTGATGTGCATTCCTGCTCTCATATTGTCTCCACTCATATTATCTTCACCTCAATATGTTTGGACGGCGGAATATACGAAACTCCGGAAACATTGAATTTTTTTGAATAAACAGAAACTCCTACAACTCCATGCTTAAGCAGATAAAAAGGGGAACGGCCTTCCAGATAAAAGGAATTGATTGAAAGAAAATCCGGTTGCGGAACAAAATTAACAAAATCAATGCATTTGAAAGAGGAAATTGAGTCGCATCCATTGCACGAAAGCACAGTCCCTTCCTGCAGCATTCGCAACTTAATAGATTCCAATTCAATTGAATCGGTATAACCGCACCACAACCTGGTTTCAAAATCGGGTACTGCCACCAATTCGAAGGATTCGGAGGATTCGAAGGACCAGAAGTTGTCGAGTAATGCCATTCTCCTGTGCGCTTCTGCCCTTGCACGTGAATAAGCTGAATCTATATTGAATTTTGAGCCGCTTATTGCAAGTTCTGCCAGATATTGTTTAAGTCCTTCCTGCGACCCTGAACGCGCAGCCTCAAGAACTGCTTCTTTTGCATTCATCTGCAAATAATATGCTTGCTCAACCGCAATCGCCTTGGAGAGATTAATCTGAACTCCTTGAAAACGTAGGAGAATCAAAAGTAGTGAAATGGAAACGAAAACAAGTATAAAAGAAACAAAACCAAGAGAACGAGGATTTTGCATAAGCATAATGAGGATTAACCCGGATTAAACAGATTAGTTTACCCCAATCTTTATTTGACTCTAACTGCGTAATTGCCAACAACATTTATCTCGGCAACCTTGGAAATTTCTGAACGTTCCGGATCAAGAACTATGATCATGCCGGAAAATTTCTCGGAAAGTTCTCCATTGCATTTTGGGCAGATCTTTTCCGAATAAACTATAAGCCGACAGTTTCTGCATGCCTTCATGAATAGCCACCTATGCTTTCTTTTCTTTTTTCTCTTTTGCTTTTCCGGTGTCCGCTGTTTTTTCTTCCGGTTCTTCCTTATCTTTTTTCTTGGATGGCTTTGCGTCCTTCTTTTTCTCTTCTTTTACCAGCCATTCCACTTTGCCAAGACCCAGCGGCCTCATCGTAAGACCAATCTTTGTATCCTGAGGATTTGATTTTATACTCACTGTGGAAATCTTGAGAACGAGTTCGTCATCCTTTTTAACGCTCCTCTTCTGGCCAGTGCTTGAAAGCACTTTGCTCTTCTTATCATAAAAGAATTTTTCTGAACCTATCTGTGAAACATGAAGCAGTCCTTGAAGAGGACCTATGCTTGCGAATGCCCCAAAATCCACTATTTCCTTGACAACTGCATTATGAACCTCATTAACATAGGGAACAAAACAAAGGGCGTCGAATTTGACAATGTAATATACTCCATTATCACCTGGTAATATAACCCCTTCACCAGTAACATCTGTATCGTTTATTGAAAGAACAAGACCCGTGTCTCTGAACCCTCTTCGCTCGAACTTGTCTCGCAGTATTTTGAGAACTGCATCTTCAAGGTCGCTTCCGAGAAGGTTTGCAGGAATTCGGATCTTTTCTTCTATGGTTTTCAAATAATACAAGTCATCACCGTTGGGTTAAGTTACATATTAATTACAGGATTACAAATAAGAGTTGTCGTTGGAACATTCTTATTTATATCTGTTTTTAAAGATATTGGATATCGAAAAACGCAAATAACAGACACTAGTGAGATTTATCAAAGTGAGCGGGAAAACCCACATCCTTTAGGAGTGGGATGAAAGCGAACCGCAAGGTATATATTTCAGATAAGCTAATTCAGAAATACATAGAGGAGCAACGAGGGATATGAGAGCCTACAAATACCGTCTGTATCCGAATGCAATGCAACGCAAGGATATGCAGACACATCTCTGGTTCTCGAAGAATCTCTGGAATGACATGCTTGAACTGACGAAGCAGACCTATGCAGACTATGGAAAGTTCTCATCCATGAACGCACTGAATGAGCTTGCGAAGACTAGCGGCCTATATTCCCAAGTATCGCAGGACATTTTCAGGCGATTGAACAAGTCCATCTACGGCATGGTAGCACGACGGAAGAAAGGTATAGATGCAGGTTTCCCACGTTTCAAGAGTATGGACAGGATAAAATCACTGACCTATCCTCAGTCTGGTTTCTCTCTAAATGGCAAAAAGCTGAAAGTCAGCCCCTTCGGAGAAATCAACATCAAGCTGCATAGGCCGATAGAAGGCGCAATCAAGACGCTGACACTGAAGAGAGAAGCAGATAAGTGGTATGCAATCCTGACGGCAGAATCACCATCTGCAATCCCAAAAGAGAACAATGGCGAAGCAATAGGCATAGATCTCGGCTTGATGACCTTTGCAACCCTATCCAGCGGAAAGATAGTCAAGAAGCCGAAGCACATGAAAGTCTACGAGGACAAACTGGCAGAAGCACAGAGAAATCTGTCCAAGAAGAAACTGAGAAGCAAAAATAGGAAGAGGGCAAAGCTGCATGTATCAGCCATACATTCCAAGATAGCCAACACGAGAAAAGACTGGCTGCATAAGGCAGCAAATAATATTCTTTCACAATACTCCCTCATTGCATTGGAAAACCTTGACGTGCAAGGTATAGCAGAAGAGCATGGCAAGGGAATTAGCGATGCAGGATGGAGCATATTCACGAATATTCTGAGCTACAAGGCGGAAGGTGCTGGTTGCAAGGTAGTATTCGTGGATGCGGCAAACACTACGAAGATGTGTAGTGGTTGCGGCGAGATGGTCAAAAAAGAGTTGCATGAGCGGCAGCATAACTGTCCCTATTGCGACCTAAGCATAGACAGAGATCATAACGCTGCGATAAACATACTCAATAGAGCTACCGTCGGGCAGACGGGAAGTAACGCTTGTGGAGATGGCAGCTATGCCGTTTAGGAAGCAAGAAGCCCACACCTTTCAAGGGTGGGAGCATGTCACGAGCAAGAACATAGTCGTAGGTGGACAATATGGTGATCCGCTTGAACGTCGATACATTCAAGTCTCGCCAATTGCCATGAGGTGTTTCTGATGTCTAAAAACATAGTCGTAGGAGGGCAATATGGCGATGAAGGTAAGGGTAAAATTATTTCATATCTTGCGATTCATGACAAACCTGAAATAATTGCACGCGGAGGAGTAGGTCCTAATGCCGGACACGAAGTCTGGTACAAAGGCCAGAGATTTCCCATGAGAATGCTCTCGTGCGGTTTTGTTTATGAAAATGCCCGCATTTTGATTGGCGCTGGTGTCTCAGTCAATCCAGACGTATTTTTGAAAGAGGTTGAAATGACCAAAACCCACGGAAGGGCGGGAATTGATTTCCGTGCCACGGTAATAACTCAGGAACACATTGAAGCAGATGCATCAAGCGAGAATTCAGCAAGGATAGGAACCACGAAAACAGGTTGCGGTCCGGCAGTATCCGGAAGAGCGGCAAGAACTGCGAAAACAATCGCGGATTATGTTGCTGAACCAGGACATGAAGATTTCAAAAAATATGTTACTGATGTTCCGAAGGAAGTGAACTCGGCGAAAAGCGTTCTTGTTGAAGGTTCTCAGGGGTTCATGCTTTCTGTTTATTATGGAACTTATCCGTTTTGCACTTCAAAGGATACTTCTGCTTCATCTATTGCAGCAGATGTTGGATTGGGTCCAACGAAAATTAACGACGTTATTATGGTAATCAAAGCATACACTACCCGTGTTGGAAGCGGTCATCTTCCAGAAGAATTAAGCGTTGATGAAGCAAAGCAGCTTGGTTTCCAGGAATATGGAACCGTAACCGGAAGGCCCAGACGAACTTCAAAGAATCTTCACTGGGACAACCTAAGGCTTGCGGCAATGATTAACGGAGCAACTCAGATTGCACTCACAAAACTTGATGTTAAATTCCCAGCAGTTGCCGGAGTTAAGAAATATTCCGAACTCACCAGCGAGGCAAAATCCTTTATCGAAATAATCGAAAAAGAGGTCGGAATCCCGGTTACTTTGATCGGAACCGGAAAAGATGCAGAGGATATTGTTGATAGACGGAAGTAGTCTCCGTCAAAATAAAAAATAAGCGCCGAAACCTTGAACAGTAGCCAAACGTTCAAGATTCGTCGTTTTAAAAACAAAACGCCGAGAGCCAGAAACTCCGTTTCCAGTTTCGAGTTTAGAGTCTCGTAACGGAACCTTTTGAACTGGCAATCCACGAGGGAACACGCTCTCAGTTTTTTGAAAACCTTTTTCTCAAAAAGTTTATTCCAGGCGTGCGCACTACCAGGTTTTTCGCCACAAAATGGATGCGATCTCGGCATGAAGTAGTTGATATTATCATAATTCTATTTTTAATCTTATTTTTCTTCCGTGCGAATGACTAAAGCGTCATCTGCTGGCTTTCATCCTCTGCGGATTTACTTTCAGTACTCTCTGATTTGCTTTCTTTTGTGTTCTCTTCCGAATTTGCTGCGGTAGCGGTCGGAATCGTTTGTTGAGCCTGCTGCGCAACCACGTTCGCCTTTACATCGCCAAAATACGTCCTGAATTTCTCTGTGAGCGTTATCTTTGCAGTCCTTCCCGCCTTGTGAGTTTTTATAAATCCTTTCTCTACAAGCTCTCGCACATCATCGTAAATCTGCGCTCCAATTTTGCGTGCAAGTTCTGATTTAAGCATTCCATCATGCTTTGAAATATATGCAAGTGTCCTTAACGCTGGCTTGCTTATCTCGGTTTCCTGCGCAAATTGTTTTACGCGGTTCACATAATCATTTTTTATGCGCATGGAGTATTTTCCATCCATATTCACGATTTCAATAGCGCTTCCCTTGTCTTTGTATTCCTGTACAAGTTCTTCCGCCATCTTCTGAATATATCCAAGTGCTCCTATCCCAGTAAGTTGTTTCATTTCCTGAAGTGTAAGCTCTCTGGGGCTGATGAATAATGCAGCTTCAATAACTCTTTTCTCATTAATGTCTGCGGGCATGTTATCACTTTAGCGTTCCGTGTTTCGCGTTCTGAGTTTCGTATACCTCTTCAGTTCTTTTCCGTAATCCACCGTATCTCCGTTTACATTTTTATTCCTATTTTTTACGGTAAGGAGGATTCGCCTGGTGAGTTCACCCGCAGTTTTTCCTGAGGTTTCTATCTCAATAATGCGTGCGGTTCCTTTTTTTCCGTAATTCTGCCAGACTTTTTGCGAACAGTAATCAAGCATTTCGGCAACAAGATTCTCATCAATCTTTTTCTTGTTATACCCTCGTTTTCCCAGCCTTTTCAATAATGTTTTTGGATTTGTTCTAAGCACAAACACATATTCGCACGGAACAAAAAACTCGCATGCAAGGTGGCCTTCTAGTATGAAGTTTTTCTTGTTGCTAATTACTTTTAATATTTTTTTTCGCAATCTAGCGACATCTACTTCGGTTGCCTTTTCAATTTTTTTTATATCTATCAATTCACAATCAGTCTTTTGTACAACTATTTTCGCAACTGAGCTTTTGCCTGTTCCCGGAGTTCCGGTTATCACAATCCGCATATTTTCATCTTCCCGTTGGTATCAGAGTCCTTTGCTTAGAAGTACGAAATACTGTTTTGCGAAATTAAGAGTTTCCTCACCTTTTTTGGTTATATTATAATACTTGCGTCTCTCCTCTCCGACCGTTTCCGCTTTTATCATTCCATCTCCTTCAAGTTTGTAAAGAACCAGATATATCATTACTTTGCTTGGTTTGAAGAAGAATTCCTTTTCAATTTCGTCATCAAGAGTATATGCGTACATTCGTTCATTTCTTTTTATGAGCGAAATAATGTACAACCAAAGATTTCCAACAGTGAGAAGCTGTTTAAGTCTTTTGACTGGTTTGCTTGAGATAACTTCTTTTTCACCCATATACATAACCAACGTTTTCTGTTACTTAAACTTTCCTTCACAGAGTGTTTTCTCCGCGTTGTTCGTTGTCAAATCGCAAATACTGGAATTCTTATTTCCAACAGCGGAATAAGTATAACATTTCTGCTTCCAACCGTCGTGAATGATGTTCTTACAGTTGTCAGGCGGAATTGGCACAGTAGTGTTTACCAGTATCGTTGAAATATAACAGTTTATCCTGCTGCCAGCATCTTCGCTTTCATTTATGTAAGTGCATGCGGATGGATTTCTGTTCTGAATCGCAGTATCAACAAAGCACCCTATCTTCGTGAATTTTGCGTACTTATGTATCTGCGTGCATCCAAGCGGATCTCCAGTTCCCACAGAATAATTTTTATAACAGCTCCATGAATTGTCCAAGTCTATATTCTTGCAATAAGTGTAATTTTTATTAAGTTTTGCGAAATATGCGTAGCAATCTATGGCATAAGTTGAATCTTTTTGTATCTTGTCGCATGAATTCATGTCTCCATTCCATTTTGCGTATAAATCATGGCAATAATTTATAACTGAGGGAAATGCCAGTTCACCACAGGTATCCTTGTTTTTTATCAATGCGGCACACGCTCCCTGCGCGCCTTCTGTTTCAAGTTGTGAGCATATTTTTGTATCCTGAGTTTTGTTTGCGTATTCAATTACGCACCATGTTTCCTTCTTACATCCAGTGTATTCTAATTTGTTTTCTACAAGGCATGCTCCGAGTCCGCTACCCGTTTTTCCAGTGCACGGGTTTGCCGCTGCCGAACATTTGTTTCGTTCGTTATCCTCGAGAATGTTCGTGCAAAACTCAACTGATTTTTTTGCTACTGCGTAGTTTGTCACGCATTCTGTCTTTTTGGTGGAATTTGTAATCTTCAAACATGTTTCAAATGAAATACTCGCGAGCTGTTCATAGCAATTTTGAGCAGTCGCGATATTTACAATGTTTTCGCACATTGTTGCATCCTTTGTTGATACCGCTTCATTTAGCCAGCATTCATCATTTTGGCACGTTATATTATCTGTGGATTTATTTTCTGGTGGTGGTCCAGTGAAAGATGTTTGTTGGTACGGTTCCTGTCGTCCCCCGCTTAAAAATACAAAACTAAGTATAACCAGTATAACTACTGCTCCAAATATTATGTAGGCATTTTTTAGTTTTTCCTTTTCGATCGGGTTTTCATATTTAAAATCTTTTTTCATGAGGATCTCCTTCTTTGTCTTATGTATGGTAAGCTATACTAAAAACTAAAAACATTTAAATGAAAGCCCCAAGGGGGCTCCGCCCCCTTAGTGCTCTTCACGCCTCTCAAACCCCCGCGTAGCTAAATTTCACCTTTTTCATGTTTCTCCCCCCTGTCAAATCTCTGGTGACATGTTACTTGGTTGGACGAGTAGGTGGTTTAATCTGTTTTTGATTTTCCGAATGAAAGATTATGGGTATTTAAATTTGCTGATTCATAGAACATCCTCTCGCGCGTTTAATACGCGGGAGATCGACGAAACAATCGTTTCGTCAACTTTTTGAGAAAGAGTGGGGGGTGAGATGGAGCTTCGGCTTACCATCTCGCCTCAAGGGAGTCCGGGGTGTGGCATCAGTTTGCGCTTCACTTCGTTAGTGTGGATCAACTGCACTGCGCTCACTTCGTTCGCGCGGATCAAACGCCCCAAACGTTTATAAATCCCAGAACTGTTGTCTTTTGTATGTCATCCCATATTCGTTTGTTTCTGGTAGGGGTTTTGCTGCTGTTTCTAATTAGTTCTTCATTTGCTCCCCTGTTTCTAAAGGCCGGAGAGGAATTCACAAAGTATGGTTACAGATTAAAGCTCGATGGTGTTTTTACCGGGGATCCAAAACCTCTTGCCCGCTTTGAATTATATGATGCTACTGGGGCATATCTTGGTACGTTTCAGTCTCAGGCCGGACTATTTTATTATCCAATCTCAGATTCCAAATATTTGTCAGTTAGTTTAGAAAGCGTCCAGTCTTTTGGAGAAAATATCCTGGTAGATCTTAATGTAATTCTGTTGAATCAAAATTCCTTTTCAAAAGTAATGTACGAAAATGATATTATAAATCTCGGTCTCTACGAGGTTCGTTTAAACGAGTTCCACAAGTTTGATGACACGGATGGTTCCAAGGTCGATTACGTTGTTCTTCGCGTCAGGCGTGTCAGCGGTTCAGAATCATTTGTTAAATTGTTGAAAGGAAGCTCTGCGCTTTATTATGATGAAGCAACCGGAGACTCAATTACATTTTTACTCAGTGCAATAACAAAACAACAGGCAACAATTTCGTATTCTATGACATCCGCAAAATTAACCTCGGGAGAACGTTTCTATTCCGGTCAGCTTCGCAGTTATGGTTCACTAAAGATAGCTCTTCAGGATGTTAACTCATCAAATAGAGATGCAGTACTTTTTGCTTATAGAAAAGACAGTAAAAACACATTGAAGAAAGCAACTGTCTTCTACGGAACAAAAAACGCGATAGAATTACCAAATAAGGATATCGTCCAGGTTGATTTCGTGCGATTCGGTTCTTTTCCAAGACCCGATTCGAGCGATTCAATAATGTCATTTGCCGATACAACCATAAAAATCGTTCCCTACGAAAAGAAGGCGAATGCAGTGCGCTTGAAAGAAGGGGAAAGTGCAACTATTTTCGGAATTCCAATAACCTTGTCCAGTATCTCTCTTTTATCAGATCCGTTAAAGGCATATGTTGTCTTGAAATTGGATTCTGGCGATGTCCTGTTGGATATCTCAGTTGGAAAGAATGTCACTTATTCGGATGCTGCGAGCGAAAGAAAAATTTCACTATACCTGGATCGGGTTGATAGCGTTTCAGACAAGATGAGCATGGATATTGTCGTTGATGTGGTCAAACCCGCTTCCTCTACGCTCCCACTTGGCATATATAGCGGGTGGAATCTTCTTTTTGTTCCATATTCTAATCCACAGATAACCGGATGCTCTTTTGAAGCCTCCAAATCATTTGCGTATGCGAATAATGCTTATGCTAAGCTTGCCACTTTACAGCCCTTCACTGGTTTTTGGTACAAGGCGCCATATAACTGTGCTGCGGTTATCAGCGGAGATCTTAAGAAGGGTCATAAAATAACGCTGTCAAAAGGATGGAATATCTTCGGTACGTTCTCTCAGAAGTCTGCATCTTCTCTATCTGAGAGTTGTATTGTAGAAAAAGGGCCATATCTATTCGATGGTTCTGCGAAACAGTATGCACTCTCATCATCCTTTAGTCCAGGTCGTGGGTATGTTGCAAAGGTGGCGTCGGATTGCACGTTTGCGATAGATTGATTAATGTGCTGGTCGTACCCCTGTTGTACTTTCTTTCTCTTTTATTCTTTTTATATTTTGACTCATCATTGTTTCTTTAGCTAAATCCGGGTCGGTGAAGCACGCCTGCCAGCCCAATATTATCTCTACCGCCTGTCCTAATTCTAATCTAATGCGCATTTCGAGTGCGGCTTTTGGATCTTTTAGACGTCCGTCTCTTAAGTCTCGTATCCAACTATCTCTTTCCTGCCTTTCTCTTAGATGAAGCGTATCAATCTCTAAACCTATTACCTCCTCTGCTTTGAAAGCTGCTTTTACCTCTAATATTGTCGTTATCGTTTCAATCAACATATCAGTGACTTTGTAACGAAGCTGTGGATCTGGAGGTTGCAGCAAAAATGCATACATATCATGTCTTCCATCAATGTCTGTATTTCTTTCTATATGTGGCGTTCTGGTTCTGTTCAACATGTAACGAAAATCATAATGTGATTGTGGCGTCATCAAGGAATCAAAAAATAAATCTATCACTCCCCTTTCTCCACTGAACCTCGCGGGAAACTCATCAATCCACAACACTTTCCCAACACCGGGTTTTAATGCCTTTTCCGCAATGTGTCCTTCAAAAAGACTTTTTACCCCTATTAGATGCCATGTTTGTGAAATTAGTACTACGTCATATTCCTGCCGTGGCCATACGGCTGAGGGTACAGATTCTTCTATATCTAGGTTACTGAACGTCACTCTCTTTCCCAGCAGCGGCTTGAGTCTTGTGCGTGCCATCTCTAGCATTTTGCTATTCATATCATTTGCATGTACGAACTCAACGCCAGGGCAGTGCTCCAGTAACATTTCCAACACTGCGCCAGTGCCACAACTCAAGTCCAAAACCCTGCCTTTCACATGCCTTCGTATAACTTCGTCGGATAGGAGCGTTCTTATTGCAGGATAGTGTTGAGTACGCTCCATAAACCTATCATATGGTTCTATAATTATGCTGCCGTGTTTATATCCACTGGCCCATAAATGAAAAAGAATCTGCATCCTTCTCTGTCGCGGTATGTCAGTCACCATCTGCCGTATCCGTCTGTCTTCTTTTGAATGTCGTTCTGCACGTTCAATTATCTTCTTTTCCGCATCGGACAGGTGAAATGTTTTAATTCTCATTAGTTATGATTCTACGACAAAACTAGTTTAAACCCTTAACCTGGAAGGGAGACTATCTAGCAAGGTAGGTCGAGAGAGGGCGTTGCGAAAAATTTAAAAACAAAACCCTTCACCATTATCTATACATTTCTGAGTCTAATCAGTCAATTTGAGCGATTAGGTCGGCATTTGAAATATAAATTTGTATTTGAGGTGTATATATGGCAAAGAAAGACCACATGAATATAGTGTTTATTGGGCACGTTGACTCTGGTAAGTCAACTACTGTAGGTCGCATTCTGTATGAGACCGGTGCAATTTCCGAACAGACTCTTAACAAGCTTAAGGATGAAGCGGCCAAGGTAGGTAAAGCTACATTTGAGTTCGCATTCGTTATGGATGAGCTTAAAGAAGAGCGTGAAAGAGGAGTTACGATTGACATTTCCCACAGGGAGTTCGAAACCGCGAAGTACTACTTTACGATTATCGATGCACCTGGTCACAGGGACTTTGTAAAGAACATGATTCGAGGTACAAGTCAGGCAGATGCTGCAGCCCTCATGGTCTCTGCAAAAGATGGTATTGAGCCGCAGACAAAGGAGCACGCGTTCCTTGCAAAGGTTCTTGGTATTAATCAGATTATAATCAACATCAACAAAATGGATGCGGTAAACTATGATAAGAACCGCTTTGATCAGTTGAAGGACGAAGTATCGAAGCTCCTTACAAGCGTTGGTTATAAGGCAGACACTGTGAAATTCGTTCCGTGTTCAAGTTACAACGGAGACAACGTCACAAAGAAATCCGATAAAATGCCTTGGTATACCGGTCCGACACTCGTTGAATTGCTTGATGGTTTCACTATTCCGGCAAAACCGTTAGATAAGCCACTGAGAATCCCGATTCAGGATGCATTCTCTGTTACAGGACACGGTACTGTTGCTGTTGGTGTAGTTGTTTCTGGTATTCTTAAGCCTGGAGACAGCGTTGTCTTTATGCCATCTGGTCTAAAGAGCGAAGTAAAGAAAATTGAAATGCACAAGAAAGAGCTTCCTGATGCAAGGCCTGGTGATAACATTGGTTTCAACGTAAAAAGCGTTGATTCCAAGGCAATAAAACACGGCGAGGTTGCTGGTCTTACCAGTTCTCCTCCGACTGTTGCTGCTGACTTTACTGCGCAGGTTGTGGTTCTTAATCACCCGACTGCAATTTCAGTTGGTTACACACCCGTGTTCCATGTAAGCGGTGCACAGTTTGCGGGTAGAATCGTCGAAATACTTGAGAAGAAAGACCCGAAGAGCGGCCAGACAATGCAGGCAAAGCCGGATTTCATTAAAACCGGTGACATTGCAATTGTCAAGGTTCAGCCATTGAAAGCCGTATGTGTTGAGAAATTCCAGGACTTCCCGTCCTTGGGACGATTCTCACTCAGAGATATGGGCCAGACAGTGGCTGCGGGAGTAGTTCTTCAAGTTACGCCAAAAACTGTATAAGTGGTGTAATTTCTTTTCTTTTTTATTTTCTTATTTTTCTAATCCAAAAAGACAAATTAAGAAGTGGGGGATGAAATCCCCTACCATACTTTTTCTAAGCTGGCAACCAGAAGTTGTCCCTGCTATCCAACACCAAGCACCTACCACCCAACACCAGTAGCAATCTAATCTATATCTCTTTCATAACCAGTGAAGTAACCGTTTTCGCAACCCCGTTTATATTCCTCATTTTCTTTATCACCACATCGCTTAATTCATCCACGTCTTTTGCCCTTACCTTTGCAATTATGTCTATCTCTCCGCTTACTATGTTTGCTTCAGCAACATGAGGTATTTTTCGTATCTCCTGTGCTACAAGTTCCTGTTTTTGCTCCTTTGAATAATCTACATTCACGAAAACATACGCAACAATTGAAAGACCTATTTTTTTATAATCCGGAATAGCGGAATATCCCGCAATTACGCCGCTTTCTTCCATCCTTACTATGCGGTGATGAACCGTACTCATCGGCAGGTTGAGCTTTTTCGCAATTTTCTTTATCTTTATTTTTCCGTTTTTTGTCAGTTCCCCGAGTATATCTCTATCGTGTTGGTCCATATTGGAAAATTTCCAACAAACAGTTTAAAAAATGGTGAGTTTTTGAATTTTATCCAATTTTTTGGGAATTAATATTAAATATGCCGGATGTGCAGCTATTTTTGGTGAAGTGATTAAAGTGATTATTATGACGGATTCAAAATTACCCAAACTGGATGAAAAGCGAATGGCATACGTAAGATTAACCTCTGCCGTGTTGTGGTATACAACCGATTTTTTCCACAAGGAAGGGTTCCTTCAGCTCATGCCAGTGATTCTTTCTCCGATTACCGACCCGCTTGGACCTGACCCGGGCAGTACTGTAATCAAAACAGGAGAGATTGAGTACCTGGAACAGAAGCTGGTTCTTACCCAATCAATGATTTTGCACAAACAGCTTGCAGTGCGCGACGGGCTTGAAAAACTGTTTATAATCTCGCCAAACGTGCGGCTCGAACATCCGAAAAGAAGGGAAAGCAAAAAACATCTGTTTGAATTTTCACAGGTGGATTTTGAAATCGCGCATGCGAAAAAAGAAGACGTATTTGCGCTTATGGAGAGGTTCCTTGTAGGTTTGGTTCCGCACGTTAAGCGCGAATGCGCGGCAGAACTTTCATTACTCGGAAGAAAACTGCAAGATGTTGTAGGTCCATTCATGAAATACTCAACGCACGAGCTGGAGGAAAAATACGGAAAAGATTGGGAGATGCTTGCATCTCTTGACACGCACCAGCCTTTCTGGGCGCTTTGCCATAAGCGCGAGTTCTATGATAAGGAAGACCCGCACGAGGAGGGGCATTATCTAAACTACGATCTCATATATCCCGAAGGATTTTGCGAGGCGCTTTCAGGTGCTGAAAGAGAGCACGAATTCGGAATAATTATGAAGAAAATTGACTGCGATGGGTTAGATAAATCCCGTTATGGCCCATATCTTGAATTCGCAAAGCACGGGCTTGTCCCATCCGCAGGTGCGGGATTTGGGGTAGAACGGCTCGTTCGCTGGCTTGCAGGTGCAGATCATATTGGTGATGTGCAGTTGTTCAAGCGAGTGCCCGGAGAGAAGGTAATCGTGTGACCTCGGCAGATAGTCGTGTGACATATATTTAAGTTTTTTTGTCCGCAAAGTGTTATCCATGTCCGTTCACTCTATTCGCTTAGCTGGCGATCCGGTTCTGAGAAAAAAATGCAAAAAAATCCGAGATTTCGCCTCTGTGAAAGGTCTTGTGGAAGATTTGCGCGATACGCTAATGGCTTTCAGGAAAAAAGAGGGCATTGGCAGGGGCATTGCAGCACCTCAAATTGGCATTTCACAGCGGGCAATCTACATAATCACTTCGGAGTTTGAAGGAGAGATGCTCAATCCGCTTATTGTTTCGCACGGACCAAAAGAAGTGCTTTATTGGGATGCGTGTTTCAGCTTCAAGGCCGCCTTTTTTGTCAAGGTATTGCGGTGGGAAGAAATAAATGTTGAATTCTTTGATTTAGCCGGCAATAGAAAAATGCTCAAGGCAACTGGCGGGCTTTCCGAATTATTGCAGCACGAAATAGACCATCTGGACGGAATTTTATTTGTTGATAGGGCTATTCTGGATTCGCACGGCAAATACCCATTGATAATGCGCGAAGAATGGGAGAAATTAGGGCGACCCTCTATGGCTTAAAAGTCCAGCTCAAGTTGCTCTGACCTCTCGGTGGCTTTATTCAAAAATGCGGCATGGAAAAATTCAAGGCCTTGTTTTAGCTGCCTGAATGTTGCTTCATCCTGCACTCCTCTGATATTCAATACCTTTCCTGAGGCCTCGCTTCCTATAGGGAGAAGACTTTCCCCGGCATCTATCCTTAATCCGGTGATATGCATATCCTGGAATATTCCTTGTAAAAGTTCCGCGCTGTTTTCCGGTGCATTGTGCGGAAGCTCAACTCTTAGGGGGAGTTTCCCAAATTCTCCTTTTCGGAGTTTTTCCTTAATTTCAGAGCTGTCGGAATAGACAATGATATAACCATTCGGCGCTGGCGCTTCGTCAAGATATCCTATATCTATTTTGTCCACTGGCGGCTGTTCTATTACTTTTTCCTTGGGTTTCCATCTGCCTCTTCTTTCCTCAGGAATGACATACCCCCGTTCTGACAGAATGTTTAAAATTATTTCCCGCAGTCCGGGAGCAAGAACCTCAAGATGACGCATTTGGGAAATAAGCACCTGTACGCGTATGTCTGCGTTGACAGGGTTAAGGAACGCATCCGTAGTTAAATTATGAAGGGAGTCAAGCACCTTTCCTATAAATGCCTTTAATTTTATATCAATTTCAAATGTAGTATACTTCGGGTCGACATTGAGTATGTTTTCAAATTGCAGCCTCATCCTTTCTTCGTATCTTGTTCTTTCAAAAACATCCGTTGCGTTTAACCACCTGACTGGTTCTTCAATAGAATAAATCCAAATCCTGGCTGTTTTTTTGTTTGTCACTTCCTCAACTTCTACAAGCTTTGGCCTCGTTAATAATTCTACATACAGGGCGGTTCTGGATCCCACAGCTGTTCTTATGTCTCCTCCGCTTACTCCGCAATCTTCCATAAGGTCATGGCAGAGAAGGCCTAATCAGGTCGCTTCTTGCACCAAGGCAGGCTGCCATATATGCAACATCTGCAGAATGCGCGAAAATAGGGGTTTTTCCATCTTTTCTGTATTGTTCCAGCAATATGCTAAATGCATGCTCTGCATAATCGTATGCTCGTTTTATCCTGTCCAATCCCCGGTCAATTTCAACGGTTGTCTTTCCAATTGCCAGGGAATTTACAATGTACATCTCATGTATTTCTTCTAATTGGATAAGCCGTGAGCCGCGCCCTATTTCCCGTGCAACCTTTATCCCATCAAGCACGCGTTTTATTCCTGTACGCGGGTCGCAGTTTCCGCCAGGGGACCATGTGACTGTTGCAGTGGTGGTTCTCCAGTTATCTTCATCAATAGGAAGCCGCCCTTTCCATTCGCGGATTGTTGGCACGGAAC
>Ga0209211_10002119_pt1 | contig 35110 bp, 42 predicted proteins | sample RifGroA2_FD_183992 | JGI IMG/M metagenome (GOLD analysis project Ga0209211, IMG submission 183992) | Groundwater microbial communities from Rifle, Colorado, USA - Groundwater A2 (SPAdes) (version 2) | ecosystem: Environmental > Aquatic > Deep subsurface > Groundwater | place: Rifle, Colorado... | reverse complement strand
CAGTATCTCCGAAAACAAAGACGAAACAGGATAGGCTTGCCTATCCTGTGAAAACTAAAGAAAAAATAATGATATCCCTTCAATGAATATTTTTGGTTCAATTGAAGATTATCTTTCTTGAGTTTTAGTCCATTTTCTAGACATTTTCGCTAATTCGATTAAAAACTCTTTGAATGATGATTCCTCTTTGTAAAAGCAAATCCAGATTGTTTGAAGCATTTGCTCAAACAAGAAAAAGAAGTATCTTATTTGCATCTCTTTCGATTTGCATCTTATTCTTGCTTCATCCTGAACTCGAAATTGGGTTTCAATTCTCCACCTTTTTTTGTAAGTTACAACCAAATTTTCAAGTAAAACTTCCTCGACATTTGTAGCAAATACCCAATCATACTTTTTGTCACTTCTTTTATCATAAATCTGTTTAAGAAAAATCAAAATATTCTCTCCAGGATACTTACTTTGGTTCTTATTGACGGTAAATTCATTATAAATCGCAACCTGCTCCTCTATCTTCATTGGATAAAGAATCTCTTTTTTATCTTTGTGTTTCGGAACAAAGATAAGGTAAGGATATTCAATTTTAGTCAGCTCGTACATCAAATCTTTATCATAAAATCCTCTATCAAACATAATTAAATTTATTTTTCCAACATACTTTTTTATCATTGATAAGCAGTGTAAGATCACACTGCTTTTGTAATGTCCCAATCTTATTGGAATAGAAATTAAAGGTATTTTTTCAGGAATATCGTCGGAGATGATGCTGCACGTGAGAAACTTAAACTTTCCAGTAACTGCATCTTTTTTAGTCCATCCATGAATATCAAATCCTTGTACATCACCATAAAAATTCTCTTCAGTATAATCAAATGCAAGAATAACTTCCTTTTCTGATAAAGAAATATTATCTGAAATTCTTTTTATATAGCTGAGATAAGCATGTTCCATTATGCTTATCAAAGATTCTTTTACTCGCAGGTGAATAGTATCTGCCTTGTTGCTAACATTTTCAAGATACGAATTATAAGCTGCTGATTCAAGAAGAGGAACAATAAAATCAAAGCCGTTTAGGGTATTTTCTTTCCTATCTATTCCTAAACTATCTTCTATAAACCACATTAAAGCATCCAAGCTTTTACATAATCTTTTTTCATTCATTTGCAATTATCACATACACCTTTTTGCCAATGAATTCTTTCGGAAAGTCTATTCTTGCGCTTGTTCCGAAGGGTTTGACTTCCCTTTCAAGAAAACACCTTATTCCTTTTAGTGTCAGACTTGATCTTTTTATAATCTTAACTTTTCTCATACCTATCTAATAGATAGGTTAAGTATATAAGCTTTGTGGAGTAACTTTATAGTATTAAACTTCATTCGGAGATACTAATCCAAGCGTTTTAATGAACATCCATCTTAGAGATGCGTTCAATCTCTTTGTTCTTGCGTTCAATTGCTTTTCTCTTTTCATCAGGATCCATAGCTCCATTATTATTTAGGAATTCTATATCTGCCCGCAATCTAGAAATAACGTCGTATTTCCAGTATTGTCCTGCTTTCTTCTGTTCTTGTTTGAAGAGATAATACTCAATTTTAGAGTCAAGAAACAGGAACAAAATAGCAGCGACAAAAGTCCAGAAATATGCGCTACTTGCGCCATCACTAGTTGCTGTCGACCATAATCCCATATAAACACCAATAAAAATAACCCAGAATATCTTACGAATGTAAGGATACTCTTTACCTATTCCATGCACAAAGAAGAAGAAAATAAGAAGAGGAATCGCAGTCGTTACGGCAATAGCAAATACTTGGTATGACAAAAGAACTGCAGTCAACCATTCGAAGTTAATAAAGCGAATACCAATAAGTGGGACAATAACTGCAGTAATCCATCGCACAAAAGTGTTCTTCTTGAACATCTCAACATTACCGAGAATTACATAAATCAAAGACAATAAAAGTATAAACAAGAGAAATCTCTCAAACAAATACAATCCGTTCCATCCAAAACCGCCAAACAACGCCTGTAGAATCGGTTCAAACACTCCGACATAAGTATCAATTATATCTTGCGTGAATGTTCTTGCAGAAGGGAAGTAATATGCAGAAACAAAAGAGCTAACAAATAACATAACAAATATGCTTGACATAACGAGCATATGTGCCTGCTTCATGTATAAAAAAGAAATCACAACTTTATAAACTTTGTTTAACTATTAAGTCAAGTTGTCAACGTAACATTTCTCACCCATCAGAACATTGATATCTGTAAAAGTATGCTCTTGATAATAAGTATGATAAATTGCATAACTGCGCTGGTTGCATATGTCAGATAATAGAATTTTCAGTGTTACCTTTTATGGTTTACTTAACATTAACTAAGTCTTCATCAAAGCACGAATGCGTCTCTGATATTCCTTAACATCTGCTTTAACAGCAGCGTCGCCCGTTACTGTTGCACCTTGAGTTTTACTAACATAACCTGCGCCTTGAGTTGCATATTCATCATGCGCATCATTGATTAATTTGTTTAGAGCACTCAAACCAGTGCCCTTACCTGCCTCTTTAGCGCGATTCATTCGTGATTGAGCCATGTACTTTTGGATAATCCCCTCAAGGAAAGCCATAATGATTGCAAGAGCAGCAGTCAGCGGATAAATAAAAGCAACACTTCCGAGTTCATCGCCCCGTACTATCCAAAGTCCAAGAAATACAATTGCAAAGAATCCCCAAGCCAAACGCTGAGCGAAAGGTTGAAACCCTCGAATCATGAGAAATACCAAAACAAATGGTATTCCAGCACTCACTGCAACAGCAAATGCTGAATTAGGAAGTGCAATTGTCTGAATAAGCTCATCAGTAAGGAATCGAACGCCTAGAATAGAAACAATGATGCTTACAGTCCACAATACCCATGCATGTTCTGTGAGTGCATTAATCCCACTAGCAGAAAGCGATGCGTATACAATAGAAATAATAAGAATGATAATCAGTATCTTCGCAAAGAAGAATTCACTATTCGAAGTATCTCCAAGAAGACCTTCAAAAACAGGCGACAAGGCTCCAGTAATACTATCCACAATGCTCTGACTCGTCCTCTGCACACTGGCAGTATCTAATGAAGAGACAAAAGAAAGCAAAAGAACGCTCATCACGAACGAAAGCAGTAACAATGTGTTGAATTTCAAAGTTCTCTGCTTGTCCCGAATTATTCTTTTTCTTATCATATTAAAATCCAAAGATGCCTTTGATTGCAGGCCAGAAGAGATAAACAATAAACAAGAAGAACCCAACGATTAACGCCCAGAATAACTTAACCCATCCACTTGACGAAGCACTAATGCCTTGCAGGGCTTTAAGGTTCTCTTTGAGTTTCTTAATCTGGCGCTGATATGCCTGTCGTTGCACTGTAGTAGTCACCCCAGTTATTAGTGTCTGAAGATGGTTAATTTCTCCAACAAGCTTATCCACTTCGTCTTGCGCATTTTCAGCCATCATACGCTCCGCGCGCCCTTTATTCCACCATTTATGGAAAGTTCCATCAAAGATAAATGCAACAAGAATACCTGCTCCGATAAGTGGATACATCCAATTCGCAACAGCATTCGGATTGTTCAAAGCATTATAACCCCATAATACCATAACCAATACACCATATACTGCCCAAAGAGCACGTCGAACATTTGAACTAGCGACACTCTTTTGAATAATATAAAAAGCAGCGACAAATGGCACGACCATAACTAAGAACATTACTAATGCACTAGAAGGCAGAGTCGCAGCTTCTAAGAAATTATCGGGCATAAAGCGCACACCAATAATCGCGACAATTAAACCTATAACAACATTAATCCACTCTTTACCGGGACCAAAGAAATTAACGGTACTGAGAATGCCAAAAACAATCAAGGCAACAAGCAAGAAAGATAAAACCTGCATCGCAAGCTCATCAGTTCCTGAAGAATCTCCTAGAATCCCTTTAGAAAGCGGCTCAATAAAACCGCCAATCCCATCAAGAAGATTTGTAAATCGCTCTGTCGTCTCTCCTGCAGCAGCGACAAAAGCAAATTGCGATAATAAAAACACGGCAAAAACCAGAGCAAATATAACACCTTTTTTACAATGCATATCTTATTCACTATAATCTCCTATTTAAATATTTCGGTAAAAACCCTTAAATAATCAATTCACTATAACGATAGATGAAAAAGGTCTGGTTGAATGACATAACAGCTTCAATCTTACTTTGCGCGTTCGTAATTCTTCTTCTCCCTCACGCGCAATCTGCCGTTGACCCAGAAAAATCAATCAATGATATTAAAGACAAAATCGACGGCCTTCCGAGAGACTCAGAGCAGATTAAAGACAGATATCTTACTCAAGAATGGTCGAAGTTTATTGAGAACAATAAAGTTCTCGGACCAGTGCATAAATCTTTTATAGCTTACTCTCTCCCTTTTATAATAATATTCGGTGAGCCTTATACGGTATCTTTCACCTTCATTGTCGTAGTATTTCTCTGGATATTCACAGTCTACATTATCGCAAAACCACTCAACGCCTCTAAATTGTTCAATCCTGCAATCACTCTCTTAATTAGCATAGGAATCTCAATAATGCTTGCCAATATGAAAGTTATCAACACTCTAGCAGTATTTATAGTGAATCTTGTCCTCTCGAAGAACGAATGGTGGACACGCATAATTCTTGGAATTATTATAGTCGCAGCTCTTGTTGTAATCAAAAAAATTGATTCGCTCTTAGCACAAAAAATAGAAGCTGCAACAAAAGAAAATAAAGAAAAGACACTACAAGGCACAGTACGACAAACAAAAGCAGAGATGCAGGCGCTTGAACGTGGTCTCAAAGAGGGTATACTTTATATACTAAAACTTAATCGACGCTAAACTAAGAATGATGAAAACCTGCATCAAATCCAATTTGTTCAGCACTGCTCACTCTTCCGCTTTGCTTAAGCATAACTAATGCCTTCGAAACAGCATAATAAGCAAATATCAACACAATAACAATGACAAAAAGACTAAGCAATCCTGAGCTTCCCAAAAACTCAAAGCTCTTACCCAAATCTTGCAGATAAAACGCAGACATACGCACAGTTCCTGCGATAGACGCAATTAAAGTTATAATGACTGCCGCAGAAAATGACTGCCATTTCTGGCTAAAAAATGGCACAAGAACCATGAATTGTTGCAATATAAGAACAACCACTCCTAAAATAACAATTAAAAGAATCAACAAATGAAGATTTATCGGCTCTTCAGAAGAAAAATGAAAAATAGTATTTACATATTTTCGCAGATTTCCAGAGAAAACAATCGGCTGCTCAAGCGAACGCTCGGTTGCACTGCTTGCTCCGCGCAGAGATGTCGCTCCGTCTCCAGAAGAGCTAATGTTTTGAGCCACCTCGCTTAATGATTCCACGGCGCCCACAACCGAAACTCCAATCATCAAAAAACAAAGCATTACAATCACCCATTTCATACGAACACAAAAGCACCGCGATTTATATCACTTTCTGTCAAGAACCAACCACTAAAGCAAGTATCGTATCTTGGTCTTGAACACCTCTGGAATAAAGTTTCTGATAACACATGCATTCTCTTAGTAACGAGTTTTAGCATGTGTAATTCTTGACATATAAAAAAGTTGAGATAGGAAAGTTTGAATTATGCTCAAGAACTGTAAGTTCTTGACATCAAAGGAAAGACGCACTATCTTGTTTAATTATTTGCGTCTTTCCCTATAATCTAAAACAGCTTCTGCTGTGCGCTTTTCATCTTAACTTCAGTAAGCTTGTCCAATTGCTTCTGCACTCTTTCAAGAGAGAAATCATGCCTATCAACTAAAATCTCAATAATTTTATTGGGATTCATCGCAGGAAAAACAACACTCTCAGCACGCACCTGTGGCTTTTTAAACATCTCAAAAACAGTTGGCCAATCAAAATCAACACGCTCTCCGACAGCGCGGAAGATGTCTACAGGATACTTCTTCTCTCGAACAAGCGCAAGCGCCTTTTTCGGTCCAATACCTTTCACACCACCAGGATTGTAATCAGTACCTACTAAAATAGCTAAGCAGATAAGCTGGTCTCCAGTAATGCCCAACTCATTTAGCAACTTGCCGTATTCAATCAGTTCAGGTGCAATATATATGATACCTGAAGCAGTCCTTCGTGTCTTAGATAAAGTCATATTTTGAATAAGCCGTGGCGAGCCTACAGCGAGCGCGTCGTAATCCTGACTTGCTACAGCCCATGCCTGTTCTGACTTTACCAGTTCTGCGCATTGCATCTCTCCTTCACTTGGCGCCTGAACAACAGCAACACCCAATGCCTCCAGAAGCTCTTTGCTTTCCACAATCATTTCTCCAGTAAGTCTGACAAAACCGCGCGCGTATTTTACCATCGCATCCACATCTTCTGCCTCGACAGCTTCATGATACTTCTCCTGCGCAACATCTTTAGCCTCTTGCCGTTGCTTCTGCGTCACCCCCTTCAGAGGAGAATATTCTCCATCAAAAACATAAATGAGCTTGATGCCCTCATGCAGTAAAGCCATCGTCCGATAAAAAAGCCCTGAAAGATGCGAAGTGATTCTCCGTTTCTCATCCATAAGCGGCATCCCATCAGGTTGCCGGATAGATGTCAGGAACTGATAAAGTGCATTAAAAGCATCAACTGCAAGTGTTTTTCCCTTTAGTTCACTAAAAGTTACTTGTTTTCGTGGAACAATATCTCCAATTTGAAGACCCATATTCAAACAAGCAGAGTGAAGATTAAATATCTATCGCGGATTAATTCTGAGTGCATTTGTGAAGAGCGTATTCATACAGATTTTTAAAGCAGGCGCCAATATCAACAGAGTTTTTGTCTCTGAGCGACTGCTTGCCATTTTTACCAAATCGCCCAGGAAAAGAACTTTCCAATACAATCCGCTTCTTGTGGTAATTACGCGCAAAATCATAAACTCGCAACCCCTCTGCCTGCTTAATAAAATTCTGAAAACGCCTCTGTTCATCAGTATCCATTGATTCATGGCGCTGCTTAACTAAGCGAGCTACTTCAGCTAATCCCTGTTCATGAAGATGAAGATCTTCAATATCACTAAGACGAGTACCTACCTCTGCACACATAGCAACATAAGCATGCGCATCCTGTTTCCTCAATGCATCTTTCCTTCTTTTTTCCAAATTGTTTTGGTATTCTTGAAAATCCATAAACTTCAAAGATGTTAGAACTATTTAAATATTTCTAGTGTCACCACTTAACAATCAATAAAACAATACGTACATGAAACAGATAACTTCTAAAACAACAAAGGCATTAAAATCAAATGAAAGGCTTTATCGTCTCAGCAACGCATAACACAATTGATGATAAAACAATAATCAGACTTTTCGGTCGTCTGGAAAACAATCGCTCGTTTGTAACCACGAACACTTTTACCCCTTACCTCTTTCTAAGAAAAGAAGATGCTGAAAAACATACAAAACTGCTGGTAAAATATATAATAGAAACAACAAACCTTACAACATTTAAAGGAGAGATAGTGACAAAAGTTATTGCTCAGAATCAGACAGATTTGAACAAGTTCACAGAAGTGTTGCACAAACTAGGAGTAGAAACATTTGAAGCAGATGTAAAGCCTCACACACGTTTTCTGATTGACCACGATATTTTCGGTTCTATTGAAATACAAGGAACTTCGCAGTCAAGCGAGCGCATAGATTTTGTGTATGAAGAACCAGAAATATTGCCAGTCAGAGAATCTCCGCCGCAGCAATTAAAAGTACTCTCTCTGGACACTGAATCAAGTCGCGATTCGGGAGATCTGTTCTGCATAGGGCTGTATGGAAAACAATATGAAAAAACATTCTTAGTCACGCAAAACAAGGAGAAAATGAAAAATGTTGTTTCTTGCGCATCTGAAGAAGAGTGTCTGCAAAAGTTCCAAGAAGAAATAATAAAAGAAGACCCTGACATCATAACTGGATGGAATGTCATAAATTTCGATCTTGCATATCTCAGAGATCGCTTCAGAAAATACAAAATCCCATTCACTCTAGGAAGAACAAATGATGAAGTCCGTCTGCGTCTTGAATCAGGGTTTTTCAAATCATCAACCGTAGACATTACAGGCAGGCAAGTACTTGATGCATTCAATTTGATTAAAGACCCATACATCAAAGAAGCACCCTCGATAAAGAACGCTGCATTTGAGTCATTTTCTCTAGAATCAGTAGCCCAAGCAATTCTTGGCACAGGCAAGCTCATCAAAGGAAAGAACCGCCACGAAGAAATCGAAAAACTGTATGAAAATAATCAGCAGCATCTCGTAGACTATAATCTATTGGATTGCAAACTTGCTTTTGATATTCTCAAGAAAACTGCAATGCTTGACTTGGCGGTTGAACGCTCCGAACTGACAGGTATGCCTCTGGACCGTCTAGGAGCAAGCGTTGCCGCATTTGATTCATTATATATTAGGGAGGCAAGGAAAAAAGGCCTAGTCTCCCCAACTACAAGATATGCTCACAAAGAAACTGGAATAACCGGAGGATATGTCAAATCCTCAAACCCAGGCATATACCACAACGTCTTGGTCTTGGACTTCAAATCTCTATATCCCAGCATCATGCGTACATTCAACATTGACCCTGCGTCGCTTCTTGACAAGCCAGAAAAAAATGCAATAGAATCTCCAAATAAAGTCTATTTCAAGAACAAAGAGGGCATTCTCTCAGCACTAATAGAAAAGATGCACCTAGCACGTGAGAAGGCGAAAAAAGAAAAAAGAGAACTTGCAAGTTACGCAATTAAGATAATAATGAACTCTATGTTCGGCGTGCTTGCAAACCCGAACTGCCGTTACTATAATTATGATATGGCAAATGCAATCACACACTTCGGTCAGATGATAATCAAGCTCACAGGAGAGCAGATTGAGAAGAAAGGATACAAAGTGATATATCAGGATACTGACAGTTGTTTTGTCGAATCAGCCCTGCCTCTACAGAAAGCACGCACACTTGGAAAAGAACTACAAAACTACATAAACGAATTTTATCAGGAGTATGCCAAAAAAGAATACTTAAGAAAATCCTATCTGGAGCTTCAATTTGCCAAGCTCTATATCTCTTTCATGATTCCAGCTGTCCGCCCCACAGCTAAGGCGAAAAGCGAAGAGCAAACTGAAGGAAAAGCAGCGAAAAAACGTTACGCAGGTCTTCTCGATATTGAAGGTAAAGAGGAGCTTGAAATTGTAGGGCTTGAAGCTATTCGGGGAGACTGGACAGAAGCTGCGCAGGAATTTCAGCGTGAACTTCTTCTCAAAGTATTCCATCAAGAACCGCCAGAAAAGTTCATTAAATCATATATCAAAGAAATCCGCGAGGGAAAACAAGATGATAAACTAGTTTATCGCAAATCAATCAGGAAAGAACTCGAAGAATACACAAAAACAACACCCCCTCATGTCAAAGCAGCTCGTTTACTTGACAAACTTGATTCAAATGTTATCTCATATTATATGACTGTTGAAGGTCCTGAACCTCTGCAAAAACTAACTCATAAAATAGATTACGACCATTATATCAAGAAGCAGATTGCTCCAATAGCAGACCAGATTCTTTCCCTCTTCGGCAAGTCGCTTGATGACATCCAGAAAAATAGCAAGCAGAAAACATTGTTTTGAACTCAAGCGTAATCGCAATGTTTTATTAGAACCTATGCTGACACGTTTGTAAGGTGGAAAGAAGCACACATTTCTTCGTTCGAGAGGGACCGATTTATTTCTACACGTAATGCTTTTAGAACAAGTTAGGCGCGCCAAACGCGTTCTTGCGACAAGCGTCAAGAATCTTGAGTCTTTGCTTCTTGATCGTGCTCAATGCGCTCACAAACATTCCTCAAGAGCCTTGACATGTAATAAGACACACAGCTTCAAAAATTGCGTGTCCCGTCAAGAACTAGAAGTTCTTGAGGAATTGCGCGCCTAATAAAGGAAGTAAATTATATTATGGAAAAGAGCGCTTCTCAACATTAATTGGCAGTCCAGGCATTTTAACGATGATTAGTTCGCCCAATTATCCTGAAAATGATTCTCAAGAATTTATCCAGCTTAGTTATCCAGATGGAACAATAGAAAATGTTCAATTACCAAAGAACCGCCAATTAATTCGAGCGGAAGTTGCAATTTCGCCCCTACCAATTTGTACTGAACCGTCTTTTCTCGAGATGGTTCCTTTTTTATCAGGCGAACCGGTAATTGTTGAAGAGATAAAGAATAAATTTCTCAAATTCGTTGAAGAACATGATTTTCTAAATAATTCTACTTATAAAGAATATATGAAAGATTTTGGAAGAGGATGCTCTATTCAGAATATCTTCTATAAATGATTATTTTCTTGATAATCTCGCTTAAACAAGATTAGGCGCTAGAGAACGCAGTGGTTTCTTCAGAGGGTTTAAGCGGAGTGACAGAAAGTAAGAGTGTATGTTTATCGAACTATTGTCAATTCAGAAATAATCGACAGAAGTCGGCTTCGTCTAATCCTACATTGTAAACGAACTTTCAGTACAATTTTAATAAAAGAATATTTAAAGTATTAGAACACTATTTCTACAATGAGTATGCTATTTGAGATTTTTGATAAGAATGGGAAGCTCATCAGACTAACGAACAAGCAACATTCGCACATGATGGATGAACATCCCTATATGCATAAATACATAGAAGAGATTAAAGAAACATTACAAAAACCAGATAAGATAACTTCCTACTCTTTTGACGAAAATATCAAGTATTTCTATAAAGGCTATAAGCACTTAGATAAACCAAACAAATTCGTGCTTGTAATAGCAAAATACTTAAACGGAGAAGGATACATCATATCATCCTATTTGGAGACTAAAATCAAATGAAAGAACATAAAACATATGATGTATATTATGATGAAGAATCGGACTTCCTAGAAGTATCCTTCGAAGAGCCAGCAAAATCGGGAACAACTGAAGAAGTGCAAGAAGGGGTTTTTGTAACAAGAGATGTAGATACTAAAAGAGTTGCGAATGTGGGCATTCTATCTTTCACCAAAAGAGTTAGTCTTCTTAAAATAATATTGGCTTCTCTAAACAAAAAACTTCCAATAGAAATAAGTGTTCCTTCCAACTGACTTGAAAGTTAGACTAACTGCTGGTTTTATACGAAATAAAATAATTCAGGATGAATTAAGGCAGTTATCGTTTACTTGTGATTAAGAGACTTCAGCAGAAGCTCGAGCTGTGCACGAAGCACCTCAAGTTTCCAAATTTATTCCATAAATCGTATTCTCGTGTGATTAACGAACTCCTTCATTTAGGGTTTGGAAATGGTGGGAAGGGAATATCCTTTTTATTAATGTTGCTCAGAGATGATATGTGAAAATAACTTGTCAAAAAAGTATAAATTTCAAAAACTTCATTAGGAAGATTTAAAAATTAACCCCAACTTTAACTTTAAGGGAGAATTCAAACTTATGAACTCTGAAACGGATATTCTGAAAATACGATCAATGCATGTTTCCTTAGGACAAATGCCGATAAGACGGAGCAAAGCTTTTTTTAGAGCAATCTTTAGTTCTGTTACTTTAAACGGAAATAGATTTTTTACAACTCATGTAGAAGGACAAATTAGAAAGGTCACAGATAAAGGTATGAATCTTGAAAAATATCTTGCTCTTAATTGGAAAACCCCCTTTATTAAAATAGATATATTGAATCCTTCTTATCCTCAACAACCAGAAATTCGATATTTGATTTGCATTTGTCCCGACGAAAGATTAGCTGAATTTTTGTGTCCTTATAATGAAAGTAATTATAATGAATTTGCTAGACTATTTAGAGAATCTTATGATAAGAATCTAAAATCTATGTCAAATTTAAGAGGATAAATTTTAATTTTTTCAACGCCCCTTCCCGTTTGCCCCAATTATCATTTACTTCACGAAGCGACTATCTCTGGGGAGGGTGGTCGTAGGTAAAGCAAACCCTAAATGCTTAGAACAATTCGTTAATTAAGTTTAAGCGAGATTAGACGCGACAGCGTGAAGGTTTAGGAAAATGCTTAAACGTAGCGAAAATGCGACCTCAAGAATCCTGACGTTTTGATTCTTGACGGCACCCAATAATTAAAAATTCTTGGTGTTTTGGAATTCTGAAAGAACGTCCTATCTTCAAATGTAAAACTTAGACGCAAATTTGGACTTCGCTTAATCCTACGCTGTAAACGAACTTTCAAACTATTGTTTTATTGATATAAGGTGAAAGTTAGGTTAAATCTCGGCTCGAACTAAGAGAGCATTTTAGGATAAAATGAGAGATTTACCTTTTAGTAGAGATTAAGCGTCTTCGTCAGAAGTCCAGGTGCGAATTCAGAGCCTTGGAAGACATCAGATGTATGCACTCTGTTCTTGAATGTAATTGCTGACTATTTTCTGGGCTGGTGAGGAAATTTTTAGGTCGCACTTAATAATTGTGAATTGAGAATTCATCTTATTTTCTATTTGGGTCACTAAGAATTTGTTTTTTAGTTCTTCTAAAATAGAAACCTCCTTTTTTCATTGTTTCAGTTAATACTCGAGCAGATATTTTGTCACCCATGTAAGGAACTATAACGCTACCCGCTCCCAAACCGTCGAATCTTGCACGATAATTATAATATAAACTCAAACATTCTTCAGGTGGAACATAAAATCTGCTATTGTGCCCATCAGCAATAATTGTAGCTATGTGATAATACGGTTTCACATGATTCTCGAAAAGTACTCTTTGCCATTTATCGAAAGTTTCTTGATCATCATTTACACGTCTTAGTATGGGTGCTTGATTAAATAACGGAACACCTGCCTTAGAAATAATATTATAACAAGTTTCTTGACACTTCCTACTCATCTCATTAGGATGAATAAATTGTGTTATTGCTATCATTGGTTTTCCTGGAGAGGTATAATTCCTCCACATCTCTAATAATTCATCATCAAATCTTTCTGGAATAAAAACTGGGGCTCTAATATGCCAACGTATTGTTCTTACGTGATTTATTTTTCTTAATCTTTCAAGAATTTCTCCTATTTTTTTGTTAGAAAGTGTTAGTGGTTCACCACCGGTTAATATAACATCTCTTATTCTATTCGATTTCTCAATGTGATTAAATATTTTATCTAAGTTTTCTTCCCCGATATATTGGTCGCCCATATGCCTAAAACACCATTGGCAGTGACCCATACAAGAGAACATTGGACTTAGCAATCCTCTGTCTTCATACTTTTGAGTCCAGCCCGATATGATGTCTTTATCAAATTCATCATCTCCATGAAGAAAAGTTGCTGCTTTAGATTCTTTGATGCCTAAAGTACTCTTTAATGACTTATTTCCAACAAGAGATGTTTCTATTACGGTTTCCCAAATCGGACTATCGCTTTTTGGAAGAATAAATGCTCTTATTTGTGCTAATTCCCTTGTTCTATCTCTTTTAACATAGGGATAGTCATCTAATATAGGATTATGATCTTGTGTTTCGATACTCCATAGCAAATCCTCTAGATATTTTTTTGGCAGTCTTGTAAAGTTTGAACTAAGTATCATTCTGACCTCCTCTCTCTCTTGTTCTGATGCTCTCAATCTATTCAAATAAGGTATAAAATCTTCATAAGTTTTTAAGGCAGTAGCCATCTGTCTTTGCCAAGTCTGGTCGAATTGCATGTTGTTCATTTTCGTTTTAACTCCTTAGAAATAATAGAATATTAAAGATATAATAAGTTTATTACAATATATTTTATTAAATCAGTAATATTTAAATACTAAATACTTATATGTTAAAATATGTTAAATAAACTAGATTTGAAAGACAAAAAAATATTATATGAACTGGACCTGAATAGTAGACAATCTGCTTCTCAAATTAGCAAAAAAATTGGTTTAAGCAAAGAGGTTACAAATTATAGAATTAATAATCTTATAAAGAGGGGTTTCATTAAATATTTTTATACTGTTCTGAATACTCTTGCACTTGGTTATTATCATTACAAAATTTATCTCAAACTACAAAATATAACTCCAGAAATCGAAGAAGAAATAATAGATTATTTTTTAAAAAATAAAAATTGCATATGGCTGGGAAGTTGTAGTGGGAATTGGGACTTGGCTGTTTCTTTATTAGCTAAAAACACGACCGAATTTATAGAGTTATATCAAAAAACATTAATGAGTCACGGAGATTATATTTTAGAAAAGAACATATTAGTCATAGATAAAGCTCCTACTTTTAACAGAGCCTATCTTAGTGATAAAATTAATACTGTTGAACTAGAGTACAAATCTATGGAAGATATAGTTGGAACAGATGAAGTTGACAGAAAAATTTTATCTTCAATTGCAATAAATGGTAGAATAAATATAATAGAATTGATGGATAAACTTAATCTTAGCCGAGAGATTGTTTCTTATAGAATAAATAAAATGCGAAAATTTGGCATAATACAAGGTTTTAGAACTGCTTTTAATTTGGATAAGTTAGGTTACAAATATTACAAGGTATTGTTTGTATTTAAAAATATAAACTCCAAAAAAGAGGATAATTTCATAAAATTTTGTAAGCAAAACAAAAATATAGTTCAATACATTAAACTAATTGGAAATTGGGACGCTGAAATAGAGTTCGAAGTAAAGGATGACTTACAAATGCGTGAATTGTTATTAAATATTAGATCAGAATTTTCAGATATAATAAGAAATAATGAACAATTACTAGTTTATGAGAAGAAATTGAATTACTATCCTTTTTAATTTTCTCTGGGCATTGATCAAGAAATAATCTTAAAAAGCGCCATCATTCTTTTGTTTGATAATTATTAACCCTATCTTCACCGAAAGGCGACTTTCTGTGCGATAGCACCACCAAGCCCGAGCCAGCCCAGTTAGTCCGTTAGTATTTCCAGCAATTTTGTTTAAACAAGATTAAACGATCCACGTTATTTTTTCCAAAGCGTTTAAACGAAACCTCAAAAATCTCTGATTTTTGATGGCGCTCAAGAACTGAAAGTTCTTGACGTGAAAGAACATAGAGTGCACATTTACCAACTATTAGTTTATTAGAAATAATTGGCATCTGAATGCTTACGTTTAATCCTACATTGTAAACGAACTTTCATCCAATAATATACTCTTAATAATAAGATGAAAGTTAGACTAAACTTCGTGTCCGAACGAAGAGGAACATTCTTGGAAAGAATGAGGAGTTTATAGTTTACTTGTGATTAGCCGACCCGAAGGGCACAGGTTGACTCCCGAGAGTCCTTGTGTCTTTCAATTTATTCGAGAATCCGCCACGAGCGTAATCGCCGAGTATTGTTTTTATTGAATTTGGAATTTGGGATGGTGGGAAGGGAAGGTGCGTTATTTTATTAACTTCAAAATAGTAACAAGCCGAAAGATTTAAATAGTGAATATTTTTATAAAATATATGAAAAATGTAGATATCAAAAGTGTGCTTGAAGGAATTGACAGTGGAAGAATGTCAATGAATCAAGAAACTCACCAAAATGGACAGTCAAGATACAGATTGCGTTTGACACAAGATACTCCTGGAGTTTTTCTGTCTAAAGAAGGGGTATATAAAATATGTTATGCTGCTTTAAGACCTGTAGCAGAAAAGATTATTCAGTTAAGATTTGGTTCAATTGAAGAATTAATGAAAATAGATATAGGATCATTACCCGCACAAATACCTTCTTCTTATGATGGAAAACCTACACAAATACCAGAGCTATATCATGAAAAAATACAAATAAGAACATTACAAGACCAAATAAGAAATGGTAAAGATATTAGAGTCGTTTTTTGTGATAGTTCAAATGCTTTTGGTTTGAATCCAGATCATCAAGTAAGAGATATTATCGAATCTCCTTTTATTTGGGCTGTCGGATATTTTGCTAGTTTAGGAGGAAAAAATTATAGAACAAATCCTTTAACTGCACATGCTAGAGTGAACAAAGTTATTAAAACTACTTCACAAAAATTTGCAAAAAGATTTGTAAGGATATAATAGATTTCTGTATTACAACTTCCCTTCCCGTTTTCAATTATCAGTTATTTCGCGAAGCGCTAATTTGGGGAGGGTGGTCGGGGGTAAAGCAAATCCCAAACTCTATTTTTTACTTTCGGCGATTTTGTTTAAGCAAGATTAGACGCCGAATAGCGTAAGATTTCCGTTACCGCTTAACCGAAGCTCGTGGCAAAGGATTGAGAATTATTTTTGTTCCAAAAATAACATGAATGAAATGAAGGTAAATTAAAAGTTAGGTTAATCATACGCTGTAAACGAACTTTCAAAGGCAATTATAAAAGAGCACCGAAAAATATAAAAGCACCCCTCTTGTACTATAATCATATACGCTCATCCTTGCTTCGGCAAGGGATGAGCACTTTATCATGAAAAGAGTTGCAATTTTTATTGATGGCAATAACTTCTATTTTGGCTTAAGAAAGTTATACGGAAAAGACAGAAGCTTGAAAGATTTTAATTTCATGAAGTTCGCAGAATTCTTGGCTAAAAATGGAGAAGTTGCTGATATTTTCTACTATAACGCCCAATTAGATAGAGAACAAAATCCCAAGAAGTATAAAAGCCAGAAACAATTCTTTGAGAATTTGAGAAAAATTCCAAATTTTCATCTTATTTTATGCAAACTTCTTAAAAGAAACATAACAGGGACAAGCAAATTCTATTATATTATAAAAGAAGATGATATTCATATGGCGGTTGATATGGTTGAAAATTCTGGAGAAAATAAGTTTGATGTTGCAATAATTGTTTCAGGCGATGGAGATTTTGTTCCTGCTGTAGAAGCAGTAAAGAGGAAGAACAAAGAAGTAGAAAATGTCTATTTCAAGAATAGTTCTTCAAGAAATCTGCAAAAGCATTGCAACGCTTCATTTGAACTTACAAGGACTATTTTAGACAGATTTTTCGGATAATTTGAAATGATTGAAAGTTAGGTCAGATTGCGTTTTTCTACGAAAGAAAATACTTTAGTCATAAAGTAAGCAATCTGCCGTTTACTTGTGATTAGCCGACCCATAGGGCACGATCTGGCTCCCGAAAGCCCTCGCGATTTTTGCTTTGTTCTAAGCCAATTTCGAAGCATAATTGCCAACTAATTAGATTTTATCTGCAAATTTAACTCGTCTGATAGAACTTTCAAAAGTTGTTTATGGGTAACTCGCCCATATTCTTGACCTGGGCCAACATTACCAAAATAGCCTATATTTCTTCTTCTACCATCCAAATTTAACCATGCTTGAGTTGTATTACTATTCGCGTCTGTTAAAAACCTTCTAACAAATTTTGGATAATCTAATTTTTCAATTTCATTTAGCTGTTTTGGTATTTCAATAAACGTTTTTGATTTCTCGGCAGAAAATGTGAACCATCTTAAACTCAAAAAGGGTACGACAATTTTTATCCGACTATCAGAAAGTTCTATTTCCCAAATTATCTTGATTTTTCCATTTTTGAGAAGATTCATAGTGACTTTTTTAATTCCTTTCTGAACTTCTTCAACTGCTTGATATTTTCCGTTTAGAACCTGCCTTTCAAAAATAGTCTTTTGAGTCATATAAAATAGATTAAATCTGTCTATTTAAATTTTGGCAATTTCGTTTAAGCAGGCTATTGTGCGTTAACGAAGTTCGCACCCAGCAATTAAGCGGAGCGAGAAATCGCTAAGGCTGAGAATTGCTCGGATTCAAGGACAGGGTGAGGGGAAAGAAAAACTCTATGTCGAAAATTGGGGGATTGAGCAACCGCCTATTGTTTTGTTAGTATTAAGCGGCGAATCTAAACTTCTTTTAATCCTTCTTAACCGCCCTTTTGCCTCATCTAAGGGAAGTTGTCAGCAAGAAACCGTAGGTGTCTTGCGGCGCACTCGGCGCTTCGCGCCTCACATTTACAGCGGCTATTTTTTGTTTGAACACCCACGCATTTTTTAAAAAAAGATTTAGAAACAACAACCTTAAAACCCTTTACTTCCTTCAGAAGCTATGTCTCAGCAAGAGCGCGTCAGAAAAGAATATAAGTATTCCATGAAACCACTCTTCGAGCAACGCATGCGCTCGCTGCTTCCCGAAGAAAAGGATTTCGCTGCCTTTGAAAAGATTGTACACACTCAGCCAAAAAACTTCATCCGATGTAATACATTAAAAATCTCTCCCCCTATATTGTTTGAACGTCTTGCAAAACGCTGGAAAGTCAAGCAACCTTTTCCAGATTATCCAGAGATAATTTTAATCGACCAAGATTTAGGCCCAGGCGAGTTAGGAAATGCTCTGGAACACATTCTCGGGTATTACTATGTACAGGAAGTTTCAAGCATGATGCCCTCTCTTGCTCTGAATCCAAGACCAAACGAAAAAATACTTGACTTGTGTGCTGCTCCAGGTTCAAAAACAAGCCAAATCGCAGCCAAGATGGAGAACACAGGAATCCTAATAGCAAATGACTTCAAGATGAATCGTATCCGCATTCTAGCTGCAACACTTGAGCGCTCTGGAGTTTCCAATACAGTTATAACGAGAAATGATGCGATAACCGTATGTTCACGTCTCGCAAAAAGAAATTTTAAGTTCGATAAAATCCTGCTTGACGCCCCTTGTTCAGGAGAAGGTACTCTCCGTAGCTCGCCAAAAACATTCCTAATGTGGAATCCAAAGATGGTTGATAATCTTTCCCGTATGCAAAAGAAACTCATTGCCTTCGCTCTGAAAGTTCTTAAGAAGGGAGGCACAATAGTTTATTCAACATGCACTCACGCGCCTGAAGAAAACGAAGGAGTAATAGACTTCGCATTAAAAAACTTCCCTGTCCGTGCTGAATCGCTCTCTCTCCCTCTAAACTGCCGTTCAGGCATAACTTCATGGCAAAGCGAAGAATATAATCCAGATGTCAAAAGAACATGTCGTATCTATCCTCAAGACAACGATTCAGAAGGTTTCTTCGTAAGCAAAATGACTCTGCTTGAGGATATAAAAGAGGATATAAAAGCATGAACGCCCACTTCCTCTCTTCAAAAGAGAAAAAAGAACTTTTCACTCAGCTCAATGAACAATTCGGCATCAATGAAATAGCTTCTCTGTTACTTGAAACAGGAAAAGAGAAAATCCGCGCATTTTCTGGCGCTCTCTCAAAAGAAGAATTGCTGGATTTAGCGCAATTAGTTAATATAGAAATAATTGGTCTCTATATTGTAAGAAAAGAACATGACATCAGACTAAGTTTCGACGCGACTCAACTCTTAAACAAACAGTTAAAGAAGAACATAGTAGACATAACCGACGAGCAACTAGCGCTTTGGATTCGCGGACACGACCTTGAAACTGCCGGCCCACGCGGCACAGTAATAATCCGTCACGGTTCTGACTTTTTTGGCTGCGGCAAATCAACTGGAGAAAGAATCATTAATCACGTACCGAAAGAACGAAGGATCAGGAAGTAATCTCTCGCGACAAGCTATTTAAACATCTATTGCCTTGCACAAATATGGATAACGCAATACTTGAAACATACAAAAAAGCAGGCGCAATTGCCGCGCAAACAGTCGCATTTGCACGTTCATTCATAAAGAAAGATATGTTATTGCTTGAAATTGTGGAGAAAATTGAAGATAAAATAAGAGAATTAGGGGGTAATCCTGCTTTTCCAGTAAATCTTTCCATGAATGAAATTGCAGCACACGCAACGCCTGCACTCAACGACACTCAAACAGCTTTCGGCTTACTCAAAGTTGACATTGGAGTTCATATCTCGGGCATTGTTGCTGACACTGCGTTTTCCATTGATTTAGAGAACAATGAAGAAAATAAGGCACTTATTGCCTCTGCTGAAAATGCCCTTAAAAAAGCAACCATGCTAGTAAAGACAAACAAGCAAGTCAGAATTCGTGAAATTGGAAGGACAATATCAACAGAAATAGAATCCAGAGGTTTCCAACCCATACGCAATCTCTCAGGACATAGTATCGAAAGTTTCAATCTACACGCAGGAATAACTGTCCCGAATTATGACAATGCACAAGAAAAAGTTCTTGATTTAGGAGTGTATGCAATTGAGCCATTCGCAACACTCTTGACAGGCGCAGGGATGGTTCGTGACGGAAAGCGCTCAGGCATCTATACACTAAGAAAAGAAAGTCCTGTCCGCGACCCGACTGCTCGTGAGATATTAAGATACATATTAGAAAATTACCAGACTCTTCCTTTCTGCGCGCGCTGGCTACAGAAGAAGTTTGGCTCTCGCGCTCTTCTTGCCCTCGCTCGCCTCGAACAAGCAGGCATACTTCATCATTATCCACAACTTATCGAACAAGCTGGAAAAAAAGTCTCACAAGCAGAACACACAGTCATAATAACAGAAAAAGAAAGAATTATATCTACAACATAAAAAAGTGTGTTTTTCTTACCTTATAAGAAAAAGTTTATTGTTCTTTGTTCTTTTCTTATAAGGTAAGAAAAAGTTTTATATAGTTCAAATATTATTACTTGGTATGAAAAAAGACATTTTAGAACAAACAGCAAGAGAATATTTTTCTTCAGGATGTGACGAATATTTAAAAGAAAGATATAATGCCGCAGTCGTGCTATTTTTTAAGGCACTTGTTGCATATGTGGACTTACTCCTTCTGCAAAAAACTGACCAAACTCCTTCATCTCATAATGATCGATTTCGAATGGCTCAAAAAGAGCTACCTGAAGTATATAATATTCTAGACAAAGACTTTCCTTTCTATCAGGACAGTTATGTTCAGAGACTAACCAAAGAACTTGCGGAGGTGATAAAAAGTGATGCAGAAACTGTGGCAAAAAAATCTGGGATTACACTATAGTAAATCGGTAATTGATATCGTGCAATTTGGATCTACAACTGAAGAAAGAAAGAGACCCAACGACATAGACATAGCAGTAATATTCAAACCGATTCCATTAAAACAACAGCTTGAAGAAGCCCAGCTTATTAAGAAACAGTTAGGGGGAAAAAGTAATCTTCCAATTCACATAAATTCATTTACTATGGAATCGTTATTTGATGAATCAAATTTTGCGAAAGAAAATATTCTCTTTTCTGGAATGAGTCTTCTCCTGCAGAAACCTTTTGTGCATCGGATGGGATTCTCACCACAAGTACAAATAGGATATGTTCTCAAAGGTTTGGCAAAAAAAGAAAAAATAAGATGCAACTATCTCTTGAACGGAAAAGGTGGGAAATACGGGCTACTTCGAGAATATAAAGGTTCACTTGTAAAACCAGGTCTTATAGAAATTCCTCCTTTTGCAGAGAATATATTCGTTGAAGAACTTAAGAAAATAACGTCTGCTCTGACAGTACAAAGAATACTGGTGTCTTTGTAAAAAAGCGTAACAACATTGTATTTACTCAAACACCTCTGCAGAAATATAATCGATCTTAATCATTTATAGACAATTCTGTTGGTTATGTCACGTTTAAACAGAATTGTCTAGACAGAGAATTCAGAACAAAATATGACTTAATCATCAGAATTCTCTGTAACAATAACATGGACATCATCTTTTTCTTGCGTATAATACTACTCCTGTCCAATATCTTTCCTGAAACAAGAAACGCTCCCACTCAAGCAACTTCAACAACAACGTAGATTCTCTCCCATTCTGTTTGTGCAAAGAATCCCAATTGTGATGTACTTCCTGAAGCATACACAAATTATCTTCTACATACATATCATGCACAGAAGAAAATCGCTCTACAGAAAAACCAGCCTTTTCTATAAGCGTGGGAAGTTCCTCTGCAATCAAAATATCAGTATGTGAATATTCAAGAGAGTGAAGAAAAGATGAAGTCCTGTCAACTATCCTTTTAGGAATTCTGGCCGTTGATGCATACGTTTGCATAATGTATAAAGCACCAGAACCTGCAACGCGAGAAATCTCACCATAATTGACTTTGTAACACTCATTGACTGCTCTGCATTAGGATTTAGCCAATACACTGTCTTTGTTGAATTTGATAGAATTAACAAAAGCAAAGAATCAGAGATTATTGAATATCTGCAAAGTCAAAAAGAGGTAAGTTGGATTGGCGTTCTTGCCGGCAACTTAAGCATTACCTTCGACCTCTACACACGCACACAAGATGAACTCAACAGTACTCTAAGTACAATCTTGGCAAAAATGAAGGAGAATATAGGAGAATATTCGGTACTCAGTGTTCGAGAATCAGCTTATTTTTTCCAAAAGCTCATCAAAGAAAGAATAACTGAAAGAAATCATCTCCAAAAAATTAAATCAGAAACAATCGACCAAACCGATAAAAGAATTCTTCAACAACTAAACGAGTCATCGCGAAAAACATACGTAGAAATCGGAGAAAAAGTTAATCTCACACCGAACGCTATAAAACAGAGAGTAAAGAACCTAGAAAAAACAGGAATAATACAAGGCTACTCTCTATCTCTTATGGATAATTCTATTGATTATAACACTCGTTCTCAGAATTATCCAGATAGAGAATTCTGGACAAAATATGACACAATCATCAGAATTCTCTATAATCATAAATCGTTCGGTCTTGAGTGGCATGGATTACAAATCAAGATAGAAAAGCCTTCTCAAGAGATAGGGAAAAAACTCAAAGATTACTTCCGAAAAAATTCAAAAACCATATTTTACTATCACTATGGTCCTTCAGGTATCTATGACTTTGATATAGGTGTAACAGTACAAGATTCAAGCGAACTACGAGAGTTCATTAATGATCTTCGTTCAAACTTCTATGAGGAAATAAAAATAAGAAACATTTTTCTTGTCTTGGAAGAAATATCGAGCCATAAGTTGCCTGCAATTGTCTTTTTGTAAAAAAGTAAGTATTCTTCTCAAAAGTACATAAAATCAACCAACTCTAATTCAAATGAGACTTAAAGCCTCTTCAGGTCTCAGAATCTTCACACCATTAGTTTCTTTAAGATCTAAAAGATGTCAATCATATCTAAGAAAAATACAAAACTCGGACACGGAATTCATTGGTACGAAACAATGAAATCTTTTGTTGAAGATACTATGAAATATCTTGAAGAATATTTTAAGAGAAATAACTCAGAATCAGAATGGAGTGCAGACAAGAAAATGTTCGGGTGGAGAGTTAGACAAAAGAGAGAAGATGGGGTTGATACAGCTTTATTCTGTAGAGATATCTGGCATAATTTATTCAGGCTTTAATCCTGTCCCAATCTCGTTCAGGCAAACACACCTTTCGGAACATGATCAGTCTTTATCATTTCTCCAAGTGCATACACGTCATGTACCTTTACACCTTCCCCAATCTCTTTTCTCAAAGCCATTAAAAAGTCCCTCAATTCTTGCGAACTCTTAGCAACAACTCCAATATCAAAATCCCAGTTCTCGTTTCCTATATGCGAGTAAAAATAGATTACTTCTTTTGCAAGACGCAAGAACTGCAGTAATTTCTCTTCCTGTGTTCCAAGGTATTTCACTTGTACGTTATAAAATTCATATCCTAATTTCTGAGCATTAAGAGAAACAGAATAGCCTCGAATCACTCCTTGTTTCTGCAACCGTAAAATCCTATATTTTATTGCATTCGCACTCATATGTAACGATGGCGCGAGTTCCTTGTATTCAACACGCGCATTATTTGCTAACAATTCTAGAATCTTCTTATCTATTGAATCAATATCTACTTTCTCAGAGTTCACTAAGTCAGTAATCTCTGCATTGCTTCCAACAAATTTCACAGGAAAAGATTCATAAGCATGTATGGGAACAATAACATAAGAGTCCAGATACTTGCGAATTTCACCAAGAATTTCCTGAATAATTATCCTCAAATGTCCCATATCTTTAGAAAAAATATCAAAGATGACATTCCACCGCCCGACCGCTGTTCCTGCGTACGTCAAATACGGGTGCTTGATAATCCAGGGAAAAAACTTCTTTTCTTCCTCCCCAGAAATATCTTGCAATTGAATAAAGCAAATCTGTCTGCTGTACCCAAGAGCCGAAGTATCGATCACAGTGTAAAAATCAGCAATAATTTTCTCTTTAACCAGCCGCTTGATACGATAAGCGGCAACTTCTCTGCTCACTCCAACTTTCCGAGCAAGCTGTTGCACAGACATACGCGAATTTTTCGCCAGCTCAACGAGAATTTTCCTGTCTTTCACATCCATTCTACATTAGAGCAATAAACCTATTTAAATGTTTCATTTTAGTAAAGTTTTAGAAAGAAAGTCTTATTTAAGAGATAAACATAAGAAAAGTATGATTCAAATAGAAAGGACTATAGAAGAAAAACTGGAGATAAACAAAAAAGCTCCAGAAGAGAAAGAGAATATGAGTTTCTCATCTCTTTGTAAATCCATGGGTCCAGCGGTAGTCATAGGAACGCTGGCAGCCATAGGCGGTCAAGAACTTGCAAGCAGGTGTACTCACAATACTGAATGCATAACTCTTGCGGGCATGGCTGCACAATACTTCGGAGGCTGGGTACCATTTATTGCTCTTCACTATCAAACGAATCAACATCGTCTCAAAAGATCTGATGGAAGCACGAACTATCGAACATTTGCACAAGATATCGGCGCAGTCCTTACCTCAGATCAAATAGGTAATAAAATCTGGGCAGGAAGCTACGTTCTTGCAAATGAAATTTCATTACGTAGCGGTGTAGACCCTGCCGTTGCCGGTTTTATTTCAGGAACTTCATCGGGAACAATTTATACTCTGTTTACAGCTTACACTGCCCCAAGAGTAAACAATATGATAAACAGTATTAAAGACAAAGTAAAAAGCTGGAGGAGACATTAATATGCCTCTCTGTGGATTTAATCAAAAGATGTTACAAGGACTACAAGCGTTCCATGAAGGTCTCGTTGAACACGGCCTCATTGAGCGTTCTCAGAAAAAAGGCACATCTATAGAATCAACTCTTCAAAAAGAATTGAATGATATGGATCGTTTTTTAAGAGAAACGCCGACAATAGAAAATCCCGAGCTTCGGAAGGTTATCGAATCACTAACGATCTACGCACGTTCTCTCTATCAACTCATAGAGAAAGGAGGGTTTGCTCAGCATCCAACAACTCTCACGTCGTTACTAGCAATCTATGAAGGCATGGATCGCACATACTACACAGAGTTAGAAGGCAAACCCGACGATATGAAGAATCTCGTCACTTATTTGAACAGACAATCATTGTAATGTCAAGGACTCGGGGTTGAAACCCTAAGCGTGTTTTTGAGTCCTTGAGCATGCTCAAGAATTGCGCTGTTTACTCACGAGCTAAAGCAGGGAGCTTGCACATGCGCAATTCTTGACATGTCAAATTGTAAAATACTTCTCAAAAAGATTTACTCATTTAATCCATTTATCCAGCATACAAAGGCCCGATTTCGAGACCGCCCGCTTTTGCCTGTTTAATGTACAAATCCTCAATCTTCTTATAGCGCTTTGCAGTATCGACAGACACAGAGGGTTTGACTCTCATGAATGCTTCTTCAAAATCCTTTCTTGTGACTGTTTTGCTTTGCATATCTCTTCGAAGAGCAGACATGGCTGCTTCTCTTACAAGACTCTCAATATCCGCTCCGACAAAACCATCTGTCTGTTTTACAAGATAATCAATCTTCACATCATCAGAGACAGGAGTGTTCTTCAGATGTACATTAAGGATTTTCTGCCTGCTAGCTTCATCAGGCACGTCAACAAGAATAACCCTATCGAACCGCCCCGGACGCAATAATGCAGGATCAAGCATATCTGGTCTGTTAGTCGCGCCAATAACCGTTACATCTTTCAATCCCTCAAGTCCATCCATCTCAGCGAGTAGTTGATTCAGCACACGCTCAGTCACTTTCGCACCCATATCAACTCCCCTACGTGAAGCCAAAGCATCAACTTCATCAAAGAAGATTACACAAGGAGATACTTGTCTTGCTCGTTCGAAAACTTTCCTGACACCTTCTTCAGATTTACCTACCCACATGCTCAACAAACTAGGTCCTTTCACATGGATAAAGTTTGATTCGCTTTCATTAGCAACAGCTTTTGCCAATAAAGTCTTACCTGTGCCTGGCGGACCATATAAAAGAATCCCGCGTGGTGCTCTAATTCCTAGTCTCTTGAAACTCTCTGGACTCTTTAAAGGCCATTCTATAGCTTCCTTCAATTCTCCTTTAGTTCTGTCAAGACCTCCAACATCTTCCCAGCTAACGTTTGGAGTTTCCACTAAAACCTCTCGCATTGCACTTGGTCTAACAACTTTCAAAGAATCGTCAAAATCCTCCATCTTCACTACAATTTTATCTAAAACTTCCTGAGGTATTGCTTCATTATCTTCAGTTTTTAATTCGGGAAGATGTTTTCGTAATACATTCATCGCAGATTCTTTAGTCAAAGCACTTAAATCAGCTCCGACAAATCCATGCGTTTTACCAGCCAATATTTCAAGATTTACGTCTTTATGCAAAGGCATGTTTCTGGTATGAATCTTTAGAATATTCAGCCTTGATTTTTTATCAGGCACAGATATTTCAACCTCTCGGTCAAATCTTCCAGGCCTCCTTAAAGCAGGGTCGATAGAATTAACTCGGTTAGTCGCTCCAATTACAATTATCCTTCCTCTGGATTTCAACCCATCCATCATCGTCAACAGTTGAGAAACAACTCTTCTTTCAACTTCTCCCTGAACTTCTTCTCTTTTTGGAGCAATAGCATCAACTTCATCAATAAATATAATGCTCGGAGCATTCTTTTCTGCATCCTCAAAAATGTCTCTGATTTTCTTCTCACTTTCTCCATAAAATTTACTCATAATTTCAGGTCCATTCAAAAGAATAAAATGCGCTTCACTTTCATTAGCAACAGCTTTTGCCAATAAAGTCTTACCTGTGCCTGGCGGACCATGCAATAAAACTCCTTTAGGAGGTTCAATCCCTAACTTGTCAAAAATCTCAGGATGTTTAAGAGGCAATTCGACCATTTCCCGAATTTTCTTAACTTCCTCAGTCAGACCTCCAATGTCTTCATAAGTCACATCTGGGACAGCGTCATCAGAAATATCAACAGCTTTTGTATTGACAACAAGCTCAGTTTCTTCAGTGATAATGCTAGGCGCATTTGGAGTTGTACCTACCACTACAAATTTCAACTGCTGGAAACCAGAAAAACCAAGCTGACCTCCAAATAAATCATTTAAATCTCCAATTATATCAGGGAAACCATCATGCATCATATCTCTCCTTCTCTGAACACCTCCTAAAGAAATTATATCTCCTTTCACAACAGCTCTTCCAAGAAGCCCATTTTTAAACATCTCAGGATCACCATGAACCATTACCCCATGCTGTGCAGGAGCTATAGAAACTTTAGTTGCAGCGCGTGCAACAGCCTTAATAACAGATACATTTTCGCCAACACCTGTCTTAGCATTCCTACGAATCAAACCATCAATACGAATAATCTGCTCACCTACATCTGCAGGATAAGCGCGGTCAACAATAGCAACTGTTTCGCGCCCTCCTTTAATAGAAATTATATCTCCGCGCGCAAGTCCAAGTATCTTCATAATTTGAGGGTCAATACGCGCAATACCTTTATATGCATCATCCTGTAACGCCTCTACAACCTTGAGTTTAATATCTTGAGGTTTCATGAAGCACCCTTGACCCGGGGATAAGTGCGCGCAAAAGGATCATCTAAATCATCAAAAAGAACACTTAAAGTGTGTGCATCCTCGAAACAAAGACGAACCATATCAACCATCTGCTTTTTAGCATGACGGTGCTGCTCATTCATAAAATCAACAATCTCTTTTGGGATGCTAATGGCATGACTATTGCCGACCATACGCAATTTAACACTAAAAGTCTTCTCTCTAATCTCATCAAAATGAGTCACTGCCTGTAAATCAGCAGGATGAATAATCTGTTCCTTGCATTGGGGGCATTGAACAGATCTAAGTTCAAAACCCTCTCTACTTACAAGTGTATGCTGCATCTCGCTCTGGCATTTCTTGCATATAATCTGAGCGTCAAATATATCTGTCATGTGATAACTTGCTGTATACACTAACCATATACACAAGTATTTAAATCTTGTGGTGGTGCAGTCTTTATATGAATTCACAAACGCTCTTAACAACGCCCTCACAAAAACATAGCGTACTTGCAAATGATGGACTCTATGACAGAGTAATACATAAAGGGCATCAACTAGTTATCAACCCATATCATCCTAAAAAACTTGAGCTCTTAACACCTGATGATGCACAAATCAGTAAGTATAAAACAGCCCTTGACTTGCTGGCACAACTGACGGCAGGGATGAAGGATTATGTTTTGACAGGAGGACTGGCGATTCCGGCAACAACAGGCAAATGGTATAGGGTTCATCGCGCACTGCATCTCGGTCTTGAAATAAAACAACTTCCAGAATTTCTCGACCATGTGAGCCACAATAATTTTTACCTTTTTTCTCGCCTCAGGATGCGAAGGCACTTAATGCCAAGAAATCAAAAGAGAGATATCTATGAGCCTGTAACGCTCAGAGAGATTTCTCAGCTTGTAAATAAGCAGCGCCTAGGAAAGCGCTGCGGAGGACTAATGGACAAGACAGAGAACTTAAGGTTGATTCAGATTACTCACAATGCAGGAAAAGTCCAGCCTCATCAACATCTCTTTGATTACATAGATATTTATCTCCACTGGCAGGACGAAGAAGGTTACCTCTGTTCAAATGATGACAGAAAGAGGATTGTACCTGATTATTTCAAAGGAGCAACTTATAATACAAAAAGCGGAGGGAAGATACCAGTAGTTAATCTAGAATATCTTCGCCAAATAAAATCCGAAAGATTTGCGCGAAAGAAACGTGAAACTAATCGTTTTGACCTGCAGGAAATTTCCGAATATCAAAAAGAACAATGGAGAAAGATTGGAAGGAAAGACTGACAGTCAAAACATAGGTACATTTAAAAGTTTGACTTACTTCCATACTACAATGTTCTTTAAGAAAAAACCAAAAGAAGAGAGCGTATGCCCTAAATGCAAGTCAGAAATAGCAGAAAAATATAGCTTCTGTCCTTGGTGTGGACTTCATCTTATTAATCCTCAGAAAGAGCTAAAAGAGTTTGGTATGCTCGGTCGTTCTGACATAGCAGATGATGAGATGATTAGGCATGCGTTTGCCTCGAATATGAGTATGGCTGACAAGTTTATTGGTTCTCTCATGAACTCAGTTCTCAAAAACATTGATATGCAAATTCGCGAAGTAGAAACAACTGAAGTAAAGAGTATGCCAAATGGTATTCGTATCCGTGTAGGTGCGCCAGTTCAGCAACGTAGACGAGAATCTAAAATGACAAATCGCCAACTAACAGAGCAGCAACTCACACGCATGAGCAAACTCCCGAGAAGTGAAGCAAAAACGAATGTTCGTCGTCTTGCAGATAAAGTCGTCTATGACCTTACTGCTCAAGGTATCGAATCAGAGGACGATGTCTTTGTTTCAAAGACAGAATCAGGCTATGAGATTAAAGCAATTGCAAAAAACAAAGTCTATGTAAACAGCGTTCCAGTCAATCTCCCCCTTCGAGGCTTCTCCCTTCATGATAAAGGTCTGACAGTTGAGTTCGGCTTGAAGTAAGATTTAAAAGCCTATTCTTAAATCTGATTGTATGGAAGTTCATGAATTTTACCTGCCAAATAATTCAGATAGAAAGCAGAGATATCGTGTAGCTCTCGGTCCATTAACGGATGCTTGCCGAAGAAAAGTTTTCCCGCCAGATATATTGTCTCCGTATAAGAACAGCAAAAGTGGTTCTATCGGATTCATGGATGTATTAAAGAACGTACACTTCATTCCAAAGAAACCTACAGATGTTGATGACTGGTGCAACTATGAAGATAAAGAAGTTCTTATTGTACTTGATATAGGCATTGAACCCGAGTACAGATTAAACTTCACATATCTATATACTTTGCTTCACCGTGCAGAAAAAATTGCACATGAATGGAATCTTGAAGTTATCGTTGGAGAATTAATTCTAAACAAACGTTTCAAAGAGTTTCTATGTCAGAATCAGGGTTATTCTTCCTTTGACAACGACACCAGAGTCTTCAAGCGTTTGCCAAAAAATGATCCCGCCAAGAGTTGAACTTGGGACCCCTGCCTTACTGACATATGATATCAGAGCAGTGCTCTAACCAACTGAGCTACGGGATCAATATAAATAGGTCATAAAGATTGTTTAAAAACATTTACTTCTTCACATTTAAAGGCGCGTCCCGCTCACCATGCGCATATTCATATAATGGCGCCCATAAAAGTCCAAAACTGAAAGCGTATAAGAATTCTTCAAGAGGTATACCGAAGAAAGTAATCCCGCTAATTTCTGAAAAGGAATAAGTACTAAGTATAAATTCAGAGAAAAATAATGCAAAGAAGAGAAATGCCGCACCATATATAACTAGAAACCCAAGCCCTCCTACTAATGAATGGATTACTAAATCACGTCTGTCAATCCATAAAACGATTGCTCCTGCAAAACCAAAGGCGATAAGTGGATAGATGGGATTCGGTTGAGCGAAGAACATAACTAAAAATGATACTAAATATCCGATAAATATCGCACGAATATGAGGATGGTAGGTGCGTCGGATAACAATTCGCTTCCCGAAAGAAAATTCATATATGAATGTGGCAATCCCTCCAGCAAAGATCATAAAAAGAATGTCTTCAATAGCAAGCCCTCCAGTAATTCTTCCCAAATCAAATAAAGTATCAGGATTCCAGTAAGTTGGAACAATAGGTTGTCCTAAAGGAATAAAGAAAGAGGTCATTTTCCATATTAAAAAATAACTGACAATAACAAATAAATAAGCAAAACCGCTCCAAATCATAGGCTTCCGTAAGTCCTTGCGGACAAAATAGCATATTGCCCAAATAATTGCTAAAATAGCTATTCCAATCAAATACTCATACATATATATCTCCTCTGGAAATTAATAAACACCAACATTCTTAAATCCTTCTTTCCCTCTTCCCGCATGAATATGAAACCTTCCCAGATTTACCTATCAATGCTGATAATCCTAGCCCTGATTGCAACAACTTACATTGCATATACTGCAAGTCAAGGCACTGAAATCTGCATCCTAGGCTCTGACTGTGCTAGCGTACAAAACTCAGAATATGGTACACTGCTTGGAGTCAAAGTCAGCGTCTGGGGCATGATTGCATTTACTCTTCTCTTCATTCTTTATGGCTGGGCGCACAGTTCATATAAGCGTTATCGCATATATATTTCAGTTGCACTTTTTGGAGCATTAATTTCCCTAATATTTATAACAATTCAGGCATTTGTTCTAAAGCAATGGTGCTCCTCATGTATCGTTGTGGATATGCTCATGCTTATCATCGCATTCATATCATACATTGAATTCAAAAAGCTGAGAAAGTATTATTAACCACCATTTCTGCTTATCGATAAAGCGGCTTTAGTACATCGGCAGTATGCAACCTTCCCAAGGTTGAGAGACGGGTTCAATTCCCGTAAGCCGCATGAAACTGCTTACCGAAATGAATAATTAGTCTCGACGATTATGAATCCCAACGTTTAAAAGTATCATGGGCTATAAAACAATATGTCAGTCAAAAAAACCTTTCTTTCCTTCTGGGATTTTCTTCGCAAGGATACTTGGCCCTCGTTCTTCGTCTCCCTTATTCTTATAGTAATCTTCATTAAATTAGTATTCTTCCCTTCTCTTGCGCTGATTACTGGAGCGCCACTTCCTCTTGTAGTAGTAGAATCTTGCTCAATGTATCACGCAACTTCATTTCAGGGATGGTGGGAGAGAAATCAGGGATGGTACGAACAAAGAAATGTCACATTAACAGATTTTAAGGAATTCCCTCTAAAGAATGGTCTAAATAAGGGAGATATAGTTATAGTCTGGGGCAATGGCGAGATACAACGCGGAGACATCATAATATTCGGTGCTGAAACAAAATACCCTGTAATCCATCGTGTAATTGCAGAACAGCCAAGAGCAACAAAGGGTGACAACAATCCAGACCAGCTTCTCTTTGAGAGGACAATCTCTGACAATGCTCTTATGGGAAAAGCTGTGGCTAAAATACCCTATCTCGGATGGATCAAGCTGATATTCTTCGAAACGCTTAAGGAACCAGACAGTAGAGGATTCTGTAATTAAAAACGAGAGGTGTATAAAAGACACTCCATTCATGGCAAAACGAAATATTAAAATACCCCCACCACCTCAATTTATACAATGGAATTTTGCCAGAAATGTGGAGGTTTGGTCATCATACGTGAAGGAAAGGCATTATGTGCTGCCTGCGGCACTAAATCACAGAAAAAACCAAAGCTAGAAGCTTCAGAAAAAATAGAGAAACATATAGCAGTTGCAGTCATCAATGAAGAAGAAAGTAACACTAACCCTATCGTAGATATGACTTGCTCGGAATGCAAAAACAAGAAGGCCTATTTCTGGACAACACAAACTCGCGCCTCAGATGAATCAGAGACCAAATTCTACAAATGCACAAAATGCAGACATACTTGGCGTAAATATCGATAGATATTGTGTATCTCTAAAGTGATAATAAAAGAAAAAGTTTAAATAGTATAAAAAAAGCAAAAAGGAATGAATACATCACAGAATATCACACCACAAAGGGTTTTGCTAATTGATGATGAAAGAGAAATACGTCATATGAGCAGGACGATACTCGAAATTACTTTTCCAGGGATTGTAGTTGACGAAGTAGTTGATGGCGAAGAATTCGTGCAAATGGTGAATAAAACATACAAGTCAGGAAAGCCATATAACTTACACATAACAGATATGCTCATGCCCAGAAAGAGCGGGCTAGAAGCGCTGCTAGAGCTTCGGGCACAGGGAGATGAGACACCAACAATTATCTATACAGGCACACCGTACGAAGTTTCTGAATATCTTGAGCAGATAAAACAGAATATGCCTTCAAAAACAATGATTCTCGCCAAACCATTCGACATCAAAAAGTTAGTCGCTGTAATAAACTACGTATTGAATAATTGCGTAGACTCTACCCCTACAACTGCCTCCTAAATCTTTATAAATTCACCCTCGTTTGCTCATATACGGCTCCGTAGCTCAGCCCGGTCAGAGTACTGGACTCTTAAAACTAGAGAAAGTTGCAGAAATCCAGGTGTCGCGGGTTCAAATCCCGTCGGGGCCAGTCCGTTCGCCGCAGCGAGCAGGTCCACAGCTATAGGCGAGGAACCGCACAGCAAGAGCGAATCTAACTTGATTCTTATTTATATGTCTTTAACCACAGAAAAAATTATAAGGAGATTATGCAACAAAAATCCATGCATCCCCTACAAAAATTGATGTTTGAAGGAACGCAAGTTCAATGGTATGTGACATTTGAAGAAAAAGCAGACTTGCATCTTCATATATATCCTCTAACAAGGAATCCTTTGAAACTACATGAAGAAAGAAGTCTTCAAAATATTCGTGATTTTCCAGCCGTCAACGCAAGCCAATTAGAAAGCTATATTCGTCTTTCTCTTGGTGACGTACATGCTCCGATTGATGAAACAAGTACTCGCGATGAATACCATTACACATATAAATATACTCCAGAGACTTATTCTTTAATTGCTTTTGTTATGGATAACTGTATGGGATAAGTGACAGCGTTTGGCAGTTGTCCATTAGAGAACAGCGTACAAAATGTAATCTATCCTACGCAATTCTCTATATGAATGAAATAAACTCTTCATCTAAAGCGCAACACTCAAAAGTTGAAGAAGTCTTCTGAAAATCTAAAATCAACTCAACAGTCTTCTAATATTCTCGATGTTTTCAGCTATCTCTAGACCTTTCTTAGTCAACTTAATAAGCTTTGTCCTTCCCTTCTTCTCAAAGAGAACCAATCCAAGTCTTTCAAGCGTTTGCAGAATCTTAACAGCATGACTGTAAGTGCAGTCAACTTCTTTTGCCAGAATGCTCCCGTACCTCGCACGAGTTATGCGTTTCAAAGCTACAAGCATCAATGCAGGTTTTCTTCTGAAGAAAATGTCAAACGTATCTTTTTGTTCACTATCCATGGTAATATATCTGTTCTAACCTATATATCTGAATCAATATATTGCTTTTAAACTTTTCCCTAATTTTGTTATCTAGACCAGTAACAAATCAATCGCTGTCGTCCCCAAATGGTTCAACGCTCTTTTTCTCTGGAATAAGAGTAACAGTATATAAAAGAAAGGAAAAACACCGGCGGAAAAGACAATCGTGAACTTACACAAAATCTTCTATATATTTAAAAACTATTTACTAGAAAGAAGAACATGACAGATAATCAGCAGGAAACAACTTCATCGCCATCAAATTCAGCCAATAATTACCATCAAGACTACGAGACCTGTCGTACAGATTGGGAGCTGCTTTTTCTAAGCGGATTTATCACGCGTGCAAAATCAGAGATATCTTTTATAAAAAACAAAGATATTCAAGAAGGGCGTTACCCTTTTCATTACATCAAAAGGAAAGAAAGCAATAGTCTAGAAAAACTTTGGTGTGTAGAATGGGATCATATAGCTTACAACGTGCATAATATAAAATCAGAATCCGATAAATTGAATATCTCCTCAGGTATTCAGTCAGAATGGGAAAGAACTGAGAACGACCACTTGTTTGTCAAAACACCTTCAATGAATGTGCATGAAGCAATGAAATTCTATGATTTATTGAATGAATCTAGATTTTCACGTTGAATTAATAGAGTGATTCAGTTATGGATAACTGCATAGGATAGGTGACAGCGTTTGGCAGTCATCAAGGATTTTCAATCCTTGAGTGTGCTCACAAGTTAATGCCCTTCGGGCAGCTCAGCTAAGATAATCGTTGCATCTCTAACCAAACAGTCAGTTTATTTTTATCTGGAGGCTTATCTCTTTCAGAATAATAAATAAATTCCATTTTCTCATGACA
>Ga0209211_10002117_pt1 | contig 35128 bp, 38 predicted proteins | sample RifGroA2_FD_183992 | JGI IMG/M metagenome (GOLD analysis project Ga0209211, IMG submission 183992) | Groundwater microbial communities from Rifle, Colorado, USA - Groundwater A2 (SPAdes) (version 2) | ecosystem: Environmental > Aquatic > Deep subsurface > Groundwater | place: Rifle, Colorado... | reverse complement strand
TCGCCTAGGTACTCTCTAAAGATGTTATTTCTTGTTTCCATAGTCATATACGACTACGGTAACCCATTTATGAGCTATCCACTAGGTTTTCGGTAACAGTTTTTATGAGCTAGAACGATACGTTGATTCACAAAAGAGGGCATGATATAATAAAAATGATTTAATAATAACGATTAATTTTATAAAAGTATGTTCAATTTTCTTGGTGGCAGGAGAAAAGTCGAAGAACCAGTCGTCGGTCCACAAGCAGATGAAAGAGATTTATCCGGAAGGTTAGAAACGATAATGCTAGCAGGTGGAGCTCCGTTGTATCTTGCTTTTTTGGATGAAGTTCCAAGGGTGGCTGGTGACGAAGTTCAAGAGGCTAAACAAAGAGTGGCTTCTCTTATAGAGCATTATCCTGATGCAATAAGGAGTTGTGCTGGCAAGTCAATGGTAGAGGCTAGAAAGATATTAGAACAAGCAGAACGTGGATTAATTGCAAGGGCGGCTTAATAGTTTTTAAGTAACCAACATAAAAAATCCGTAAAAGGATTTTTTTGTTTATCGTTTATAGGTTTTTTTTATAATTTTGATCAATAAAAAATCTCCTCAGTATTGTTCTGCCGAGGAGTTGTTGCTTACGGAAGTTTCCGTTGTTTGCGTGTGATAAAGAAGCCAAAGATGGATCCGCAGATTCCGCCCAGGATGTGGGTGAACAGGCGGGGATAGAACAGCAACGAGCCAAAGTCCAGACTTGTTGGCGCGGAGAGCATGGCATTCAGGGCTTGTCCTGGGATGATGGTGTTCAATATCAGAACGAACAACGAAAGGAGTCCAAGACCCAGCGTCACCGGCGCGTTGAACGAAAGTTTCAGTTTCGTTTTTCTTCTCTCATCAGTCAACGTTGCAATTTACTTCATTTTATTCTTTTTGTCAATGCTTATCAAATGTTTCAATATTAGCTAATTTTAAACTAATTAGAGGGGATAACTAGGCTCTTGACAGTCTGATAAAATGATGTATAATTTAAGGCACAATTTGTACTATAAATTTTCCCACTAAACAAGTTTTCGAGTTTGACCTCTGATCGGGACAGAAATCAAGTTCGGTAACTTTTTTTATTTGTCTAAATAGATGTATGTATTAGCATACAGATTCCGCAGATTTTATTTTATTATATTGATCTGCTTCTCTGTATGTTATTACGTGCATCCATTCTGGGCGCACGAAAGTACTTTGACAATATAGATATATGTATATTGAATGCAATTTCAATATTAGTATTCGAACCAAACAAACAAATAACGCTGTCAGCGTACAGCGGTTCAATAACTACAATACAACAATGTTGGTATTGTAGTGGTTATACAAGCATAAGAGCATATGGTGGATGCCTTGACATCAAAAGACGATGAAGGACGTAGCAATCTGCGATAAGCTTCGGGGAGGTGATAAGCAACCTGTGATCCGGAGATTTCCGAATGGGGCAACCCGTTCCGCCTTTGGCGGAGCATCTCTACCTGAATACATAGGGTAGTTGAAGAAGACCTAGGGAAGTGAAACATCTCAGTACCTAGAGGACAAGAAAATAATAATGATTCCCTTAGTAGTGGCGAGCGAAAAGGGAAAAGCCCAAACCTAGTAAACCTTGTGGTTTCGTGCGAAATTATCTTCGGATGAATTCAAGCGGGCCACTTAAGGATTTCAGTCTACATGTTTATTAGGGGTTGCGGGGTGATCGCGTTTGAGCTCTGAAAGGCTCAGACAGCTGAAATACAAATTTAATCAAATAGGTTGGGAAACCTAACCAAAGAGGGTGATAGTCCCGTAGATGAAAAGTTATGTATTCGCTGTGCGGTCATTCCCCAGTACTGCAGGACCCGTGAAATCTTGTAGGAATCTGCCAAGACTATTTGGTAAGGCTAAATACTTTTGATGATCGATAGTGAACAAGTACCGCGAGGGAAAGGTGAAAAGCACCCCGGTAAGGGGGATGAAATAGTATCTGAAACCATATGCTTACAAGGCGTTGGAGTCCTGATTTATCAGGATGACAGCGTTCCTATTGAAGAATGAGCCAACGAGTTTGTGTCTATTGCAAGTTTAAGTCCGTGAAGGACGAAGGCGCAGTGAAAGCGAGGGTTAATAGCCCGTTTAGCAGTAGGTACAAGACCCGAAACCGGGTGATCTAGGCCTGACCAGGGTGAAGTTAAGCGAAAGCTTGATGGAAGCCCGAACCCACTAGCCGTGCAACACTAGGGGATGAGTTGGGTCTAGCGGAGAAATTCCAATCGAACTCGGTAATAGCTGGTTTTCTTCGAAATAGCTTTAGGGCTAGCCTTTGGCGTTCCTTCCGGGGGTAGAGCACTGGTTGGGGGTGGATGGGAAACCTACCTCTCCCAGTCAAACTCCGAATACCGGAAATTAATAGCCAAGGAGTCAGACTATGGGGGCTAAGCTCCATCAGTCAAAAGGGGAAAAGCCCAGATCGCAATCTAAGGTCCCTAAGTCTAGATTAAGTGTTAAAGGTTGTGGGATGACTTATACAACTAGGAGGTTGGCTTAGAAGCAGCCATCCTTTAAAGAAAGCGTAATAGCTCACTGGTCAAGTTATCCTGCGCTAAAAATTTAACGGGGCTCAAATCTAGCACCGAAGATGCGGGCTTTGTCGCAAGACAGAGCGGTAGAAGAACATTCCATAAGCAGCGAAGCCGTATCCGTGAGGGGCGGTGGAGTTTATGGAAGCGAGAATGTTGGCATGAGTAGCAGAAAGTTTGGTGAGAATCCAAACCACCGTAAACCTAAGGTTTCCTGGGCAATGATTGTCATCCCAGGGTTAGACGATCCTAAGGCGAGGCCGAGAGGCGTAGTCGACGGAAGAGCAGGTTAATATTCCTGCGCTATTGTTAGTTTCCAATGGGTATACGTGGCTGGTGATTTTAGACGAGATTCGGTTATGCTCGTCCCTGTTCGAGAAGTAGTCCTAGGCAAATCCGGGACGATACTCTTCAAAAACGGGGGCAGGTTCAGTTTCGACTGGACTAATCTAAGAAATCCAACCACCAAGAAATCACTCTAGGGCTAAGCTAACAGTATTCGTACCGTAAACCGACACAGGTAGGTGAGGAGAGTATCCTCAGGTGGACGAGATAACCCTTGTTCAGGAACTCGGCAATTAAGCGGCCGTAACTTCGGGATAAGGCCTGCCCCATTTCGGTGGGGCTGCAACAAAAGACATCATGCGACTGTTTACCTAAAACACAGGTCTCTGCTAAGCCGTAAGGCGATGTATAGGGGCTGACGCCTGGCCAGTGTCCGAACGTTAAAGTGAGGGGTGTAAGCTCTGAACTGAAGCGCGGATGAACGCCGGCCGTAACTATAACGGTCCTAAGGTAGCGAAATTCCTTGTCGGGTGAGTTCCGACCTGCACGAATGGCGTAACGATATGATGACTGTCTTAACAAGGGGCTCGGCGAAATTGCAAGACCGGTGAAGATGCCGGTTACCCGCAGCTGGACGAAAAGACCCCGTGAAGCTTTACTATAGCTTGATATTGGATTAGGGATACACATGTTCAGGATAGGTGGGAGTTTCCGCGCAAGCGGAAGCGTCAGTGAGATACCACCCTTGTGTATTTTTAATTCTAATCCTTTCCCGTTATCCGGGGAGGAGACAGTATCTGGTGGGTAGTTTAACTGGGGCGGTTGCCTCCTAAAATGTAACGGAGGCGTTTACAAAGGTTGGCTTGTCCCGGATGGAAATCGGGATGAAAGTGCAAACGCATAAGCCAGCTTTACTGCGATTCCAACAAGAAGAGCAGTTGCGAAAGCAGAAGTTAGTGATCCGACCGTGCGAAATAGGACGGCGGAAGCTCAACGGATAAAAGCTACTCCGGGGATAACAGGCTAGTCTGGTCCAAGAGTCCATATCGACGACCAGGTTCGGCACCTCGATGTCGACTCATCCCATCCTGGGGCTGGAGAAGGTCCCAAGGGTTTGGCTGTTCGCCAATTAAAGGGGTACGTGAGTTGGGTTCAGAACGTCGTGAGACAGTTCGGTCTCCTATCCGCTGTGGGCGCGGAAAACTGAGAAGTCTCTTCCCTAGTACGAGAGGACCGGGAAGGACGAACCTCTGGTGTACCAGTTGTTCTACCAAGAGCATCGCTGGGTAGCTAGGTTCGGTTAGGATAAACGCTGAAAGCATCTAAGCGTGAAGCCGTCTTCAAGATTAGTTTTCATTCGAGACTCCTCGTAGACGACGAGGTTGATAGGTAGCAGGTGTAAGTGCAGCAATGCATTGAGCCGAGCTATACTAATTGGTCGATTTGTGTAACCACTATAATGCTAATATTGCATGACTTCGTTACGTATATCTATATTCCCCGCACTACAACCAGTGGGTTGAGTGCGGGGCAAGGATCTTTGTTTCTTTTAAAGGGAGACAAAGTCCTGGTGATTCTAGCGCAAGGGCCACACCTGTTCCCATCCCGAACACAGCAGTTAAGCCTTGCAGCCCCGATGATACTACTCAGTGGGAAAGTAGGACGTCGCCAGGACCTTGTCTCTCTTTTTTTATTAAATTTATGGAAGGACTTGCCCAGCACTCAGACATCGTCTGTAGTGCTGGGTATTTTTTACTAAATCTAGCTAAAGTGCTAAAATTAAGACGATTTACCATATGATTTGGGGTTATATTCTTATCTTCATCATTCTTTTCCCGCTCGCTTTGTGGAATATTGCGACCTTTGTTGGTTTATTAAGAGCCAAATGGGTTCCTTTTGTACCTTTGACTAAAAAGCAATTGGCCTTGGTTCAGAAGTACATCAAACTGGAAGAGAAGGATTACGTGGTTGATTTAGGTTGCGGTGATGGACGAGTTCTTCGCTTGTTTGAAAAACAAGGTGTTAGAAAATTGGAAGGTTATGAAATAAATTTTTGGGCCTATCTTAAAGCTCAAGTTATCAATTCATTAGTGAAATCGCGCTCTCGAGTCATTTACAAAAATTTTAATCGCATCAATTTAGAAAAATATAATGTAGTGTTCTGTTATTTGCTTGAAGATTGTCTGAGCAGTCTGCGGAAAAAATTTGATAAAGAACTAAAGCCAGGAACAAAAGTTATTTCATTTGCTTTTGCGATTAAAGAGTGGGGCGAACCAGAAATTATTTATACAAATGAAACCAATAAGAATTTAAGTAGAATTTTTATTTATCACATTTAATTTATGACAGCAGAAAAGTTTGGTGGGGCAGGAGAGAAATATCAATCGTTTTTGTCTCGTTTTGAAAAATGGTTTGTGATAAAGTATGTCGATAAGATTCCTAAGTGTATTGAAACGTACCATCTGACTTATTCAACTATTCTTTGGAGCTTGCTTATCGTTCTTTTTGGTTATTTGGCTACATTCAATATACAATGGCTTTGGGGTGCTGCAGTTTGTGTGCTCCTTCAATATGTTACAGACTTGTTTGACGGAGCAGTTGGTAGAAAAAGAAACACGGGACTAATTAAATGGGGTTTTTATGCAGATCATTTTTTGGATTATGTATTTTTATGTTCAGTTTTAATCAGTTTTTGGTTTATTCTGCCGTTTAAATATAACTTATTTTTGTTTTTTCTTTTTGCTATTTTGGTAGGGTATATGATGGATTCATATTTGCGCTTTGCGGCTACAAATAATTTTAAAATAGCACACTTAGGAATTGGACCAACTGAAGCGCGTATTGCGTTTATAATAGTTTATGTCCTAAATATTTTAGCAGACAGAACATTCCTTACTACGTTAATCCCATTTATTTTTATTTTTACAACATTAGGACTTTTTTATGTGGTTTATAAAAATCAAAAAGAAATTTGGGAATTGGATATGAAGGTTAAGGCAGAGCAGGAAGGGGATAATCAAGAAAGCAATAAAACAATAAAGCAAGAATAACGAATAAAAAATAATGAACCCCGCTTCTCGCGAGAGGCGGGGGAATAGCGAGAATATGATAGAATGCGACACAATTTATGGAACTAAGATTTTAAAAAGTAAAAATGACCTTGTTTCCCGGGCTAGTGCTTATGGTTTTATTGAACATGAGGGGAAAATTCTTGTTGCGAAAATCAGTTCCAGTAATAAATATTTTGTTCCAGGTGGTGGAGTAAACATCTTTAATGAAGATGGAATAACAATCAACGAAACACTGGCTGATGGTCTGCAACGGGAGATTATGGAGGAAACTGGTTTAGAAATAAAAATTGGAAATCATTTCTTTTTTAAAGAATCGTTTTTCAATTATCAACCGAAATTCGATTCAAATATCGATGAATCATATTACTGCCATTGCCATTTTTATCTTTGTCAGCCATTAAGCTTTAAACTAAAGACACAAGCAGAAATAGAAGATGAAGAATCTCAAGTTCCTGTTTGGATTAATCCTTTGGAATTAAAACAGGAAGAATGCCAGCCATTACTTTGGGAAGCTTTGGAATATTATAAAAAGAATATCTATGGAAGGTAAAATAATTATCCTCGCAGCTGGCAAGGGAACTCGCATTGGAGCGGTCGACAAACCGAAAGTTTTGTTAGAACTGGCCGGCCGACCTATGATTGAACATCTAATCTCCCATATCGTCGGCCGGCCAATCGTTGTTATTGGCTTCGGCGCGGAGCAAGTCAAAAAGCAACTTGGTGATCGAGTTGACTATGCCATCCAAACTGAACAACTCGGCACTGGACACGCCGTTGCTTCAGCTAAAGAGTTGTTGAAGGACTTTCGAGGACCAATCGTCGTTCTTTACGGCGATCATCCACTCGTTAGCCCAGAGACGATTCAAACTCTTTTTAATCTTTACGAAAAAGAGCAGGCGTATGTTTCAATGTTAACGACAGAAGTCATAGATTTTGATGAATGGCGTGAAGGTTTTTATGCTTACGGTCGTATTTTGCGAAATGATGATGATCAAATCGTGGCTATCCGTGAACTTAAAGACTGTTTTGAATCTGAAAAACAAATTTTAGAAGTAAATCCCGGCTATTATTGCTTTGATTCAGAGTGGCTTTGGGAAAATATCGATAAACTTCAAAATACAAATCAACAAAAAGAATATTATTTAACTGATCTTGTCGAAATGGCCGTCAAACAAGGAGAAAAGATTCCGTCGGAGAAATTAGATCCAATTGAATGCCTCGGAATTAATACAAAGGAGCAGTTGGAGTTGGTGGGGAAGTTGTTGGGATAAAAGTAAGAGGTATTTAATTCATTATTGGAGCACATCGGAGATTGCTTCGAGTCTGCTCAGAGCGCTCTCGCAATGACGCTACGTGCGATAATTCGTAACCTATGAAAAAGATTGTAACAATTGGCGGTGGCACAGGACAATTTACTTTGCTTTCAGCATTGAAGAATTTAGATATTGATTTAACAGCAATTGTTTCCATGGCTGACAATGGTGGCAGTACTGGTCAATTACGCGACGAGTATGGTGTTTTGCCCCCTGGAGACATCCTCAAATGTTTAATTGCACTTTCACCATACAAAGAAGCGCGCGAAATTTTACAAACACGGTTCGAAGATAATGCGAAATTATCCAAACACAATGCTGGCAATCTTCTTTTAACCTTTATGTCTCAATATTTAAGTGGCGATTTCCCAGAAGCTGTCAAAGCATTCAGCAAAATACTTAAAGTTAAAGGTTCAGTCTTGCCAGTGACAACTGATAAAGCAACTCTTGGTGCAGAGCTTGAAGATGGTCAATTTATTTTTGGTGAAACGGTAATTGATATTGTTAAGCAAGATAGTCGGGCGAGAATAAAAAGAACATTTTTAGTGCCGCACTCAGTCGCTCTTTCAGTCTATCCTCCGGTTGTCACAGTCCTCGAGTCCGCGGATTTCATTATTATTGGTCCTGGTGATATTTATACCAGCATCACGCCGAATTTTCTTGTTCCCGGAGTTAAAGAAGCTATCCAATCGACTAAAGCAAAATTGATTTATATTTCTAATATCATGACTAAGCACGGCGAGACGTCGGGTTTGTCGGGAGCGGAGATTGTCGATGTTGTCGAGAAATATCTGGGTCGCAAGTTTGATTTAATCCTGGCCAACAATGAATTTGTCTCTGTGGAGTTAAAACAAAAGTATAAATCAGAAAAAGCTGAGGTTGTTAGTTTTGATCCCAATCAAAAAGACGAAAGGATAATTTCAGCTGAGCTTTTGTCAGAGGGGCCGCTGGCGAGACATGATATGAAAAAGCTGGAGAATGTTTTTAAAACGTTAATTTTAGAGTAGGATTGACAAAAGTAGTGTATCTTGCTATATTTAAATGTTTAAGAATAGGTAAATCAAGATAATGTTTTTTTATCTAAATTTGCCTGTTCTGAAAAGTTTCAGCAGGGCTTGAGCGGCGGAGCAAAACGTCGTGACAGAAGGAGGACAGCCATGAATACCGTGGTTGTCGGTGATTCGGACGGCACGCCGTTCGGGTTGCTGGAAGAGCTGATGAAACAGCTCAAGGCAGGAGCCAAGGATCCGTTGAAAGGTTTGACGGAAAACCAACTTCGAGCATTTCTCGAGCATCGTAATCCGTTCGACCTCGTGCAGATCTCGGCAATACTGCCGTATGCGGACGAACGAGTTGCAAGCAGTTTCGGCTATCCTTCGGGATTCCGTTTCCGCACGCCACGTGCGCAAGTCCAGAGTCTGCGGGAACTATTCCCTCAGCTGGACGCCAGTCATGTCAAAAGCTTGGTCAAGGCCAAGGGAAAGAGGCATCCGCAAGCTGAGTTCACGCCCGTGGTTCCTAAGTGGCAATCCATTGCCAAGACCTATGGCGAAGCGTTGATGATCGTGGTCGCCTTGCTCAAGAAGTTGCACGGCGACAAGTTCAACAACTATCGCGGTGAAAAGCTGACGGATGCGCATGTCCAGCTCATCGAAAAGACCACGCTGGCCTACCAACAGCTCGGTGCCAGCCAACCTGGAGATTTCCTCGTCTTCGATGCCCAGTTCGGCAAGCGCTGGGCAGGTGCATCGATCCGCCATGGTCGTGTGCGGTATTTGGAGGAAGAGTTCGGTCTCGGACCATACGAGGTCGGCATTCTGCTCTTGACGCATCCGGATCGCATTACTGGCATTGACCAGTTGTACATCGACTGCGCTGGGTGCGAGTACCGAGATGATCCTAAAGGTTCGTTCTCGCTCTGCCTCTACTTCTTCTGGAGCGGTATCAACCAGCAACTCGTACTGCGCTACCACGGGATCGGCCCTCAGAACCGGCAGTGGGGTTCGGTCTCTGGCTTCCTCCCGCAATGTCCTCGACCCTTGTCTGCTTGAACTTTCTTGGGGACCTAGTCCCCCTTGTTCCTTATCGGCCCGCCTCTCACCAGAGGCGGGCCGGTTCTATTTTTATAGCGTTGTAATTTAAAGTCATTATGATAAGATTTACATAATAATACGTCGGCGTAGGATCCAATAATTATTTGACATTACGCTAATGGTGAAAGTAGTCGCCATTGACATGAACAATAATTTTAGCTAATATCTAATGTCCGAGTATAGAAAAGTTAAGGTAATAAGTTATCTTAATTTTTCTGTCCTTGAGTTAAGGGCAGGGCTTAACGGCGGAGTAAATCGTCGGAGCTATGGAGGCTGATATGAGTCAGCGAAGCGTGGACGTAGGTTCTTTAAACGATGGAGAAGTTGCTTTGATCGAGCGTCTGATTAAACGTCTCAGTAATGGGGCAGAAGGGGAAAAAGGTGCCGTGGTTTCTTTTCTGCACGATTTCCTTCATGATCAGGGCCGTTCGACTCAAAGCGCTATTGTATTGCCGTATGCGGATGAAAGAGTCTCAAGTATGTACGGTTATCAGAATGGTTTTCGTTTTCGGACACCACGGACTCAGACGCGAGAATTGTTGAAGTTGTTTCCTGGTTTGGACGCCAGTCACGTCAAGCGTCTGGTGCAGGCCAAGGGGAAGAGGCATCCGCAAGCTGAGTTCACCCCCGTGATTCCCAAGTGGCAAGCCATTGCCAATACCTATGGCGAAGCGTTGATGATCGTGGTCGCGTTGCTCAAGAAATTGCACGGCGACAAGTTCAACAACTATCGCGGTGAGAAGTTGACGGACGAGCACATGCGGTTGGTCGAAAAGACCGCGCAGGCCTACCAACAGCTCGCGTCCAGTCAACCTGGAGACTTCCTCGTGTTCGATGCTCAGTTCGGCAAACGCTGGGCAGGTGCGTCGATCCGTCACGGTCGTGTGCGTTACTTGCAGGAAGAATTCGGTCTTGGACCATTCGAGACAGGCATACTGTTGCTGACCCATCCGGATCGCATTACTGGCAATGACCAGTTGTACATCGACTGCTCTGGGGTCGAATACCGCGATGATCCTAAAGCCGTGTTCTCGCTCTGCCGCAGCTTCTACTGGTTCGGCATCTACCGGCTACTCGCACTGAGCTGCAGCGGCCTCGACGATCGGGATGAGCAGTGGGGTGCTGCGTCCGGCTTCCTCCCGCAATGTCCTTGATCCTTGATGACCTGACCCTACTTGTTTCTGTGACCCTTGTGTCTTATCGGCCCGCCTCTCATGAGAGGCGGGCCGATTCTATTTTTTTACATACAAAATTTTTATCATTTGCTATAATGATTTTGAAAGTAGGTTATTGAACTAATATTAAAACATTAGTCACCGAAATCTCTGATTGTAAAAATCAGCGTTGGAGTTTTGATAATAATCTCCAAGAGTATTCTTACAATATAGACATTGCTTGCCATGTTTTAGTGTAGAGCCCTGCGTTTTTGGGTGTCTATCGCATATTAATTCCACAGAGGAACCCATACCAATCTTGTTGGTATGCTTTGGACGAAATATGGCAATGTTTTTGGATAAGGTTCGTTCTCGCTCTGCCTCAACTTCAACTGGAACAGAATCAACCAGCAACTCGAACTGAACTACAACGGAATCGACAATCAGAACAAGCAGTGGGGTTCGGTCTCTGGCTTCCTCCCGAAATGTCTATAGTAAAAATAGAAGTTCTGAAATAAACCTCAGGACTTTTATGTTTTTGTGAGAAATTTTATCCAACCACCAAGCATGCGACCCACCTCTTGCAGTTGTTCTTGAATGTTAATCATTGTCTTTTGGTCTATTATACCGAGGTCGTTTGCCAGCCTGATAAATAGTTTTAACATCGAAAGTTTGACGTTCGCTTTATTTAAAAGGGGCATTTTCCACTCTTTGGGTGTTGATTCAGCCTCTAAAAATAATTCTAGTAAATTGATGGAATTTAGTTTTATCTCATTGCCTAAATTGTATTTGTCGCCTTTGGGAAAAGTTTTGAGAACTTGATACAAATTTTTGTGCAGCTCGTAGGCCTTTGGAATTAACGAAATGGAATTATGATCCATAATGTATTTGATAAAATAATTAGTCTTGATAATTTGTTTTCAGCTTGGTCGGAGTTTAGAAAGGGGAAGCGTCACAAGTTAGATGTTCAAACATTTGAATTCAATTTAGAGGACAATATATTCAAACTACACTGGTTATTGAAGACCGGCAGGTATCAACATGGTAATTATGTCAGTTTTTGTGTAAAAGATCCAAAACCAAGGATAATTCACAAGGCTCCAGTCGTCGATAGAGTTTTACATCACGCCATTTTTCGCGTTTTGTATCCGATATTTGATGAAATGTTCATCAATGATTCATATTCCTGCCGAATAAATAAAGGAACACATAAAGCCGTTAAGCAATTGGGTTCGTATATACAAAAAGTTAGCAGAAATTATCAACAAAATTGTTTTGTTTTAAAATGCGACATTAAAAAGTTTTTTCATTCTATTGATCATCAAATCTTATTGAGCTTGATTCAAAAGAAGATTACTGATGATAAAGCTATGGATCTGATTTAGAAAATTGTTTATAGTTTTAATTGTGTTGAAGGCAAGGGGATCCCCTTAGGTAATTTGACCTCTCAACTGTTTGCAAATATATACATGAATGAATTCGATCAGTATGCACAGAAAAATCTGAAAATTAAAAATTATATTCGTTATACTGACGATTTTGTCTTTGTTCACAACAGTAGAAAATACTTAGAACAGTTAGTGCCCGGAATCAGCACAACTTTGCAACATCAATTAAAGTTAAATTTACATCCGCAGAAAGTTTCGATCAGAAAAGTAGGGCAAGGAGTTGATTTTTTGGGATATGTTGTTTTTCCATATTTCACTTTACTCAGAACGAAAACAAAGAAAAGGATGTTAAGTTGTGTTTTAGGTAAAACAATCGAATATGCGCAAAGGGGCATCTCATATAATTCTTTTAAGCAAACGCTTAGTTCGTATTCTGGAATGTTAAAGTATTGTTGTAGCTTAAATATAAGAGGGTCGATGAGTAAAATAATAAATAATCGTTGTAATTTAAAGTCATTATGATAAAATTTACATAATAATACGTCGGCGTAGGGTCTAATAATTATTTGACCCTACGCGTAATTAAATAATATGCACACAATCGCCGATCTACATATACATTCCAAATATTCCCGCGCCACTTCCCCACAAATGGAGCCAGTGATGATTGATTTTTGGGCGAAGAAAAAGGGGATTAACATTGTTGGCACGGGAGATTTTACTCATCCAGCATATTTTAAGGAACTTAAAGATAAACTTGTTGAGGATGGTTCGGGGTTGTTGGAGTTGAAAGTAGCTAGTCACCAGTCACCAGTCACCAGTAAGACGAAGTTTATGTTGACCTCAGAAATTGCTTGCATATATAAACATGGTGGCAAGTGCAGACGTCTGCATATTTGCGTTAATGCTCCAAGCTTTGAAACCGTTAGTAAAATAAATGCAGAACTAACTCGACTTAAATGTAATTTACGATCTGACGGTCGTCCCATCATCGGTTTATCAGCGAAACAATTAGCAGAATTGTGTTTTTCGATTGATGAACGTGTCATGATTATCCCTGCGCATGCTTGGACGCCGTGGTTTGCTGTCTTTGGTTCAAAGTCTGGATATGATTCTTTGCAAGAATGTTTTGAAGAACTTACGCCAAAGATATTCGCGATTGAAACTGGTCTTTCGTCGGACCCAGCTATGAATTGGCGCCTTTCGCAACTAGATGATATCACTTTACTTTCTAACTCTGACGCTCACTCACCAGCAAATCTTGGTCGCGAAGCAAATGTTTTCGATTTAAAAGATTATACTTACGATGAAATTAGGGAAATTATTAAAACAAAGGACAAAAAAAGATTTTTATATACGATTGAGTTTTTTCCGCAAGAAGGGAAGTATCATTACGATGGACATTTGTCTTGTAACTTTTCTTGCGCACCGCACGAAGCAAAGTTGAAGTACAAAAATATTTGTCCCAAGTGTAAACGACCCTTAGTTCTTGGTGTTGATCATCGCGTTGAAGATTTAGCAGATCGTCCTCTCGGATTTAAACCAAAAAATTTAATCCCATACAAAAGTTTAATTCCATTGCAAGAAATAATTGCCGAGTGTCAGCAAAAAACGAAATCGTGTAAGTCAGTCGTGGCTCAATATGAAGAAATGATTGCGAAAGGAGGGAGTGAATTTAATATTTTGCTGAATCTCTCGCGGAATGATATCAAGAATATTTCGACTGAACTAATCGCAGAAGCAATTATGCGTATGCGTGATGGTAAAATCATAGCAACGCCCGGATACGATGGTGTTTATGGAGTAATAAAAGTATTTAAAGAGGGTGAATTGCTATCACAAAAATCAAAGCAGAAAGTATTATTATAGTTTAAGCGTGTTTGTCTCCTTCGGTAAACTCAGGATGACAAACAAATAAATTGTTATAACATCTTACTTGTCATGTTGAGCCTGCCTGCCTGCCGGCAGGCTTGCCGAAGGAGACAAGCAAATAAAAAATATCCCCTCACGGGGATATTTTTGTTGGGCTATTTTTTTCTCTTAGCAGCTTTTCTCTTTTTTGGAGCAGCCTTTTTTACAGCTTTCTTCGCAACTTTGCGTTTTGCTGGCTTCTTTGCTGCTTTCTTCTTTGCTACTGGCTTTCTTACTGCCTTTTTCTTTGCTGGCATATTAGTTCCATGTAAAAACTTTTGTGAAGGATTTTTTTAGAATACTTTATAAAAGTTTCAAGCAATTTTTATTTTTTAATTAACTTTTTATTTTTCAATTACATTATAAATCTTTTTGTTAATGTAAACAATGATAAAACACGAAAGTGTGGATAACTTTTTTATTTTTTATTGTTGTATCACTTCGTTTGTTGAAGTTGTTCAAATTGTTTTATCGCTTCGCTTATTGAAATTGTTCAGCAGATAATCAATAAAGCAAGAAAGCAAAAAAGCAAACTGATAACTATGGCATGCATTTTTTTTGTTTTATTGTTTTTTTGATTGATTCAAAATTATTTATAACTACTCTGGCAACAAATTCCATAACGCTTCGAATGTTTGACGGTGGATTTTATATATTTCTGGATCTTCGATCACGACGGTGATACTTTTTTCGCCTTTGTATGTGCTGTAAGAAATTTTATTGTTATAGATATCCATGCCAGAAGAAAAAGGCATCTGTTCTGCTGGTAACAATTTTACTTGCGTTTGTTTGTCGTTTGCTAAACGCTCTTTAAGAGCTCGTGCATCTGGTGTATCTGCACAAATTAATTTCTCTGAAATATTTTTTTTAATTATTTCGGAAACGTATTTATCTAATGCTTTTTTGTGCTGAGATGTAACGGCGTCGCGGTTTACATACGAATATATTGTTTCTGTTGCTTTTAAATTTTCCATGAAGACTTCCTCAAACTGTTCTTCGCCTTCGTAAAATTTTATTCCGGGTTTGTTGTTCGCAATATTGTAAGCGCCGGTTAAATTTTGGATCGTATCTTCAAATTCTTGTTGCGCGGAATCAAATTCTTTTTTATTTTCAATTATCAAATCATTTAGTTTGCTCGGATGTTCGGCGCGGTAAAATGCATGTCGACCAGATTTACGATAACCAACCAACTCTCGTGCCACAAGATAATTTAAAACATCATGAACAGTTGTTCTACTTAGATTTGTTTTATCCAAAATCTGGGAAACATTTTGTTCTCCATTATTAATGAGGGAGAGGTATATCTCAGCAACTGACGGTTCAAGACCTAGTTTAATTAAAATTCCGTTTAAAGAATCCATTTTTTTGTAGCTTGTCCTAACGTCAGTTCATACTGTACTTTAGGGTAAATTTAGCGATTTTTATTTATATGTCTATCTGTGGGTGGATGATGTTTTATCTAAATCTACTCTAATTATAGCACATCTGTATAATATGTCAAGTACGCTCTTGACATGTTTACTTTATTCTAATTTATCTAAATTTAAACAAATAGTAAGTCTATAAAATAAGATGTAGTGTTGAACATTGACATTTTGCAATAAATCTGGTACAATGTAGTGTCAAGATGAAGTTCATTAAAACCAGCAGCAAACAATCGACTTGGCTAAGTAGCTGAGAGGATTGTTTGAAAGGGGAACTGACCATGATGTTCGAAAATCTCTGGGAATTCGTGTGTGCGCACTGGATCTGGTTTCCAGTCCTGATAATTGGTGGCTTCGTCTACATCAATATCGGCTACTTGCTACTACTGGCAAAACTGAAGGTGGCAAAGCGCTACTTCAGGTATATCGAGTATAGCCACACTTATCTATTTAGTATCGATCTGGGCTTCTGGACCTTTATCATTTTTCCCTGGTTAAGTTTCCAGATGTTAGGCAGGGAAAGCAACATTGATGCTTATGTGTATGCACCTGACGCCTTGAAGTATTTGACTTGTCCGGAAGAGGAAAAGAATTATCCTTATCTTGTGACTTTCCTCTGGCCATTAATGGTCGCTGGGCTAATGCTCTTTGTGGTTTGTTTATTGTGTAGTTTCCTCTTCCACTTGATTCGCAGACTCATCCTCACTGGCCTAACCGGGCTGTTTATCCTGATCTTCAGAGTCTTCACCATGCCAATCCGCAAGTTCCTGCTAAAGTTGGTGAAGCCTGCAGAAGGCCAGAAGTAGTTCGTTTTGCGGGTGTCCTGACCAAGTTCAGGACGCCCGCTCATCAGAGTACATTTGCAAAAGTGTGTTCTGATGAGTTCAATGTGGACTCTTACAAAAAAACTGGGAGGAGTGAATGGAAAAGCAGAACGTTCTCGAGTTCGCGCGCAAAAACTGGAATCCGATCATGCGCAAGTTGCGCGAAGAGCGCGGTCGTCGCATCAGCGAAGGGAACTGGGGCTGTTTCAATCTCCCCATTTCCGCGCTCCCCGGTCGTGTCGCTCCGCTTTCGTTCTTGAACTCCAGGGGCTGTCGGCATGCTTGGGCCGGTGGTTGCACGATGTGCGACTACACCTGCCGTCCGCAAAAGCCGGAAGACTGGGAGTTGATGCAGGCGGCCAAGGAAATGTGCGATCACATCGAGTCTGTGCAGTGCGATCAGGGAAAGTACATCCTGTTCAACGTCAACGGCATCGGTTCTTTCTTTGACACGAGCGAAGTTCCGGCCGACGTACGGCGCTACATCCTGTCGCGGATCGCGGCAGCTGTCCCTCGGTACGAGATCGTGGAGATGGCCACCGAAAGTCGCTTGGAGTTCATCACCGACGCGAACATGTCCGAGCTCCGACAAATCCTCGGGTCGACGGTCAAGGTCGAAATGGGCTTCGGCATCGAAAGCATGAACCCGTTGGTGCGCGAAGGCTGCATCAATAAGCACCTGCCAGCAGATTGGCGTGAAAAGTGCGAACTCATGCACTGTTACGATGTGAAGGTCTGTGCTCACCTCCAGCTCGGTGCTCCGCTCTTGACCGAAGCTGAGACTCTCGAAGATGTGTACCAGTCGGCGGTGGAGTTGCAAGACAGCGGTCTCGCGGATGCGCTGATCGTCATGAGCATGAACCTGAAAAAGGGGACACTCGTGGGGCAACTGTACGAGGAAGGTCTTTACCAGTTGCCGAGTCCTTGGTCTGTGGTGGCGTTGATGCGTCGCTTGGGTGCAGAACGTTGTCGGGACATTCATTTCTTCGGCTTCGTCACGGACGACCCGACGATCAAAGTCTCACAGTTTTGCTCGGGTTGTGAAGCGACCTTGCGTAGAAAAATCCTGCGCTTTTCCTGTGCACCGAGCGAACATGCGGAGATCCTCGCACTGGCAGATTCGCTCAACTGCGAATGCAAGTTCGATTGGGTGCAACGCATGACCCAAAAGCATCCGAAGTCTCTCGAAGTACGGATCGTAGAAACCATCGAGCGGCTCGCCACGCAGTACAAAGTCAAGATCTAGTTCCTGTCCTTGGGCAACCCGACCACAATCGGGTTGCCCAGTCACTAAAGAATATTTCAACAGAAGTTTTTTTTAGTGAATTAATAGTAAATAAAAATTATGTGGACATTAGAACAAAAGATTAAAACAAAAATTTTTGCTAAAGGGATTAGTATTGATCAAAGTGTTTTTAACATTGTTAAGACACCTTTAACTTTAGATTCGTATGGGACTAACTCAGGTGTTATTCTAAAATTTCCCAGTGGGATTTATGTTAATGCTCCTTTTTCTAAATATAACTACAATTTTGTAAAAAATTCTTTAATTAGATTGGTTTATTCTAAATCAAAATTCTATCTGCACTATAGGAAAGTAAGGTTAGAAGTCGAAGTTATTCCAATTCCTAGTTTTTATAACAAAATGAATTCTCAAGGCATTTTATATTCTGAGTTAGCTGTCACGCACACAGATAGAGTTTGTGTGGCGCCAATTACTGGTTGTAATAATCACTGTAAATTTTGTACCCTTTCAAAAAATTATCAATATAGAAAAGATAAGATCGAAGAAAGCATCGAGGCGACAAAAGTAGCTTTAGTTGATCCTGTTTTGCCTGGCCGTCACATTTTAATCTCTGGTGGAACGCCACGTCCAGCGGATTATGAATATATGAAAAATTTTTATCGATCATTCGCTAAGGAGTTTAAAGGGATTCCGATTGATATAATGATGATCCCAAATGAAAATATTTTAGATCTTGAGGAATTAAAGAAGATCGGAATCGACAGTTTATGTATTAACCTAGAGTTATACAATGAGAAATTATTGAAAATTTACGCACCAGAAAAAGCCTTGATTGGCAGAGAAAAATATTTAAAGTTTATAGAGAAAGCAGTTAAAATTTTTGGTCAGGGCAAGGTCCGTTCGTTATTGGTTATCGGATTGGAACCAATTGAAGAAATACTTAAAGCTGTCGAAGCTTTGGCTTGCATCGGTTGTGACCCTGTATTAAGTCCTTTCCGGCCAGCGCCTGGAACGCCTTTAGAGAAGTTGCCATCTCTAAGTTATGAATTGATGGCCAAAGCGTATCGTCGAGCTGAAAAAATAGTAGCAAAGTATCCTGGTGTAGTCTTGGGCCCAAGATGTAAGGCTTGCGGCCATAATACTCTATCGTTTTAAAAAATATATGAGAAACAAGTTACTACAATTTATTAATACTCGTCGAAGCATACGGAGTTTTACAAAACGAAAAGTTACGAAAAAGCAGCTGGAACAAATAGCTGAAGCTGGTTTGCGAGCGCCATCGTCTAAAAATGCACAACCATGGTATTTAGTGGTTCTACAAGGTAAAGAAAAAAATCGCATTGCTGATTGCATTCGGGACGACATGAAAAATTATGATTGTGTGCCAACAAATGTAACTGATGGTAAAAAAATAAAGGGCATGTTTGATTCAACTAACGAGTCAATAAAAATAATAGAAGAATCTTCAGCCGTAATTCTTATCTTTAATCGCGAAGTTTATTCTCAAGGCTTTAGTGAAGCAAAAGGAAAAAGAATTGATGCACGTCAACTCTATACTTATGCGGTGGAAGTCCTTGGTCTTGGCGCTTGTATGCAAAACATTTTATTAGCTGCTCATGCACAAAATCTTGGAGCTGTTGCTATGGCCGACGTTTATCCTGGAGCAGTCAAGATTAAAAAACTTTTTAAGTTAGAATATCAGTTTATGATTGGTGTGGCTATTGGTTATCCGGCTTATAAAACAAAAAAACGGGAAGTGAATTTTAAGAAGTTGGTTAAGTTTGTTGAATAAGAAAATTTTTTTTTAAAAAAGAATCTTTAGTTGAAGATTCTTTTTTATAACCGATTAAATTTTTATTCTCCCGCAATTTGGCTGAGAATTTTTTCAATTGCGGCATCGTCAAGTTGAGGCACCTTGTCGTTGTTGGTTAGTGCAATACCTTCTCCGCTTTCGCGCATGAGGGTGTTAAAGCCCGGGAAAGTATGTACACGCCAAGCTTGGCCTTCATCATTATAATCTACAACAAGACCTGCTTTAGCATAACGTAATGTCCATTGTTCTTCTGTTGCTTGAGGCAAAAATTTACTAGCCTCTGCTGGTGGGAGAACGGCCATGATCTCGTCGATGGCGACTTCTCTTGCATATAGTTTGCCTTTTTTGTTTTCACCAATGGCATCTATTTCGTCCTCATCACGATGTTCTTTTGTTTTTAATGTTATTTTTAGTTCACCTGGAATACCAAGAGCAGAACCATCAACTGTAAATTCCTGAAAGTTAGTTCGTTCAGTTGTTTTTGCATAAAGATTTTCGCAAACTACGGCCAGACGAATGTTTTGCTGTTTTTGTTTTACGGAAGCTTCCTCCTGTTTTGCAGCAGCTGTTTTTTAAAGGTGTCGCGAGCTGTTGTTACTGCGTCTTTAGAGCTAGGGGAAAGAACTTCTTGAGGTTTGTCAAAGTTTACCATACAAATAAAGTTATTTAATATTGCTTCTAATCTAGTATAACTAATTAAATAGAAAACACTAGTGTTTTCATGAAACAAAAAGCACCCTGCAGTATAAAGTGTACCCTTTAACTGCAGGGCAAGCCAGCTATGTTAAAACAAAAAAACGCACTTTAGTGCGTTCAATGTATGGTTTACCATACAGTCACGAGAAACGTGTACTGTATGGTGGACCCTATCGGGATCGAACCGATCACCCCCTGCTTGCAAAGCAGGTGCTCTACCAAATGAGCTAAGGGCCCTAAAGTACATGCTTCGCATGACTTTAGGGCAAGCCCATCATCAAGGAAGCAGTTTATAGAAATCAAACGTGATTGAATAATAGCAAAAACAATCGATTGGGTCAATATGAGGTGTGTTTTCTCGGTTTAAGGGGATTAGCATCGTTAAGCGTTAAGAAATTGGACATCAGCTTTTGCTTTTTAAATTTTCAAATTAATATTTTATAAAGCATGGTAATTTTGTCGAAAGCTATCAACATGTTTTATTGGCTAAATTTAAATAACTTTTATCAAATTTGGTCATAGGGCTTGACAAAATTAAAAGGATTTGCTATCATACAAAGTTGCAAATGAAAGTGAACAACAATTCCTTCTTTGGAAGGATTATCAGCCAGTGCTCTTTGAAGCCTAGGCTGAATGTCTCGGAACACGGCTACCAATTATTACCTTTAACCTTGTTCCTGGAAAATTACTCTTTATTCCAAGCCAGTGGCTACAATTCAACATTTAGACTATCTGAGCTTAGGAAAGATGAGTGCGCTCTCATTTCCTCTACCCTTAAGTGGGGGAATGAGCTGTGACCTGATCAACCAACGGGTGTCCCACATTAGAAATGAAAAGAGATCGTTTCTAGCGTGGGCCACCAGCGTTGGGCCAAACCGCAAGACCCGGCTTTGTGAGGGCAAAGTATGGGTTGAAAAGCGGGAGCGCAGGGTCCGGACCCTACGCATGGATTTATTCATGCAGGGTCTGCAGGCCCTGTGTGTAACGAATCCAATAAGCTGGTGTCACCCGGGGTTCACGAAACCCAGCGACTCGCGGGGAAGTCCCCCGGAGCCAAGCGTACATCGACAACAGGTCGAAGCGCACGTGAGGTCAAAGGCGTTTGCTCGTCGACGTGTACGGACGCGTACAGTCGAGGGGTGGTCACTCAGGAGTATCCATTTTCTACATGGAACCTGAGCAAACGCTTCTACTTACGGCTGGCCTAGACCGTAAGTTTTCCCTCATTTTTGGGAGGTGACTGGGAGCAATCCCATCCGACCTGGCGAAGGTCGGATCACCACGCGCTGCAAGGTGCGGGGCTGTCCCCTAAGAGGTCCAAAGCTTCACTGCCGAGGATCTTTTCGTTTTCATTGACTAAAAGGTGTTTTATGATACTATATTAGCGACAATATTAAAGGCAGTTGACTCTGATTATCGTCAGAGAAGCCATTGAAAGAAAGCATTGTCTCCTTCGAGGCTCGTCTTCATTGCATTACGCCTCGCACCTCAGGATGACAATGTGAGTAGACTCAGTCGGGTGCGCCCGTAAAAGCGTAAATTAAGTTAAAGTTCAAGATGGTAACGTCCAAATAAACCCGGACTCTTGGCAGTTGGGGTTTTTGTATTTAAGTTTCTGTGTGACCAGTCACCTGTAACCAGTGACCAGAAATATGGACGAGAAAAAAGAAATAAAAGATTTTAATGATTTGCTTGCATGGCAAAATGGACATGCTTTGGTATTAGCTATTTATAGACTTACTAAATTGTTCCCTCCTGAAGAAAAGTTTGGATTGATTTCTCAAATACAAAGAGCTGCAAGCTCGATAACGGCGAACATTGCAGAAGGCTATGAAAGATATTATTTTAAAGACAAGATTAGGTTTTATTATAATTCACGGGCATCTCTGGCAGAGGTACAAAATTTTCTCTTTGTTGTAAAAGACTTGGGTTTTATCGGGGAGAACATTTTTAACAGGTTATTTATTGATACAAAAACAGTGGGTAAACTAATCAATGGATTAATCAAATCAACAGAAAGTCAATTAAATATTCATAAATAATTACTGGTGACTGGTCTCTGGTTACTGGTTACATAGCACTATGGAAACCAAAAAAACTTTTCCCCAAATCGAAGAAGACATAATGAAATTTTGGGAAGAAAATAAAATTTTTGAAAAGTCAGTTGAAAATCGTAAAGAATCAAACTCTTATGTCTTTTATGATGGGCCTCCTTTTGCTACTGGCCTGCCGCATTATGGCCACATAGTCGCTGGAACCATGAAAGATTTGGTGCCACGTTTTTGGACTATGAAAGGTAAGCGCGTGGAACGTCGCTGGGGGTGGGATTGTCATGGATTACCAATCGAGAATATTGTTGAAAAAGAATTAAATCTCAATAGCCGCAAAGACATTGAAACCATGGGCGTAGATAAATTTAACGAAGCTTGCCGGTCTAAAGTTTTAATTTATGCCGATGAATGGAAGCGCATTGTAAAACGTTTAGGTCGTTGGGTTGATATGGAAAATGATTACAAGACCATGGACGTAGATTTTATGGAATCAGTCTGGTGGGTGTTTAAAAGTCTTTGGGATAAAAATTTGTTATATGAAGGGCACAAGAGCATGCATATCTGTCCCCGTTGTGAAACAACGTTGAGTAATATTGAAGTGTCTCAAAATTATAAAGACGTCAAAGATATTTCCGTCACCGCAAAATTTGAACTAGTCGACGAACCAAAAACCTATGTGCTTGCTTGGACGACAACGCCGTGGACTCTTCCTGGAAACGTCGCATTGGCTGTCGGACCTGATTTAACATACGTCAAAGTAGAAATGGGTGAAGAAAAATATATTCTGGTAAAAGAATTGGTCGCTAAATTCTTCGACGGTAAAGAATATAAGGTATTGGGCAGTTTTAAAGGTAGTGATTTAGTCGGGAAAAAATATGTTCCACTATTTGATTATTATAAAGATGCTGATTTGATCAACAAAGAAAATCTTTATGTGATCGAAAGTGCAGATTTTGTTTCTACTGAAGATGGAACTGGTGTTGTTCATATCGCACCAGCCTTTGGTGAGGATGATATGCGTTTAGGTCAAGAAAAAAAGTTATCTTTCATTCAACATGTGGGTCAAGATGGTCGTTTCACTGCAGACGTCAAAGACTTTGCAGGTAAAGAAGTTAAACCCAAGGAAGACCCAGCCGCCACTGATGTTGAGATTTTGAAATATTTATCAGCCAAAGGTTTAATTTTCTCTAAAGAAAAATATGCGCATAGCTACCCATTTTGCTGGCGTTGCGAATCACCATTATTAAATTACGCCACCAATTCTTGGTTCGTAAAAGTAGCTGAACAGAAAGAAGCGTTGCTTAAAAATGCTGAAAAGATCAATTGGGTTCCTGACCATTTAAAAGAAGGTCGTTTTGGTCAATGGTTGGAAGGCGCACGTGATTGGTCCATTTCTCGTTCTCGTTATTGGGGAAACCCATTACCGGTTTGGAAATGCGAATGTGGTAATATCAAAGTTATTGGTTCTAAAAAAGAATTGGAAGAATTGAGCGGATCTAAAGTCGAAGATTTACACAAGCATTTTGTCGATAAATTAGAAATCCCTTGTGATAAGTGTAGTAAAAAAATGAAACGCATCCCAGAAGTTTTGGATTGTTGGTTTGAAAGTGGTTCCATGCCTTACGGCCAGATGCATTATCCGTTTGAAAATAAAGCCAAGTTTGAAGCTAATTACCCTGCTGAGTTTATCGCTGAGGGCGTTGATCAATGTCGTGCTTGGTTCTATGTCCTTCATGTTTTAGGCGTTTCATTATTTAATAAAAATGCTTATAAAAATGTTGTCGTCAACGGAATCGTTTTGGCAGAAGATGGCCAAAAAATGTCTAAGAGCAAAAAAAATTATCCAGATCCAATGCTGGTTGTAGATAAATATGGCGCCGATGCACTTCGCTTTTATTTGACGAGCGCATCGGTTATGCGCGCTGAGGACTTGTGTTTCTCTGAAAAAGGCGTGGATGAAGTTTACAAAAAAGTGGTTTTGATCTTAATGAATGTTTTGAATTTCTATAAGATGTATGAAGCTCGAGTCGATGTTAAAGCCAAGAGCGAAAACGTTCTAGATCAATGGTTAATGACAAAGACTAATTTATTGATCCAAGAAGTTGGCGAAAAAATGGAAGCTTATGAATTAACTAAGGCTGCTCGTCCCATCGCTGATTATATTGATGAACTTTCAACTTGGTATGTACGCAGAAGTCGCGACCGCTTTAAAGAGGAATCGGAGATTTCTCCAGCCGGAGCGACCTTACGTCAAGCTCTCGAAAAATTGTCTTTGGTTTTAGCACCATTCATGCCATATTTAGCTGAACATATCTGGCAAACTCTTGGGAATAAAGATTCAGTCCACTTGCAAGATTGGCCAGAAGTAGATAAAAAAGCGATCGACAAGAAAATTCTCGAAGACATGTCGCGCGTTCGTGAAATTGTGGAGCTTGGTTTGGCTGCGCGCGACGAAGCTAAGGTTAAAGTGCGTCAACCATTACAATACATTCGTTACGAAGCTAAGGAATTGAACAAAGAGTTCGAGCGTATCATCGCGGAGGAATTGAATGTCAAAGAAGTTAAGTGGACTGAAGGCATTATCATCAAACCTGGTCGCATGATGAAGGAAAGCGGTGATCTTAAAGTTGCTTTGAACTTAGAGATAACCGAAGAATTGAAATGGGAGGGCTTGGTTCGTGAGATTACTCGTCAAGTAAATAATCTTCGTAAAGAAGCTGGTTTTACTATCGAAGATAAGGCTGATTTAGTCTACTCGACGGAAAGTGAACAGTTAAAAGAATTCTTTACAAAAGAAAATTTTGTCGAACAATTACGTAAGGCAACATTGCTGGCGTCAATTAAAGTTGGGGAGGGGACGAATGAAGTTAAGGTTAATGATGAGAAATTAAAAATCACGTTGACCAAGAGCTAACGATTGCGTCATGTTTCGAGGCTTCACTATAATGAAATCCAGAAGCGCACCTCACCATGACAAAGGAGTAATTAGTAATGATTCGTAGATTCGTAATAAGATTAGTAATTAGTATTTTATGGATAAATTCGATGTCATCATTGTCGGTGCTGGCCCAACTGGAATTTTTGCGGCCTATGAGTTGGTGCGGAATCGCCCGTCACTCAATATTTGTTTAGTTGAATTAGGAAATTTGATTAAAAATCGCGAAAGACATGAAGTTATGTCGGGCGTGGGTGGTGCAGGAACTTTTTCGGACGGAAAGTTACATTACACTCCGGTTTTGAGTCACGAAAAAATGTTCCATCTTTACCAACCGCATGAATATCAAAAATATTTAGATGCAGTTGAACTTATTTTTACCCAGTTTGGAGTGCATGCCGAATATTATCCACGCAACATGGAAGAAGCCAAAACTTTAGCTGATAATGCTAAGAAAAAAGGCATTAAATTATTTATTCGCAAGGCTCAACATGTCGGTTCTGACAAATTACCAGCAGTTATCAAAAACTTTGAAGACTTTTTAATTTCCAAGAACGTCACCATTAAAGATAAAACAGAAGTTGTCGATGTTTTGGTTCAGGATAAAACTGTTCAGGGCGTTCGTTTGAGTAATGGGCAGAATTTGTATGCTTCGAAAGTAATTTTAGCTCCAGGTAGAATACGAGCGCATTGGTTGCAGCAACTTTCTGAAAAATTGGGATTGGCTTACACTTACGAAAAAGTTGAAATCGGTGTGCGAGTTGAATTTGCTGAGGCAGTTTTGAAAAAACATGCTGAACTTATGTACGAAACAATCTTTATGATGCGCACGCCAACGTTTGATGATGTGGTGCGAACGTTTTGTCCCTGTCCTAAAGGTTATGTGGCTGCTGAACAGTACGATGACTTTGTTTGTGTGAACGGTCATTCCAATTCTGATAATAATACAGAGAATTCGAATTTTGCTTTTGTTTCAGAGGTTTCATTGACTGAACCAGTTGAAAATACCATCGCTTATGCCAAGTCAATCGCTAAATTGGCGACAACTATTGGTGGAGGCAAACCAATCCTTCAACGGCTGACTGACTTGCAAAAGGGAAGACGTAGCACCTGGGATAGAATCGACAAAAGTTTTGTGATTCCATCTTTGCGTGATGTTACTCCTGGTGATATTTCCATGGCCTTGCCACACAGAATCGTCACCAACATTACTGAAGGTTTAGAAATGTTAGATCAAGTTTTGCCGGGGATCAACTCTGGCCATACATTATTATATGCGCCGGAAATTAAATTACGATCATCTAAGATTCAAACAGATAAAAATTTGCAAACAGAAATAAAGGGACTGTATGTCGCTGGGGATGGAGCTGGAGTTTCTGGAAACATCACCGGAGCCGCTGTTACTGGACTAATTTCTGCAGAAGGAATTTTAAATACTTTATAATATTGCGATGGATATTGGGATCGAGAGAGGTTCTTATCGAAAAGTTCATAAACCTTGGTCTAGGTTTATAAAGATTTTATTTTGGTCAGGGCTAATCTTGGTTCTGTTTTTTTTATTTATTAGTTGGCATGTTCAGTCCAAGTTCAAAGATGAGATTATAACATCCGAAAAGATCGAAGGTCCAAATATTGCTTTGGTTTTTGGTGCGGGGCTTAATAAGGTAGGTGGGCCTAGTCATGTTTTAGAGGATAGAGTTTTGACAGCCATAAAACTTTATCAAGATGGTAAGGTTGGCAAGATTATAATGAGTGGCGCTAATCCAACCGTCGACTATAATGAAGTGCAGGCCATGAAAGATTTTGCTATCGGTGAAGGTTTGCCAGAGGATGTTATCATTCTTGACTATGCTGGTCGCCGAACTTATGACAGTTGTTATAGAGTCAAAGAAATTTTTTCTTTAAATAAAATTGTTTTAATAACTCAAGCTTATCATTTGCCGCGGGCCTTATACCTTTGCGAAGAACTTGGCGTATCTGCTTTGGGTGTGCCGGCCATTGATCGCGGGTATTTTTATAAATGGAAATTTTCTTTAAGAGAATGGCCGGCCAGCTTCAAAGCCTGGCTCGACATTAACATTCTAAAACCAAAACCTATTTTGGGAGAGAAGATAGATTTGTAATTAAATTTCATCCGATTTGCGAGGAGGCTTTTCTAAAATATTTAACGACGTTTACCCCGTACCGAAAGGGAACACTTTCTGGTGCAGGGAAGCAATCTCTAATTCGTTTCCTAAGGATTTGATCAAGAGATTGCCACGTCCCGAATTAGCACTTTAACGTTGCGGGGCTCGCAAATCGGATGGAGCACTTTTTTTTTTGTTTTACTTGCCCAGCACTTAAAGGGCACACTTTATAGTACTGGGTTGATTATTTGTTTACTTTAATATAAGCTAACCAGTCCGAACAAAACCGTGCATGGAGGCACAAAATGAACGTGCTTATTACGGGAATCGGTATTTGCGGAAAGAGTACACTTCGTCGGAAGCTTGTCTCTGCGCTCAGTAAGTTCGGAGTCCCTTTCTTTCAGTACGATGCTGACGCTTTTACGACTGTGCGCGACGCGCGTGATACGTGGAGCGTGCTCGACCCGCGCGATGTGCCGACGATCCTCGATCGTCGCGACAGCCTGACCATCATCGAAGATGTCCATGCACCACAGGGACACAGTGGGTTGAGACCCCTCTCCACGTACGATCTCATCTTCTACGTCATGCCGGTATGGTGGGCATACCCACTGTTCTGGCTGACGCGTGCTCAGCGCTGGTTCGAGAAAGGTAAGTATTCTTGGAAGCCCAAGACTGGCTGGAAAGGAACTGGCAAGCCGCGCGACTGGCGTAACATTCCTGGCATTGCCAAAGAAATGCTTCGTGCCTGCTGGAATCGTCGGCGCTGGATCGCTGAGGACCTCGCGGTGATCTACAAGACCGAGATCCAAGTTCGCATCATCAAGTCACGTTGGACTCGACGCGGTCCGCGGTTCACCTACGAGTTCTAATCTCATGACGTCGTCTACCCCGCGGGTATGATGACGTTTTTTTGTTTAAATATAGCCAATATTGACAAAATTAAAATTTCAGGTTACAGTGTAAAGTCAATCATTCCTGTAATGGTTTTCACAAAATTACGTCCTATATTATATAGGGACAAAAAATATGAATCCAAACGGACACAATTATCAACGCATGCAGATGACAGAAGATTATTCTGTTGCGCTTTTTGGTATCTGCCAAAAGGCTCAAGTCGATCTGTTTGCACGAATAATTGCGTATATTGGTAAGGGTTCAAAATTTTGAACCCCTACCAATACAACAATATATAATGCGTTCAGCCAGATCGGCTGGACGCATTTTTTGCTTCTAGCTGTGATCATTACAAATTAAGGGTACAACCCACAACCAGGGGGTCATCATGTCCGACAAGCACGAGCGCAATTTCTTCCTGTTCAAGGTGCTGGATCGATTCTTCTTTGCGCTGTCGTTTCCGACTTATGTGCTGTTCCTGAAAGATGGTGGCATGAAGCCGAGCGAGATCGGTATCATTAACACCATGTTTCTGCTGGCGGTCGTTCTCTTCGAAATACCCACAGGTATTGTTGGCGATCGTTTCGGTAGAAAGCGTTCAATAATCATCGGTCTCTTCGTATGCAGCTTCGGGCACTTATGGTATTTCTCGAGCCACAGTCTCTGGATGTATTCAACAGCAGAAATGATCATCGCCCTTGGTGTAAGTTTTATTTCTGGATCCTTACAGGCGTGGCTTCATGATTCCATTGCGCATCACAATGGAAAGAACAAGTTCGGCGTTGTCTGGAGCAATGGTGAAAAGTTTGCACATCTAGCCAGTGTTGTTGGCGGCTTCATTGGTGCTTTGCTGGCCAGTATCTATCTGCCATTACCTTGGCTCGTGGCATGTCTCGGAATCTTGGGCTTAGCCATTCTGTGTTTCTGGCTCGTTGATGAAAGTTATTTTGTCCACGAAAAACTTGGCTGGAAAGAAAATTGGCAAAAGACTATTCAGATTTTCAAAGCAGGTTTTAGTCTTTCTTGGAATAAAAAAGAATTGCGCTACTTCTACATTATTACCTGCTTAACTTTGTTCGCGCTGCAGCCAATGAATCAACAATGGTCTCTCTACTTTGAAAAGGAATTTGGTATTGGGTCCATTCTTCTCATCTGGCTGGGGGTGTCGTTTAGTCTTTTCTTGGGCTCGCACACAGTGAGCTGTCTGTTGAAGAAAGACAATTCGTCCGAAGTGACATTGCTTTTCATCGTGCAGTTGTTGACTAGTGTGCTCGTACTGCTTATGGCACAGCAGATTAGTCCATTGCTGGTTGTCTTTTTCTTTTGCTTCCACGAAATACCGAGAGGCTCGTGGAGCTCCTTGTCTGAATCATATCTGCAAAAGCAGATTCCGAGTGCGATTCGCGCAACCATGGGTTCGATCACTTCCGTGGTAACTCGTCTAGGAGCTGGGGCTGGTTGGTTCCTCTCGGGGTTGCTTCTCGAGAGAGTTCCAATCCTCAATTGCTGGTTCTTCTCGGGTATCTGTCTGCTTCTGACGCTGCCGTTTTTCTTCCTGCTGCGGAAGTCGACTCGTGTTTCCAATGGGTACGTGCAGGTCTAGCCCTGCACGTACCAAAACGCCGCGTAGTTTCATAACTAGGCGGCGTTTATAATAGATTGAATTTTAGTTTTCTTTTTCTCTAGCAGTGGTAGTAGATAATTTAGCGAATGTTTTGTATATTCTTTGGCTGACTTATCTTTCTGACGTAAATATTTTATATAAAATGATAAAGCTCTCTCGATCACTGCAAACTTAATGGCGTCGAACAAATATTTTTTCTCTTCAACAGTGATTTTTCTTTGAGTTGAATAAAATTTAAGCAGGTTAGTTAATTTTTTATTGCACCATTTTTGCCAATTAGAATAGAAACACCAACCGCGTACTGACTGGCCCAAATCATAAACAAGTGGAGCATAATAACTACGTTCAAAATCAATAAAGCCAACAATCTTGGTGCGATTCCACAGAACATGACGGCGACCAAGGTCTTCGTGAATTATGCCACTCGGTAATTTATTCGGAATTTCAATTTTTTTCAGTTCAGATTGTATTTTTAATAAAAATTTATCTTTTGGGAATTCATGCTTAAGTTCATCTGCGTGTCGAAGTGTCGACTGAAGATCCCAGTGATGTTGAAATTTATTTTTAGTTTTAAAATTTTGTGTCAGTTTATGAAATTGTCCAAACATTTTAGCGAATTGACTGAGTTCGGCTTTGGTCGGTGTTGATTTTGATCGTCCGACTATGTATTTTTTAATGAGAATATTTGTTTTCTCATCTTTTAATTTGAAAATAGAAATTATTTTTGCGACTGGGAGCTTTTTACTAAGAAGGTAATCACTCAATTCCTGTTGAGCTTTTAATTCTCCGAGAGTTCGGTAACGTGGGCCATCAGAATAAAAAGAAAAAACAAAATTGCCAATATTTGTTTCGACTAAGTAGTTGCGTTTGGAGTTTTTTTCAAGAGGTTGGATCGAAATTACTTTTTCCGAGCTGATTTTGTTGATTATTTGTTTAATTGTTTGATTGTTTATTTTCATATATTAAGCTTAACAGATTGATTGAGATAAAAAAGGTCCCTCACCCACAGTGGTGGGTTCGGGATAGAAAACGACGCTTCGGCAAGAGCCAAAGCGTCGGGGTTGATCAGGCAAGTGTTGCCTCCGTACTGGTGAATATTACTGTTCGCGGAATCGTCGGATCTCGCCACGAAAGGTGAGCTTCGACCAGAGCTTTGAGCTTGTTGAAGTCGAAGGGCAGGGGGATTCCGTTGATCGCCCTGCCGTAGATCAGGAACAGCTTGGGATGCAGGAAGATCTTGGCTTTCGGTGCCAACTGTTGCATGGTGTCTCTGAGTTCCGCCATACCTCCCACCATGTCCGTCTTGCGACTCAGGACTGCGACGGCGTAGCGTCCACGTTCTTCGGGCATGCCCGTGTTCTCGTAGACAACGACGTCTACGTCGTTAGCGTGACGACGATTCATGGCGTCTCGGAAGTCGCTGGGTGTGAACGGGTTTTTGGACGAGAAGGCGATGTGCAGTCCGTTTATTTCCTTGATTTCGAGTTGAGGCTCGATAATCGAAACGAACGTGCGCTCGACATTCGAGAAGTCTTTTGCGCGCTGAATTTCGCATGCCAGCGCGAAGACGAGGTTTGCCATTTTCCAGTTGTCCGGCGTTCCGGGCGGCGCGTGCTTGATCATGACCATGAGCCACTGGGGTCCCGGCAGATTAGCGACGAAACGGCCGACACGGCCGTGAGCATCGTGCAACATTTGGTTGCAAAGATCGATGTCGCCGTATACTTCCGGAGGGAAATCTTGTACTTCGTGGCCCGAGTCGATTCGGTTCACGAACTGCACGATATCTTGGGCGTACTTCGGTGGAGGACTGTAGCCCTCGCGGAGGTAGAGGAGGTCGTAGATGATGTCCGTGGCCGAATGGAACGGACACTCAGGGTAGTGGTGGTCAAACACCAAGTTGTCGATATCGAGCACCTTTCCGGTGTCGATGTTCATAACTAGGTCGTGCGGCTCCAACTGATAGAGAGCCGCAAAAGCTTCGCGAGTCAACACCTCTCCTTGCGGGATGAAATGAAACGCGACCTGGGTGGTGGTCGGGGGCAGATTGAACTTGTTCATGATAAGCGCGGCAGCGCCGGCACCATCCTGGTCAGGATCGATGTGGGTGTTGATGTAGAACGTGCCGCCGAGGGCAAGACAAGTCTGTAGACGTTGGTAGAACGTCCATTTTTGCTCAGTGGAGAAGTACATGTGGAACCTCCGTTTGTGTCCATCGCAGACCTATTAGTATAATATAAACTTAAACTTTTGTCAATACGGAATTTGCGTAATTTTAGATAAAATTGTAAAAAAGCTAAATTTTTGCTAAATTTAGTCTATATGAATAAGCCTGAATTACTAGCTCCAGCCGGGAATTTAAAGAAATTACAGTACGCCTTAGAGTTTGGCGCTGATGCTGTCTATTGTGGTATCCCAGATTTTTCTTTGCGAGTCCGTATTAATCAATTCGATTTAAAGAGTCTTAAAGTCGGCATCGATTATGCGCATCAACTCGGCAAGAAGGTTTATGTGACCACGAATATTTTTGCTCATAATAAACATTTAGAAAAATTAGAAAAGCATCTTAAACTTTTAAAAACATTAAAACCTGATGCGCTTATTGTTTCTGATCCGGGAGTAATTAAACTCGCACAAAAGATTTGTCCTAAAATAGAGATACATCTTTCCACGCAAGTGAATTGTACTAATTGGCAAGCAGCAAAATTTTGGTACGAACAAGGCGTCAAACGAATTATTCTTGGACGCGAAGTTACCTTAAAAGAAATTAAAGAAATTCATAAAAAAGTTCCTAAAGTTCAACTCGAAGTTTTTGTTCATGGCGCTATGTGCATGTCATATTCTGGAAGATGTTTGCTTTCGAAATATTATACCAACAGAAGTGCGAATCTTGGCGATTGCACTCAACCTTGCCGTTGGCAGTTCCGCCATTTTATTGGAGAGGTTACTCGTCCCGACGATCTTTTGGAAATCGAAGAAGATGATCGCGGAACATATATTATGAATTCGCGTGATTTATGTCTTATTGAGTATTTAGATCAATTAAAAAAGGCTGGCGTCATGTCATTTAAGATCGAGGGGCGTGCTAAAAGCATTTATTATTTAGCTAATACCGTAAAAGTTTATCGAGAGGTTATCGACGCAAAGAAAACGATCAAAAATTTTAAACCATTTATTGAGGAACTCAAAAAAACTCAAAATCGTGGATACACCAAAGGCTTTTTATTTGGTAAAGAAGAAGTCGAACAAGAAGTTAATAAAAGTCATGATTATTGTCCGTGGGAATTTTGCGGTGAGGTCATCGACTATAAAAATGGTCAAGCAAAGGTTTTGGTTCATAATCAATTTAAGGTTAGAGATACACTGGAGCTTATTCCTCCATGTGGAAATAATTTTGAATATAGAATAAAGAATATAGAAGATAAAAAGTATAAGAAAATGGAAGAAGCGCATGGCGGGCAGGAAACGATTGTATATTTGGATATGAAAGATGCTGTGGCACCGATGACACTCCTGCGCCGTCGATTGTCCAAGAAGGCATTAAAGGTGTAAAATTGTAGTAGTATGATAGCATCTATTAAAGGCACAATTAAATTTAAAAAAGAAAATTTTTTGGTTTTAGAAAATCAAGGAATCGGCTATAAAGTTTTTGTGCCAGAGAATATTTTGCTCGGTAAAAATAGCGGTGATGAATTAGAACTTTTTATTTATCAGCATGTACGTGAGGATGCGCTTCAGCTCTTTGGATTTTTGACTTTGGAGGAATTGGAATTATTTGAGAAACTGATTTCTGTTTCTGGCGTTGGACCAAAAACAGGGATGAATGCTTTTTCTGTTGCCAGTGCCAAAGATATTAAGTCGGCTATTGTCAACGAGGATCCGGCCATCCTTAAAAAAGTTTCTGGCATTGGAGCAAAGACAGCAGAGAGAATTGTTCTTGAATTGAAAAATAAGATGGCCGTGTTAGTTGGATTTGACGGCATAAAGACTTCCGAAGAAATGAATGCAGATTCTGATGTTATTGATGCCTTGGTGTCACTGGGCTATCAAGCACGACAAGCGCAAGAAGCTTTAAAGAAGATTGATCCAGAAATTAAGGAATCTGGTGCTAAAGTGAAAGCCGTTTTAAAGTTTCTTACCAAATAATGTTACGAATAGCTGTATTAGATTTGTCCTGTATCACATATCATGTATCAGAGTTTGTGATATATGTTACATGATATATGCCGACGTAATAAGTTTGTCACTATGATACTACGCGAAGCCGTAATCAACGATAAACAAAACTGGGATCATTTTGTCGAGCAACACGAAAATGGTTCTTTTTTGCAATCCTGGGGCTGGGCAGATTTTTTGGCTACTCAAAAATCTAAAACTTGGCGTTATCTTATAGAATCTGATGGCCAGATTGTGGCCGTTATGTTTTTGTTTTTAACAACATTAAAATTAGGCCAGTTTTCTTTACATGCGCCAAAGAGCCCACTTATTAGTCCAGAAGTAAATCGTCAAAAATGTTGGGATTTATTTATAACTGCAGTTGACCATTTGGCGGAAGAAGAAAAAGTCTTAACTTTTGAATTAGATCCAGCGGTTAATGAAAAAGAATGGTTAGATTTATATAATGAATCTGGTTTTGTGAAATCAGATTATGATATTCAACCACGACATACATTGATTCTCGATATTCGTAAATCAGATGAGGAACTTTTAGCACAAATGCATCAAAAGGCACGTTATAATATTCGTCTGGCCGAAAAAAAGATGATTCGCATCAAAGTTGATAATAATTCGTTTAAAGAATTTCATGAGCTTTTGAAAAAAACAGAAATGCGTCAAAAGATTAAATTATTTGGAGCTGATTATTTTAAGAAATTATTAGAAAGTCCCTTTGCACAATTGTATTTGGCTGAATATGCGGGCAGGGTAGTGGCGGCTAATATTATGATTTTTTGGAATCATACGGCAACTTATCTGATTGGTGCGTCCGATTACGAAGCGCGAGCACTTATGGCGCCATATTTATTGCAATGGAAAGCGATTAAAGATGCGAAAGATAAAGATATGTGGTTTTACGACTTTTGGGGTGCTGCGCCAGAAGGTGTTAAGGGACAAGAAGCTGCCTGGGCTGGTTTTACGAGATTTAAAAAAGGTTTTTCACCAGAAGCAGAACTAACAGAATATTTAGGAACTTATGAAAAAAATTATCAACCGGTGAAGTTGGGTTTGTATCGATTTTTACGCAAGATTTATAAACGATGATATGAAAAATTACGCGCATAAGACAAATAAAAAAGTGACGCGCTTTCGGACTCCGAGTATGTTTAAGGTGATGAGGAGCGAGGCGACTAAAAGAATTAACTTCACAAACAAGACAGCTTCCAGATAGGGAGCTGTATTATTATCCGATTTGCGAGGAGCACCTTTGTTAAAAAAGCGACGCGGCAATCTCTTAATCATATCCTTCGGAAACGAGTAAGAGATTGCTTCGCCCCACTGTTGAATCCGTCGCAAAGTAGCGGGGCTCGCAAATCGTATGGTAAAGCTTTGCTACGTCCTTGCATGTGTTGCTGCGAGAGCGTTGAAAAACCACAACAATGATACAAAATCTCATTTTAACTCTTAATATTCCGCCACATTACTGGCTTTTTAAGTAAATTTTAGTCGTTGTTAGTGTTTTTTACATGTTTCAGACAGAATA
>Ga0209211_10002115_pt1 | contig 35131 bp, 35 predicted proteins | sample RifGroA2_FD_183992 | JGI IMG/M metagenome (GOLD analysis project Ga0209211, IMG submission 183992) | Groundwater microbial communities from Rifle, Colorado, USA - Groundwater A2 (SPAdes) (version 2) | ecosystem: Environmental > Aquatic > Deep subsurface > Groundwater | place: Rifle, Colorado... | reverse complement strand
CCGCCGACTCTGCCTACAGCCGAGCCGCCACCAGCTGACACGTCGTCGACATCTACCCCGTAATGAATATATGTGTTATACTACTCCGTACTATGTTTAAAAGACTTTCTTTCATTTTTGCGCTGAGTTTAACTATTTGCTTGTTTTTGTTTTCATCAGCGCAAGCCGCTCCGCCGATTAAAGATACAAATTACGCTGGAAAATTTGTTTCCCAATCGGTGGCTGATCCGATCGAGATTGAAGCGGGGAAAAATCGCGAGGTGACGATAAAAATAAAAAATATTGGAACAAAAATTTGGTATAGCACAGGCGCGAATTTTGTTTCGGCTTATACAGTCGATCCGAATTATCACGCGAGCATGTGGGCCGGTGCCAGTTGGATTGGTAAAGATCAAGCGGCCAAAATTTCCGCCATTACCAAACCTGGCTCGACTGCGGAAATCAAAATTAAATTGTTTGTGCCCAAAAAAGTCGGGGAATATTCGGAAAAATTTTATCTGGCCGCGGAGAACAAAACTTGGATCAAGGGCAGTGGTTTTTTTCTCAAAATAAAAGTGGTGCCGGCGAAAGCCGTTGGCACCGTCGCGGTGTCATTTGCTAACAGTGAATCAGATGAGAGTGCTGGCAATTCGGCGGCGACCATTGATGCATCAACCAAAGCCAACGATGATTATGCTGTTTCCAAAATTGCGGCGAGCGCCAATGATTTGGTTCTCACCGGTGGGCAGGTGGCTGGGTTTAATATTCGCTATTATAATATCGGCAAGGCAAATTGGAAAAGTTATTCATGGATCGAAGCTGGCAGTCGAACACTTGATGATGGTGGCGGACGGGTAAATATTGCCGACACCAACTGGATTGACGCGCGTAAAATTTTGGAACGCGTCGAGCCGGTCAACTCCAAACAATCTTTTAATACGGAATTTACTTTTCGCGCGCCGGCCAAGGCAGGCAAATATATTTTGCGGTTTCAACTGATGGCCAACGGGCACACTTTGAATGGTGGAATTTATGAATTGCCGGTGACGGTAGTGGTGGATGCTCCGAGTGATTATCAAGCAATAACTTTTGCGTCCAATCGTACTTTGATTACCGAGCCGAATATTCGCGTGGGGTTGTACAAAGCCGACAAGCCGGTGAAATTTATGTCGGATTTTGAATATCAAATATCTTTGGGAAAAAATTTGACGACCACTACTTTGCCGGCTGGTACGACAGCGACGTTGTCGTATAAAGATGAAGTTTATTCGATCAAATTTGACGATGTGCTGGTCACTTCTACTGATTTTATTCGGATGGTGCCACTGGCGGTGGAGAATTTTTTTGAATTGCCCGGGTATGAACGTTTGGTGTCGTGGAAAGGCAAGAAAAATTTCAATGTGTATCGCGGGGTGATGGAATATCGCTATTCGCCCAAGAGTGATGCGCCATTTGTGATCAATGAATTGCCGCTAGATTTGTATATTGGTGGTATTGCCGAGACTTCGAACGCGGCGGCGATGGAATATATCAAGGCGCTACTCGTGGCCGCGCGCAGTTATGCGTATTTTCATATCAATAATGGTGTGCCGACGGATCAGCGGATGTTTGATGTGTATGCTACCACTGCCGACCAGCTGTATTTGGGGTATAATTCTGAATTGCTCATGCCGCGCGTGGTGCAGGCGGCGAATAACACCTATGGCGAGATGGTGACGTATAACAATGAACCAGTGGTCACTCCGTATTTCGGTAATTCCAACGGCAAGACTAAAACATGGAAAGAGGTGTGGGGTGGTGTAAATAAACCATGGATCGTGCCGGTGGAGTGTATATATGATAAAGGTAAAAAAATGTATGGGCACGGCGTAGGGATGAGCGCGGCCGATGCGGCGGTGCGGGCGGACAAAGACGGGTGGACATATGTCCAACTTTTGCAATATTATTATGCCGGCGTGGAGGTAGAGAAAATTTATTAGTCAAACAAAAAACCGACCAATTATTTTCTTCCAAACGGTTGGTTGTCTCGTAAACAAAAAAGACGGAGTATCTTGTTCAGAACAAGTACTCGACTCGGATAATTTGCGGCTCGCGGTCGCTTTTGACCCGAACTCGTCCCCGCCCGCGAGGGCGGGTACTCAAACAACGGGTCAAATCCTAACGGACCGCTCTCGCTCGCTTCGCAAATTATTACCTCGTCTCGTAATGTTCTTCAAAGATACTCTGTCTTTTTGTTTTCTAAAAATATCTGGTCGGTTTTTTAATTTAATTATGATACTTTTTATCCTCCGACGCGAGGCTGAGTATTGCTTGGCGGAGTCCGTGCGGATCGGGGACGTTGTACAGGACAAATTTTGGTACCGGCCCGGCGGTTTGGAGATAGACGTTGCCGTAATTGAATAAAGACGGGAAAAGTCCTTTGACTTCGGAGCTGACATCTTCGATTTGGTACAGATCCACCTCGGCGATGGTGCGGGAGAACAGACTTTCTTGGCGAATGTCCACTAGTCGGTCGTTGGTGATGATCCACACATCGAGATAAAAAGTGATGAAGTAAGAATAAAAAAATAAAATTAGCGACAGATAGTAAATGCTGACAAATAATACTATCAGAGGATATATTGTGGAGCTAGCAAACCAAGAAGATGTGTATTCGCCGCCTAAAAAAATAGTCGCGATTGGCACGATGAGCAGTAAAACTAGTAAAATCAAAATTGGCACAAAAGTGATGTAATGTCGGTGTAAAAAGTACTGAATTTTTTCATAATCTTTACGGTGGATAAGGGCGTCGATGGTCATACGATTAGAAAATGGGATTAAATATGTTGTAAGCATCACCGCCCAAGTTCAATGTGTCGCTCCAAGATACAGTGCGTAAAGAATAGGTGGTGAGTAAAAGCACGGCGACTGTGAGTGCAACCAAGATAATGGTGACCAAAAAACTCGTCACGGTCGTGCCACCCATGTGAAATAGATGGAAAAAATTTGCGAAAAAGAAAAAAATGAATACTAGTAGGAATGCGGCGTAGATGAGGAGAAATATGTAGAGGGGGATGGAGATCATAGATTTATAATAAAGTATTAATTTTCGGCTCATCAAATCCCAAATGTCGATACGCATGCGCTGTCGCCTTGCGTCCGCGCGGGGTGCGTTCGAGAAAGCCGATTTGCAATAAATACGGTTCGTAAACAGTCTCAATCGTATCCATCTCCTCGGCGATCGCGGCGGCAAGAGTGTTGAGTCCGACTGGTCCGCCGGCAAATTTCTCGATCATGGCGGAAAGCAGACGACGATCGATATCATCGAGCCCAAGTTCGTCGATCGCGAGCATGGCCATCGCTTCGCCGGCAATTTTTTTATTGACCAAACCGTCGTGTTTCACCTGAGCGAAATCGCGAATGCGTTTGAGTAGGCGATTGGCGATGCGGGGAGTGCGGCGCGCGCGAGTGGAGATGAGGCTAGCGGCATCCGGTTCGATTTTGACCGACAAAATATTGGCGTTGCGGTTCAAAATCTTTTCGATATCTTCGTTTTCATAAAAATTGAGGTGGAAAGAGTGACCAAAACGATCGCGTAGAGGCCCTGAGATCATACTCATCTTGGTGGTGGCGCCGATCAGGGTGAAATGCGCGAGCGGCATGCGAATGGTACGCGCCGCCGGCCCTTTGCCGATGATAATATCGAGCGCGTAGTCCTCGAGTGCGGGGTAGAGCACCTCCTCGATGGTTTTGTTGAGGCGGTGGATTTCGTCGATGAACAAAATGTCGCCTTCTTGCAGGTTGGAAAGCACGGCCGCGAGGTCGCCTACCTTTTCGAGCGCTGGCCCGGAGGTGATTTTGATGTTGCCGCCCATTTCGCGCGCGATGATGTGGGCGAGAGTGGTCTTGCCGAGACCCGGGTTGCCATAGAGTAGGATGTGTTCGAGCGCGTCGCCGCGTTGTTTGGCTGCGGCGATGGCGATGTGGAGATTTTGTTTGATTTGTTCTTGGCCGACAAAATCCGCCAGTTCTTGTGGGCGCAAAGTGACGTCAAAAACAGCCTCTTCGGGCTCGACTTCGGGTTGGATTAGGCGATCTTCGGTTGTGTCTTCATCTTTGGTGAACATATTATAGATACATTGTATTATATTGGGCTGGAAAAGTAAACTATTTGAGAAAGATTTACTACTTCAATTTGATAAAAAATATTTTTGGACGCGTCACAGAGCGCACGCTGTGGATAACTCATTTAGTATGAGTTATTTTTTGCTGTGGCTAGCCAATTTGTCGGGTACTTTACATTGTGCTATAATACACCGTGCTAGTCGTGGATACAACATATTGGGGTAGAATATATTTTCGAACACAACCGGTAGTAAACCGGCCTTTTCACCGTCAAGACAGAAGTTCAAGAATTTTTCTTAAGTTTTTGGACTTTTGTTTTTTCTTTGTCTATCTAAAATATATTTATGCGTACTGCTCTAGCGACCACAGTTTTTAAAGTTGATAGTGATTTTCGTTATAATGAAAACGGTTTGAGATTTTATCGGCGCTATACGCAAGACGGCGTAAATCCGTTCGATCTTTTCGAATACGAATTGCGTTCGTCGGTGATCCGCGAGCCGTCCGGCAAAATTATTTTCGAAATGCACGATGTGGAAGTGCCGAAATCTTGGTCGCAAGTGGCGACAGATATTCTCGCGCAAAAATATTTTCGCAAAGCCGGCGTCCCGCAATACAACGAAGACGGCTCTGTGAAACTCAACGCCGACAATACTCCGGCGCTCGGTCGTGAGACCAGTATCAAGCAAGTCGCGCATCGTCTCGCCGGTACTTGGCGGTATTGGGGAGAGAAATATGGATATTTTGCTACGCCCGAGGACGCGCAGGTTTTTTACGATGAGCTCGCGTACACGATTACCAACCAAATGGTGGCGCCGAACAGTCCGCAGTGGTTCAATACCGGTTTGTATTGGGCGTATGGTATTAATGGTCCGGCGCAAGGGCATTATTATGTTGACCCCACGACCGGCGTACTCACCAAAGCCGAGGATGCCTACACTCATCCGCAACCCCATGCTTGCGGCCGTTATGATACAAAAATTTTTACCGAAAAAGGCATTTTGAATTTGGGTGAAATCGTTGAGGACAACCTGGTTGACACACGTATTTTTGATGGAGAAAAAATGGTAAAAATTTTGGCGGTAAAAAATAATGGCGTGCGCAAACTGTACCGTGCCGCTTTGCGTAATGGAAATTTTATAGATTTTACTGATGATCATTTGGTATGGTCAGCAGATCGTCGGTTAAAAGATGGTGGGAAGTACGGGTGGTTGGAACTGAAAGAAATACTGGGCAATAAAGTACAGCAGGTTGCCGTCGATGTGCGAACCCAAGCTTCCGAATTGGCGCAAGATGATTTTAGGTTGGCCAAAGCGGAATTGGCTGGATGGGTGGCCGGAGACGGATATTATGGTAAATATGGTAGAAATAAAAAAACCACTTTGTTTGGGGTGATTACTATCAATGAGGATGAATTTAGTAGTGTGACAGCTTTATTCGATAAGTTATTTGGCGGCTATACCGTGCAAACGCGTCGACAGGTAAATGATCTTTATCGGATTATTAATCGTAATTCTAAAAATGTAGACGAATTTATCTCGGAATATCAATTGGAGAAAAGTGCGTTCACTGTGCAAGTGCCGGAAGTGGTTATGCAAGGCGCGAAAGAAGAAAAAGCGGCATTTTTGCGCGGTCTATTTCAAGCGGATGGTTGTGTACGAGTGCGTACCGAAAATGGTCGCAATAGTGGCGATGTGGTGCTGACTTCAATTTCTGAAAATTTAATACATGAAGTACAGGTTTTGTTATTGGAGTTGGGTATTTATTCGAACGTCACGCGTAATCGTGAAAAACGTGAGAATCGTCACGATAATTTTCAGTTAAGTATTTCGTATTTCTCCGAACGTCAAAAGTATGAAAAAATAATCGGGTTTGTTTCTGATGAGAAAAAAGAAAAATTACGTCGTTTGAATACGGAGATTGTTGGCAAAGATAAAGAAACTTTATCGGAAGAAACCGTGATTAATATTGATTATATCGGCGAAGAAGAAGTTTATGACATTCAAACCGAAACTGGAAAATTTTGTGCCAACGGTGTAGTGGTGCACAATTGTTTTATCCAATCTGTGCGCGATGATTTAGTGAATGAAGGTGGCATCATGGATCTCTGGGTGCGCGAGGCGCGGTTGTTCAAATATGGTTCCGGCACCGGTACCAATTTTTCCAATTTACGCGGCAAAGGCGAGCCGCTCTCCGGTGGGGGCACATCGTCGGGTCTCATGAGTTGGCTCAAAATCGGCGATCGCGCGGCCGGGGCGATCAAATCCGGTGGTACTACCAGGCGCGCCGCCAAGATGGTGATTCTCAATGTTGATCATCCGGATATCGAGGAATTTATCGACTGGAAAATGAAGGAAGAAAAGAAAGTGGCCGCGCTCGTGGCCGCTGGCTATGACAGTGGCTATGAAAGCGAGGCTTACCAGACTGTGTCCGGACAAAATTCCAACAACACCGTTCGCGTCACGCACGACTTTTTGACCGCGGTAGAAAATGACAATGGTTGGTCGCTTGTCACACGCATCGAAGGCAAACCCCTCAAGGATTTGAAGGCGCGTTATTTGTGGGACAAAATTGCTCTGGCCGCCTGGTCGTGCGCTGATCCGGGGTTGCAATTCGATACCACCGTCAACGAATGGCATACTTGTCCGAATTCCGGTCGTATCAATGCTTCCAATCCGTGCAGTGAATATATGTTTTTGGATGACACGGCGTGCAATTTGGCATCGATCAATCTCGCGCACTATTATGATTCGGAAACAATGACTTTTGATGTCGAGGGTTTTCGTCATACCACGCGCGTGTGGACAACTGTGCTCGAAATTTCCGTTTTGATGGCGCAATATCCGAGCGCCGCGATCGCGCAAGGCAGTTATGATTTTCGTACGCTGGGTCTGGGTTATGCCAATATCGGGTCGGTGCTGATGACGGCCGGTATTCCTTATGATTCACCGGAAGCGCTCGCGGTGGCCGGTTCGATCACTGCTATTATGACCGCCGAATCTTATGCCACGTCTGCCGAAATGGCGAGTTTTCTCGGCACCTTTCCGAAATATCATGAAAATAGTGAAAAAATGTTGCGCGTAATTCGCAATCATCGTCGCGCTGTCTTCAATGCCGCTCCGGAAGAATACGAAGAATTGTCAGTTGCTCCAATCGGAGTGGATCCGCGTTATGCGCCGGCGTATTTGCTCGCGGCCGCGCGCGAAAGTTGGACCAAAGCGCTCGAACTGGGTGAACAATTTGGTTATCGTAATGCGCAAACGACGGTGCTCGCGCCGACTGGTACGATCGGGCTCCTCATGGATTGCGCGACTACCGGTGTGGAGCCGGATTTTGCTCTCGTGAAATTCAAAAAATTATCCGGCGGCGGATATTTCAAAATTGTGAACGAGGCGGTGCCGGTGGCGCTCCGCACGCTTGGGTATTCCGAAACGCAAATTATTGAAATGATCAATTATTTGAAAGGACGCGGCACACTCAATGGTTCGACCGTGATCAGCCATGAATCTCTCACGGAAAAAGGATTCACTGCCGAAGATATCGCGAAGATTGAAAAAGTTTTACTGTCGGTTTTTGAATTGCCATTCGTATTTAATGTTTGGACTTTGGGCGAAGAGTGTATGCAGAGACTTGGGTTTAGTAGTGAAGAGTATAATGATCAGAATTTTAATTTGTTGTCTGCGCTCGGATATAGCAATGACGAAATCACGGCGGCCAATGAATATGTGTGTGGAGCGATGACGATTGAGGGCGCACCTTATCTCAAAAAAGAACATTACGCCGTGTTTGATACCGCTAATAAAAATGGTAAAAAAGGCCAACGCTATATTCATTATCTCGGACATATTCGGATGATGGCGGCAGTACAGCCGTTCCTCTCCGGCGCGATTTCGAAGACGATCAATATGGCCAATGAGGCTACTGTAGAAGATGTGAAGATGGCTTATATGGCTTCATGGAAATTGGGTTTGAAGGCCAATGCGCTCTATCGCGATGGTTGCAAAATGTCACAGCCGCTCTCGGCCAAGTCGGCGAAAAAAGATGATAAAAAAGAAGAAGTGAAAGCCGAGGAAAAAACTGCCGAGCCGATGATTGCTGTCGTAAAATCTGTTCCGTTCACAGCCGACGTGCCGGTGTCGACACCGGTGGCGGCACTCAAACAATACGCTCTCTCTAGTGATGACGAAGTAGTGGTGAATCAGTTGGTCGCCAATGATCAGGCGCAAATAAAATACGCGCATGATGGCACAGTGCAAGGCGCGAAAATATATATCCATGGTGAACAGCGCAAGATGCCGTACAAGCGCAGTGGGCTCACGATCAAAATCAATGTCGCCGGACAAAAAGTATTTTTGCGCACCGGCGAATATCCGGATGGGAAATTGGGCGAGGTGTTTATTGATATGTACAAAGAAGGCGCGGCGTTTCGCAGTATGCTCAATTTGTTCGCGATTGCGATTTCGACCGGTTTGCAATACGGTGTGCCGCTCGAAGAGTTCGTGAATAAATTTACTTTTACGCGTTTCGAACCGTCGGGTATGACCGATCATCCGAATGTGAAATTTTGTACTTCGATTATTGATTTGGTCTTCCGCGTGATCGGGATGGAATATTTGGGACGCACGGATTTTGTGCAGGTGAAGCCGCTCGGGATCCAAAAAAATCGCGCGGAACAGATGTCGCGCGTGGCCGCCGAGATGCATGGACAACGCACGATTGATCTCAAAGCCAAAAGTGATGATGAAGTGAATAAAGAAATCTTGCCGATAAAAAATGCTCCGGTGATCGATCAGATGTCATTGCCGAACATGCCCAAAGCGGAGGAGTCTGCAGATGATGCGCCGGCGAATTTATCCGGTGCCAATCAACAGTTGGCTGGTATGATGGGCGATGCGCCGCCGTGTCCGACTTGCGGACATATCACGATTCGCAATGGTAGTTGTTATAAATGTCTCAATTGCGGGAGTACGACGGGGTGTTCATAATTTTTTAGGACTTTTTGGGCAAAACCTCACCGATATTAATTTTTTTTTGCGGCCAAACCCGCTGGTGGCGGGGCATAATGGCCGCTGCAAAAATTAATATCGGTTTCGGTTTTTATACTATGATCAAAATATATACCAAAACCGGCGACAGTGGAGAAACTTCATTGCTCGGAGGTGGCCGTGTCACCAAAGATTGTATTACGATGCACGTCGTGGGCGAACTCGACGAGCTCAATGCCGTGCTCGGAGTGGTGGGTGCGAATTTCTCGGCGGAATTTTTGGAATTGAAAAAACAAATTGAAAAAATACAAACGGATTTGTTCAAAGTGGGGGCGGAAATGGTATCGCTCCAAAGCGAAGTAAATAAAAATTTGGTGAAAGTAGGCGAGAGCGAAATTGTGGAATTAGAAAACGGAATTGATAAAATGTGGACTGAATTACCGGAACTAAAAAATTTTATTTTACCCGGGGGATCGATTGCGGGGGCGCATTTACATCAGGCACGCACAATTTGTCGGCGCGCCGAGCGTGCCCTCGTCGGATTTGGACGCGAACAAAATATTCGTCCGGAAATTTATCAGTATTTGAATCGGTTGAGTGATTGGTTGTTTGCGACGGCGCGGTGGGCGAATGAAAAATTGGGGGTGGAGGAAATTAAAATTATTATAAAATAAAAAAGTGGCGCAACCGCAAGGGTTGGCCACTGATGAGCGATATGTTTGCCTGTCCCATTATGTCTTCGGGGTGGGTTTGTGTTCTTCGAGCCATTCGAGCTCGGAGGATTTGGTGTGGTCCATTAAGCCTTCTTCGGCGAAATAGTTCGCCTTCTCGTAGGCGGCTCGTTGCAGATCGCTACCCGGAGCGGACAGGTTATATACCCGGACACAGTGAGTGAATTTCGTGGCAAGGGAGAGCATTTTTCCGGTTATGATTGCGCGATTGGCGCGGTCATCGACAGCGGCGTCGAGATTTTCTTTTTCCACTTCTTCGGGGGTGGGTGGCGGGGGTGGCCCCATCCGAATCCGAGCGTTTTCCGTCAGCCAATGAGTCAATTGCTCTGCATCGCTTTTGGGTTGCCTTTCTTCGGGTGGAGTGTTGGTGTGGTCCAATAAATTCTCCAGGTCGTGGCAGTCGGCGGCCAGGGCGACGCACGTCCTCAAGACGTGTGTGCGTCGCGGATGCGATCTCCTGATTGCGCCGAGGACGAGCCACCAGTCGTAGTAGACGTTAGCCGAGTTGATGGCCTTTTCGAGCATGCTCTCCTTTTCCTGGGTGTCCGTTAGGCGTTCGCGCACCCATAAATACTCCCCACTGTCGTCGGCCATTTCGTAGGCCTGTGCGAGTGCGGCTTTTTGTTCCTGACTGCCGTTGGGGGCAGTATTATATGCCCCGACCAGATCGTGAAAATTCGTCATGTCTTCCTCCCGTGTAAAAGGTGCAAACCTGTCGTGATTGACAAGTCGTGGTCCGAGTGGGAATCGAACCCACATGCCTTGCGGCACAGCATTTTAAGTGCTGCGTGTATACCAGTTCCACCATCGGACCGTTTTATCTTTTATTTTTTCTATTTCTTCCTCTATGTGTTGGTTTCAGACTGTGGCAATTTGGACATAATACCCTCAAGTTTTCTAATCGATTGTCGCTACTATCACCATTAATGTGATCCAGCTCTAATGGCAATCTTCCGTCTGCAGATGTTCTGTTCCAACCACATTCCTCACAACAGCGACGTTTTAAATTGGCTTTGAATAAACGTTTTTTAAGTTTGAAACTTTGGAACGTGTTATTTTTTGTAAGTATTTGGGCTAGTGACAATCTTGGCTTACCAATACCGATCATGCCTCTACTCCAGCCTTTTCCTCTGAAATGACTATTATTTAGATTGTACTGTTTAATGAATTTGTTAATTTGTGTATAGTTTCCGCCGGCAGGTTTTAAACCAAGTTTATTTATTACTTGTCGCAAGCTAAAAGAGCTTTTTACTGCTTCTGTTAGTTTTTCTTTTGACCAAGATTTAGTTCTCATATGTTTACGATTATATCATAATGGTAAACATGTTGCAAATGGAACACTTGTAGTAAGTGTGTATATGTTCAATATTTATATCATACATTTTCCCAGAAATCAAGCCGTGCGTGTCGGGGAAAAATGTGGTATACTATTCTCATGAGTTTCAAAAAAGTAAACTCCGGATTTACGTTAATCGAAGTGCTCGTCGCCATCGGTATATTTTTGTTGTTTGCGCTCGGGGTGTATGGTGGTGTTCAGATGATTTTCAAAGTCGTATATATGTCGCGCACCCGGATTTTGGAGACAGCTCTCATTTCCGAGGAGCTCGAAGTCGCGCGCAATCTTCCGTATGATCAAGTTGGTATTTTGAATGGCGTGCCGACCGGATTATTGTCCCACACCAAGACCGTCACGCGCAACGGCCAATCATTTGATCTCGTGACGACGGTACGCAATATCGATGATACTTTTGATGGTATGGCTACCGGCACACCTACGCGAGATACCGCTCCGGCGGATTACAAATTGGTGGAAATATCGGCGATTTGTTCCAGTTGTATCCAAAAAGAGCCGGTGATTTTGAGCACGATTGTCGCCCCCAAAGGTCTCGAAGGCGCGTCGCAAAACGGGCACTTGTTTATTCAAGTTTTTGATGCCGATGGTCAGGCGGTACCGACTGCCAATGTATCGGTCAATGCCGTCGTGCGCACTTCGACGATCGCTATCAATGACGTGACGGACAATGATGGCTGGTTGCGTATCGTCGATACCCCCACCGGCACTTTGGCTTATAATATTTCAGTGACCAAATTCGGATATTCGAGCGATTACACCGTTGCTTCCACCGTGCAAAATCCCAACCCGCTCGTGCCGCCAGCCAACGTGGTGAGTCAGATGGTGACTGAGATCAGCTTCAGCATCGATCGGTTGGCCAATTTGACCTTGCATACTATCAGCAATGTGTGCGCGGCGATCGGCGGTGTTGGGTTTAATTTGTATGGTGATAAAAAATTAGGCAAGAACCCTGATGTGTATAAATACAGTCACAATTTTATCACTGACGGTAGTGGTAATTATGTCGTCGGTAGTTTGGAGTGGGACAATTACCATCTCAGCACTTCCGGTACGGCTTACGACGTGGCTGGCAGTATCCCGATGTTGTCGCTCAATATTACTCCCGGTTTGACTCAGGACGTATCCTTGATTTTGCGTGCTCATACGGCCAATTCGCTTTTGGTAAAAGTGGTGGATGCCGGCACCGGCTTGCCCTTGTCGGATGCGACCGTACGTTTATTCGGTACCGGTTTTGATGAGACAATCGCCACCGGTTTGGGCTATGTGCGTCAGACTGATTGGTCGAGCGGTAGTGGCCAAATTTTATTCACCAATGAAACAAAATATTTTAGCGATAGTGGGTCGCTCGATACCAATTCTCCCAGCGGTGATATTAAATTAAAAAAAGTCGGCCAGTATTATTTGAATAGCGGTTGGCTCGAATCGTCCACTTTTGATTTGGGTACGACGGTGGATTTTCACAATATTATTTGGATGCCACTCTCTCAACCGACCTCTACCGGCGCGGACGCGGTATTGATGCAGATCGCCACGAGCAATAGCAGTTCCCCCGCGATTTGGAATTTCAACGGCCCGGACGGTACGGCCGCGACATTTTATACTGCCACGAGCACACTAATTCATTCCAACAATAACGGTAATCAATATTTGCGCTACAAATTATTTTTGTCCACTGCCGACACTCATGCTACTCCGCAATTTTCCGAGGTGGCGTTTACTTATACCAACAATTGCATTCCGCCCGGGCAAGTATTTTTCCCCGGCTTATCCGCCGGCACTTTTACGATTGAGGTCAATCGTTCCGGCTACGCGCCCAACTCCGGCAGTGTGGAAATTTCCGGCAATAATGAGGCAACGGTAAATTTATCCACATCGGATTGATGATTGGTATTATGAAAAACATATTTAACAAAAAAGGTTTTACGTTGTTGGAAGTACTGGTAGCGATGGGGATATTTTTATTGTTGATTGTCGGTGTCACTTCGATTTTGATGTATAGTTTTCGCGCGCGCGATGTGATTTGGGAACAATTATCCACCCAAAATGAAGGCAGAAAAGTGTTGCAGGATTTTACCAACGAATTGCGTTCCGCTACGGCGTCATCAGTGGGCGCTTATGCGATTGAAGCGGTAAGCACTAGTTCGATTATTTTTTATAGCAACATTGATTCGGATAGTTTACGTGAACGCGTGCGTTATTTTTTATCTGGCACCACTTTGCGCAAAGGAGTGATCAAGCCCACCGGCACTCCGATGTTATACAGTGTTGGCAATGAAACCGTGGTGGATGTGGCGCAAGACGTCAATAATGGTGCTACGTCGACTTTCACATATTATGGCAGTGATTATAATGGTGTGACAGTGACGTCCACCTTATCCAGCCCGATCAACACTACTCTGATTCGCGCGGTAGGATTATATTTGCGTTTGGAAGAAAAGCCGAATTTATCACCAACACCATTTATCGCGCAAGGAAAAGTGGATTTGCGTAATTTAAAAAGTAATTAATATTTTTATATTTCCCCGTTCAATAAAATATGCCCAATAAATTTTTAAACAATCGCGGAAATATTTTACTGATTGCCATTGTTTTTGGCTTCATTAGTTTTTCGGTAGTGGTGGTGGCCGTCACTAGTTATGCGATTTCCGAAAATCGCGCATCCGTAAAAAAACACAATCGAGAAATGGCTTTTCAAATTGCCGAGGCCGGTGTCAATTATTACCGTTGGCATTTGGCGCATAATAAAAACGATTTTACCGATAGCACGACTACACCCGGGCCGTATATACATGTGTATGAAGATAAAGATGGTAATGTGGTCGGCCGTTATTCGCTAAATATTATTATTCCGGTTGCCGGCTCCACAGTGGTGACGATAGAATCCACGGGGTGGTTGGATGTACAACCAGAAAGCAAGCGTACGATTCGGGTGCGTTTGGGATTTCCGGCACTGACTGATTACGCCTTGTTGACGGCTGAAGATATTTGGATTGGTGATAATGAGGCGACACATGGTAAACTTCACGCCAATGGCGGTATTCGCTTTGATGGTACTGGCGATGCTCCGATCACTAGCGCCGTGCCGACATATATATGTAAAGCCCACCATGGTTGTGGTAATCAAGAAAAACCAGGTATTTGGGGTGATGGTGGGCCGACGAATTATTGGAGTTTTCCGGTTCCGTCCAAAAGTTTTGTCAGTATCACCGCCAAATTGAAAGATGTTAAAGATGCGGCTGTGCCGCCCAATGGGTTGTATTTAACATCTTCCGGCAAACAGGGTTGGCGTATTTCTTTTCAAACCGACGGAACGTATAAAGTTTATAAAGTAAATACGACTGATTGTTATGATGGCAAAGATATTGGCGATAATCGTTATCATACTTATTGTATCGACGCCAAGACGTTTGGTGACGCCACCACTTACACTATGTCGCCTACCAATAGCACTTTTATTTATTCCGAAGACAATACTTGGGTGGATGGTACGGTAAATGGACGCGCGACTGTTGGGGTCGCTATTGGCAAATCCATTATTATCAATGGTAATATTTTATATGCGGCCAAAGATGGTACTAGTGTTTTGGGGTTGATGGCCGAGCAAAATGTTTTGTTGCCGTATAACTCGCCGAATATACTGGAGGTGGACGCGGCTTTGATTGCTCAAAACGGGGCGGTAAAAAGATATTATTACCCCGGCAACAAAAAAGATCAGCTGACTATCTACGGTTCGATAATTTCGAATGGGATTTGGACATGGAGTTGGGTGTCGGGGGGTGGCGCGATTACTTCCGGCTACCTTGAATCTGACACCACTTATGACGCGAATTTATCATACGGTCCGCCGCCGGCCTTTCCGGTCGGTTCGGAATACAACCTGATCAGCTGGGAATTGGTTGACTAAATTTGGTAGAGTGGTACAATTTTTATATCAAATAATTTTTTAACATATTGTTATTTCGACAACATCTTGTCATTTCGACTACGTAGCCCGCTTGTCATCCCGAGTGAGGCTCGCGCCGACGAGGGATCTCTGTCCGGTCGAAAAAAACGACGAAACAGAGATTCCTCCTGTATCGTCGGAATGACAGACCGTTGTGTCGAATTAAAATAAATCAAATTTATGCCGCAAAAAATTCGCAAATTGGTCATTCCGGTAGCTGGTCTCGGTACTAGGTTCTTGCCAGCCACCAAAGCCCAGCCCAAAGAGATGTTGCCGGTGGTGGACAAACCGATCATCCAATATGTAGTAGAGGATGCGGTGCGCGCCGGTATCACAGATATTATTTTAGTGACGGGTCCATCCAAACGCGCGGTAGAAGATCATTTTAGTCCGAATTATGAGCTCGTCAATTGGCTCAAAAAACAAGGCAAGGATGCAATGGCCGAAGACGTGAAAAAGATTGCCGATCTCGCGAATTTTATTTTCGTTCGTCAAAAAGGCCCGTATGGTAATGGTACGCCCGTACTTTGCGCGAAGAGCGTGGTGGGGGACGAGCCGTTTGCAGTGGTGTGGGGGGATGAATTTTTCCACGCGCCCAAAAAACCGCATGTCCAACAGCTGATCGAGGTATATGAGAAATATGGCGATCCGGTGCTTACCGGCTATAAAATTGATGATGAAGGTACAAAAAAATACGGTGTCATTGATGGGCTCGAAATTGAAAAAAGTGTCTATCAAGTAAAAAGTATTGTGGAAAAACCCGGGCCGGAAAAAGCCCCGTCGCGTCTCGGTAGTTTGGGTGGGTATGTGCTGACGCCGGATATCTTCGAGGCGCTCGAAAAAACCAAGCTCGGTAAAGGTGGTGAACTGTGGCTGGTGGATGCAATTTTCAAATTGCTCAAAAAACGTCCGATTTACGCGAAATTAATCGAAGGTGAATATTATGATACCGGTTCCAAGATGGGTTATTTGAAAGCTAACGTGGATTTTGCCTTGCGCGACAAAAATCTGGGCGCGGATTTTAGGAAATATTTGAAAAGTGTGGTATACTAATAAATACTAAATTCATTTGGCGTTTTGTCAATCTGTAATCCCAGATCTCCATGGTTGTCATTTCGACCCAAAGGGAGAAATCTCTGTCCAATGAGTTCAATAAATATCCTAAACAAGGAGCTATGAAGCAGAGAACAAAATTTTTAGCCATCAGTTTACTATTGGCAGTTTTTGTGTTTACCGGTTTTGGTTGTAAAGGCCCGGATGTGACAGCGATTACCGCTTCGCGCGCCGTCACGCTAGAATATTGGACTGTGTTCGACGATGTGGACGCTATCAATGCTCTCATTGCGGGGTATCGCGCGGATCGACCGTATATCACTGTGAATGTGCGCCAATTACGCGCTGATGAATTATACCAACGTCTGATCGAGGCGCTCGCCGACGATACCGGGCCGGATGTTATTTCCGTCAGCAGTCGCTCTTTCAAACAATTCGCCAGTAAGTTAGCGCCGATGCCTGCTTCGGTGAGTGATACCAAAGTTCAAGTGATCAAAGGACAAATAAGTACTGAGACCGTAGTCACTCCGAGCGTGGTGGCTATGCCTACTCTCACTCAGATCGATCGTGAATATGTGAAAACCGTGAGAAAAGATGTGGTGCTTGATGGACAAATTTATGGTTTGCCGCTGTCGATGGATACGATGGCTTTATATTATAATAAAGATTTGTTGGATCGTGCCAGCGTGCCAGAACCCCCAAAAGATTGGGTTCAGTTTCAGGAAGCGGTGAAAAAATCCACACGGTTCAATAAATTAACCGGCAAAATTTCACAAGCCGGCGTGGCCATGGGTACTGGCAATAATATTCCCGGCGCCGACGACCTGATGTATATTTTGTTTAAACAAAGCGGCCTAAATTTTGTAGATGATAGTGGCCGGGCGGTATTTGGTAATTATAGTGGCGACAATAATCCGGCCGCCAGTGTGGTGACATTTTATACTGATTTTGCCAATGCCAGTCGCGATACTTATTCGTGGAGCGAAGAGATGCCCAATGCTTTGGATAATTTTATCAATGGCTCATCGGTATTTTTCTTTGGTTATAGCTACAACGATCCGATCATCAAAGCGCGCGCGCCGCAGTTGAATTATGATATTTTACCAATGTTGCAGTTGGATAATGAAAATCCGGTGAATGTCGCCAATTATTGGATCCAGAGTGTAGTGAGTAAGTCCAAACATCAGAATGAGGCTTGGGGGCTCATCAATTACTTGGCGTATTCCAAGGCCAACCAAGCCTATTTGGATGCCACCGGTCGACCAACTGCCTTGCGCGCTTACATTCCGGCGCAAAAAGCCAAATTAGAGCTCGCGCCTTTTGTTTCGCAAGTGCTCGTGAGTGATAATTGGTATCGCGGGCGCAATTATGATTCTACTCGTAAAGCGATTTCTGATATGTGCCATGATTGGCTACAACCTCCGCCGCGCGAAAACCAAAAAATTGCCCAGTGGCAACAAGAAATTATGAACATTGCCGCATCCAAAATTAATCAAACTTTGTAATTTATGTACCGACTATATTTGTGGGGAAATAAATTAGCAGTAATTACGACGATTTTGATATTGGTTTTGTTTTCGGCCGGAAACGCGCTCGCTGCGGACACCGAAAAAAAAGGCACTGCAGCCGGTTATGCCGAGGCTTACAGTCCATCGACTCCGGTAGGAGTGATCCCGCGCTGTGTTTTGGAGCCCAATCTCACTAAGGCGTGTTTGAATATGACCGTCTTTATTGCGCTCGCAGTCAATACCGGACGTTATCTATTTTCCATAGTCGGAGCGTTGGCGCTCGGAGCTTTTATTTATGGTGGTTTCATTTTGATTTTGTCAGAGGGAAAGCCGGATAAGATAAAAAAGGGCGCCGATGCGATGATGGGTGCCGCCACCGGGCTACTGGTTGCTTTTGGCGGTTATGTTTTTATTCAGTTTCTCAGTTCGTCGCTGGGGGTGGGCGCGAGTTATCAATTACCTGCCGAAGTAATTTTTGAAGAGATAGTCCTATAAAATATGTCTAAAATTTTTTTAATGGCAATGCTGACGGTAGTGGCGTTTTGTCAATTTGCTTTAGTATCCAATGCCTGGGCGGAGGAAACTGGCCCTAGTACAGATGCTATGCACTCACAATTAATAAAAATAACACAAAGATCACTAAACCCGTTGGGATATAGTTCGCCTCAGCAAGTTATTGGTGTGGTAATCCGCATTCTACTGGCTTTTGTTGGTTCGATAGCGATGATTCTGTATGTTTGGGCCGGGATTACCCTTATGACTGCGGCCGGAGCGGCTGAGAAAATTAAAAAAGCGATCGATATTTTTATCTGGACTTCACTTGGTGTGATTGTAATGCTTGGTAGTTATGTGATCGTCAATTTTATCTTTTCTGGAATTTTACAAAGTCCGGCGACATCACAATATTAATATGCGTAAATTTGCTATTTGGACAACAGCTATCACTCTCGGATTTTTATCTTTTTTTGTGCCGGTATGCTTGGCACAAGCCCCTGTGGCACCGGCAGTATCGACTGGTCAGATATACACGTGCACTTGTGGACAAAATTGTATTGAACTGGTGGCGCCAACAGAACCAGCTATGTCTGTTGATCCAAATGAAGGTGCAATGTCTTTACCTGATCAATCATGTCCGGATACCTGCATAATAGGTACCTTGGGTAGCAAATGTCCAGTAGGTAGTCTCACCAAATGTCGCACGAAAGATTGCGTTGATCTCGAAAATCCACTTAATATAAAAGATTCGCAAATTACCGCGCCTTATATTTTAGGCAATGTAATCAAAGGATTTTTGTCGATAATTGGCTCGCTCGCGCTACTCATGATCGTGTGGGGAGGGTTTCAATGGCTCACCTCGATGGGTAATCCGGAAAAAGTAAAAGCCGGCGCCAATACGATGCTTTGGGCAACGATTGGTTTGGTATTGGTATTTTCCAGTTATTTATTGGTGGTGAATCTATTGAGTTATTTACAGCCGGCGAAGTAGTCATAAAAGGTCGATTTGAATTGATCGGTGGTTGCAGTTAGCAGGTTGGTATTTTTATAGTCGATGTGGTATAATTGTAAATATTAAATTGAAAGCTATGACATGGTTTTTCCAACGAGAGGAGGTGAGTATATGAAAAAGATTATTGCGACTTTGGCTGTGTTGTCTATGTTACTCGGTGGGATGGTGGTAGCTCAATCCGCTTACGCGGCTACCGATACATTACCGATCGATGTGAATACGCTCGGTTTGACTTACGGCGCCAAAACTGGTTTGGGGACAAAAGATGTCCGTGAGACAGTGGCGGCTATTATCAAAACAGCGATGGGCCTACTCGGTATTGTGGCTGTGGTTATCATCCTGATCGGTGGTTTCACTTGGATGACTGCCGGTGGTAATGACGAAAAAATCGGCGAGGCCAAGAAGTGGATCTTTGCCGGCGTGATCGGTTTGGCCATTATATTGTCGGCCTACGCCCTCACCTCGTTTGTGATCACTCAATTGGTTAGTGCAACAGTAGAGTAATAGTAGAGTAAGTACGGTCCTGTTTTTTTCAGGGGGTTCGCGCGCGCAACCCCCTGAAAAAAAGGGTTTGTATCAAGACGCGAGACTATCAGTTTGGCGCTTTAATACAAATTTGTAATGTATGCAGAAATACTTGGCAACCCTATTTTTGATCATGGTGTTGTGCTTGGGATTGGGACAGATCGCTGTAGTGAGAGCGCAAACAGAAGCGAATTATATCACCGAAGAAGAGGTCGGCGTGGAGTACGGTAAAAAGCTCGGTCTCGGTACCAAAGACGTGCGTTTGACGATCGCCAGTTTGATCCGAGTGGCCATGGGTTTGCTTGGGATTCTTACTTTGTGTATTGTTTTGGTGGGTGGATTTTTATGGATGACTGCCGGTGGCAATGATGAGAAGACTGGCCAGGCCAAGAAATGGATTGCGGCCGGCGTGATTGGTTTGGCGATTATTTTGTCGGCGTATGCGATATCAGCTTTTGTGGTGCGTAGTTTGATTACCGCGACTACAACTTAGTTTTTTTATATGAAATATTTTCGTAATTTATCTTTGGTACTACTGGTGAGTATTTTCCTCGGGATCGGTGGATTATTATGCTCGACAGTGCCGGTGAAGGCTATGGACACCGCTCTCGATGCCAATAATGCTCCCGGGCCATATATCGGCCTTGAAGTGGGGGCTTATACCGGGCTCGGAACACGTGATTTGCGATTTTCCACCATATTATTTTTGCGCGTGGCGATGGGGTTTTTGGGGATTGCCGCCACCATTATCGTTTTGATCGCTGGTTACACTTGGATGACTGCTGGTGGCAATGATGAGAAGATTGGCCAGGCGAAGAAATGGCTGACCGCCGGCGTGATTGGGATGGCGATTATTTTTTCTGCATATTCCATCTCATCCTTTGTGGTTGGTCAGATGGTGAAGCAAACTATTAATACCAATTTTGTCGAGGATAGTGTAAAATAATTTTACATTTTCTCACTTATTTTGATTATGAAAAAGATTTCTAAAATTTTTCTGCTGGTGATGATGGGGGCGATGTTTTTGTTGCCGCAAGTAAGTTGGGCGGCAGCGGATATCGATCAGGCGAAAGATCCGTATGGAGTGGGTGCTACAGCCGGACAGGCAGGGTTGAAAGCAACGGTAGTGGGGGAGTCGGATGTTGCCAGCGCGATTGGTGGTTTGGTAGCATCGGCGCTAGCATTCGTAGGTGTGATATTTTTCATTTTAGTTCTATATGCTGGTTTCACATGGATGTTGGCGCGTGGTGATTCGGGCAAAATTGACAAAGCTAAAACCGTACTCGAAGATGCAGTCATCGGTATGTTATTGGTGTCGGCCGCGTATGCGATTGCTAATTTTATGTTTGGTACGGTAGTGGGTGGAGGCAAGTGTGCGGCGGTGGGTGGGGTGTGTACGACCGGGCCTAGTTGTACTGAAAGCGGTGGTTTTGCCAACCAAACAGCAGAGTTGTGCCCAGGTAGTCCTACAGCAGGATCAGCTGGGATAATTATCTGTTGTGTGGCGACACCTCCTGTGGTCAAGTCACCGACACCGTAATAAAATTTTGGTAAGATTTTAAAATACGAGTTTTTTAAGAATATGTTTAAAAAAATAGCGATTTTTATTTACTTTTTTACGATAAGTTTATCATCGCTTTGCGTGCCAACATCTCTTTTAGCGGCGGAGCCGGTGGAATGTGCTAGCGGTAATTGTAGTCAAGGTTTAAAAGCCGCCGGCGGTGTTTTGTCCGGGGCGATAGGAAAGGCAGGGCTCGAAACCAACCTTACTGTTGCTGTGTCTACAGTAATCCAAGGGATTTTGGCTTTGGTGGGTACTATTTTTTTCATCATGATGGTATATGCTGGCATCTTGTGGCTTTCCGCTCATGGTAATGATACTCAAGTGGTAAAAGCCAAAAGTATTATTACCGAGTCGGTGCTTGGTTTGGCTGTGACAATGTCGGCTTACGCGATTACTTTCTTTGTGACCACTCGGCTGGGGGGTTAATTTTTTGTATGAAAAGTTTGAAAGTCGTAATATTTTTGATTGTGTTCATGGGGCTCATTATTCCCGGGTCGGTTTCGGCGTGGGATTCCGGGATACGTCGGTGGGGAGAGACTGTGACAGGGGAAAATAAAATTGTTTTAAGTAATGATTTGGCCGGCACTTTGGCCGGCATAGTGGCACTCGCCACCGGCACGATTGGAGTAATTTTTTTAGTGCTGACGGTATATGCAGGTATTTTGTGGATGACGGCGGCCGGCAATGACGAAAAAATTGGTAAAGCAAAAAAGTTTTTTGTTGACGGTGTTATCGGCTTTGTTATTGCTATGAGCGCGTTTAGTATTACTCAGTTGGTGACGCAGCGTGTTGTCAATGCAACATCAAATAATGCAACATCAAGTGAGGGTTGTTGTGATTTTGGGGGAGGAGATTGCGCGCCTAGCGCTGGCGGAGACATGGCCACAGCCAAAGCGCAATGTGAACTAGCCAATGGCAAGTGGGTGACTCCATCTAAAAAATAATCTTAAATTTTTTTATGAAATTTGTAAATATTGTTTTGATGCTAATAATGGCCAGTGTTGTGCTTTTGCCTACGGTGGCGGCTGTTGGCGCGCCCAATATTAATGATTTGACGGGAAAAGTGGCGTCGGGGGCTGGATACGATACGTCGGTGACCACAAATTCAGTGTCTCGGACAATTGGTCAATTAATAAAAGGTGTCATTGGTTTTGTGGGCACGATATTTTTGGCTTTGACTGTTTATGCCGGTATTCTATGGATGACTGCTAGTGGTAATGATCAGCAGGTGGACAAAGCTTTGGGAATTATCAAGACAGCAGTGATAGGTTTTGTTATCACCATGTCTGCTTATTCGATTGTCACTTTTGTGATGCTGTTCTCTCTGCCGAAGCCAGCCGGTGTGGTTAGTACGGTGGCAAGGTGCGATTCTTTACACCAAGATTTTACTGCCGGAGGATCGGATAATGGCAATACTGCTTTGGATTATAATACTTTTCCGGGAGCGTCAGGGGCCGGTGAGCGTATTGGGAAGACTATTGGGTGTGCAGCGGTCACTTTTGGAGCGACAATACTTAGTCCGATCTCCTGGATTTGGAAAACCGATTGGGCAGGTAATAATAAACAATAAATTTATGAAAAAAGTCTCGCAAATTTTATTGGCTGTGATGATTGGGGTAGGTTTATTAGCAAGTATTGGGTCGGTGTATGCCATGACCTTGGAGCAGTCGAATAGTGGAAATTTGAACGCAAACAAATCGATTAGTCAAGAACTTGTCACGCAATTTGAAGCGGCCGCCAATGAAGCGGGGTTTACCGATGAACAAGGGAAGGGCTATACTGATCCGCGTATGACCATTGCGGCCGGAATTCGTTATGTGTTGTCTTTTGTTGGTACGATATTTATCGCGCTTACTGTGTATGCCGGTATTTTGTGGATGACTGCCGGTGGTAATGATGAACAGGTGACGAAATCAAAAAAATTACTTTTTCAAGCGGTCATTGGATTGTTTATTACTTTCTCCGCCTACACCATTACTCTTTTGGCTTATCGTTTGGCTAGTGGGAAATACACTCCCACGACTTGTCGGTCTAGTGATTCGGGTTCAATCGATTCCACGAATTGTACAGTTGCTCCCGGTAATTAAAAATGAGCGGGTCGATTGGCCCGCTTTTGTTTTGTGTTTTTGAAATATGTCATCGTGCCCGAAGTTTTCCGTGGTTATTCCGGCCTATAATGAAGAAAAAACATTGTCGGAATGTATTGTTTGCGCGCGAAAGCAGTCGGGAAATTTTGATTATGAAATTATTGTTGTTGATAATAATTCCACCGATCGTACGGTCGAAATTGCGCGTGGTTTGGGGGTAATAGTGGTGGAAGAAAAAAGACAAGGAGTGGGTTGGGCCAGGCGGGCTGGCACGGCGGCGGTGACTGGTGATTTGATATTACATTTAGACGCCGATACCCATCTGCCGCCAGATTATTTGCAACAAGTTTGTGCGCGTTTTGCTTCAGATCCACAATTAGTATGTATTGGCGGTCAGATGATATATTATGATGCGCCACGTTGGTTGAATGTTTTGCGTTTTTTTGTTCATTATTCTTTGGGATTTTTTACTCGAGTAGTTTCTTGGGGCAAAATCGGTCCGATGGGGAATAATATGACTTTCAAAAAATCGGTTTACGACAAAACCTCCGGTTTTAATCCGAATTTAAAATTTGGCGAAGATGCCGAGATTTGCCGCCAAATGAGCAAGTACGGGAAGATTCGTTTGGATATGAAATTGAAGTGTTTTGTTTCCGCGCGTCGATACAAAATCAATCGCCATCTGGCGGTATATTTTATGAATTTTTTACTGATGTGTATCGGCAGGTCGCCGATTAAAAATGAGTTACCGCATCCGGATGAATTGGTAAAATAAAACAGCGCGAGCGCTGTTTTATTTTGGGGTGTCCACCGAGAGTTGAACTCGGGTTGTCGGTACCACAAACCGACGTAATAACCGTTATACCATGGACACCATGTGTTTTTCTCTCGTGACCCCGCTTGGAATCGAACCAAGATCTAGAACTTAGAAGGTTCCTATTCTATCCATTGAACTACGGGGCCGATTCTCGGCGCGGGGCGAATTGGAACTATTGTATCAGGTTTTGCTAAAATAATCAAGATTTGATATAATAGATATATTGAATTAAATATTTTATGTCAAAAAATAGACTAATGAAGGTATGTTTAGTCGCAGTTGTGATATTTGTTTTGGTAATGCCGACAATAGTATTGGGAGCCGGCGCTGGGGCAAACTATGGTTTGGATCATACGGCGGAAAGGTTGGGGTACAGTACTGATGTCGCGGAAACCATCCCGATGCTTATATTACAATGGTTGAAAATATTTTTGGGTTTTACTTCAATAATATTCTTGGGATACTCCCTTTATGCCGGGGTGCGTTGGATCACTGCGCGCGGTAAAGAAGAATTGGTCACCAAAGCCAAAGAAACTTTGCAGGGATCGATTACCGGGCTCATAATTATTGTGATGGCTTTTGCCATTGTTAATTTTGTTTTGAGCACATTGGGCGTGCCTGTGTCGCAAGCACCAGCACCCAAAGCGCCCTATCAAGTCGGTTGTTGTGTTGGTAATAATAGTAGAAGACCAAGTTGTTCGCCATCGCCTAGTTCAGAAGATTGCCAGAGACAAATGCCGGGTAATTCGGCTTGGTATAATACGGTATGTAGTAAAGATTTGGGGTGCTAAACTGTAGAGTAGTAGGTACTGGTCGCAAGAAATGGCCAGGTTTGACAAAAACTAGCCATTATGCTAGTATAGTTACATTAAATATCCCTGTAATAGGGCCGAACGGATAGGAACATGCTCCAAAACCGTCCGGTAACAAAGATACGCATGTATGTTAGACCCAAAGAAAAAGTTGGCGGTTATCAAAAAATACGCCACTCACACCGGGGACACTGGTAGTAGCGAAGTGCAGATCGCTTTACTTTCTGCCGAGATCGACGAGCTCATCGAGCATCTGAAATCTCATCCGAAGGATCATTCTTCGCGCCGTGGCTTGCTCCGCAAAGTGAGCGCCCGTCGCCGCTTGATGCGTTTTCTCAAAAAAGAAAATGCCGAATCCTACGAAAAATTGGCGAAAAAATTAAAAATTAAACAACCGCGCGTGATCAATAAACTCTCGACCGAAGGCAAAACTTTGGAAGACGAAGTCGCGGAGGAAGAAATCGATATCAAAGAAGATGAAACCGACGAATAAAAAAACCCACCCTCTCAAACACCCCGACCAACGTGTTGGGGTGTTTATTGACGTGCAAAACATGTATTATAGCGCCAAGAATCTTTTTGGCTCCAAAGTAAATTTCGGCAATATCGTGAGCGAGGCCGTGGCCGGACGCAAATTGGTGCGAGCCATCGCTTATGTGGTATCGACCGAGACCAAAGAAGAACAGCCGTTTTTCGACGCGCTATACAATTCGGGTATCGAGACCAAAGAACGCCCGTTGCAGATTTTTTATGGCGGTGAGAAAAAGGCGGATTGGGATGTGGGTATTACCGTGGATGCTATTCGTCTTTCCCCGGCGCTTGATGCTATCATTCTTGTGTCCGGCGATGGCGACTATTTGCCGCTCGTGGAATATTTGCAAAATCAAGGCAAACAGGTGGAGGTGTTGGCTTTTGGCGGCACTACTTCCGGCAAATTAAAAGAAGAAGTTGATGACTTCATTGATTTGAGCGAGGATAAAGCTAAATTTTTGATTCAGGATCGTCGGTACTTTAAAAAATAAAAAATGTCATCCCGAAGAGATTCCTCGACTCGTTTCACTCGCTCGGAATGACAATGTAAAATTAATAATTTATTAATGAAGTTGGTTTGAGGACAGATAGACTCCCACCAGGGTCTGTAGCTCTCAAATCATCTTCTCAAAGAACAATTTAATATGGACGTCAAAAAATGGTCCATGGAATGGGGCGGTCGTACGCTCTCCGTGGAAATGGGTAAACTGGCCCTTCAAACCAGTGCTTCTTGTGTTGTCCAATACGGCGACACAGTGATTTTGGCTACGGCCAATATGGCCAAAACAGTGCGTGACGGGATCGACTTTTTCCCGCTCATGGTCAATTTCGAAGAAAAGTTTTATGCCGCCGGCAAGATCAAAGGTTCGCGTTTCATCAAACGTGAAGGCCGTCCGACCGAGGAAGCGATTCTCGCCGGACGTCTCGTGGATCGATCAATTCGTCCGCTATTCAATCAGGATATGCGCAATGACACTCAGGTGATCCTCACTGCTCTTTCTTGGGATGGCGAAAATGACGCGCAGGTGCCGGCTCTCGTGGCCGCGTCGATCGCGCTCGCTGTTTCAGATATTCCGTGGGCCGGGCCGATCGGTGGTTGCCGTGTCGGTATGTTGGATGGCAAATATATTTTGAACCCGACTTTCAAACAACGCGAGACCAGCGAGCTCGATGTGATCGTGGCCGGCAGTCCGGAAAAATTAATGATGGTAGAAGCCGGTTGTAAAGATAGTGCCGATGATGTCGTGATTGCCGCCATGCAATTTGGCGCGCACGAGCTCGGCCCCCTCGTTGATTTCATCAAAAAAATTCAAGCCGAAGTTGGCGCCAAAAAAATGGACATTGAAAATAATTTGAGCGCTGATGAAAAACTGTTGCGCGCATTGGCGACAGAAGCGCGCGCGATCGTGGCCGAGCACACTGATGATTGGATGTTCGATAAGCCGAAAATGAGTCGCCGTGAACGCGTGGTGATGGTAGATCGATTTACCGATGCCGTCGCCGCGATGCTGAAAATCAAAGGCGCGGAAGCGAGCGATGGGATCAAAAAAGTAGTGACCGCGCGCGTGAAGATTTATGTCGAAGAACAGATCACCAAACGAATTTTGGAAAAAGGTGAGCGTCTCGATGGTCGCAAAATTACTGAAATTCGTCCGCTCAATATCGAAGTGGGGCTTTTGCCGCGTACTCATGGTACCGGTTTGTTTCAACGCGGCGACACTCAGGTGTTATCCGTGGTGACATTGGGCGCTCCCGGTGACGTGCAAACCCTCGATACGATGGAAGTGGACACCACCAAACGCTACATGCATCATTATAACGATACTCCGGCTACTTATGGTGAGGTAGGTCCTCTGCGTGGCGCTGGTAATCGTTCGATTGGACACGGCGCTCTTGCCGAACGCGCTCTCGAGCCGGTATTACCGGATGAAAAAGATTTTCCGTATGCCATTCGCGTGGTGTCGGAAGTTTTGGGTTCCAATGGTTCGAGTTCAATGGCTTCTACTTGCGGTTCTACATTATCGCTCATGGATGCCGGTGTGCCGCTCAAAAAAGCGGTGGCCGGTATTGCTGTCGGTCTCGCTAGCTCCGGACTTTCTGGAGATGACGGCAAAGAAGTGTACAAGATTTTGACCGACTTGCAAGATGTGGAAGACGGTCCGGGTGGTATGGATTTCAAAATTACCGGTACTCAAGATGGTATTACTGCCATTCAGATGGACACCAAGACTTATGGTTTGTCATGGGATTTGGTAAAAGAAACTTTCAAGCAATCTCGCGCCGCGCGTTTGGAGATTTTGTCCGCGATGGCCAAAATAATTTTCGAACCGCGCAAGGATTTGTCGCCGTATGCTCCGCGTATTGTCACGGTGATGATCAATCCGGATAAGATTCGCGATGTGATCGGTCCGGGCGGCAAAATGATCAATAAAATTATCGCCGAAACCGGCGTGTCGATCGATATCGAAGACGACGGCCGCGTGTGCATCACCTCTACTGATGCGGTGGGTATGCAAAAGGCGATTGATTGGGTCAAGGCTTTGACTCATGAGATCACTGCTGGTGAAATCTACGAGGGCACCGTGGTGCGTCTCGAAGACTTCGGCGCGTTCATCAACGTGCTCCCGGGTCAAGACGGCCTCGTGCATGTGTCCGAGATCGATTGGAGACGCGTGAACCGTCCGAGCGACGTGCTCAATCTGGGCGACAAGGTAAAAGTGGTCGTACGCGAAATCGACAACTTGGGTCGCGTGAATTTGAGTATCAAACAACTCTTGCCGAAACCGGAAGGTTATGTCGAAAGTTCTCCGTACAACGACCGCGCTGATCGCGGTGGGTTTGGCGGTGGACAAGGCGGCGGACGACCGTCTGGTGGTAGGCCGGCCGGCCGTGGTGGATTTGGCGGACGCGGTAGATAAATACATATAAAAGATGGTACATACAATTTTTAAGAAGAGCCGACCAAATGGTCGGCTCTTTAGTTTCTTCTCCTTGTGTTTGGGATCTCACCAGTCGAGATCCGGGTTGGTGACGTCGATCGGCTCGGTGTGGCCGGCCAGGATTTCGTGGGCGGAGTAGTGCGACAGATCCACGTCGCGTTTGAGGTCGATGGTTTTGGCGATGTCGAGCGTTTCACCATCGGTGAGTAGGGCAAAGTATGCGATCGGGTTGGCAATGTGATCTTTCAGATAGCGCAATACCGTGCGTGCCTGCTCGCGTTTGCCAGCTTCGAACAGGTCCTTCTCTCTGCTATAGTACACATGTTCATACATCGCCTGTTTGACGGCTTCAAAGCGTTGAGCCGCCGGCGAGGTGGTAAAGGACGGGAAGCCGACCTGGGCCGATTCCAGGCAACACTCTATGATGGAGCGAGCCAGACGTTCCTTCCAGGTAGCGCCGAACCAGGCGATGTCTTTTTTGGTAGCGGTAGTCAACGGTTGGAATGGAATATTCATTCGGCCGCCGTAGGCATCTTCGATGTTGCTCCAGAGATAGAACAACTTGTCGGCGAATTTGACCACTGCGGCTTCTGGCGGAAGGTTGGTCGAGGTCGTGAGTCCACCGCTGCCGGTCGAGTGATGGAGTATGCACAAAAGCGTCTGGTAGGTCAGGTTCAATTTTTCCAACTCGGCGACGACACAGCCGAATACCGCGTGTAGGAATTTAATTCCATATTCTGCCTTGAGCACTGCTTCGCCACCATGACCAAAGGCCGGATGGCCCAGATCGTGGCCGGCCGTACCGGCACGGACTAGTTCGACGTTCAGTCCGAGGGACTTGCCTACGAGGACGCCAGTGTTGATAATCCCGAGCGTGTGGGACAATCGGGTTCCGACCAATGCATTTTTCGGCAGTGTTTCCACTTCGGTTTTGCCGGCTAGACGAGCAAATGCGCGTGATCCTAGAATGTTGGTGTAGTCGATCGCGAAAGGATCGTTGTGAGCGAGCAATCTGTCCCAATCGGTGTCAGGTGGATGGCGACGTCTGGCGGTGGGGGTACGGATACTGGCGAGAGAGCCCTGAATTTGCTCGAATTTTTTCCAGTCCACCATGTTGGTTTCCTCCGTTATTTATACGTTTTTACGTCTGCGTTTCGGAAAAGAGCGATGTGATATTAGGATAATATATTTTCGAGGCGTTAACAACATAAAACTGTCAAGATTTTCGGTGTATAAGGTGTGGATATTGTGTGATAATAGTTGCTCCATTTTTTTGGTGATATTGAAAAATAAAGCGATTTAGAGTAGTATGTTATTTATAATGCCGGGGTGTTGAAATTGGTAGACAAGACAGTCTTAGAAGCTGTTGGGGGTAACCCCATGGAGGTTCAAGTCCTCTCCCCGGCACCATATGAACATCGAGTTCGAAGCCACCTTCACCCCAATAGACAAAGACGCAATGCGCGCGCGGTTGCAATTCGCTGGCGCCGTTTTGATTTACCCGGAATTTCTCATGAAGCGGGTACCATTCAAAATGCCGGAGTTGTTTCGTGGGTGGGCGCGCGTGCGCGAGGAGGCAGACAAGATCACGATGAGCTACAAAAAAGTGACCGGCACCGGTATTGCCGATCAACACGAGATCGAACTAACAATAAATAGTTTTGACGATGGTGTAAATTTTTTGAAAGCCATCGGTCTCGTAGACACTGCCTATCAAGAAACCCTGCGCGAGAAATGGAAAATGGACGACTGTGAAATCACGATTGACACTTGGCCGGGAATACATCCGCTCGTCGAGATTGAAAGCGACAGCGAAGACAAAGTAAAAAAGGCGGCCGCGAAATTAGGTTTCGATTATTCCCAAGCTTACTTCGGCGCGGTCGCGGAAATTTACGAAAAAGAATTGGGAATCCCCAAAGATATTATCAACAACCACACCCCTCTCATCACCTTCAAAAATTTTCCCAAATCCCAGAAATAAAAAATCCATGAACCCTGTCGACGCCAAATTATTTGCTGCGCAACTGGACTCGCACTTGCCTTTGTTGGATCTGCACGTATTTCCTCCTTTCGAGGCTGAGTATGAATTGGAAAAATTCTTGTACGAGCAGTCCCAAAACCAAGTTTCCGCGGCACGTATCGTCTATGGCATCGGCACCGGGAAATTAAAAGAAAAAATTTTGGCGATTTTGAACAAACATCCGATGCTCGAAAGTGTTTTTGATGAAGGGGCCAGCTGTATCATATTTATATAACTGCGTCGTAAATAACCCGGTTTTACACGGTATTATCATCTGCTTGGCCGCGATGAGGTGGATACCAAAGTTATCCACACCCGTGTGTATATCCTGCTCTTGACAAGTTTTTCTAAACGGTGTAATATGCGACTTACGATTAACTTCCTGAAAGGGAACCATGTCCAACTAGATACCGCCACTGGCGGCGCCTGGACCTCTGGGTAATAATTTGCACGGTACAACTACAATGTTTACCACCAACAAAAATTACTCAAAGCATTCAAGCGCCTAGCAGATACCTTCTGTCATTTTATGGGGCCGCTTGAAAAAGCGGTCCTTTCTTTTTCACAAAAAATTTCGATCGAAGCGAAAAATTTTCCCAAAGATTTTTCACTTGGCTCGAAATGATAGTTCAGATTTTCCGGTAGGAACTTTGACAATTCAAAATTGGTCAATTCAACAATAGTTGCTCCGCCAGAATTCTTTTCGTGGCGGATGCAAATAGGGTATGTAGACCCTTGAACAAAGTAGTTCAAGGCAACACACAAAACAGCGAAAGCACAATTTAATGTTTTCGTTGTGCGCAATTTAAACAAGGGCGCACGGTGGATGCCTAGACACCAAAAGACGATGAAGGACGCCGCAGGGTGCGAAAAATCTCGGTGAGGTCCCAAGCAACCTTTGACCCGGGAGTATCCGAATGGGGAAACCCGGTTGTGTCGCAAGACACGATCATTACACACTGAATTCATAGGTGTGTGAAGTAAACCTGGCGAAGTGAAACATCTCAGTAGCCAGAGGAAGAAAAATCGCATGAGATTCCCTTAGTAGTGGCGAGCGAAAAGGGAAAAGCACAAACCACATAAATGTTTCTGTAATTCTGTGTAGTCGCAAGATTATTCAAGTACAGTTTAAAGGTCAGGCCGTTGTTTATGTGGGGTTATAAGACGTAAACGCCGAATACCTGTTAGATCGGGTAAAATAATAACTTTCCTAGTTGAATCCTTTGGAAAGAGGAGCCGTAGAGGGTAATAGCCCCGTAACGCGAAAGGAGTTATTAAATTATAGTTTATGTTCTTGAGTAGGGCGAAACTCGTGAAATTTCGTCTGAATTTGGGCCGACTATGGTCTAATGCTAAATACTTTTGGTGATCGATAGTGGACAAGTACCACGAGGGAAAGGTGAAAAGCAGCCCGGCGAGGGCGATGAAATAGTATCTGAAACCGTGTGTCTACAAAGAGCCGGAGACCGCAAGGTCGACGGTATTCCTATTGAAGAATGAGCCTGCGAGTATGCTGTATGTCGCTTGCTTAAGCCCCTCTGGGGCGAAGGCACAGGGAAACCGAGTCTTAATAGGGCGTCGGTGGCATGCACATAACCCGAAACCGGGTGAGCTATCCATGGTCAGGATGAGTCTTGTAGAAATACAAGAGGAGGTCCGAACTCACGCGCTGTGCAACACGCGGAGATGAATTGTGGATAGGAGAGAAATTCTAATCGAACTCGGTGATAGCTGGTTATCCTCGAAATAGCTTTAGGGCTAGCCTCGAGTGTTCCTGCTGGTGGTAGAGCACTGGATGAGAATTGGGTCCTTCGGGATACCGTTTTCAATCAAACTCCGAATGCCAGTAGTCAGAACTCGGGAGTCAGACAGTGACGGCTAAGCGCCATTGTCAAAAGGGAAACAGCCCAGATCGCAGTCTAAGGTCCCTAAATTCATGTTAAGTGTAAAAGGTGGTGTTAATTCTTATACAACCAGGAGGTTTGCTTAGAAGCAGCAATCCTTTAAAGAAAGCGTAACAGCTCACTGGTCAAGAGTTTTCGCGCCGAAAATGTACCGGGGCTAAAACATGATACCGAAGACGCGAATTCGTGTGGGGAACTTATTTTCCAAAGTAAATAATTTCTCTGACGATTTGCAAAGCAAATCGTCAGTAAATGCTTAAGAAAAAGCATGATACTAGAAGTTATTAAACTTCATAAATTGGACAATGAGTTCCCCACATGGGTGGTAGAGGATTGTTCGCAACTGCACTGAAGCCATAGACGTGAGTCGTGGTGGAGCGTTGCGAAGTAAGAATGCAGGCATAAGTAGCAAAAACTAATGTGAGAATCATTAGCGCCGAAAATCCAAGGTTTCCTGGGCAACGCGAATCGACCCAGGGTTAGTCGGTCCTAAGGTGAGCCCGCTTTACCGCGGGGTAGTCGATGGACGAGCAGGTTAATATTCCTGCACTATGTTAAGTTTGATTTTAGTTGCGCACCTTTGAAGCTCAAGCGTGTTTCGAATATGCACGTTACGCAAGTTGGAGATGAAGCCTTCGGGTGGAGTCAACTTGAGTGGGCGAGGTGCCTAGAAAAGGCTAAAATCGTTAAGCTTAATGTATCCGTACTGTAAACCGACACAGGTGGATAGGTCGAGAAGACCAAGGCGTACGAGAGAACCTTCGTTAAGGAACTCTGCAATACAGCGGCCGTAACTTCGGGATAAGGCCTGCCCAATTAATTTGGGTTACAACAAAAGACGCACTGCGACTGTTTACCAAAAACACAGCTCCCTGCAAAAGCGCAAGCTGAAGTATAGGGGGTGATGCCTGGCCAGTGTCAGAACGTTAAAGGGAGAGGTTAGACGCAAGTCGAAGCCTTGAACTGAAGCGCTGATGAACGCCGGCGGTAACTATAACCGTCCTAAGGTAGTGGGTTCAAATTTTGAATCTACTAGGATTGGGACGGATATAGCAATATGTAAACAATCGTCACGACGAGCAGAGTCGTCAAATAAACAGCCATTCAAAAAGCTGCCTTACTTTACAGTAATGTGAAGTATAATCCGATCATAGCCATATGCTGGGAAGTCCCGAAAGGGGCGATCAGCAGGAAACCAATCTCGTTGATTGGGATCCTCAGAGACTAAACGCTATGCCCCGTCCAATTTTCTTCGAAAAATGTGGCGGGTGAAGATATAGTCCTTCGCGCCTGGAAGCGAAAAGCGAAATTCCTTGTCGGGTGAGTTCCGACCTGCACGAATGGCATAACGATAGTGCGACTGTCTCAACGAGGGACTCGGTGAAATTGCAAGGGAGGTGAAGATGCCTCCTACCCGCAACTAGACGAAAAGACCCCGTGAAGCTTTACTACAATTTGCTATTGGTATAAGTTTATTTATGTTCAGTGTAGGTGGGACCCGCAAGGGGACAATGAGACACCACCCTTAAATAATTTTATATCTAATTTTCTCCCATGAATCTGGGAGAGAAGACAGTGGCTGATGGGTAGTTTAACTGGGGCGGTTGCCTCCTAAAATGTAACGGAGGCGTTTACAAAGGTCAGCTTAGCTCGGATGGAAATCGAGCTGGACGTGCATACGCAAAAGCTGGCTTTACTGCGAGGGCTACAACCCGAGCAGTCGCGAAAGCGGAAGTAAGTGAACCGACCATCCTATATAGGAAGGTGGAAGATCAACGAATAAAAGCTACTCCGGGGATAACAGGCTGATCGCGCCCAATAGTCCACATAGACGGCGCGGTTTGGCACCTCGATGTCGGCTCATCGCATCCTGGGGCTGGAGAAGGTCCCAAGGGTTTGGCTGTTCGCCAATTAAAGCGGTACGCGAGCTGGGTTCAGAACGTCGTGAGACAGTAGAATTTTGACTTTTTAGTCAAAGCCGTGCTGTCTATAAATCTAGCTAAATGCTGGAAACTCTGGATAAGTCTCAAAGGAGTGAGACTTGTGAATCTCACACTACTTGTGATATAATGGAAGTGAGCGAGCGTAATATGTTGTTTACAACATATTATCGAGCGAACGACATTATATGCGTTAGCATATACTAAATATATTATGAGTGAAAATGTGTTGAGTGCAGACAATCAGCAGGAAAGACCAAATACGGTCCTAAATCCGTGGTATATTGTGGGTTTTGTAGAAGGCGAAGGAACTTTCCATATCGCTTTTTACCGAGATCCAAATATGAAGCAAAGAATCAAAGTGATTCCGGAATTTCATATCAACCAAAGCTATTTAAGAATTTCGACATTAAAAGAAATTCATAAATATTTTGGTTGCGGATATATCAAGGTAAATCACGCTAAGCGCGTCAATGACGATACTTATGTATATGTCGTACGCGATCGTGGGGACTTGTGTAACAAGATTATTCCGTTCTTTCGGAAATATCCGTTACGTTCTATCAAACAAGAAAGTTTTATGAAGTTTGCCGAAATTGTCGAAATGATGAAATTGAGCAAGCACCGCGAACTCGCGGGAATTAAAAAAATCATAAAATTGGCTTATCAGATGAACATCGGCGGAAAATACCGAAAGGTAAAGCAGGAAGATCTCTTACACTATTTGGAATCCTCAGAGACTACATGCTAGACGCTTTTGCCGGTTAGGCAAAAGTAAAGATATAGTCCGAACTGTATGGCGACATACAGCGTGTGGTAGAAATATCACAC
>Ga0209211_10002113_pt1 | contig 35132 bp, 38 predicted proteins | sample RifGroA2_FD_183992 | JGI IMG/M metagenome (GOLD analysis project Ga0209211, IMG submission 183992) | Groundwater microbial communities from Rifle, Colorado, USA - Groundwater A2 (SPAdes) (version 2) | ecosystem: Environmental > Aquatic > Deep subsurface > Groundwater | place: Rifle, Colorado... | reverse complement strand
ACGAGGAATTCGCCGACCCGATGGAAGCCGCACGCGGCGCCGATCTGGTGACCACCGACGTGTGGACCTCGATGGGCTGGGAAGCCGAGAACGAAGAGCGCATGAAGGACTTCGCCGACTGGCAGGTGGACGGCGACATGATGCGCGTCGCCGCCGGAGATTCCGTGTTCATGCACTGCCTGCCCGCACATCGCGGCGAAGAAGTCTCGGCGGAAGTCATCGACGGTGCGCAATCCGTGGTGTGGGATGAAGCAGAGAATCGTTTGCATGTGCAGAAGGCGCTGATGGAATACCTGCTGCTGGGCAAGATAGCCAAATAGGCGGCCGCCGGAACGACGCATGAAAGACACGTTGAAGCCGGGCCTGCGCTACGAACACAAGTTTCTGCTGCCGCCGACCAAGACGGTGCCCGCGCTGTACCCCGAATCGCCAGAGTTTCAGGCCATGCCGGAAGTGTTCGCCACCGGATACATGGTCGGGTTTCTGGAGTGGGCCTGCATCATGTGCATCAACCCGCATCTGGACTGGCCGCAAGAACAATCGCTGGGCACGCACATCAACGTCAGCCACGAGGCGGCGACACCTCCGGGGCTGGAAGTGACGGCGACGGTCGAAGTAACGGCAGTGGACGGAAGGCGCATCACCTTTGCCGTCTCCGCGCATGACGGCATCGACCTGATCGCGCAAGGAACGCACGAACGCTACATCATCGACAAGGCGAGATTCGACAACAAAGTGCGCAGCAAGTGCGACAAGAATTAAGGAGCAGAGATGAAAACAGCTTCCCTGTTTTTAAGCGTGTTGTTATTGGGCGTATCGACAAACGGCTTTGCCGCCGATGGCGACGGCATGCAGCACATGCACCATCACGGCATGACGGACAACCGCATCTCGCTCGATTTATCGCCGGAAATGAAACAGCATCAACTGTCCAACATGCGCTCGCATGTGCAGGCGGTGCAGTCCATCGTCGGCCTGTTATCCGCCGGGGACTTCGATAAAGCGTCTCAAGTTGCCCATACCCAACTGGGGCTGACCGACGAAATGAGAAAAATGTGCAGTTCGTTCAAGAACGAAAAATTCAACCAACTCGGCTTGGCATTCCACCAGAGCGGCGACGAATTGGGGAATGTGCTGCAATCGAAAGACATGAAAAAATCCCTGCAAGCCCTGCATGACACGATGACTTACTGTGTCGAATGTCATGCCACTTTCCGTCAATAATTTTATTTAAGAGCACATCATATGAGCGACATCAAAAAAGCCGTCCTCGCCTATTCCGGCGGACTCGACACCTCGGTCATTCTCAAGTGGCTGCAAGATACCTACCAGTGCGAAGTGGTCACCTTCACCGCCGACTTGGGCCAAGGCGAAGAGCTTGAGCCGGCGCGCCAGAAGGCGTTGAAATTCGGCATCCCGGCAGAGAACATTTTCATCGACGACCTGCGCGAAGAATTCGTGCGCGACTTCGTGTTCCCGATGTTCCGCGCCAACACCGTGTACGAGGGCGAATACCTGCTCGGCACTTCCATCGCGCGTCCGCTGATCGCCAAGCGCTTGATCGAGATCGCCACCATGACCGGCGCACAAGCCATCTCGCATGGCGCGACCGGCAAGGGCAACGACCAGGTGCGTTTCGAACTGGGCGCGTATGCGCTGAACCCGAACATCAAGATCATCGCCCCGTGGCGTGAGTGGGATCTGCTGTCGCGCGAGAAGCTGATGGCTTATGCCGAGCAACACGGCATCCCGGTGGATATGAAGCACAAACAGGGCGGCTCGCCCTACTCCATGGACGCCAACCTGCTGCACATCTCCTACGAAGGCCGCCATCTGGAAGACCCGGCTGCCGAAGCCGAAGACAGCATGTGGCGCTGGACGGTGTCGCCGGAGAAAGCTCCCGATGCGGCGGAATATCTGGACATCGAATTCGAGCGCGGCGACATCGTGGCGCTGAACGGCAACAAGATGACGCCGGCAACAATTCTGGCCAAGCTGAACGAACTGGGCGGCAAGCACGGCGTCGGACGCCTCGACCTGGTCGAAAACCGCTACGTCGGCATGAAGTCGCGCGGCTGCTACGAGACCCCCGGCGGCACCATCATGCTGAAGGCACACCGCGCCATCGAGTCGATCACGCTGGACCGCGAAGTCGCCCACCTCAAGGACGACCTGATGCCGCGTTACGCCAGCATGATCTATAACGGCTACTGGTGGAGCCCGGAGCGCCGCGCGATCCAGACCCTGATCGACCACACGCAGCAGACCGTCAACGGCTGGGTGCGCGTGAAGCTGTACAAGGGCAACGTGATCGTCGTCGGCCGCGATTCGAAGACCGATTCGCTGTTCGATTCCAGCATCGCCACCTTCGAGGACGACAAGGGCGCATACGACCAGAAGGATGCAGCCGGCTTCATCAAGCTGAACGCGCTGCGCATGCGCATCGCGGCGAACCTGAAGAATCGCAAGTAGGGGCATGCGCGACGCCGGGGTTCGTATCTCGCCCCGGCATAGGGTCTGGCGGGTTTAAGGGGAAGAACATGATCCACGAACTGAGCGGTGACATCCTGTTGAGCGGCGCCAAGGCCATCGCGCAGGGCGTCGCACCCAACGACGACTTCATGCACGGCCTCGCGATGCAGTTGCGCGAGCGCATGCCCGCGCTGTACAAGGATTTTCGCCACTACTGCCAGACCCAACATCCCAAGTCCGGCGGGCTGTGGACCTGGATGAGCAGCGACGGACATCTAATCGTCAACCTGTTCACGCAGGATGGCGCATACGATCACGGCAAGAAGCCCGGCCATCCCTCGCTGACCCATGTGAACCATGCGCTGCACGCGCTACGCGCCCTGGCCCAGAAAGAGAAACTGCAATGCCTCGCGCTGCCCCGGCTCGCGTGCGGCATGAACGGTCTGGACTGGAATGAGGTGAAGCCGCTGATCGAGCATCATCTCGGCGACCTCGGCATCCCGGTCTATATCTACGTCACGTATCAAAAAGGCGTCAAAGCCAACGAACCCAAGTAATCATCAATCGACCAAAAAGGAAATCTCAGCATGTCAGATAAATTCGACAACGTCAGCGTCGGCAAAAAATCCAACGTATTCTTCGACGGCAAGTGCGTATCGCACTCGGTGTTCTTCCCCGACGGTTCGCGCAAGACCGTGGGCGTAGTGCTGCCCAACAGTCAGCTCACTTTCAACGTCGGCGTGCCGGAACTGATGGAAATCACCGCAGGCGAATGCTCGGTAAAAATCGCCGGAGAGTCCGCGTTCAAGACTTACGCTACAGGCAGCAGCTTCAAGGTGGCCGAGAACAGCAGCTTCGACATCCATACCGGTGCAGTCGCTGTCGATTACGTTTGCAGTTTCAGTTAAGCAAGATTCTGCAGGTTGGGTTAACGGCTTCATCGCGTAACCCAACGTGCGCAATGTCGGGTTACGCAAAAAACGCTAACCCGACCTACAAAATTTACGGGAGCACACCATGCCATCCTTCGATATCGTTTCTGAAGTAGAGAAGACCGAAGTCAAGAACGCGGTCGAGCAGACCAACAAGGAAGTCGGCACGCGCTTCGACTTCAAAGGTAGCGACGCGCGCGTCGAGCAGGCCGAACTGGAACTGACCATTCATGCCGACAACGAATTCCAGCTCGATCAGGTGCAGGACATCCTGAACGGCAAGCTGGCCAAGCGCGGCGTGGACATCAAGTGCCTGGAAATCAGCGACAAGATCGAGAAGGTCAGCGGCAACAAGGTCAAACGCGCCTGCACCGTGAAGGTCGGCGTGGAAATCGAGCTGGCGAAAAAGATCGTCAAGCTGATCAAGGACAGCAAGCAAAAGGTGCAGGCCAGCATTCAGGGCGACACCGTGCGTGTGACCGGCAAAAACCGCGACGACCTGCAAGCCGCGATTGCATTCATCAAGAAGTCGATCACCGACTTCCCGCTGCAATACCAGAACTTCCGCGACTAGGAAATCTCCGCTGCCTACGCATCAGGGAATCCCTGATTGCGGGGTGTATGGGGCTGGGGGACAATGCTCCCCCGCAGCTCTTTTCCAAGGAGGTCGATCATGCAACGCATCAGCAAGCAAGCCATCCACACCCTGACACTCGCGTTCGCCGCCATGCTGGCTAGCGGCACGGCGCTGGCCGACAAGCCTTCATGGGCCGGCGGCGATAAATCCGGGAAGCAGGAGCAGAAACAGGAGAGCCGCCAGGAACATGGAGATGCCCCGCGCGACAAGGGGGGCATGACTGTCTCCATCCATTTCGGCGAGCAACAGCGCACCGTCGTGCAGGATTATTTCGCCGGACAGTTTCGCGCGGGGCGCTGCCCCCCCGGTCTCGCGAAGAAGCGCAACGGTTGCATGCCGCCCGGACAGGCGAAGAAATGGGCGATGGGCAGGCCGCTGCCGCGCGACGTGATCTTCTACGACCTGCCACCCCGTCTCGTGGTACAGCTCGGCACACCGCCGGCAGGCCACCGCTATGTGCGCGTAGCTGCGGACATCCTGCTGATCGCGGTGGGAACCGCGATGGTCGTGGACGCGATCGAAGATATCGAAAATATGTAAGCTATGGACGAAGCCCCAAACCGCATCGACGCCCACATCGAGTTCAGTTTCAAGGGAGAGAACTACGACCTCTCCTCGACGCTGGACCTGGACCGGGTGCTGGAGAAATACCTCACGCTGCCGTCGCTGCATATCGTGCTGGCGGTCGAACACGGCATCGACACCTATTCCTACCTCTACGAAATCATGCAGGAAGAGGAAATCCGGTTCGACAACGCGCAGGGCATGGCCGCCGACTTCCTGACGGATGGCGTGTTCGACCTGGAAGGCTACACCGCGCATTGGGGCGAGAGCCACCGGATCGCCCCGCTGCAGATCATTGCGCAGCAGGAGATGGGCATCGAAGACCTCGACCGGCACCCGCAACTGAAGAGCGCCTTGCTCAGGGCCTACCAACTGGGAGTGGAAGCATGAAAACCGCACTGATCCTGTTCGCCGACGGCAGCGAAGAACTCGAGGCCGTCACCGTCGTCAACATCCTGCGGCGTGGCGGCGTCGAAGTCACCCTGGCCGGACTGCACGATGGCCCCCATCGCGGCAGCCGCGGCACGGTACTGCTGCCTGACGCCGCGCTGGACAAGGCGCTGGCGCATCAATACGACATGGTGGTGCTGCCCGGCGGGCAGCCCGGCACCAACCATCTCAAGGCCGATGCGCGCGTGCTGGCACTGGTGCGGAAGATGAGCGAAGCCGGCAAGCAGGTCGCCGCGATCTGCGCCGCCCCGTCGGTGCTGGCCGAAGCCGGTTTGCTCGACGGCAAACGCGCGACCAGCTTCCCGACTTGCCTGAACGAATACCCCAAGGTCCAGTTGCAAAACGCTGCCGTCGTCGAAGACGGCAACATCGTCACCTCGCGCGGCCCCGGCACCGCCATGGATTTCGCATTGGTTCTGCTGGAACGGCTGACCGGACACGCCAAGCGAATGGAAGTCGAGGCCGGACTGGTTCGTTAAGTTGTTCGCAAAGCTCCCGCCCGCCGTCACCGCAATGCTTCTGCAAGTTGCAGCCATATTGCTCGCGCTGCTGAGCATGCGCATCGCACCGCTCCCGCCACAGGGATTCGCCCTGCTGTGCGGCGTGTATGCCGCGGCATTCAGCCATTTCGCCGGGCAGGCGCGCTGGTGGCTTTACATTCAGTTTCTGTTCGTACCCGCGCTGGTGCTGATGCTGGCGTTAGACATCCCCCCCGGATTCTTCCTCGCCGCGTTCCTGCTGCTTCTGGCCGTGTACTGGAGCGCCTTCCGCACTCAGGTTCCGTTGTACCTTTCCAGCAACAAGGTTTGGCATGCGCTGGAAGATTTCCTGCCGCCGCCCGGCGCGGGCTTCCGTTTCGTAGACCTCGGCTCCGGCCTCGGCGGCGTGCTGACCCACCTTGCGGGCGTGCGCCCGGACGGGCTATATGTCGGCGTGGAATACGCTCCCTTGCCCTTCTTGTGGAGCTGGCTACGCATAAAGTTCGGCGGCCATCGCAACTGCAAAGCCCATTGGGGCAGCATCTGGGATGACGAACTGGAGGCCAGCAACCTGTCGCAATACGACGTGGTGTTCGCCTACCTCTCGCCGGTGCCGATGGAACGACTGTGGCACAAGGCCCGCGTCGAAATGCGCCCCGGCAGCGTATTCATCAGCAGCACCTTCGCTGTGCCGGAACAGGTTCCGCACGAAAGCGTACGGGTGGATGACCTGCATAGCTCCAAGCTGCTGGTGTGGCGCATGTAAGCGCGACTAACAGCATGGCGAACCGACAATATGCTTAGTTACGAAGAACAGACTGCCTATCTGGACTCTATCGAGCGAGTCCGGCAAAGCGCAGTCAAGCACCTTGATTCCAATCCTGGTGTCGCGGTCGAATTCATCGCGAATCTGCACCGCGCGGTGGATCATGTCATGCAACAAAGTAACGGCACGGATCGGCAGACGGAATGCAGGCCCGGTTGCACCTTCTGTTGCAGCGTCCGCGTCGAAGCGACCGAGCCCGAGATTTTTCGCATCGCACGCGAGGTAAAAAAGCTCCCGGCCGATCGAGTCGCCGCCATCGTCGAACGCCTGCAAAAATTTGCAGCGACAGCCGATGGCGCGAGCCGCACCGACTGCGCATTCCTCGATGACCATCTCTGCTCGATCTACGAAGTCCGGCCGGCGGTATGCAGGAGGGCGCACTCTCTTTCGGCGGAAAGCTGCAAGCGCTTCGCTCCCGAAATTCCGCAAAGCCTGGATATGCTGCTACGGGCCGATGCGCTGATGAAGGGGACTTCGGCGGCCTACCGCGAGGTCGGACTGCACGCCGCAGGCCATGAGTTATGCAATGCGGTGCTACTGGCGCTGACCGACGAAACAGCTGAAGCCAGGTGGCACAACGGCGAGTCCGTATTCCCCGAAAAGGCGACTGAAGCCACTATACAGCCCCCGATGCACACTCCGCGTTGAAGGTGCGCCGTCACATCGTGCAATCGACCATCAGCAGCGTCATGTCGTCGAACCCGCGCCGCGCACCCAGATGCCTGTGCACCCCGCCGATCAACGCGTCGAAACGCTCCGCCGGCGGTGTCTGCTCCAGCACCAGCCTGATGTTGTCGCTGCCCCATGCCGCCCCCTGTTCGTCCTCGGCCTCGATCAAACCGTCGGAATAGATCACCAACTGGCTGCGGCAATGCCACTGGAAGATGTCGGTGCGCGCGACGAAGGTGCGGTCCAGTATGCCCAGCGGCAGGTTGTTCGGGGTGAAGGAATGGCAGACCTTGCCTGCCTCATCGACCAGCATGGCCGACGGGATGCCGCCGTTCCAGGTTTCGATGACGCGGTTGTAGCCGTCCAGGCAGGCGACGAATGCGGACACGAAGCGGTCTGCCGGCGATTGCAGCTTCACCGCCCAGTTCATCTCTTCGACGATCTGCGAGACCGGCAGCCCCTTCTCCACCATGCTGTAGAACACCTGATTCACCGGCAGCAGGTTGAGTGCGGCCGGCAGCCCGTGCCCGGTGGAATCGGCCAGCATCAGGTAGAGCTTGTCGTTGCGCGCGCGGCGGAATGCGATCAGGTCTCCGCTGACCAGATCGGTCGGTTCCAGCCGGTATCGCACCCTCGCATCCACCATGCGCTCCGGCTGCATCATGCGCTTCATCAGGTCGGAGACCAGCGCCCGCTCCTCCTCCGCCGCTTGGTGATAGGCCTCCAGTTGGGCGCGGCTGGTGACCAGCTCGCGCGTCTTGAACAACAGATCGGCGCTTTTCAGCATCGCGGCATGCAGTTTGTCCAGGTCCACCGGCTTGAGCACATAGTTGTCCACACCGATATCGATGGCGCGGTGCAGATAGGCCGAGTCGTTGAACGCTGTAGTCAGGATGATGGGCATCGCAGGATCGCGCTGTTTGATGATCTCGGCGAGCTCCAGCCCGTCCATCTCCGGCATCATCACGTCGCTAACCACCATGTCCGGACGCTTCTCCTGATATAGCTCCAGCGCCTCGCGGCCGTTCGCTGCTTGCAGCACATGCGCGCACTTCTTCCGCAGAAAATGGACGACCTGCTCGCTCATATCCTCGTCGTCCTCGGCATAAAGGATGGTCATGTCCTTTAGACTCGGTTCGCTCATGCTGTCACCTCGCTACGGTTGTCCGTTTCATTACACTGCAACGGGATCGTGATCGTGAATTCCGCACCCAGCCTCTTTCCGTTTTCGAACACGTTACCGCAACTGATGCTGCCGTCCATATGCTGTTCGATGATCGTACGGTTCATGTGCAAACCGATGCCCGTGCCATTCGCCTTGGTCGTGTAATATGGATCAAAAATCTTCTCCAACTGATCCTCGTCGATGCCGCCGGCATTGTCGCGTATCTTCACCGCCCCGCTGGTGTCGCGCGTATTCAACTCGATGTCGATGCGCCCCTTGGGCACTTTTCGCTCCACCAACGCATCCTTGGCGTTGACCACAAAATTCAGGATCACCTGGGAAAACTCGTTGGGATGCCCATAAGCCACCAGCGCGGAATCGCCCGTGAGCGCGACCTCGATGCCGTTGTTCTTCAGCATCGCGGCCAGCAGCCTCATAGTTTCCTGAATCGATTGATAGATCGAGAACGGCTCCCTGACCCGGCTGGGCCGGAAAAAATCACGGAAGTCGTCTATCGTGCATGACATGCGCTGGATCGCACGCTTCGCGGTATCGACATATTTCTCAAGTTCCGCCGCGTCCAACCCGCCCTCCTGATGATCCGAATGGATATTTTGTATCACCAGCCCCAGCGTGCTCAACGGCTGGCGCCACTGGTGTGCGATGTTGCCGATCATCTCGCCCATCGCCGCGTTGCGCCCCTGCTGGATCAGCAGCCGTTCTTTCTCCAGCGACTTTCGGGTTTCCTCGTCCACCCGTTGCGCCAGACTTTCGTTCAGCGCCTTGAGGCGATGCTCGGTCTTCTTCAGCTTGTCGATATCCAGCATGATCCAGATGCTGCCTGCGGTCGGATTATCCGAATCGATTGCCACGCCGCGCTGGTGGCACCAGAACGTCTCTCCGGAACGGCGCATCATCTGATGCTCGCACTCGTATACCTGATTCTCGCCGAGGTTCTGCAGCATCCCGCACTCACAGACTTTATCCTGCGCGGGATTGCCGCACAAAATGGAGAGAGACTCGTTGTGCAACTCGTCTATCGTGTAGCCGAACATCTGCTCCATATAGCGATTGATCCAGGAGAACCTGCCTTCGCGCAGATAAGCCACGCCCATCTGCGCGTTGTCCAGCACGGTGCGCAACTCCTGCAAGGCATTGTCGAGCAGTCGTTGGGTGAACTGCTGTTCGGTGATGTCGTGGAACGCCACGACCGCACCTGCATACTCCCCATCGCGCAGGATAGGGGAGGCGATCACAGACACCGGAAACGGCTGGCCGCCCTTGCGCAAAAACGTCTCCCCCTGGCTGCGCACGGTGCGCTGCGACTGCCGGATCAAGTCAGCCAGACAGCAGGGATCGGCGTCATTCCCTTCGGAATCGGCATGACCGGGACAATTGAAAATGCGGTGCACGTCGCGACCGATCAGCTCCTGCTCGTTCCAGCCCAGCATCTTGACCGCAGCCGGGTTGACGAACGTGATGATCTGCCGCTCGTCCACGACATAGATGCCCTCGCCCACCGTACTGGTCAACTCGCGCAGGCGCGCCTCGTTCTCCGCCAGCGCCGCCTCGACCCGCTTGTATTCGGTGATATCGAAATGGCTGCCGATGATGCCGACGGCATCGCCACGCTCGTCGGTGAACGCCGCCTTGTGCGACAGGATGTCGTGCTCGCTTCCATCCCGCCCAAGCAAATGGAACTCGCGCACACTGTTGCCGGGATGTGCAATAAGATCCTCATCCATCGCCTTCAGTTGCACCGCAAGATCATGAGGAAAAATGTCGAAAGCCGTCTTCCCCACCGCACCTCCGTATTCCATATGGGCGAATTCCTCGAAAGCACGGTTGACCCGCTGATAGCGGCCATCGGCCCCCTTGTAGTAAATCGGATGCGGCAACGCATCGATCAGCGCCTGGATGAAATCGAGCTGACGTTTCAGGCCACCCTCCAGCGTCTTGTGACGTGTGATGTCGTCCTCGATCGCGAGGAAGTGGCTGATCGTCCCCAGATCGTCCACGATCGGCGAAATGGAAACCGATTGCCATACGATGGCACCATCGCGGCAGCGGTTGGCCAGCTCCCCGCTCCAGTTCCGCCCGCTCGTTATGGTCTGCCACAGCTCCCGGTAGATTTCGTCCGGAGTGAGCCCGGATTGCAGCATGCGCGGATTGCCTCCCAGCGCGGCGCTTTCGTCATACCCGTAGGTCTCGGTAAAGGTCGGATTGACGTATTCGATGCTCCCCCGCGCGTCGGTGATGAACACGCTGTTCGAACTGCGCTCCACCGCGCGCTTGAATTTGTTCAACGCCATCTCGCTGCGTTTGAGCACGCTGACATCCTTGTAGCAGACCAGCACCCCGTAAACCTTGCCGGTCTCGTCGCGCAACGGCACCTTGCTTACATCCAGCCAGACCTCGGCCTCGCGCGCGGGCACCTCGCAGTGATAGGACGCCGCTCCCGAGCTCATCACCTGCTCGTCGAGAATACGCAGGTAATCGGCCTCCTCTTGGTCCGGGTAAAAGTCGTAATCGCTCTTACCGACGATCTCGTCAGGGGTGTTCAGATTAAGCGCCTTCGCACCGCTCTGGTTGCAGCCACGAAATACTGAATTCCGGTCCTTCCAGAACAGACGCAACGGCATGCTATCCAGGACTGACCGGTAGAAATGCTCCCGCGCCTGCACCGTCTCCCGGAATCGCTCGTGTTCCATGGCGGTGTTCTTCCGGACATCGATATCGCGCAGGCATCCTGCGAGATATACCGTTCCATCATGGGCGTCTCGTTTGAGCGACACCTCGTTCTCGATCCAGCGATAGCGCCCCTCATCATCGCGCAAACGGAACTCCTGCTTGTGCGGCCCGATCTCCGTCCGGCTACCCAATTCGAACAAGACCCGGCCTGCATCCTCGGGATGGATACGCTCTCGCCAAAATGCGCCGGAAAACGATTCCGGCGACAGACCCAATACCCGCGCGCAACTCCCCGCCACCCGCTGAGGAACGAAATCGCCATCCGCCGCGGCGGTGTAGAATACCGCGGAGACATCGCCGAACCATCGATCCAGCAACGCCAGCGCAGCCGTACTTTCTGCATCCGTCACCGTCGCTCCCCTCATCCGACAGGCCTACGTCACGGGCCGGCACATCGAATCCGGACAGGCGGACTCCGTCATGGCTCCGCCTCCACCGCCCACAATCCTCAAACGAATGACTGAACGTCAGGCCTTACCCCCGATGGTCGAGATGACTAACTCCGGGCTGTCCTATCGATGAGCCAGACGACGCGACTCGCCCTGCACCGGTCCGCCCCGCATCCATTGAAGTATCGGCAATCAGGGATACTCCCAGCGGGACGAACAACGCTACCGCCAGCGACAGCACACTCAACCATGCCGGCAAAACAATGACCTTGCTCATTTCGATCTCCTGTTAAAAGTACTGCTATGCATGCCGCGCGAGCGGGAAATGCAACGTTGCACCCGCTGCGCAAACCAGTCTAGAACTCCGCCCACTCGCCATCCTCTCCGCTCTGCGCGCCCGGCTCAGCTGCCTTGCGAGCAGGCTTGCCGGCCTTCGCCGGAAGCGCGGATTTGGCGGCAGGATGCGCCGCGGGTTTGCGCGGCGCTGCCGGTGCCGTTTCGCGCCGTGCCACCACGGCAGTTCCGCCGCTCTCATCCACCTTGAACGTCGCCACCGACACCGCCAGATTCTGCGCCTGCTCTTCCAGCGATTCGGCCGCAGCAGCAGCCTGCTCCACCAGCGCCGCGTTCTGTTGCGTCACTTCATCCATCTGGGTGATCGCCTGATTCACCTGCTCGATGCCTTGGCTTTGCTCGACCGACGCCGCAGTGATTTCCGACATGATGTCGGTCACGCGCTTGATGCTGGTGACGATCTCTTCCATGGTCTGGCCGGCTTGGGCGACCAGCTTGCTGCCGCCCTCGACCTTATCGACCGAGTCGTCGATCAGCGTCTTGATTTCCTTCGCCGCCGCAGCGGAGCGCTGCGCCAGATTGCGCACCTCGCTGGCTACGACCGCGAAGCCGCGTCCCTGTTCTCCCGCACGCGCAGCTTCGACCGCGGCGTTCAGCGCGAGGATGTTGGTCTGGAAGGCGATGCCGTCGATGACGCTGATGATGTCCACGATCTTGCGCGACGATTCGTTGATGGAGTCCATCGTGGTGACGACCTCATGCACGACCGCACCGCCCTTGCCGGCCACATCCGATGCGCCTATCGCGAGCTGGTTGGCCTGCTTGGCGTTCTCCGCGTTCTGCTTCACGGTCGAAGTCAGTTCTTCCATGCTGCTGGCGGTTTCTTCAAGGCTGCTGGCCTGCTCCTCGGTGCGCTGCGACAAGTCGCTGTTGCCTGCCGCGATCTCTTTGGAGGCGGTATTGATGGTGTCGGTGGCAACCTTGATGTCGCCGACCAGTTCTTTAAGGTTGGTGACCGTGCCGTTCACGCCCGCCGTCACTTCACCGAAAGTGCCGTGGTAATCCTTAGTGATGGTCTGGGTCAGGTCGCCTTTGGCCAGCGCGTTGGCGACACGCAAGACATCGTTGAGTCCGGTCTCGGTCACCGTGGAGAGCTGGTTCAGCAGCTCCGACAGTTCTCTGGTGTAACCTTGCTTGCCGCGCAGATCCATCTTGATGCTGAAGTCGCCGCGGTTGGCGGCGGCATCGACAATGTTCTTGATCTCGCCGACGATGCTGGTCAATGAATCTGCTGTGGTATTGACGCTCACTTTCACCTGATCGTAAGCGCCGGCGTATTCCTTGGTGATCTTGTGGCTCAGATCGCCGTTGGCCAGGGCGGTTGCCACGCGGATGGTGTCCTTGAATGCCCCATCGACGGTGTTGCTCAACTGGTTGAGCAACTCGGACAGCTCCTTGGTGTAGCCCTCCTTGCCATCCAAGTCCATCTTGATGCTGAAGTCGCCCAGATTGGCGGCGGCGTCGACTATGTTGCGGATTTCGCTAACGATCTTGCGCAAACCGTCCTGCATTTTTTGCACGGAGTGGAGTAATTCGCCGATTTCGTCCTTGTTGTCGTCCTGAACATGCACGCTCAAATCGCCGCGCGCCACTCCGTCGATGGCGGTGGCAACGTGGTTGATGCGAGTAACGAGATGGCGCGCGGCGAGCATCGACAAGCCCAGCCCGAGCAGCAGGGAAAATGCGCCAAACATCAGCGCGGAATTGCGCGCGCTAGCAATGGAATCCAGATAACCGCTCTCATCCATGGCGATTTCCACCACCCCGATGGGCTTGCCGGAATAATCCGCGACGGCAGCGGCATATACGGCATGCGGCACCCCCTGAATATCGCGATGATCCAACTGCGGCTCGCCGCCCATCGCCTTGCGCAGGGTTTCCGAAGAGAGCAGCGGCTCTTTCCCCATGGTCGAAACATGCGTCTTGAAGTTGTCGCCATCGAGCAGGTTCAGACTCACCTCCACCTTGTTCAACGCCTTGAAACTGTCGAAGAAGGCTTGCCCGAAATTCATGCCGAATTCCACCGAACCGACATGCTTCCCATTGTGAAATACCGGCACCATGCCGCGCGTGCCCAAGCCAGCCACGCCGCCTTCCAGCCCTCGCGTAGGCTTCTTTGTCTCATTGGTGATGACTACGGTATTGCGGAAAGAAGAAAGATCATCACCGTATTTTTCCGGCTTGTGCAGGCGCAGGAAGGAAATCGCCGGAGGCGTATGGAACTGGAATTGTTCGACATCATAGTTTTTGGCAAGCACTTTGAAGCCGGGGAGAAACTGGTCGGAGAGTGCGGCACGATCACCGGCATCGAATTTCTCCTGGGCCAGCGGCATGTTGGCGACCAGGACACTCATCGTCTCGGCAATGCGGTTCTCCGTTGCGATACGGTTCGAAATGGCCTTGAGATGAGCCTCCAGTTCTTTCATCTCGGCCTTGCGTATCAAGTCCTCCATTATGCGCAGATTGGAGGCCGTCAGCAGCACGCCGACCATAAAAACCAGCAATCCCATGGCCAGCATGGCCTTGACCCAGAGATGAAGTGTGCGGAACATTTTTAGCCTCTTGATTAAGTTAGATAAAAAATGCCAGACGCAACTACTAGCCGCTCGCCCAAGCCCGGCAAAACGCTGGACTGGGCCGAACGAGGAAGCGCCGACTAGAATTCAGACCACTCGCCATCCTCACTGCTCTGCGCATCTGCTCCCGTCGCCTTACGTGCACCGGCTTTGCCGGCCTTCGCCGGAACTGCAGATTTGGCTGGCGGCGCCAGTTTGCGAGCAGGAGCCGGACGTGTTGCCGAAGTTCGGCCCACTGCGAGTGCGGTGCCGCCGCCCTCGTCCACCTTGAACGTCGCCACCGCCACGGCCAGATTCTGCGCCTGCTCTTCTAGCGATTCCGCCGCCGCAGCCGCCTCTTCGACCAGCGCGGCGTTCTGTTGCGTCACTTCGTCCATCTGGGTGATCGCGGTATTGACCTGTTCGATACCCTGACTCTGCTCGGACGAAGCTGCGGTGATCTCGGACATGATGTCGGTCACGCGCTTGATCGAGGTCACGATCTCTTCCATCGTCTGCCCCGCCTGAGCCACCAGCTTGCTGCCGCCTTCGACCTTTTCGACCGAGTCGCCGATCAGCGTCTTGATCTCCTTCGCCGCAGCGGCGCTGCGCTGCGCGAGGTTGCGCACCTCGCCCGCCACCACCGCGAAGCCACGGCCCTGTTCGCCTGCTCGCGCCGCTTCGACCGCGGCATTCAGCGCCAGGATGTTGGTCTGGAATGCAATACCGTCGATGACGCTGATGATGTCCACGATCTTGCGCGACGATTCGTTGATCGAACTCATGGTGGTCACCACTTCGCCCACCACCGCACCGCCCTTGCCCGCCACATCCGATGCGCCGATCGCCAATTGATTGGCCTGCTTGGCGTTCTCGGCGTTCTGCTTCACGGTCGAGGTCAACTCTTCCATGCTGGAAGCAGTCTCTTCCAGGCTGGAGGCTTGCTCCTCAGTGCGCTGCGACAGATCGGCGTTGCCAGAGGCGATTTCCTTCGAGGCGGTGTTGATGGTGTCGGTGGCATCCTTGATCTGGCCGATCAAGTCCTTGAGGTTGGTGACGGTGCAGTTCAGGTTTTGCTTGACGTCGTTAAAAGACCCTTGGTATTCGCGGGTGACAACCTGGGTCAGGTCGCCTTTAGCCAAGGCCTGAGCCACATGGATCGTATCCTTGAAGGCGGTATCGACGGTGTCGGACAACAAGTTGAGCAGATCGGACAGGGTCTTGGTGTAGCCCTGCTTGCCGGCCAGGTTCATCTTGATGCTGAAATCACCCTTGGTGGCGGATTCGACGATCTGTTGTATCTCGCCGACGATTTGCGTCAGGGAATCCGCGGTAGTATTGACGCTGACCTTGACCTGATTGTAAGCGCCGACGTATTCCGTGGTGACTTTCTGGCTGAGGTCGCCCTTGGAAAGGGCTTCGGCGACACGGATGGTGTCCTTGAATGCGCCGTCGACGGTGTTGCTCAACTGGTTGAGCAAGTCAGAGAGTTCTTTGGTGTAACCGGCCTTGCCGTTCAAGTCCATCTTGATGCTGAAGTCGCCCTTGTTCGCAGCATCGACGATGTTCTTGATCTCGGTCACGATGCCGCGCAGGCTGTCCTGCATGGTCTTCAGCGAGTACACCAGGCTGGTGGTGTCGCCCGGCTTGATGACCAGATTGGCGGACAGGTCGCCCTGGGCGATCTTGTGCACGGCTTCGGCCGCATAGTCCGGCTCGCCGCCTAGTTGCTTCATCAGGTTGCGGACGATCAGCATGCCGATCACGATCGCAACGATCAGCGCAATGATCGACAATACGATGGTGATCAATATCGCATTGTCTGCCTGTACTGCTGCCGCAGCGCCGATCTCGTTCAGGCGCTCGGTCTGCAGCACGATCAATTCGTTGATGGACAGAATATAGGCATCCTGAAGCTCCATGGATTCTTCCATAAACAGGGTCTTCGCTTCCGCTGTCCTTCCCTCCTTTTGCAATTTCAGGAAGGCATCCTGAGAGCCGACATATTTGCTGCGCATATCCTGCACTTTGCTTAGCACAGCCTTGCCTTTTTCGGAGGCAATCGATTTTTCGAGTTTCGAAAGGTTATCCTGGATAAATTTGCGTCTTTCCTCAATGCCGTCCAATTCCTTCTGGATGTTTTCCTGGCCTGTCACCAGCAGGGAGTCGCGCATAAGCACGCCGATTTTGTTGATACCGTCGATCATGTTGTTCGCCTGCACCGTCTTGGGGAATTCGTCTTCGACGATGTCCATAAGCTCCGTATCCAGGATGCGCATGCTGTTGATGCCGACAACCGAGATGACGATCAACAACGCGATCACCGTACCAAAGCCCAGTCCAAGTCGTTTCCCCACTGTCATAGTCGTCATGATATTTGTCCTTTCTTATTGTTCGATGTGTAATCAAGCCGCAGCCATTTCGACCAGATCCATGTCGCCGCTGGTCATCAGTTTCTCGATATCGATGATGATGATCATGCGGTCGTCCACGGTGCCCATGCCGGTGATGTATTCCATGTCCAGCGACGAGCTGAATTCCGGCGCGGCCTTGATCTGTTCCGGCGTCAGCGCGATCACGTCGGACACGCCGTCCACCACCATGCCCACTACCCGTTTGGCAATATTCAGGATGATGACCACGGTGAGTTCGTTATAAGTCACGTTGCCGAGACTGAACTTGATGCGCATGTCCACGATGGGCACGATGATGCCGCGCAGGTTGATCACGCCCTTGATGAACTCCGGCGAGTTGGCGATTGTCGTCACCGCGTCATAACCGCGGATCTCCTGCACCTTGAGGATGTCGATCCCGTACTCTTCCTTGCCCAGCGTGAATGTCAGTAGTTCGCGACTCCTGCTCTCCACCGCCCGCTCCTTGTCTTCCTGCATGATGAACCTCCTGCCGATATTGCGATTGATGAGAGCCGCTCGTTTTGTCTATCCGGTGCTTGCCCTGCCCCCAGCGCCAGGCCGGGCATGAAGTTCGTTCCAGAATGTTTCGAACAGTAATTTACGCAATGGCTGCGACGAGGATTCCCACAGGTCGCGTGCACATTCGATCTGATGCCTGTCCGCACACCAGCTGTGTGGCACGCTCCGGAACGGGTTGAATCCGCTGGCGGTATGGTCGCGCACGCAAAGGCCACCGTCGCTCACCGCTCCGTGATCGGAAATGGCCTCCGGCAGCCACTCGACGGAGACGAAACGGCCGCGCATCAACTCCGGATCGCGTTGTACGATCCCGAAAGCCACAGAGATACTGGCGCGATCGTGGTAAAGCGTTGCACGACAGCCGTAACCGCCTCCCTCCCGCCTTGAGCAACGGATATCCTCGATACAGAAGACTTCCGGAAACGCGTCCCCGTCGAACATCGCGTTCGGCATGGCGACCCTCCATTGAAATGGTCATTCGCTCCGGACATGCGGCTGCGCTCGGCCAGTTCCGAACCATGCCGAGCGGCGGTACCGGTGCTCAGGAAAGCAAGACGTCACTCATCAACTGACGATGGGCCACATAGTTGCCCAACAGCGTCAGCGACACGATGAACACCAGTATTCCGCACTCGATGAGCTGCGATATGCGGTTGGAATAGCCTCGTCTTGCCGTCCCGTGCCGGACATCGCATGCGCTATCCGCCGCAGACCGGTCAGAATCCGCGAGGGTCTGGCAACAGGACTTCATGATTCATTCCCGTCACCGGCATAGAGTAAATCCGGTGCATCTTGTCCGAGCGACCGCTCCTCTCCGGTTTCGGGAGCCGCCAGCAGCAACTGGCGCTTGAGTGCGGCGATCTCCAGCCGGGCGGACGAAAGCTGGCTGCACATCACCGTATTGCATGACTCAAGCAGCTCTATGCGTTTCGCCTGTTGCCGGGTGCGCTGTTCTACGTTGCGCTCGAGGTAATAGCGGTGGTCGGCAAGTTCGGCCTCCATCCGTTTCTTCTCGGTGATATCCAGCATAACGCCCTTGATGAACAACGGCGCACCGGTTTCGTCGCACACCACGCTGGCTTCGTCGTGGAACCAGCGAATCTTGCCCTGGTTGTCGTACAGACGATAATGACAGCTGAATTTTTCCGCCACGCTGCAGCTACGCCGCAATGCCTGATCGAAACGACCGAAATCGTCCTCATGCACCTGTTTCAGGCGCAGATCCGGACGATCGAGCAAGTCCTCGGGCGCGAAGCCTAGGTCGCTTATCTGCGGGCTGACATAGATCAGATGGCGATCCGGCTGGCATGACGCAATATAAACGATAGCCGACGAGTGTTCGATCGGGGGAAAGTCGGCACGACTATCGACGGAGGGCGGAACAGGCTTAGCTGCGGCATCGTTGGAGCTTTGCACCTCCAACGCGGAATCCATGTCGACACGATCCAGCAAGCAGATCGTATCGCTTTCGGCCGACGGGGAGGCCGAAAGCCGGTTGCGCCAGCCGCCAGCGTTTTCCATGAACTCCTTCACACCCAGATTCCTGAGTGTCTGGCGTACGGTAATGGCAGCGACGCGTTCCCCGCCGACATGGTGTTCCTGCTTGTGGATAGTCCTCACGTTGTCTCCTTGAACTGGTTCGTTGTTCGGGTGTCGCGAAAAGGAAATCGAAGGCTCGATTGCCATGGAGCGATTCTGCCCAAACTACACAGTAGCAAGTATCGGTGAGTGACTATTTCGCCGTCGTATTACGGGAGGGAGACGGCTAGGAAAACGACGAGGGAGTTAAGGAAATAGCTTACCTTGCATCGCATATCGCACTAAATCTGCGACACTTTTTAAACCCAGTTTGGCAAGGATATGGGCCTTGTGAGTACTGACCGTCTTGTCGCTTATGGACAATTCGTTGGCTATCGCCTTGATGCACTTTCCTTCGACGATCAGACGAAATATCTGCATCTCCCGTTCGGACAGAGTCAGTTCGACATCATCCACATCCGCCGAAGACGAGGCAAATGCAAGCCGTTCGGCCATTTCCGGATCCAGATATTTCCCGGTTGCAGCGACCTTGCGCACCGCATCGAGCAATGTCTGTGGGGAGCAATTTTTGGTGATATATCCCGAGGCGCCGGCCTTCATCGCACGCAGCACGGTCTGGGTGTCGTTATGCATGCTGAGCACCAGAATACGCAAATTCGGGTTGCCGCCCCTGACGCGCGCGACCAGTTCAGCACCGCAGATGCCGGGCATAACCAGATCCAGAAGCAACACGTCAACCTGCACCGAACGTAATTTTTCAAGCAAATCCGCACCGCAATTTGCCTCTGCGACGACCTGGACGTCCGGGAACGTCGCCATGAATTGAACCAGGCCGGAACGAACCAACTCGTGGTCGTCAGTGATCATCAGACGCGTAACCAAATATCCCCCTGTCCTGTTTTTTATTCCTGCATGCAGAATGAGTGAATTTATACCTCATTTGAAGAAGGACGGCTACAGTTACAGCAATATCGCAGCGACACTCCCGGTACGTACGGCTATTTGCTACCATTCCCCTAAGCAAAAAGGAGTATCGAACTGACCACCCCCGCTGAACTGTCGCAATTCCTGTGCAACGCAGAGCGTCGCGCCTACAAGCAGGCGCTATTCGCCGTGCGCGACGAACATACCGCACTGGATATCGTGCAAGACACGATGATCAAACTCGCGGAGAAATATGGCGACAAACCGGCCAACGAGTTGCCGTTGTTGTTTCAGCGCATCCTGCAAAACACCATACGCGACCATTTCCGCAGGCAAAAAGTCAGGAATACTTGGACAACGCTGTTTTCGTCGTTTTCGACGAAAAACGATGAGGATGAATCCGACCCGCTGGAATTGCTGTCGGACGACGATAACTGTAGTACGCCACCCCTGCCCGACGCGGCGCTACAGCAGAAACAGGTCATCGCCAGAATCGAGCGAGCGCTGGAACGACTACCGGCGCGTCAACGCGAGGCGTTCCTGCTACGTTATTGGGAAGGATTGGATATTATCGAAACCGCCGCCGTCATGGGATGCACCGAAGGCAGTGTAAAAACCCACTGTTCGCGCGCAACGCATGCGTTGGCTGCGGCATTAAAAAACACCGGAATGGAACAGCCATGAACATCGAGCCCCGTTTACCGCACAACCGCAAATCGCCAAATATCGATTCGACGGATATCGCCCCGGAACAAATCGCCGGACTGCTTACGCGCTCCGCCGAACAACTGGACCGCAAAACCGTAGAAGCATTGCGCCGAGCTCGCCATGTTGCGCTCAACCGACAAACCGTTCGCGCGCAGGCATTTACGCTCGACGGCAGACACGGCGTTCACTGGCAACTCCCGCACACACCCCGCCAATGGGCGGCAACGGCTCTGCTACTGGCCGTGATTGCCGGCAGCACAGGCTATTGGCAACACCTGCGCAGACATGAAATGATGACGCATCTGGATGTAGCCATCCTGACCGACGACATGCCACTGGAAGTATTTATCGACCACATATCCGAATGAAACCATCCATCGCCGCATTTGCACTGCTCTGCATAATCTATTTTTCACCCGCAATCGCCGCGCCGCAGCCTTGGCACGCCCTCACGCCCATGCAGCAGCAAGCACTGGCACCGATGGTGCCGCAATGGGCAGGATTATCCGAGGAACAGCAACGCAGCCTGCTCTCCGTCGCCAGCCACTATCCCGACTTGAGCCCGGAAGAAAAACAGCGATTCCTCAGCCGTCTAAGCGCATGGAGCAAACTCACCCCCGAGCAGCGTCAAGCCGCGCGCGAAAAGTACCGTGCCTTCAGCCAGATACCGGGAGACAAACAGGAACAGGTGCGACAAATCGTCAAGGAAGAGCAGGCAAAAAAAGCGCCGTAGCTGCGCTACCTCCCGCAATATTGATTGTTAAACTTACTTTATTGCCGCATCAAGATGCCATAAATGGCCGTGGCCAAGGTAAATAATTTTCCAGATTCAGCCGAATTGGATGTGCCACATTCATGAATTTTGCTCAATCCAGAATTGTTTTTTTTAGATTAATCCCGTCAAATCTAACCGGGAGCCCTTGGGGAATTCCGCAGGTTAATAGAAAAACATCATAAACACACTATTATTCGGTCTACTAATGGCCTACTCTGACTGAAAAACAAAAAAGCTCGCATTTCTGCGAGCTTTTTTGTTTTATTGGTGGGTCGTGCGGGGATCGAACCTGCGACAAACGGATTAAGAGTCCGCTGCTCTACCAGCTGAGCTAACGACCCGTGTAGAGGCGCGCATTGTAGTGGCGCGACGAAAAATGTCAAGAAATTCGTTAATTCAATACGCGCGAGTACGCAAATCGCTTCGTGGCAATGCTCTGTTACGCGCTGCGATACGGTGTTGGATCGACAATGCCAGCGGCGGCGAAGCCGGCACGGCGCAAGCGGCAGGAGTCGCATACGCCGCAGGCGCGGCCTTGTTCGTCGGCTTGGTAGCAGGAGACGGTCTGGGCGTAATCCACGCCGAGCGCGGTTCCCAGTTGGACGATCTCGGCCTTGGACAGGTGCAGTAGCGGCGCATGCACGGTCAGTGTGCTGCCTTCGACGGCGGCCTTGGTGGCGAGGTTGGCCATGCGCTCGAAGGCTTCGATGAAGGCCGGGCGGCAATCCGGATAGCCGGAGTAATCGACCGCATTCACGCCGATGAAAATATCCTGCGACTGCAGCACTTCGGCCCAGGCGAGCGCGAGCGACAGCATGATGGTGTTGCGCGCGGGCACGTAGGTGGTGGGGATGCCCTCACCCGGCTGCTGCGGCACGGCGATGTTGTTGTCGGTCAGCGCGGAGCCGCCGAAGCCGGTCAGGTCGATGTTGACGACGCGGTGCTCCTTCGCCCCCAGCATCTTCGCGACGCGATCAGCGGCTTCGAGTTCGGAATGGTGGCGCTGGCCATAATCCACGCTCAGCGCGTAGCAATCGTATCCCTGCGCACGCGCCATCGCCAGCACGGTGGCCGAATCCAGCCCTCCTGACAGCAAGACCACCGCGTTCTTCATCGTCCCGCCTCGTCAGGCCAAAGTATCTTGTGCAATTGCAGTTGCATGCGCACCGGCAAGCGGTCGCGCAATATCCACTCGGCCAGTTGCGTCGCATCCAGCGAGCCGTGCGCGGGCGAGAAGGTCACTTCGCATTTCGCCGCGAGGTCATGCTGCGCGATGATCTGCACAGCCCAACGGTAATCGTCCTCGCCGCACAGCACGAACTTGATCTCGTCGTGTTGCGTCAGCAGCGGCAGATTTTCCCAGCGGTTCTTCGCTTCTTCGCCCGAGGCCGGGGTCTTGATGTCCAGCACGCGCATCACCCGCGCATCCACGCCGCCGATGTCCAATGCGCCGCCAGTCTCCAGCGACACTTCGTAACCGGCATCGCTCAGCGCTGTCAGCAGCGTCAGGCAATTCTTCTGTGCCAGCGGCTCGCCACCGGTGACACAGACATAGCGCGGCGCATAGCCGGCGACTTGTTCGAGGATGTCGGCGATGCTCATGTTCTGTCCACCGCTGAAGGCATAGCTGGTGTCGCAATAAGTGCAGCGCAACGGGCAACCGGTCAGGCGGACGAATACGGTGGGCAGGCCGATACGGCGCGTCTCGCCCTGCAACGAAAAGAATATTTCACTGATGCGCAGTTGCGCCTCGGAGTTGGTTTGCAACATGGGAAATTACTTGGCGGCAGCGAGCTGTTTCTTCGCCTTGGCGGCGGCATCGCTATCCGGATATTTCGTGATCAGCAGCTTGAGCGTTTTTTTCGCGGCGTCGCTCTGCTTGAGTGCGCCCTGGCATTCGGCGATGTTAAGCAACACATCGGCATCCCTGGCGTAGGCCGGATAATCCTTGCGCAGATTGCGATAAGTCTCCAGCGCCGCCTTGTGATTCTTCATCGCGAGCTGGGCATTGCCCTGCCAGTAATACGCATTCGGCGCATGCACCGAGGCGGGATATTTCTTGGAAAACTCCTGGAACGACTTGATCGCACTCAGGTGGTCGCCTGTCTTGAACAAGGCGTAGGCAGCTTCGTAGGCGCGATTTTCCTGCGCCGGGTCGTTCGGGTCGGACGCAACTGCCGCTTCGCTTGCAGCGGCGGCAGCCTGCTTCTCGTTATCCGCGGATTCGATTTGACGCAGGCGCGTATCCAAATCCACGTAAAAATCCTTTTCGCGCTTCTCGGCATCCTGCAAGCCGCGCGACAATTCTTCGTTCTGACCGCGCAACTTGCGCAGTTCGGTATTCAGCATTTCTATCTGGGACTGCAAATCGAGCATGGATTTGGTCTGCTGCTCGGCGGCAGCTTCCAGCTTGAGCGCACGCTCCTCGAGTTGCTGGATCTGCTTGCGCGCCTCGTCGTCCGAGAACAACCCCGCCTGCGCGGGAGCGGCGAAACACAGAGCCAGCAACAGGAGAATGCGTTGCTTCATGTTACTTCGCGTACTTGATGTCGGTGCGACGGTTCTGCGACCAGGAGGCCTCTTCGTGGCCGGAAGCTACGGGCTTCTCTTCGCCGTAGCTGACGCTATCCAGTTGTGCGGACTTCGCACCGCCCAGCTCCAGCATTTTCTTCACGCCGTCGGCGCGACGCTGGCCGAGGCCCAGGTTGTACTCGTTGCTTCCGCGCTCGTCGCAATTGCCTTCCAGGCGGACCTTGCGGTTCGGATTGGAAGCCAGATACTTGCCGTGAGCCTGCACCACCGGCTTGTCGGCATCCTGCACCGCATCGACGTCGAACGGGTAATACACGCTACGCTTGGCGAGAATGCTAGCCGGATCGTTCAGCGGATCGCCCGCAACCTGCGTAGCCGAAGCAGCCCCAGTCTTGGAGGCCGATGCCTTGGCGCTGGAGTCGGTAGGAGCGGCAGTTGTTTCGGCGGGTTTATTGCTGGCACATGCGGCGAGCAAATTCACCAACACGAGACTGATAACGAGTTTCTTCATGGTGCATCTCCTTTACTGTTGTTATTTAAGGATTCGGTCCCCACACCGGCTCGCGGGCATCGCCGCTTTGCGTGAACATATGCTGCTTGACACGGCCATCGCTGGAAACGGTTGCCAATATACCACGGCCTTTGGCCTCACTGGCAAACAGGATCAGCTTGCCGTTGGGTGCGAAGCTGGGTTTTTTCTCCCACCCGCCCTCGGTCAGCAACTCCATTTGTCCGGTCTGAAAATCCTGCATCGCAATGTAGAACTTGCCGTTGTTGCGATGCGCGAAAATGAAGCCGTTACCGTCCGGATTATGGCGCGGCGAATAATTGCTGCCCTCGCCAAAAGTCAGACGCTGCTCGGGGCCGCCCTCGACCGGCATGCGGTAAATCTGCGCGCTGCCGCCGCGATCCGAGGTAAACAGCAGATATTGCCCGTCCGGCGAAAAATGCGGCTCGGTGTCGATCGCGCCGCTGAAGGTGATGCGCCGCAGATTGCTGCCGTCCGGACGCACCAGATATATCTGCGAACTGCCGTCGCGCGTCAGCACGATGGCCATCTGCTTGCCGTCAGGCGACCAGGCCGGCGCGCTGTTGCTGCCGCGAAAATCGGCCAGCACCTTGCGCTGGTTGGTGTACAGCGACTGCACGAACACTGCGGCGTGCCCGGTCTCGAAACTCACATAGGCGAGATGGCTGCCATCCGGCGACCAGGACGGAGACATGATGGGTTCGTTCTGCGCCAGCACCACCTGCTCGTTGTAGCCGTCGCTGTCCGCGACGATCAGCCGGAAATTCTGCCCACGCCGGTTAACGTAGGCGATGCGGCTGCCGAACACGCCTTTGTCGCCGGTCAGCTTCTCGTAAATCATGTCGGCGATGCGGTGCCCGACCGCGCGCGCCTGCCCTTCCGCCGCCGTCACCGACTGGCCGACTAGTTCCGCTTGCTTGACCACATCGAACAGGCGAAAGCGCGCCTCGATGCGCCCGCTCGGCTGCATCGCCACCGTGCCGATCGCAAGCGCATCCGCGCCGCGCACCTGCCAATCGGCATAACTGACCTGCGACGGTTCGGTGAGGAACTTGCCCGCGAGATCCACCATCCTGAACAGGCCGCTACGCATCAGGTCGCCCACCACCACTTCGTGTATGGTCTGCGACAGTTTCGCATCGCCGCCCATCGGCACGATGGCGACCGGAATCTGTTTTTCGCCGGCGCCGATAATTTCGATGTCCAGCACGGCAGATGCAACGGAAGCTTGAATCAGCAACAACAAACCGAAAATGCTTTGTATGACACGCATGAACCTACTCCTTTGGCCTGAAGCCCAATTTCATTTCACGAAACCTGTTGAATAACGCCGCATCCGGCGGCAACGGCAGCGGTTGCGCCTTGAGGATCGCGCGCTCGACTGCATTGTCGTAAGCCACATGTCCACTGGATTTCAGCAAGCGCGGATTCAGCACCGAACCTCCCGGCAGCACTGTCACCGCGAACTCAGCGCGCGCATCGTCCGGCACATCCGGCGGCATCACGATACGGCTGCGTATCTTCGCGGCGATCTTGGCGGTGTATTCGTCAACCACCCGTCCGGCTGCCGCGGCGCGCTCGGCGCGTTCCGCCTGTTCGCGTACCACCCGCTCGTCCACCTGCGGCTCAACTGGCTTGACTTCGACTTTTTTCTCCACCGGCTTGGCCTTCTTATCCGGAATCGCAATCTCCGGCTCGGGTTGCGCCTCGGGCGGTGGCGGCTCAACCGCTTCGACCGGCGGCTCTTCGACCTTGGGCGGCGCGGCAGCCACGCTTGGGATGCTGTCCCACAGCTCCACGCTCATCGTCGCGGGCGGTTCGGTCTGCCATGAGAAACCGAAATACAGCAGCGCAAAGAATGCGCCATGCACCGCCACCGCGAGCAGTCCCGCCGGCAGCTTGTAGGGTTCGCGCCCATAAGGATTTGGATAGGCCGCTACGCTCATTTCTTCGCTTGCGTCAGCAGCCCGACCTTCTTGATCTGTTGCTGCCGCAGCACATCCATCACGTTGATGACTTCTTCGTAGCGCACGCTCTTGTCGGCCGAGATCACCACCGGCTGATCGGCGAACTCACCCTCGCGCCCTTTCAGGATCGCGACCAGTTCGTCGCGCGTGACGCGGCTTTCCTGACCGCCACGCGCGTGGTCGCGCAAGGCCAGCGAGTTGTCCTTCTTGATAACCACCTCAAGCGGCGAAACCGGCGGCGCCAGCGACTCACCGACCTGCGGCAGGTCGATTTGCCCGGGATTCATCAGCGGCGCGGTGACCATGAAAATCACCAGCAGAACGAGCATCACGTCGATGTAAGGCACGACATTGATCTCGTTCATCAGACGGCGGGAAGTGCGGCGATTGGAATTCACGATAACCTCACGCGCTCAAGGCTGACGCTGCAACACGTTCGAGAACTCTTCCGTGAAGCTCTCGAAGCGCGTCGCCAGACGGTTGATGTCGTGAGAATAACGGTTGTAGGCGATCACCGCCGGGATCGCCGCGAACAAGCCCATCGCGGTCGCCACCAGCGCCTCGGCGATGCCGGGTGCCACATGCCCCAGCGTCGCCTGACCGACGTTAGCCAAGCTGCGGAACGCGTTCATGATGCCCCACACCGTGCCGAACAGGCCGACATACGGACTGACCGAACCGACCGAGGCGAGAAAAGCCAAATGCGACTCCAGCCTGTCCATCTCGCGCTGGTAGGTCGCGCGCATCGCGCGGCGCGTACCGTCCATCACCGCGCTGGAGTCCATGCCATGCTGTTTCTTCAGCTTGGCAAACTCGGCGAAGCCGGCTGCAAAAATGCGCTCCAACGCGCCTTGATCGCCGCGTCCGCCCTTCGCCCCTTGATACAGATGATTCAGATCCGGATTGCGCCAGAACGCATCCTCGAACTCCTCGGTCATCCTGACCTCGGCACGGATCGCGAACAGCTTGAGAAAGATGTACCACCACGACATCAACGACACCAGCAGCAACAAACCCATCACCAATTGCACCAGCACGCTGGCATTGGCGATGAGATGAATAAAAGACAGATCCTGAGTTACTTCCATTGTTCTTCCCTTCCCGTTCAAATCTTCCAGTGCTTGCTCAACACCGCCGGCACGCTGACCGGCTTGAAACTCTCCGCGCCGACGCACACCAGATGCACCTCGCCCTCGGCCATCACCTCTTCGCCGCGCAGCACAGTCTGCACCAGCGTGATGCGGCTGCGGCCGACCTCCTTCAGTTGCGCGGTCACGCTCAACATGTCATCGAGCAGCGCAGGCCGCAGATAGTTCAATTCCAGCTTGCGCACGACGAACATCACGCCCAGTTCCGTCATCAGCCCGGCATTGCTGTAACCGAAGGTGCGCAGCCACTCAGTCCGCGCCCGCTCCATGAAGTTCACATAGTTCGCGTGATACACCACCCCGCCGGCATCGGTGTCCTGGTAATAAACTCGCGTCGGCAGCGAAAAAACCTTGTGCCTGGTCATCCGGCAAGTCTCCCGCTATCAAGTTGCTTATCACCGCCACGAGGTAGGGTGGGAAAGCGTAGCGTCTTCCGCCGTATGAAAGTCGCATTCGGCGGATAACGCCTTCGGCTCATCCGCCCTACGCTTGCTGTAACCGGCCAGACAAAAAAACTACTCATCAAGCAACCCCCCCATCACCGGATTGCTCGCTACCGCCAGCCCGAAATGTCGATAAGCGTTCGCGGTCGCCATGCGGCCGCGCGGCGTGCGTTGCAGATAGCCCTGCTGGATCAGATAGGGTTCCAGCACGTCCTCGATGGTGTCGCGCTCTTCGCCTATCGCTGCCGCAAGGTTATCTACTCCGACCGGCCCGCCCATGAACTTCTCGATCACGGTGAGCAGCAGTTTTCTATCCATCAGGTCCAGCCCGCGCGTGTCCACGTCCAGCATGGTCAGCGCCGCGTCGGCGACCTCGCGGTTCGCGTCGCCGCCCGCCTTCACGTCGGCGAAGTCGCGCACGCGGCGCAGCAGGCGATTGGCGATACGCGGCGTGCCGCGCGAGCGTTTGGCGATCTCCAGCGCGCCGTCCTGAGACAGATTCATTTCCAGCAAACCGGACGAGCGCATCACGATGCGCTGCAATTCTTCCGGCGTGTAGAACTCCAGCCTTGCGACGATGCCGAAACGGTCGCGCAGCGGGTTGGTCAGCATGCCGGCTCTAGTGGTCGCACCCACCAGCGTGAACGGCGGCAAGTCCAGCTTCACCGAACGCGCAGCCGGACCCTCGCCTATCATGATGTCGATCTGGAAGTCCTCCAGCGCGGGATAGAGGATTTCTTCCACCACCGGCGACAGGCGATGAATTTCGTCGATGAACAACACATCGTTCGGTTCGAGGTTGGTCAACAGAGCCGCGAGATCGCCCGCGCGTTCCAGCACCGGACCGGAGGTGTGGCGGATGTTCACCCCCATCTCGCGCGCGATGATCTGCGCCAGCGTGGTCTTGCCCAGGCCCGGCGGGCCGAACAGCAACACATGATCCAGCGGCTCGCCGCGCCGCTTGGCGGCCTCGATGAATATCTCCAGCTGCCCGCGTATCTTCTCCTGCCCGACATATTCGTCGAGCTGCTTCGGACGCAGCGCGCGCTCCAGCGCCTCCTCCTGACGCGAGACAGGGACGGCGGAAATAATGCGGGGTGCGGCGGAAAGGTCGTCGTTGTGGATCATGGGCGATGTTTGGTTTCCTGGACGGACAATCCGACGGAATTATGCCGCAAATTATTACCTGAAAGCGCGAGACCCGTTCGCAATAGCGGCGGGCTGACACCCTCCACTTCCTTAAGGAGCTCTACCCTACGCATCCTCGTCCTTCGGCAACGGTGCGAGCAGCGCGGCGATATCGGCCTCGCCGAACTTGACCAGACCGCTGGCGTCTTCGGAGAGAATCCCGGCGGCGAGTTCGGCTTTCTTCTCTTGCAAGCCCAGGATTTTCTCTTCGATGCTGCCCGCCACGACCAGTTTGTAGACGAAGACATTTTTGGTCTGGCCCAGACGATGCGCGCGGTCCGTGGCCTGATTTTCCACGGCGGGGTTCCACCAAGGGTCGTAGTGAATCACGGTGTCGGCGGTGGTCAGGTTCAGGCCCACGCCGCCCGCCTTCAGGCTGATGAGGAAGATCGGTACTTCGCCGTCTTGGAAGCGGCGCACCACTTCTTCGCGATTTTTCGTGTCGCCGGTGAGTTTGACGTAATCCAGTTTTTCGTTCGCCAACTCTTCCTCGATCAATTCGAGCATGGAGGTGAATTGCGAGAACACCAGAATGCGCCGGCCTTCGCTGACCAGTTCGGGCAGCATTTCCATCAGAAGATCGAGCTTGGCGCGTTCCTTCACCTTCTTGGCTGCGGTCAGTTTCAGCAGGCGCGGATCGCAGCAGACCTGGCGCAACTTGAGCAGCGCATCGAGGATGATGATGTGGCTGCGTGCAAACCCCTTGTCGGCAATTTCTTCGCGCACGCGCTGATCCATCGCGATGCGCACCGTTTCGTACAGGTCGCGCTGCGCGCCTTCCAGTTCGACGCTGCGCACGATCAGGGTCTTGGCAGGCAACTCCTTCGCGACATCTTCCTTGCGTCGGCGCAGGATAAAGGGCTTGACCCGCTTGGCAAGCAGGTCGCGGCGCAACTTGTTGCCGTGTTTCTCGATGGGAGTGCGCCAGGTCTTGGTAAAGCCCTTGGAGTCGCCCAGCAATCCCGGCAGCAGAAAATCGAACTGCGCCCACAGCTCGCCCAGATGGTTTTCCAGCGGCGTGCCGGTGAGGCAGAGACGATGTCGTGCCTTGAGTTTGCGCACCACTTGCGCGGCCTGGCTGGAGACGTTTTTCACCGTCTGCGCCTCATCCAGAATCAGCAAATGGTATTCGTGTTCGGACAGCGCTTCTTCGTCGCGCCACAGCAGCGGATAGGTGGTGAGGATGACATCGTGTTTCGGAATGGCCGGGAAGTGCTCGGCCCGCTCCTTGCCGTGCAGCGACAGCAATTTGAGCTGCGGCGCGAAGCGCTCCGCCTCGCGCTTCCAGTTGAAGATCAGCGACGTGGGCAGCACCACCAGCGAGGGCTTGTCCATGCGCCCGCTCTGTTTTTCCAGCAGTAGATGCGCCAGCGTCTGCGCGGTCTTGCCCAGCCCCATATCGTCGGCCAGTATCCCGGCCAGCTCTTGTTCGCGCAGATATTGCAGCCAGGACAAGCCTTCCAGTTGATAGGGGCGCAGTTGCATCGCGAAGCCTTTGGGTGCCGCGACCGCCTTGATGCCCGAGGTATTCTTGAGCTTGTTGGCGAGATCGGCCACGGCGGTCATGCCCTTGAACTGCCAGCGCTCCATGCTCGCCAGTTCGTTGATGCGGCCCACGTCGTAACGGGACAATCGAATGTTGTCGCCACCCATCTTGCCGTCGAACAATTCGATCAGCGTGCGCGCCAGCGGCTTGATGCGCCCGGCCGGAACATGCACCCTGCCGCCTTGCTCAAGGTGCAGTTCGACGGCTTCGTCGTCCTTCATTCTCTCCAGCCGGATCGCATCCAGCCAGCGTTCATCGACCTTGAACAGCTCGTGCAACAACGGTGCCAATGGCAGCCGCTGCCCGTTGACCACGATGCCCATGTTCAGGCTGAACCAGCCGCTTTCCGCCTCTTCGAAATCGGCTTCCCAGGCTTCCACTTCGAGCAGGTGATGGCGGAAGCCTTGCGGGATAACGACTTCCCACCCCGCCGCCCGCATCTGCGGCACGGTTTGCTGCATGAACGCAGTCCAAGCATCTTCGCTGCTCAACGCATAAATCGGCCGGTCGAGTATGTCGCCGGGCAAGCCGAAACTGGGCATCTGTTCGAAACCGTATTCGGCCAGCGACTTGAGGAAGCGGGCTTCGGCCTTCTGGTCGCGCGTCACGCGCACGGTCTCGCCGTTTTTCAGCGAGACGAATTCGCCCGGATGATCCGGCTTCAACACCGCGTCGCCATAACGGAATTTGACCCGCGCAATATCCAGATCCTGAGCGCCGGCCTTATAGCCGCGAAAACGCCCCATCCACGACAGCCAGACCGTATCCAGCGACAGCATAGGCGTCAGCGGCGCGGCGATGGAACGCAATCTCGCCGTGCTGGGCGGCGGCAGGTCGGGCACCATTTCGCGCAGCACTTCGGCCACCACCGGCACGTCGATTTCCTGCAGCGGCGGCATGGTCAGCAATTGCGCGATCTGCGCGGGCGTTTGCACCAGCTTCAGCAGGCCGATCTCGCCGGTATCGCCATCCACATACCAGGTGGCGTCCGGCATCGGCAGCACATCCACCGCGTCGCCGCTGCGTATGATGCGCGGCGCCATCCGCCCCGACTCGTCCGCGCCCCAGTCCAGCCGCGCTTCGCGCACCTCGCCCTGCCTGAGCGAAACCGGCTCCCCCAAATGCCTGCCGCCTGCGGGTCTTGTCATCAAACACAACCGCCCGGTTGCCAGCAAGCGCATCAGAATTTCGCTGCCCTGCTCGCCCTCCACCATGAAACCGTCGTACCTGTCGCGCTGTTTCCACAACAGCCGGAAGATGGACAAGTCTTCATCCGTAACGAACTGCGGCGGCTTGATCATCGCGCGCTCCACATTGGACCACTCTTCCAGTCCGCCCAGGAAATTCCCGTCTACATCCACCTTGCCCTTGAACAGGGCGATGACATAGCTCCCAGTGTAGAGCGATCTCATCAGCGCGTAACGCAATCGCTCCGGGCGCACAGCCGGTTTGGCTTTCTTCTTCGGCGGCGTCTTGACCGCCTTCCTGAAAGTTTCGACCCACTCCAGCACCGCGAGATTCACGACAGGCGCACGTTCGCGCGGCAACGACAAGGCCGACAACAAAACGGCTGCGGTGTGTTTGCATTTGAAACCCACGGGACAAGTGCACAGCGGCTCGATATCGAGCTTGCCCGCATCGTTCAAATCGAAAAATATTTCCACCTGGTAAGGCTGGCGCGCAGTGCCCTTGACTTGGGCGGCGATCACCTCGTCGTCGATTTCGATGTGTTCGATCGAATTCAGGTAAGCCTTGGCTTTATGCAGCTCTTGTGCGCTATACCAGCGCGTGACATCGGAAAGCGTGTAAGAAAGGGAAAGAGGCATGGCAAAAATTAGACGGCGATTGCGCCGGAATGAATAGTAGCGCGGACCAACAGGGTGCGCAGGTTAACACGGGATAAAACTTCCGGGATAAAGCGGAATACGTGGGCACAATGCCCACCCAGCCCCTTATCCCTTGGACAGCAACTTGAGCGCCTGACGAATGCCGCCCGAGACATCGACATCCTTGGGCAACTGCTTCGCCGCCCAGTCGGCCTCTTTCTCGCTATAACCCAGCGCGATCAGCGCATTGGCGATGTCGTTGTCGGCGGAGGCGGTGACGCTGGCCGCAGCTCCGCCCGATAGTGCTGCAACGACAAACTTGCCCTGCAGTTCCAGCAACAGGCGTTCGGCGGTCTTCTTGCCGACGCCGGGTATCTTGGTCAGCCGCCCGGCCTCCTTGCTCGCCACCGCCTGCGCCAGTTCCGCCAGGCTCAGGCCGGACAGCACCGACAGCGCGAGCTTAGGCCCGACGCCGCTGATCTTCAGCAACTGGCGGAACGCCACGCGCTCTTCCTGCGTGGCGAAACCGTACAGCAGTTGCGCATCCTCGCGCACGACGAAATGCGTATGCAGCACCACCTTCTCGTGCAACGCCGGCAGGTTATAGAACGTGCTCATCGGCACATCCACTTCGTAGCCCACGCCCTGCACATCCAGCAGAATCTGCGGCGGGTTCTTTTCCTGCAATGTTCCAGTTAAACGACCGATCATTTTCTTATCCCAGAATTAAAGCGAGCGACAGCAGCACCCCATGCGCCATCATCGCGGCGATGGTCAGCTTGATCGCATCGCCCAGTTGTTTCGGCTGTGCGGCATGGCGCAACAGTTGCCGCGCCGCCTTGACACTCAACGGCAGCGCCAGCAATGCCACCAGAGCGAACAGCGGCAGCCAGCCCAGCACCACGGCAATCAGCAACCACATATAAGCCAGCATCACGACCAGCACATAACCCCAGCGCGCCTGACGCACGTCCAGCCGCGCGACCCAATGCAGTTTGCCTGCGGCGGTGTCCGCACGGCGGTCCGGAAACTGGTTGATGTACAACAGATTGGTCACCAGCAACGTGTAGGACAGGCCCGCGATCAGCGGCGCGACTGAGAAACCTTTGCGCTGCACGAAGTCGGTGCCGACCGTGACCAGCAGGAATCCCGCCGCGACGCACAGTTCGCCCCAGCCTCGGCTGTTCAGCCTGAACGGCGTCGCGGAATAGGCCCAGCCGATGAACAGTCCGGCCAGCCCGATGTAGAACAGTTGCGGCGCAGAATGCGCCATCAGCCACAAGCCGGCTGCCGCCACGCCCGCCATCAGCGCGAAGCCGAAGTTGCGCATCTCGGCCTGCGTCATCACGCCGTTCTGGATGAAGCGGCTGCCGCCGGTGAACGGGAAGATGCGCTCGCTGTTCTGCGCATCGGTGCCGTTTAGCGCGTCGTAATAATCGTTCAGCACATTGGTCCCGGCCTGCGCCATCAGCGCGAACAGCAGCGTGACCACAGCCAGTTCGGCGTCGATGACCAAGCCATCGTGGCGCGCGATCGCCAGGCCGACGAAACAGGCCATCAGGCTCGCGGAGAGGAAGGCGGGGCGCGTCGCGGCGACGTAGCGCGCGAGCGGATTACGCAGAGCGTCCAGCGTCGGTTCCATCGGTTGAGTCATACCATACGCCCTCCGCGGACCTTGAAGCTCTTGCCCGCCAATGCCCCCAGATTACCCAGACCGCCGTGCGCATGACAGATCGCACAGGCCAGCGCATCCGCCGCATCCGGGCTGGGCGTGCCGGACAGTTTCAGCAAGCGCGTCACCATGGACTGCACCTGCTCCTTGTCGGCGTGGCCGTTGCCGACCACCGCCTGCTTCACCTGCAACGCGGTGTATTCCGCGACCGGCAGATCGGCCAGCACCGCCGCGCAGATCGCGGCGCCGCGCGCCTGACCGAGCAACAGCGTGGATTGCGGATTGACGTTGACGAACACCTTCTCGATCGCCGCCAGTTGCGGCTTATGCATTGCTATCACCTCGGCGAGAGAATCGAGGATCACCCGCAAACGTGCAGGCAGTTCGCCGTCCGGCGTCTTGATGCAGCCGCTGGCGACGTAATGCAACTGTTGGCCTTCCTTGTCAATGACCCCAAAGCCGGTGATGCGCAGGCCGGGGTCGATGCCCAAGATGCGAACTGAGGACTGAGGACTAAGGTCTGAGTGAGCTGCTTTCAACGAGATTCGATCCTTTTCTGTTCTTCCTCAGTCCTCAGCACTCAGTCCTCAATAACCGCAGTCGTATAGACTTCCTGCACGTCGTCCAGGTCTTCCAGTGCATCGAGCAGCTTCTGCATCTTCACCGCGTCGTCGCCGGCGAACACCACTTCGTTGGCCGGTTTCATGATGACTTCGCCGAATTCCGGCTTGTAGCCCGCAGCTTCCAGCGCCTGCTTCACGTTCATGAAATCGTTCGGTGCGGTGATGACTTCGATACTGCCGTCGTCGTTGGTGGCGATATCTTCCGCACCGGCATCCAGCGCGACTTCCATCAGTCCGTTCTCGTCGGTGCCGGGCGCGAAGATCATCTGGCCGCAATGGGTGAACATGAAAGCCACCGAACCGTCCGTGCCGAGGTTGCCGCCGTACTTGCTGAAGGCATGGCGCACGTCGGCGACGGTGCGGGTCTTGTTGTCGGTCATGCAGTCCACCATCACCGCCGCGCCGTTGATGCCGTAACCTTCGTAGCGTATCTCCAGATACTCCACGCCCTCGAGCTCGCCGCTGCCGCGCTTGATCGCGCGCTCGACGTTGTCCTTGGGCATGTTGTTCGAATAGGCCTTGTCCATCGCCAGGCG
>Ga0209211_10002112_pt1 | contig 35139 bp, 35 predicted proteins | sample RifGroA2_FD_183992 | JGI IMG/M metagenome (GOLD analysis project Ga0209211, IMG submission 183992) | Groundwater microbial communities from Rifle, Colorado, USA - Groundwater A2 (SPAdes) (version 2) | ecosystem: Environmental > Aquatic > Deep subsurface > Groundwater | place: Rifle, Colorado... | reverse complement strand
CGCCCGCCTGGGACTGTAATCGTGTAATGCCCGCAGGGGATCGGCATCGCCGGTCCCCTGTGCTTTTGAGGATACCTCCATGAAACACGTCATCATCGGTAACGGGCCGACCGGCTTGGTCGCCGCCGAAACCCTGCGTTACCTGCAGTCGGACGCCGAGATCGCGCTGATCGGCGATGAGTCGGAACCGCCATATTCGCGCATGGCGATTCCCTATTTCCTGATCGGAAAAATTGCCGACAGCGGTACGCACTTGAGAAAAAGTCACGACCATTACGCCAAACAGCGCATCCATCTGATCGAAGGCAAGGTGGTCAAGGTCGATGCGAAGGACAAACAGGTCGAATTTGCCAGTGGCGAACGTCTGCCTTACGACCGCCTGCTGATCGCGACCGGATCGCAACCGGTACGGCCCAAGGTTGCCGGCATGGACCTGCCCAACGTGCATACCTGCTGGACCATCGAGGATGCGCGGGCGATTGCGGCCAAGGCGACGCCAGGTGCACGGGTGTTGCAGATCGGTGCCGGCTTCATCGGCTGCATCATCATGGAGGCGCTGGCGGCACGCGGCGTCAAGCTGACCGTGGTCGAGATGGGCGACCGCATGGTGCCGCGCATGATGACCGCCAAGGCCGGCAGCATGATTCGCCATTGGGTCGAAAGCAAGGGCGTTGGGGTACACGTCAATGCCGGTGTGACGGCCATCACGCAACAGGGCGGCGCACTCCTGGCCAAGCTTACGACTGGCACCGAGATTGCCGCCGATCTGGTGATTTGCGCGGCCGGGATTACCCCGAACAAGGCCTTCTTGGAAGGTAGCGGAGTTGCCGTCGAGCGCGGCATTCGCGTCGATGCCGGCATGCGTACCAGTGTCGCCGACATCTATGCGGCGGGCGACGTGACCGAAGCGGCCGATTTCCACACCGGGCGCCCCGAACTCAATGCGATCCAGCCCAACGCGGTCGACCAGGCGCGCATTGCCGCGCACAACATGGCAGGCGGGGCGGCGGTGAGCGGCGGCAGTCTGGCGATCAACGTGCTGGATACCCTGGGCCTGATATCGACTTCCTTCGGTCAATGGCAAGGGGTCGCCCAGGATCAGGGTGGCGCGGCAGTCGAACAGGTCGATGAAGCCAACTACCGTTACCTGTCGCTCCAGTTCAAGGAGGATGTGCTGATCGGGGCCACCAGCATCGGCTGGACCGATCACGTCGGCGCGCTGCGCGGCCTGGTGCAGACGCAGGCGCCGCTGGGGGAATGGAAGGCGCGCCTGCTGGCCGATCCGACCTGCTTCATGGCGGCCTACCTGGCGACCGCGCAGAAAGCCGCATGAGGATTATTTTCAAGCTGTTCGCCACCCTGCAGGACTATCTTCCGCCCGAGGCGAAAAAGACCAATGCCCTGTCGCTGGAAATCGACGAGGCAACAACGGTCGAGCAAATCGTCAAGCGTTTCAGCCTGCCGGAGAAACTGGTCCATCTGGTGCTGATCGACGGCAGCTTCGTGCCGCCGGCCGAGCGGGCGGGGCGAGTGCTGCGCGAAGGGGAGACACTGGCGATCTGGCCTCCCGTCGCCGGCGGATGAGATTCCCGCTTGCCTACGACGCGAGCACCACGCGCGAGGATTTTGTCCGCCTGCTGCCGCAGGCAACCGGTGGGGCTGGGTTTCGCGAAATCGGGGACAGGTTTTTCGGTGCGGGGTGGACGCTGCGTCTGACGCGGATCGCGCCAATGAGCATTGGACTGGTGCGGCTTGAACGACATCGCGTCGAGATCGAGTTCGAAGGCTTGACAGCGGCGGAGCAGGATCGCTTCATGGAGCGCTTCACGCGCTACTACCAGCGCGGTGGTGGTTGAGTCGCACATAAATGTCGGCGCTGGTGCTACGGCGTGGCGGCGACCCTGCTAAAATCCGCGCCGCGGCGGGTCTCCCCGCATTGCGGGGTGGTGAATCTGGTCAGGTCCGGAAGGAAGCAGCCACAGCCATTTCCCGCAAGTGCCGGGGGTCAGGCTCGCCGCACCCTTCGACCGACGCCGCCTTGTAATCTTCCCTTACAAACTTCGCGCCGCCGTCACATCGGGCTTACAGCCATCGGCTGAAATGCATCCTGCCATGAGGCATTCACGACAGGAGCACACCATGAATTACAAGAGCACCATCGTTGCGGGCTTTCTTGCCGCCAGCACCGCATTTCTCGGCATCGCCCATGCACAGGGTTTGGGCTGCGCCACTGACGGCAAGCCGGGCTTCAAGCGCAGTTCAATGCAGCGCGGCATGCCGGACCCCGGCGCCCGCGTCGAGCAACGGCTGACCCAGCTCAAGGCCGAACTCAAGCTCAACGCCCAGCAGGAACCGCTGTGGCAGGCGTTTGCCGAGAAGTCGAAGGCGGAGGCGGGCAAGGGCATCCAGGCGATGCGCAACGGCATGAAGGGCGAGCAGCCGCTCAGCGCGCCGGAGCGCATGGCGCAGATGCAGGACATCATGAAAGACCGCGTCAAGGCCATGGAATCGGTCAACGAGTCCTTCAAGCGTCTTTATGCAGCGCTGACGCCCGAACAAAAGAGCGCCGCCGACAAGCATTTCAGCTTTGCCGGTCGGCATCGGCAGGGTCCCGGTCGCAGCGGGCCGGGCCGTGAAGGGCAGGGCGCGCCGGGGACTTCGGAGTCGCGCAAAGGCTAAACAGGCGTTGCCTGGCGGCGCGGGGCAGCCCGCCGAAAAGCGCTGCCCCGTTTGTTGCCGGCGCGCGAAGCGCTTTCCCCGGCATGCAAAGCAGCGGCGCGCGAAGCGCTTTCCCCGGCATGCAAAGCAGCGGCGCGCGAAGCGCTTTCCCCGGCATGCAAAGCAGCGGCGCGCGAAGCGCTTTCCCCGGCATGCAAAGCAGCGGGCCTGATAAAATCGGCGCATGAGCTATCAGGTCCTTGCCCGCAAGTGGCGCCCCAAGTCTTTTGCTACCCTGGTCGGGCAGGAGCACGTCGTTCGTGCGCTGACCCATGCGCTGGAGCAGAACCGGCTCCATCACGCCTACCTGTTCACCGGCACACGCGGGGTCGGCAAGACCACGCTGGCCCGCATCATGGCCAAGGCCTTGAACTGCGAAGCCGGTGTCAGCGCGACGCCTTGCGGCGTCTGCTCGGCCTGCAGCGCGATCGATAGCGGTCGTTTCGTCGATTACATCGAACTGGATGCCGCATCCAATCGCGGCGTCGATGACATGACCCAGTTGCTGGAGCGCGCCACCTATGCGCCCACCATCGGCCGCTACAAGGTCTACGTCATCGACGAAGTCCATCAGCTTTCCGGGCACGCCTTCAATGCGATGCTGAAGACGCTGGAAGAGCCGCCGGAACACGTCAAATTCATTCTCGCCACCACCGATCCGCAAAAAATTCCCGTCACGGTGCTGTCGCGCTGCCTCCAGTTCAACCTCAAACAGATGCCGCTGACGCATATCGTCGATCATCTGTCGCGCGTGCTGGAGGCCGAGGGCATCGCCTTCGAAGCGGCTGCGTTGCGCCATCTGGCAAAGGGAGCCGCCGGCAGCATGCGCGACGCGCTGTCGCTGCTCGACCAGGCCATCGCCCACGGCGCGGGCAAAGTGGAGGATGAGGGTGTGCGCGCCATGCTCGGCACGGTGGGCGACGAACATCTGTTTGCACTGCTCGACGGCCTGGTGGCGCAGGACGTGCTGGCCATGCTGGAGGTGGCCAAGCTGATGGATGCGCGCAGCCTGTCGTTTGACGGCGGCTTGCAGGAACTGGCGAGTTTGTTCCATCGCATAGCCCTGGCCCAGTTCGCCCCCGAAGCCCTGCTCGACGAGGCGGAGCGCAGTCGTCTGGCGCCCTATGCCCAGGCCCTGGATGCCGAGTATCTGCAACTGGCCTACCAGATCGCCATCCATGGCCGCGACGAACTTTCGCTGGCGCCCGACGACTATGCCGGCTTCGTCATGAGCTTGCTGAGGCTGCATGCATTCCGGCCCGAGCGTGCCGGAAGCGGCAAAGTGGCGACAGCACCCGCGCCGATGCGCACGGCGCCGCCGGTCGCGGCGGCACCTGCAACGGCTCGTCCCGCCGTCCCGCCAGCGCCGACTCCCGCTAGCGCCGCCGTTCCTGTGGTGAAGGCCGCCGTCGCAGAGAAGGCTGCCGTCCCACCGGTCGATGACGATTGGCATGCACTGGTTGCGGGTCTGCCGCTGACCGGCATGGCCAAGCAATTGGCGCAGCACTGCGAATTGTCGGAGCGCAGCGAGTCGGCGGTTCGCCTGCGCCTGTCGCCGGTGCATAAGCATTTGCTCGGCAAGCCACAGCAGGACAAGCTGCAGGCGGAGTTGCAAAACTGGTATGGGCGTCCGCTCCGGCTGGAGATCGACGTCGCGGAGCCCGAGACGGAGACTCCCGCCGAACGCAGCCGGAACATGCAGCGCGAACGCCAGGAGCGCGCCATCGCCTCGATCGAACAAGACCCCTTTGTTCGCGATGTGGTGGATCTGTTCGATGCGAACATCGACGAATCAACGATCAAACCCGTTTAAGGAGCGCAGGAAAAATGATGAAGGGTGGCATAGCCGGACTGATGAAGCAGGCCCAGCAGATGCAGGCCAACATGGAGAAGGCCCAGGAGCAGCTGGCGCAGCTGGAAGTGGAGGGGCAGTCTGGCGCCGGTGCGGTGAAGGTCGTGATGACTTGCAAGCATGACGTCAAGCGCGTCACCATCGATCCATCGGTGATGGATGACAAAGAAATGCTGGAAGACCTGATTGCGGCCGCGTTGAACGATGCCAATCGCCGAGCCGAGGCGACCACCGCCGAAAAGATGGGCGGCTTCACGGCCGGCCTGAACCTGCCGCCGGGAATGAAGCTGCCATTTTGACAGCCGACAACCGGCGGTAGCGGACGTGACCCGTGATTTCGAGCGCAGCGAGCAAATGAGTAACCCCCTCCCCGGGAGGGAGAGAGGGAGAGGCTGTCGTTTTGATGAGTTCGTCGAGGCTAGGCGTGGCGTCTGCCTCGACGAACTTATCGAGGCGTTGCGTTGCCTGCCCGGTGTCGGCCCGAAATCGGCGCAGCGCATGGCGTATCACCTGTTGCAGCGCGACCGGTCCGGGGCCGATCGACTGGCGCGCGGGCTCGATGCTGCCTTGCAGTTGCTGCACCACTGTGCCCGCTGCAACAGCTTTACCGAAGCCGACATCTGCGAGCGCTGCCTCTCGCCGCGTCGCGATGCGTCCCAGCTGTGCATCGTGGAAATGCCCGTTGATGCGAACAGCATGGAGCAGACACATGCCTACAACGGGCTCTATTACGTGCTGATGGGCCGCCTCTCTCCACTCGACGGAATCGGACCGAAGGAACTCGCGTTCGAGCGCTTGTTTGCCCGCGCCACCGATGGTGTGGTCAAGGAAGTGATCCTCGCCACCAACTTCACTAACGAGGGCGAGGCCACCGCGCATTACCTCTCCGAACTGCTGCATGCAAGAGGCCTCAAGGTCAGCCGCATCGCGCGCGGCCTGCCGGTCGGCGGCGAACTGGAATTTTCCGACGCGGCGACGGTGGCCCAGGCGCTGCGCGAGCGGCGCGACTTCGTGTGAGTCGGATTTGACATCTTCCGCGAAGCCTCTCGCCGGCGTAAAGGTGGTCGAGTTTGGCACCCTGATCGCCGGCCCCTTCTGTTCGCGGATTCTGGCCGAATTCGGCGCCGAGGTGATCAAGATCGAAGCGCCGGGCGAAGGCGATCCCCTGCGCAAATGGCGCAAGCTGTATCCGACGGAAGGCGGCGAAACCTCGCTGTGGTGGCTCGTCCAGGCACGTAACAAGCAGTCGGTAACGATCAATCTCAAGCACCCAGAAGGCATCGAGATCGTCCGCAAGCTGGTAAGCGAGGCGGACATCGTGGTCGAGAACTTTCGTCCCGGTGTCATGGAAAAGCTGGGGCTGGGCTGGGATGTGCTCTCCGCGATAAATCCGGGCCTGGTCATGGTGCGTCTTTCGGGGTTCGGCCAGACCGGGCCGATGGCCAGCCAGCCGGGTTTCGGCGCGATCGGCGAATCGATTGGCGGCTTGCGCTACATCACCGGCTTTGCCGACCGGCCGCCGGTCAAGACCGGTATTTCCATCGGCGATTCGATTGCGGCGCTGTGGGCTGCGCTGGGCGCCTTGATGGCGCTGCGGCATCGCGAGGTCAACGGTGGAGTCGGGCAGGTGGTCGATGTCGCGCTGTACGAAGCGGTGTTCGCCATGATGGAAAGCCTGGTGCCGGAATTCGACGTGTTCGGCTTTATCCGCGAACGTACCGGCAATGTGATGCCGGGGATTACGCCTTCCAACACGCACACCACCAGGGACGGCAAACATCTGATCATCGGCGCCAACGGCGACGCGATCTTCAAACGCCTGATGCGGGCGCTCGGCCGTGCCGATCTGGCGGATGATCCGCAACTCGCAAGCAACGCCGGACGTGACGTGCGCGCCGAGGAAATTTACTCGGTGATCGACGCCTGGGTCGCCGCCAATGACGCGGAGGCGGTTTTGCGCACCGCAGCAGAAGCCCAGGTGCCGGCTAGTCGCATCTACTCGGCGGCGGACATGTTCAGCGATCCGCAATTTCTCGCCCGGCAGATGCTGGAAGTCGCGCAACTCCCTGATGGCAAAGACTTTCGTATTCCAGGCATTGTTCCTAAACTCGCGCTCACGCCGGGAGAAACCCGCTGGCTCGGTCCGGCCTTGGGTGAGCATACGGATTCAGTGCTTGCACGCCTCGGATATCCCCCTGAAGAGGTAGTTCGCCTTCGGAGTGCGGGTGTCATCTAGCTGATTAATATCGACTTATTTCGTTACAACAGTCAGCGTCGATAACTTGGGTCAGTTCGGGGCTTTAATCGCCGCGCGAGATTCGCTACAATTGCGGTCTTTCCGAATTCGCATTTCAGCATTCAGGGACTATCACCATGAGTTGTGACGATACAGTCGATTGCGGTCGACGGCGTCTGTTGGTTGCCACGGCAGCCGCAGGCGGGGTGGCCGGGGTGGCGGTGGCTGTGCCCTTTGTGGCCAGCATGTTGCCGTCCGAGCGTGCCAAAGCGGCCGGCGCGCCGGTGGAAGTGGATATCAGCAAACTGGCGCCAGGTCAGATGATGACCGTCGAATGGCGCGGCAAGCCGGTCTGGATCATCAATCGTACCAAGGAGCAACTCGAGTCCCTGACCAAGATCGGCGAGAAGCTGGCCGATCCGAAGTCCGACAAGAATATGCAGCCCGAGTACGCCAAGAACGAGACGCGCTCGATCAAGCCGGAGATCCTGGTGGCTGTGGGCATCTGCACCCACCTTGGCTGTTCGCCTACCGAGAAATTCAAAACTGGCGCGGAGTCCGGGATCGACGCCGACTGGCCGGGTGGCTTCTTCTGCCCATGCCATGGTTCCACATTCGATCTGGCCGGTCGTGTCTACAAGAGCAAGCCGGCGCCGGACAACCTCGAAATTCCTCCTCACATGTATCTTGGCGACGCCAGGATCGTGATTGGCGAAGACAAGAAGGCCTGATGCGATGAGCAAAGTTAACGCCATATTGCAAGGGACGCTGAACTGGGTCGACGAGCGCTTTCCGCTCACGTCCAACTGGAAAGCCCATCTCTCCGAGTACTACGCGCCGAAGAACTTCAACTTCTGGTACTTCTTCGGTTCGCTGGCGATGCTGGTGCTGGTGATCCAGATCGTCACCGGTATTGTCCTGACCATGCACTTCAAGCCCGACGCCTCGTTGAATGCGTCCGGCGTGCCCGTCGCCTTTGCCAGCGTCGAGTACATCATGCGCGATGTGCCCTGGGGCTGGCTGATCCGCTACATGCACTCGACCGGGGCCTCGGCCTTTTTCGTTGTCGTGTATATGCACATGTTCCGCGGCATGCTCTACGGTTCCTACCGCAAGCCGCGCGAACTGATCTGGATCTTCGGCATGATCATCTTCCTCGCGCTGATGGCCGAGGCCTTCTTCGGCTACCTCTTGCCGTGGGGGCAGATGTCCTTCTGGGGTGCGCAGGTGATCGTGAACCTGTTCTCCGCGATTCCGCTGATCGGGCCCGACCTGTCGATCTGGCTGCGTGGCGACTATGTTGTCGGCGACGCGACGCTGAACCGCTTCTTCGCGTTTCACGTCATCGCCGTGCCGCTGGTGCTGCTGGGCTTGGTGGCGGCGCATATTCTTGCCCTGCATGAAGTCGGTTCCAACAATCCGGACGGCGTCGAGATCAAGAAGAAGAAGGACGCGAACGGCGTGCCGCTCGATGGCATTCCCTTCCATCCCTATTACTCGGTCAAGGACATCGTCGGCGTGGTGGTCTTCCTGATGGTGTTCTCGGTCATCGTCTTCTTCATGCCCGAGTTCGGCGGCTACTTCCTCGAGTACAACAACTTCTTCCCCGCCGACCCGCTGGTGACGCCGCCGCACATCGCGCCGGTGTGGTACTTCACGCCGTATTACTCGATCCTGCGTGCGGTGACCTATCCGCTGTTCGGCATCGATGCGAAGTTCTGGGGTGTGGTGGCGATGGGCGCCTCGACCCTGATCATCGCTCTGCTGCCCTGGCTGGATCGCAGCCCGGTGAAGTCGATCCGCTATCGCGGGCCGCTGTACAAGGGCTTCCTGACCGCCTTCATTATTTCCTTCTTTATTCTCGGCTATCTCGGCATGCTGGGTCCGACACCGGCGCGCACCATCGTTGCGCAGATTTGCTCGGTGATCTACTTTGCCTTCTTCCTCTTGATGCCGATTTATAGCAGCCTCGACAAGTGCCAGCCGGAGCCGGACAGGGTGACATCGAAATGAAGAAATTCCTTACCGCAATCCTGTTTGCGCCGCTGCTGGCGTTTGCTGCAGGTACCGAACTGCATCTCGACCGTGCGCCGGACAAGGCGAACGACATGGCTGCCCTGCAACATGGTGCCAAGATATTCGTCAATTACTGCCTGAACTGTCATTCCGCTTCCTACATGCGCTACAACCGTCTGAAGGACATCGGTCTCAGTGACGCGCAGGTGAAGGACAATCTTCTATTTACCGCCGAGAAAGTTGGCGAGCCGATGAAGATCGCCATGCAGCGCGCTGATGCCAAGGTCTGGTTTGGTGCTGCTCCGCCGGATCTGACCGTGATAGCGCGTGCGCGCGCCTCGGAGTTCGGCAGCGGCGCCGACTGGCTGTATACCTATCTGCGCGGCTTCTATCGCGACGAGAACCGTCCGACGGGCTGGAACAACGTGGTGTTCGAAAATGTGGGCATGCCGCATGCGCTCTGGGAGTTGCAAGGCGACCAGATCATGGGCGCAGACCACAAGCTGAAGCTGGTCAAGGCCGGCAAGCTGAAGCCGCAGGAGTTCGACGCCGCGGTTGGCGACCTGGTTGCCTACCTCAAGTACATGGGCGAACCGATGGCCGAGTTCCGCAAGCAGTTGGGCGTGATCGTGCTGGTTTTCCTGGCCGTAATTTTCGTCTTTGCGTACGCGCTGAAACGCGAGTACTGGAAAGATATTCATTAACTCTGAGACGTGAATGCAAATTATGGGGCATCGAGAAATGAACGCGCCGCCAGTGCGCAAAGTGGTGCGTGATGCCGATTATTCCTGGGGCACCAGCGCCATGATGAACCTGTATTCGGGCACGACCTGTCCGTTCAGCCATCGCTGCCGGATCGTCTTGTACGAAAAGCAGATGGACTTCCAGGTGATCGACGTTGATCTCTTCAACAAGCCCGAGGACATCGCCATCATCAATCCGTACAATCGGGTTCCGGTGCTGGTTGATCGCGATCTGGTGCTCTACGAGTCGAACATCATCAATGAATACATCGATGAGCGCTTCCCGCATCCGCAGCTGATGCCACCCGATCCGCAGACGCGGGCGAAGGCGCGCCAGTTGCTGTTTACGATGGAACACGAGTTGTTCAGCTACATCGATGCGCTGGAAAAGAACCTCAAGTCGGCCGACAAGTCGCGCATGCACGTGCGTGACCGCCTGACCGAACTGGCACCGATGTTCAACAAGCAGAAGTTCCTGCTCGGCGACGATTTTTCGATGCTTGACGTGGCCATCGCACCGCTGTTGTGGCGTCTCGACCACTATGGCATCGAACTGCCGAAGACCGCGGCTCCCTTGATGAAGTTTGCCGAACGCATCTTCTCGCGCCAGGGTTTCATCGACGCGCTGACGCCGACAGAGAAGGTGATGCGCCGCTAAAGGCGCGTCGCCTGCGCCTGCCTGTGGTTCATCTCGGTGCAACGCCGATGCAGTCAACCAAGCCCTACCTGATCCGGGCCATTCATGAATGGTGCGCCGATCGGGGCTTCACGCCCTACCTGTCGGTCTCGGTCGATGCGACGACGCGTGTGCCGCGGGAGTTCGTCAAGGACGGCGAGATAGTCCTCAATATCGGACTGGAAGCCACCAACCAGTTGCTGATGGGCAACGAGGAAATCAGTTTCCAGGCCCGTTTTGGCGGCCGCGCTTTCCCGGTTGTGGTACCCATAGAGCGGGTTGCGGCAATCTATGCGCGGGAGAATGGCGAAGGCATGGCCTTCGAGGTCACCGAAAAAGCCGCAGCTGACGCCGGCAAGTCGCCGGACGTTCGACAAGGTCTGACCGAGGCAATAACGGCGAAAGATCTGTCGGTTGAGGGAGGCGCGTCAGCCGCCGTGTCACCAGCGCCGACTTCCGAGCGGCCAACTGGAAAGCCCCAGCTCACCCGCGTCAAGTAATTCGGGCTATCCCCCCGGGGATCCGCTACCGGGCTGTTACTTCGACTCCATTACCCAGACGCCGTCCCACTCCGCGCCAGGAGGATTGGCACGAAAGTGCGCACAGCGCTCGATATAGAGCTTGGCCGCCTTGTCGTGGTCGTTCAGGGCCAGCACTTCCTTGAATTCGCCTTCCGCGTCATCCCATTTTTGTTGGCGATACTTGACCAAGCCCGACTTGAAATGGCGCAGGGCATCGATCAGTTGCGGATAGGATTCTTCGGTGTGGTAGTCCATCAGTTCGTAGATGGCGACCGGCTTGGTCTTGCCCTTGACCACCACCAGGTCCAGTTCGCGGCTGTAATAAGTGCCGCGTAGCTGCTTGTAGGTGAATTCGCTGATCAGGATGTGAGCACCGTACTGCTTGCAGGCGGACTCCAGGCGGGCGGCGAGGTTCACGCCGTCGCCGATGATGGTGTAATCCATGCGCTTCTTGGAACCGATAGTGCCCGATACCACGTTGTCGCTATTGAGGCCTACGCCGATGTCGACGGGCAACTTACCCTCATTCACCCTCAGCTTGTTCCAGGCCCATAGCTCGCGGATCATCGCAATCGCCGTGCGCACCGAGCGATCGGCGTCGTCGTCGTGGCCGACAGGGATGCCGAAGGCGGCCATGATCGCATCGCCGATGAATTTGTCGAGCATGCCTTCCTCGCGCTGGATGCAGTCCACCATCAGCGTGAAGTATTCATTGAGAAGGGCCACCGTGCCTTGGGCGCCGAGCTGCTCGGTGATCGTGGTGAAACCGCGGATGTCGGAGAAAAGCACCGTGGCCATGACATTCTTGCCGCCCAGGGCGTCGACGCCGCCGGCCAGCATCTGGTCGGCAATGCCTGGGTCCATCAGCCGCGACATGGTCGAACGCATGCGCTTCTCGTTCGAGATGTCCTCCAGCATCAGCATCGAGCCGAGGCGCTTCTTCTCAGCCGACAGCAGGGGCAGGGCGGTCAGGTTTACTGACAACTTGTCCTCGCCGACCATCAGCTCGGCTTCCATTGCCAGCTCTGTGGTCTGGGTCTCGCCCACGCGCCTCAGTTTCTCCTGAATCCAGGCGTTGCTGCCGGCAAAGAAATCCGCCGCTGGCTGGTGCAGGATCTGCACCAGCGTCACGCGCAGGATGCGCAGGCCGGCGGCGTTGCAGGTCGCGATTTTCTCCGACTCGTCGAGCGTGATCACCGCATTCGACATCGACTCCAGCATCGCCTCGTTGTAGTTCTTCATGTTCTGCACGTCGGCAAACAGTTTGGCGTTTTCCAGCGCAATCGAAATCTGTGCCGTAAATGCCCTCAGGCGCGATTCGTCCTCGCCGGTGAAGGGGCCGCCGCGCTTGTTAAGCACCTGGGTCACGCCGATCACCTTGCCATGCTTGTTAACAATCGGTACGCAGAGGATGGAGCGCGTGAAGTAGCCGGTCTTCTTGTCAAAAGCCGGGTTGAAGCGCAGGTCCGCGTAGGCGTAAGGGATGTTGATCGCCTTGCCGGAAGTGAACACCGCGCCGGCGATACCGAGGTGGTTGGGCAGGCGGATCTGCACCGACTCCAGGCCTTGACCGACCTCCGACCACAGTTCGCTGGTCTTCTCGTCATTGAGGAACAGGGTCGAGCGCTCGGCGTTGAGCAGGCGCGTCGCTTCGCCCATGACCTTCTGCAACAAGGACCCCAGCTTGATGTCGGCGGTGACCTCGGAGACGACGTCGATGAACTCCATCTCCTGGCGCCGGATCGCCTGCATGCGTTCGATGAACTGGGCGCTCTGCAGGGCCAGGGTGCCCTGGCTGGTCATGGCTTCGAGCAGGTTCAGGTCATGCTTGGTGAACTTGCCGGTGCGCTTGTTCAGGGTCTGCGCGACGCCGATGACTTCGCCTTTCACGGTCTTGATCGGCACGCAGAGAATGTTGCGTGTGGTGAAACCCGTCTGTTCGTCGATCGAGCGGTTGAAGCGATCGTCGGCGTAGGCATCGGCAATGATCAATGCTTCGCCCGAGGTGTACACATAGCCGGCGACGCCGCTGGTATTCAGGATGCGTATCTCGCGCTGGATGTTGCCCTGCGCCACGCGCGAATACAGTTCGTTGGTGTCGGGATCGTTGAGGAACAGCGACCCGCGCTCGGCATTCAGTTCGGAGGTGGTCATCTCCACCAGCGCCTGAAGGACTTCGTCGAGCGTGCTGTAGCTCGCCATGCGACGCGTTACTTCGAGCAGCAGTTCGAGATGGCGCAGGCGGCGACGCCCCTCCTGGTCTTGTTCGCTCGATTTGCGTTTGGTGCTGACAGCTTGGCTGGGTTCGTCCATGGTGTTCCTGATCACTTGTCGCGCATGGCTTCAATCTGGTCGCGCAGGGCCTGGATGGTTTGCCGCAGCTGGCTGCTCTCGTCGGCGAAATGGGTGCGCTCGCGATTGATCGAGTTGCTCTTGTCGATCTGCGCCAGTTCCAGGCTTTCGCGCAAGCCGCTGACTGTCTGCCGCAGTTGCGCGATCTCACCTTGCGCGCTGACCAGCGCCGCGCGCACCGCATTGTCGGTGTCGGCGCGCGCACGTTCCAGTTCGTCGCGCAGGGCCGATGCCGTGGCTTTCAACTGCTGCATTTCGTTGCGCCCGGCGACGCGCTCCTGCTGTACCGCATGGTCGCGCTCGGCGCGCGAATGTTCGAGTTCCTCGCGCAAGGCGGCCGCTGTCGCCTTGAGCATCTGGATTTCCTGACTCGCCGCGACGCGCTCCTGCTGAACTGCCTTTTCGCGCTCGATGCGGGCGCGCTCAAGCTCTTCGCGCAGGACGCCGACGGTGATCTTCAGTTGCGAAATCTCCGCCGCGCTGGCCTGGGTGACGCGCAATGTCGTGGCGTGGATTTCCGCGTGCGCCGTTTCAAGTTCCGTGCGCAGGGCGATCACTGTCCGCTTCATGTCGCGGGAATCAGCCTGGGCTAGAGCGAGCTCGTCCTCGATGGTCGATAGTTCGGCAGTCATTGCACGGCGAGTAAAGGATCCCTGATTGAAGACGCGCAAACCAGCGACGGAATACTTCCGGCGCGTGCGCCCGATGGCGATGTTCTCATGGATTCGGCCAAGTATTTTGTTTCAAATAATACAGTTATCCTACAATCTTAGCAGTCATGTTTATAAATGGGGTCGCCGTCGAGATCCGCGTGCATCCCCGTTGGTGGGCTTATGAAAAGAATCACCCGTCGTCATTTTCTCGCCGCAGGCATTGCCGTCGGAGCTTCATCTGCGGTCGATGCCACGCTTGCCGAACTGATGCCGCGCAGCCGGGGGCGACGGGTCGTCATCGTCGGCGGCGGCTGGGGCGGCCTCACGGCTGCGCGCTACTTGCGCGATCTGGCGCCGGAGTTGGAAGTGGTCCTGGTCGAACGCAGTGCCACTTTTCGTTCGCTGCCGCTGAGCAACAAGTGGCTTGCCGGCTTGGCGCCGGAGGCCGGGGCCGGGTACAGCTACCTCGCGGCGGCGCGGGCCTATGGCTACACATTTATCCAGGACGAGGCGACCGCCATCGATCGCGAGCGGCGGCGCGTCATCACCCGTGGCGGCACGCTCGATTACGACTGGCTGGTGCTGGCGGTTGGGATCCGCTATGACTATGCGCCCTGGTTTGGCGATGATCGCCGCGCCGCCGATCAGGCACGGCAGAGTTTTCCGGCTGGATTCGTTGCCGATGAACTCGACGCGCTGAAGCGGAAGCTTGCCGGTTTCCAGGGCGGTGACTTCGTCATGACGATTCCACCCGCGCCCTATCGCTGTACGCCGGCACCTTATGAACGGGCGGTGATGATCGCCTGGCTGTTCAAGCAGAAGAATATCAAGGGACGGCTGATTGTCGTCGATCCCGGTGCCGGCATGCAGGCCTTCAATCGCGTCTTCGCCGACCGCTACAAGGACTGGATCGTGCATCTGACCCATGCCAACGTCAAATCAATCGACCCTTTCAGCAAGACCATTGTCACCGAGTTCGATGACCTGCGATTCGACGACGGGATGCTGATGCCCGCACAGCAGGCGGGCGATCTGGCCTGGCAGGCCGGGCTGATAGCACGCGACAGCGATGGCAGGGCGACCGGTTGGGGCGCACTGGATCCGATTCATCTTCACGCGCGCGACGACGACCGCGTGTTCCTGGTCGGCGATCTGATCGACAAGGTGTCGCCGCTGTTCGGCTTCTATCCGAAGAGCGGCCACCTGGCCAACCGGCTCGGGCGCATAGCCGCGCGCGAGATCGCCGCCCGTGCTCGCGGCGAACTGCCCGAGCCGCTCCTGCCGGAAAGTATCTGCCATGTCTTCCCGGATGTCGAGCCGCTGGAACGCATCCGCATCGACGCCCAGTACCGCCTGCGCGGCGATGGCATCATCGCGCAAACCGTGCGCCAGCACTACGATCCGCAGCCGCGGGGCGAGGATGTAGAGTGGGCGCAATCGATGTATGCGGACTTTCTGGTTCCGGGCGGCGGGCCGGCCGCACAGTAGCCGCACAGCAGCCGTTCAGTGGCGGGCGAAGATACTGGTCTTGCCGTCGGGTGCCACCAGCAGAGTGTCGTATCTCTCGCGGCGGATGTCGCGTTCCTGGCCGGCGTTGTCGAGGATGGTGCAGGCAGTTTCGCAGACGGGATTGGACAACTCGCGCCCCGGCGCTCCGCGCGGCAGCCCGGGGACGGCCAGGCCGCGCGCCGTGGGTTTCTCCTTGAGCAACTGGATGATGTCCTCGGCGGGAACGTGGCCTTCGATGAAATACCCGGCGACCTTCGCCGTGTGCACCGATTCAAGCTCCGACGGCACATTCAGCCAGCGCTTCAGGCGCGGCATGTTGGCCACCAGGGTTTCCGTCATGGTGACTTCGAATCCGCTCTTGCGCAGATGATCCGCCCAGTCGATGCAGGACAGGCATGGGCTGGGGGCATAGACCACGATCGGCGGCAGGCCGCCATCGGCGGCGGCCGACGCGCTGTGCATCGACGCCAGGAGCAGCCCGACAAGGGCGATCAAACGGCGCATGCTCAGCACGCCTGGCGGGGTTTGCAGCCCTTGAGCAGCCACAGCGACACCACGCCGGCGAATTCGTCGGCGCGTACCTTGCGCGCCATGCTCAGCACATCGCGTCCGGCATCGGTCTTCAACGACGGGTCGGCCCCCGCTTCGAGCAGTGGCCGGGCGTGCTTGGTGCGCGTGGCGAAGGCCGCCATGTGCAGCGGCGTCATGCCTTCCTTGTCGCGCGCATTGACGTTGGCGCCCGCTGCGATCAGGGCCAGAAGCGGGCCGCTGTCCTCGTTCAGCGCCGCATAGTGGAGCGGTGTCGCGCCCAGCTCGGTGCGCGCATCGCGACTCGCCGGCACCGCCTTCAGCAGTTTTTCGACATCCTGTCGGCTACCCATGCGGGCCGCATCGTGGATCGGTTGCTCGTTCTTGCCCAAGGGCGCGTCGGCCGGAAGGGAGAGGGCAGGGTGCAGCGCGCACCACAGCATCGGTATGAGCCGGCAAAGGCGTTGTTTGTTGATCAGGTAATTCATGTCCATGTTCCGGCAGCCGGTGTTATCTACCTGCGGTTACGCTTTTCGCCCTGCTCGAATTGCTGCAAGGTCCGCTCCTGTGCCATCGCCTCGCGTTTCTGCTGTTCTTCCTTGCGCCGCTCGTCTTTCTCGTAGCCATTCTTGCGTGCTTCGAACTGCGCCCGTTCGTCCTTTTCCGTCTGCTCGTTCTTCCTTTGCACGGCAAGGCTTTCCGCCCATTTTGATCTCATGCTGACCTCGTCAGGTGACGGGATTGGATTGGGCAATTCGCGCGTCGCCATGTTCCAACAGCGACCGCGTACCGATACGAAAGGGCAATGCTACTGCAAGTCACGAAACGAAAAAATCGCCGAGATCAATTTTTGCGGCGATGGGCGATCCAGGATTTTACGGTTGCCTGTTTGGGAGCGCTGCCTCGATACATCGTTGGCCTGACCGGCTGCAGCGAAAAGATAGTTCACCGTGCCATTTCGTTGCCGATACTCAATCTGGACGCTGCCGGTCCTCGGCGTTCGAATTGGCGGCCAGTGGGGCCGACGTGCCATCGGGGCCGCACTCCGCCAACAGAAATATCCGTCCGCCGCGGCGGCAGGCAGTCTTGGCAACGCGAGGAGGCGTCGTCTCGGATGGCGCCGTCGAATCGTCGCTTGCTCCGCAGCGCTTGGGGTCATATCGACAGGCGGATTCGACTCCTCGCGGTGCAAGATATTCAGCGCGGGCCGGATTTGCGCCCGCGCCCGCGGCTTCGGCTGCATGTGCGTTCCTGGGCTGGGCTCCGGAAGCCATTTTCCGCGGTACCTGAAGTCTGTCGGACCGTGCCGGCAACGCCTTGCGGAGGTTCGCGGTTTTTTTGCTGGCAACGGCTTGCGCGCCATGCGGCCGACGGGCGGCTCTCTTTGCGACAGCTTTTTTCTTCGTCGGCTTGCCGGCCTTGTGACTCATTCGCTTGTATTTTTTGGCGACCGGCTTCGATTTGAGCGATGTTTTTGTAGCCTTTCCCGCTGCCTGCGCCGGAAGCGTCGTCGTCAGCGTGACCGCAAGCAGGACGACCGCTGCAATCCGTGCCACAGTGCGAATCCGTTTTGCACCCGCAACAACAGCTTGTCTGATCGTTCTTTTCATCCGCCCATGATGTTCCAAGGCGGAGACTTCCAAGCCGCAGAAAACGGCCGCCACTCGCCATCTTTTTGGGGGACTCCGCTACGCGGTGAAGCCTGGGTGGCCGATTCCGAAAGAGATCTGGCGCCCAAGTCAGGAATCGAACCTGAGACCTACCGCTTAGGAGGCGGTCGCTCTATCCACTGAGCTACAAGGGCACGAGGCGCGAATTCTATCCCACCCTGGGGATACCGTCTCCGGCGGGAGGCATAAGCGCTCGCCTATAATCCTGCACCCATTTCCCGGCCTTGCTTCCATGCCAGTTCTGACCCTTGATCGCGCTTGTCTTGCCTACGGCCATGTTGCCCTGCTGGACCACGCCGCCTTGCAAATCGATGCCGGCGAGCGCATCGGCCTGATCGGCCGCAACGGTAGCGGAAAATCCAGTCTGCTGAAAGCGCTGGCCGGTCTTGGCTCGCTGGACGACGGCGAGGTCTGGCGCGAGCCCGGCCTGAGCGTTGCCTACGTCCCACAGGAGCCGGAATTTGCTACCCACGACACGGTCTTCGAGGCCGTCGCCGCTGGCTTGGGTGACGTGGCACGGGTGCTCGCCGAGTACCACGAGATGACCCACAAAGTCGGCGCTGGCGACGCGGCGACCATGGACCACTTGCAGGAGTTGCAGACGCAGTTGGAGGTCAACGACGGCTGGCGCCTGAATTCCCGCGTCGAGCAGGCCATCTCGCGCCTTGCCCTCGATGGCGATGCGCGCGTCGATGCGTTGTCCGGCGGCGGCAAGAAACGCGTAGCGCTTGCCAGGGCGCTGGTGGTCGAGCCGGAACTGCTGCTGCTCGACGAACCGACCAATCACCTCGACGTCGACGGCATCCTCTGGCTGGAAGACCTGCTGCGCGGTTATCAGGGGGCGGTCATGCTCATTACCCACGACCGGGTTTTCCTGGATAACGTGGCGACGCGCATTGTCGAACTCGATCGCGGCAGGCTGGTGAGCTTCCCCGGGCGTTTCGCCGCTTACCAGGAGCGCAAGGAATTCATGCTCAACGAAGAGGCGCTGGCCAATGCCCGTGCCGACAGGATGCTGGCGCAGGAGGAAATCTGGATCCGCAAGGGCGTCGAGGCGCGGCGCACGCGCAGTGTCGGCCGCGTCCAGCGTCTCGAACAGCTGCGCGCGGCACGCGCGGCGCGGCGCGAACAATTGGGCAAGGTGGATTTCCGCGTGGTGCGCGGCGATGCTTCCGGCAAGCTGGTGGCCGAGCTCGAAGGCGTCAGCAAGCGTTTCGACAACAAGGTCGTGGTGAAGGACTTTTCCTGCCGCATCCAGCGCGGCGACAAGGTGGGCCTGATCGGCGCCAACGGCACCGGCAAGACCACGCTGCTGCGCCTGATCCTTGGCGAACTTCAGCCCGATTCCGGCAAGGTGCAGCTTGGCAGCCGGATCGAAGTGGCCTATTTCGACCAGTTCCGCACCCAGCTCGACCCCGAGGCGCCGCTGTGCGAAGTCATCAGCCCCGGCTCGGACTATGTCGAGATCGGCGGTTCGAAGAAGCATGTGATCGGCTACCTGGAGGATTTCCTGTTCGCACCGCAGCGCGCGCGTTCCCCGGTGAAATCGCTGTCCGGCGGCGAACGCAACCGGCTGCTGCTGGCTCGGCTGTTCGCGCGTCCGGCCAACGTGCTGGTGCTCGACGAGCCGACCAACGACCTCGACATCGAAACCCTGGAACTGCTTGAAGCCTTGCTGCAGGATTATTCCGGCACCGTGTTCCTGGTCAGCCACGACCGGGCCTTTCTCGACAACGTGGTGACGCAGACCATCGCCAGTGAAGGCGGCGGGCAGCGGAAGGAATACGTCGGCGGCTACAGCGACTGGCTGCGCCAGCGACCGGCCGCGGCGGCGGCGCGCTTCGATGCCACCGGCGGCCCGGATGCCAGGCCGGCTTCAAAAGTTCCCGGAGGGACGCAGAGCGCCGGCGCTGGCGAAGCGGCCGGAACCAAAGCCACGGCTTCGCAGCGCAAGAAGCTCAGTTTCAAGGAGCAGCGTGAGCTCGAACAACTGCCCGATCGCATCGCGGCGCTGGAAGCCGAGCAGGCTGCGCTGCAAGGCCGGCTGGCCGATCCGGCCTTCTATCAGGGAGCAGCGGAAGCAGTGCGCGAAACGCAGGCAAGGCTGGCCAAACTGGATGCCGAGATCGACGAGGCTCTGGTCCGCTGGGAATCCCTGGAGAGCAAGCCTTGAAATAAGCCCTGAAAAATAAAGAAACTTGCATTCATGACGTTAGTCTGAGTAGCTAAGATGTAGCTCGAAATTGTGCGGATGCGCCTGCCGGCGCACTCCGGACGTTTACCCGCGATTGCGGGCCGTGTCGTGCTATCAACGGGAGTGCATCACTTGGACGCATGGAAACGGCGATGGGGCGTCGGGCAGTGGGCGGCTTTCTTCGAGACCCAGGAGCTTCCCGTTACTTCGCGCTCAAAGCTCCTGTTGCGTGGTCTCGAAGCGGCAAAGGGTGAGCTGTTGTCGCCCAAGGAACTTTCCTCCATCGTATTGCTTGATCCGCTGCTCTGTCTGCGCCTGTTGCGCGAGGCCGAGCGTACCCGATCGCACCGGCTGGGGCACGAAACCACCACCGCCCTGGCGGCCATCATGCAGTTGGGCGTCGATGAATTCTCCGCCCTGCTGCTCGCCAGCCGCGAAATCGAGGAGGCCAATATCGGCTTGCTGGAGGTCGAGGCGCGTGCCACCGTAGCGGCCCAGGTCGCTGAACGGTGGGCCTCCGGCAGGATGGATCTGAATCCCGAGGAAGTAGCCGTTGCCGCCTTGCTGGCCGATACCGGAGAACTCCTGCTCTGGGTGTATGGACCGGAATTGCCGCATGCGGCCAAGGAAGAGTTGCTTTCCGGCCGGGCGATGCGCAGTTCCCAAGCCCAGATCGAGGCCTGCGGATTCGATTTCAAGCAGCTGACCATGCGTTGCGCCGAGCTCTGGAAGCTACCCTCGCTCCTGGTACAGCTTTTGCGCGGGGTGGATACGCCGCGCGCCAATCTGACGCGGATTTGCTCAAATGCCGCGCGCCATGTCGTCGAATCCACGGCGACCTCCAATCTCGCGCTGGCCAGCGATCTGGTGGAGGCCAGGAAACTCATGCCCGGTGTCAGTCTCGGCTGGCTGGTCGACGGCCTGGTCATGCTGCCCGACGAGCAAAAGGAATATCTGCTGGCCAATGCCGATGAGCTATGGCTCAGCCAATCGGGCGGGTGAACTTCATCTGCCTGCCCGCAGACCGGGCTGCAAGAACTCAAGCTTGACCCGGCGCTGCCGATAATTCTCCCGATCGAAGCCAACGTCATTTTGGGAGACTCATGTGGTCGTCATCAACGGGAAACGCACTACGGCGATTGTGATCCGTCATCGGGGCGACAGCGTCACGCTGGTGCCAATGAAGAGCGGCCGCCTGTCGGCCAAGACCCTCGGTTTCGACGAGTTTCGCCGCGATTGGCAGGAAACCGGCTATGCGCTGTCGCAGGGCCTGACTACCTTTCTCGCCCACATCATGAAATGGGGCGCCTCGCTGGAAGTCGTCAAGGGCCTCGAAAAACTCGCGGCCCGCGATCGCTTCGTCGTCGCCAGCCTGTTCTGACGCCGGCCCGCAACGCGGATTGCCCGGCGCGCACAGTGCAAGGCGATGCCGCCGAAATCTACTGGCAGGCGTGGTTTGACGGCGCAGCGTTGCCCAATCCGGGAAGAATTGGCGTTGGCGTAGTGCTCCTTTCATCAGACGGGCTGCGTTCCGAAAAGTCCGTGCTGACGGGCGGTTCCGGCTGCAACAACGAAGCCGAGCTGCACGCGCTCGCCATGGCGCTCGAAATGGCCTCGACAGCCGGCGCGCGAAGGCTGCTGCTGCGCGGCGACAGCGATGTCGCCCTGCGCTATGTGCGCGGACCGGACAGCACCCGGATTGCCCGTTTGCTTGCCTTGGTCGCGCGTACGCGCGAATTGCTGAAACGCTTCGACGAGGTCCAGTTGGTATGGGTTCCCCGCCATCGCAATGCCGCGGCGGATCGTCTTTCGCGACAGGCCCTGGGCTTGCCGGAGGCGCCCGTGCCGCCTCCCCACAGCAAGCGCCGAACTCGCTGATAGTGGGCGAGGCGGGTTTCCCGGTCAGTTTCCGCTATGATCCCCCGGCACTGAAAAAGGAGCCATCGCTTGGGAATACTTACCAATATCGTTGCTGCCGAGGAAGACGAATTTGCCGCCATCGGCGAATCCCTGCGGCCTGTTGACGAGTGGAGCGGCATCGAGCGCCGCAGCATCGATACGGCCAAGATCGTCACGCTGCATTGCCTGCTGACCGGCGACGAATTCGATCTGGCCTTTGGCGCTTACGAACCTGTCTATGTCGGCGACGAGGGTGCCGTGGTGCTGCGCCTCGCGGACGAGGTCATGGAACGTCTGGCCACGCTCGACGAGGAAGCGCTGGAACTCGTCGCCGAAGAATTGGCGGCGACCGAAGAGTACGAAATGGAACAATGGGACGCGGCCGATGTGCAGGCGCTGGTGATGGATCTGGCCGATCTGGCACGGCTGGCCGATTCTCAAAGCCAGGTGCTGTTCGTCTGGATGCATCCCTTGCTGACTTGAGCGGGGCTGGCGGTCGCCCGGATGTCAGCGAACAAGACCTGGTTCGTCTACCTGATCGAATGCGTGGACGGCAGCCTCTACACCGGCATCACCGTTGACCTTGCCTCCCGCTTCAAGGCTCACCAGGAGGGCCGGGGTGCGCGCTACATGCGGCTGCATCCGCCGCTGCGCATGCTGGCCGCCGAGGTGCATCCCGATCGCTCTGCCGCCTCGAAAGCCGAATATCGCATCAAGCGGTTGAGCCCGCCTGAAAAGCGCGCCTACGCCGCTTGCATGAATCTCGACCCTCTTGCCGTGACATCTTGACCCGAATTCCGCCATGATTGTTTTCTCCCACGCCAACAGCTACAGCGCCAGCACCTACCGCCAGCTTTTCGACGACTGGCGCGCTGCGGGTCACGAGGTCGCCGCCGTGGAGCATTTCGGTCACGACGCCCGCTTCCCGGTAGACCGCAGTTGGCGCGGCATGACGCGTCAACTCGCGGCACTGATCGATGGCCTGCCTGCGCCCCGCGTCTGGCTGGTCGGGCATTCGATGGGCGGCTATCTGAGCCTGTTGGCTGCCGGCCAGCGCCCGGAGCGCGTGCGCGGCATCGTGTTGCTCGATTCGCCCATTGTGTATGGCTGGAAGTCCGGGCTGATCAGCGTGGTCAAGGCGACCGGCCAGATGCGCCGGCTGTCACCCGCAGGGGTTGCGGTAAAGCGCCGCGATCGCTGGCCGAATCTCGGCGAGGCGCACCGGCATTTCGCCGCGAAGCCGATGTTTGCCCGCTGGCATCCTGCCATCCTCGACGACTATGTTCACCTGGGCACCGAGCAGGATCCGGCCGACAGTGCCGGGACGGCGCGCCGCCTGAAGTTTCGGCCTGAGATCGAAGCCGAAATCTATTCGACCGTGCCGCATCGCCTGGTGTCTTATCTGCGACTGCATCCACCGGGCGGCCCGGTGGCCTTCGTTGCCGGCACGCGCTCGCGCGAGGTGCGCCAGGTCGGGCTCGCCGCCACGCAGCGTCTGACGCATGGGCGCATCAGCTGGCTCGAAGGCTCGCATCTGTTTCCCTTCGAGCATCCCGAGGAGACCGTGCGCGAAGTGCTCGACTGGATGCAGCGGCTGGATGCGCTGGCGGCGAAGAAGGATTGAACGGCGGCACGGATGTCCAAGTCTGTCTTTGCCGTCACTTGCCAGATAGTAGCTTATAAGCAACATTAGCGACATGATCGAAGTCTTCCGATATCAGGCGGCAAATGGCAATGAACCCGTCGGCTGAAGTCCTTGCGAGATAAGCAGGCGCAAGCGAAGGTGCGAATCCGTCTGAAGCGTCTGGAGGCAGGAATATTCGGAGATTGCGAGTCGGTAGGAGAGGGTGTTCTGGAATTGCGGGAGCACTTGGGTGCCGGGTATCGGGTCTATTTTGGGCGGCATGGTCAAGCAGTCGTGATTCTGCTCTGCGGCGGATCGAAGAAGACACAGTCATCAGACATAAGGAAGGCCAGGGAGTATTGGGCCGACTGGAAACGGAGGCAGGTATGAGCAAGAAAGTAGTCGCAGCCATTTCGCATCACGAGCGTGAAGTGGCGGAACTTCGTGCCGATCGGGAACTGGCCGTGGCATACCTCAAGGCGGCAATGGAATCACTCGATGATCCGGATGATCGAGCCGCAGGACTATTGGCGTTGCGAACAGTCGCAGAGGCTTACGGCGGGCTGGGTGCAGTCGCGGCCGAAGCGGGTATCAGCCGGGAATCGCTGTACCGCGCACTGTCAGCCAAGGGCAATCCCACGCTGAAGACCATCCTGGCGGTCCTCAAGGCCGTGGGCATGAAACTGTCGGTGGAACCCGGACAGCACGCTGCTGCTTGAGACGCCAAGTCCACGGTCGCTTTGGCAACGCCTCGACCGCGCACGATACTGCGAAAAGGTATTGACGCTCGTGGGCATCAACGTAGAAGTCGGCGCTGGCGGGACGGCGATCATGCGGCGCTCACCTTCGGATTCACCCAATACCGCAAGCCGATTCAGCCGCGTTGGTCGCTCCAAAAAACAGCCCCAGAAACCTTTCGGGTCCTGGGGCTGATTGATTGCAGCTTGGAACTCATACGGTGACGCACTCGTTCCTTATGTGACGCGCATCAGCCGCAGCTACCCACCGCGCCGCAGGCCGAACAGAAGTCGCAGCCGTCCTTGCGGATCACCGTGTAGTTGCCGCATTCGCCGCACAGCGAGCCCTGCATGACCTTGACGCCGCCGCTCTTCTGCTCGGGGACTTCGAGGATGCCCATTTCGCGGGTCGGGTAGCCGTTCTCGTCGAGGATGCGCAGCATGGCGTAGCGATGCATGATCAGGCGCGCGATGTAGGCGACGGTCGAGGGCCAGTTCTGCTGCTTGTTGGAGCCGGGCACGCGGGCCATGAAATCGCCCAGCGGTTCGGCGTAGTTCAGCAGCTTCCTCAGCTTCATGCCGATCCAGGCCGGGTCGAGCACGCGCATGTCGAGCGAGAGCAGGCGCGTCAAGCCGTCCAGTGCCCGCGGGTAGTGGCCGGAAAGCCACACCGAGTAGGGCCGCGTGACGCCGTCGGGCAGGGTGATTTCCTTGAGGCCCAGCACAAACTCTTCGCCGGAGGCCGGATTGACGACATCCACGGTCCATGACAGCGTGCCGTCGGTGCCGGTCTTGGGTTCGTCGCGGCTGAACATGCAGTCGATCACCGGCGTGGCTTCGGAGCCTTCCAGCGCACCGAGCTTTTCGCAGCGGTAGCGCACCACCTGGGCCAATGCCGAGACGACGCCGGGGACCAGTTTGCGCTCGCCATTGGGCGGCAGGGGCAGTTCGAAGGCGTCATCGCCTTGCGTCCTGGCCAGGGAATCGAGCTTGAGCTTGAGCCAGGCCTTGTCGTTGGCGCGCATGTCCATCGACAGTGTCTTGGCCACTGCACCAATGCCGCGCGGCTGCTCGGCGCCGTTGACCCAGACTTCAAAGGGCACCTCGCGTCCGGAATCGTTGGCGATCTGGCCGACGAAGAGGGCGAACTCGCCGGCCGGCGCTTCGATCATGTAAGTCCATGCCGCATTGCCGTCGGCCATGCGCGGGCGTCCAGGCCAGCGCAGGGAGGCGAGCACCGGAGCGGGCAGGGCGCCAATCGAAAGCCGGCGGTTGGCATGGTCGATGGTGACGTCCTGCGGTTGTTTCTGGGCGCTTTCCGCAGGTGTGCTGGTGACCGAGAGCACGCTGCCCAGCACCGAGTTGGGCCGGTAGGTGGCGAGTCCCTTGAGGCCGGATTTCCAGGCCACCATGTAGAGGTCTTCGAACTCCGAGTAGGGATAGTCGGCGGGAACGTTCACCGTCTTCGAGATCGAGGTGTCGACATACGGCGCTACGGCGGCAACCATCTTTTCGTGGGCCTGGGCCGAAATTTCCAGCGCGGTGACGAAGTAGTCCGGCAGTTTGGAAATATCACCGCCCTGATGCTTGTACAGGCGCCAGGCATAGTCCTCGACCGCGTATTCCTTGAAAGTGCCGTCGGCCATGCGCTTTTTGCGCGTGTAGACCCAGGAGAAGGGCGGTTCGATGCCGTTGCTGGCATTGTCGGCAAAGGCCAGGCTGATGGTGCCGGTGGGGGCGATCGACAGCAGGTGCGAGTTGCGCAGGCCGTGCTTGCGGATGGCGTCCTTGACGTCCTGCGGCAGGCGTGAGGCGAAATTGCCGCCGGACAGGTACATGTCGGCGTTGAACAGCGGGAAGGCGCCGCGCTCCTTGGCCAGTTCGACCGAATACAGGTAGGAGCGGTCGCGCATGTACTCGGAGATTTTGGTCGCCATGTCGCGCGCGGCGTCGGTGTCGTAGCGCAGTTTGAGCATGATCAGGGCATCGCCCAGGCCGGTGAAGCCGAGTCCGACACGGCGCTTGTTCTGCGCCTCCTTGAGTTGCTGCTCCAGCGGCCAGTGGGTGGCGTCGAGCACGTTGTCGAGCATGCGCACCGAGGTGTCGATCACCTTGCCGAAGGCGGCGAAATCGAAGCTGGCCTTCTTGGAAAACGCGTCCTGGACGAACAGCGTCAGATTGATTGAACCGAGGCAGCAGCATCCGTACGGCGGCAACGGCTGTTCGGCGCAGGGGTTGGTGGCCTCGATGGTCTCGCAGTAGTAGAGGTTGTTGTCCTTGTTCATGCGATCGAGGAAGAGGATGCCCGGTTCGGCGTGATCGTATGTTGATCGCATGACCTGTTCCCACAGATCGCGAGCGCGAATCTTGCGATAGACCCATTGGCCGTCGCCACGCTGGTAGGCGCCATTGGCCTTTATATCCGCCGACGGGTTGGCCCGATGCGTCAGTTCGATTTCGCCGTTGGCCTCCACCGCCTGCATGAAGGCGTCGGTGACGCCGACCGAGATGTTGAAGTTGGTCAGATCGCCGGCATCCTTGGCATGAATGAAATCTTCGATGTCCGGGTGGTCGCAACGCAGCACACCCATTTGCGCACCGCGGCGGCTGCCGGCGGATTCGACGGTCTCGCAGGAGCGGTCGAAGACGCGCATGTAGGAAACCGGGCCGGAGGCGCGCGACTGTGTGCCCTTGACGTGAGCCCCGATAGGACGGATCGATGAAAAGTCGTAGCCGACGCCGCCACCACGGCGCATGGTCTCGGCCGCCTGCAGCAATGCCGTGTAGATACCGGGACGGCCGTCGACGATTTCCGAGATCGAATCACCCACCGGTTGCACGAAGCAGTTGATCAGCGTGGCGCACAGGTCCGTGCCGGCGGCGGAGTTGATGCGGCCGGCGGGAACGAAGCCGTTTTCCTGGGCTTCAAGGAAGCGCGCCTCCCAAAAACTGCGTTTGTCTTCGACTTCCATGGATGCCAGCGCGCGGGCCACGCGGCTGCGCACGTCGCGCACGTCGCGTTCAGTGCCCTTGGCATATTTTTCAAGCAGCACTTCGCCTGAAATTTCTTGCGGCAGAGGCAGGCCCATCTGCCCTGTGTGTTCGTAGACTGTTGATTCCTCGGTATTATTGTTCGTGGTAGTCATGGTCTCTTCCGAAGGCTATGTCCATTTAGGTGTCCAGTGAGCGGTGAAGCATACCCCCGGCTCCGTGGTGTGAAAAGCAGAAAATTTTTACATTAACTAAAACAATATGTTACGAAAACGACTAGTGCAGGTGTTGGGTACGCCCTACTAGATATAGTATGTTTTGCCCATCTGAAAGAGGAAGAAAAACAGGAGGATGGCGCTGCTTTTCAAGACTTGGCGTGAGGGCAATCTGGGCCGCTTTTTGCTAGGGTGGTTTCGGGTCGGTCCGTCAAGGGGGTTGACAGACTTGACAGGACAGGAAACCGCTGAAAGTGACTACTTAGGCAACGAGTTTCGCTGTGTGCCGCGCGATCATCCATTCTTCATTAGTGGGTATGACGCAGACGTCAATCTGGCTGTCGGCCGTGGAAATTTTCGACGCGTTGGCGGCATTTTGCGCGGAATTCAACCGCAGTCCGAGCCAGCCGAGTTGAGCACACACCCGTTCCCTCACCGGTGCGCCGTGTTCGCCGATGCCGCCGGTGAATATCAGCGCATCGAGTCCGCCCAGCGCGGCCGCCAGCGAGCCGATTTCGCGCACGATGCGATAGCAGAACAGAGCGACGGCTTCGCGCGCTTCAGGCGTCGCCGAATCCAGCAGTATGCGCATGTCCTGACTGATGCCGGAAACGCCCAGCAGGCCGGATTCCTTGTAGAGCAGGCGGGTCAGGGCCTGGGCATCCATCTGCTGGTAGTCCATCAGATACAGCAGTACGCCGGGATCGATATTGCCGCTCCGGGTGCCCATCATCAGGCCATCGACGGCGGTGAAACCCATGGTCGTGGCCTGGCTCCGGAGGTTTTTCATGGCGCACATCGAAGCGCCATTGCCCAGATGCGCCACGATGACACGGCCCGTGGCGCGATCCGCGTCGAGGTGCTGCGGCAGGACTTCGGCAATGTATTCGTAGGACAGGCCGTGAAAACCGTAACGGCGCACGCCTTGCGCGGTAATGGCGCGGGGCAGGGCGAAGAGTTGCGCCACTTCGGGCTGGCTGCAATGAAATGCGGTGTCGAAGCAGGCCACCTGCGGTATGCCGGGCAATGCGGACGTCATTGCGTCGATGCCGGCAAGATTGTGCGGCTGGTGCAGGGGCGCCAGCGGAATGAAGCCGCGCAGTGCATCGACGATGTCGCTGTCGAGCACGATCGGTTGCGAGAACTTCTGCGCGCCATGCACCACGCGATGGCCGACGCCGGAAATGCGCCAGCCTGCTTCGTGCTGGTGCACCCAGTCAAGCAGAAAATTCAAAGCGGCCTTGTGCTGGGCTTCAGCCGGACCTTCCAGCAGCACGTCACTGTCGTCCAGCGTGCGGCCATTCGCATTGTGGGCCTTGAGATGCGCACGTCGACCGCCGATGGCACCAATGCCGTCGATCTGGCCGACGAGTTCCGGTTGCCGTGGAATTGCCTCTTCCCGCGCAAACAGCGCGAACTTGATCGAGGATGAACCGGCATTCAGGGTAAGAATGGCGTCGGTCATGGGTTCGCCGGGCTAGATATTCTTGCGTTTTGCATGCGCCATGACCACTGCCACGGCGGTCGAGGCAGTGCGCGTTTCGGCGGAGTCGGAGCGGCTGGTCAGCACGATCGGCACCCGGGCGCCGAGCACTATGCCCGACATCAAGGCATCGGCAAGATATTCGAGTTGCTTGGCCAGCATGTTGCCGGATTCGATGTCGGGCACCAGCAGGATGTCGGCCTGGCCGGCGACTGCCGACTTGATGCCCTTGGTGCGCGCGGCCACCACCGAAATGGCGTTGTCGAAGGCCAGCGGGCCATCCAGCAGTCCGCCGGTAATCTGGCCGCGGTCGGCCATCTTGCACAGGGCTGCGGCGTCGAGCGTGGCCTGCATCTTGATATTGACGGTTTCCACCGCCGCCAGGATCGCCACTTTGGGGTCGGAAATTTTCAGCATATGAGCCAGATCGATCGCGTTCTGCACGATGTCGACCTTGTCTTCGAGAGTGGGCGCGACGTTTACCGCCGCATCGGTAATGAACAGCAGGCGCGGATAAGTCGGCACATCCATCAGGAACACATGGCTGATGCGTCTTGCCGTGCGCAGACCGGTAATCTTGTCGATCACTTCGCTCATCAATTCGTCGGTATGCAGCGAGCCCTTCGTCAGTGCCTCGACCTGGCCTTCGCGCGCCAGCGAGACGGCGACTTCGGCGGCAGCGTGGCTGTGGGCGACGTTGATCACGGTGCAGCCATAGAGGTCGAGTTGGCTGGCTTCAGCCAGTTGGCGAATCTTGTCTTCCGGGCCGACCAGGGTAGGGATGATCAGGCCGCGATCGCGTGCCAGCAGCGCGCCCTTGAGTGATTCGGTATCGCAGGGATGGACCACCGCCATCGATATCGGCGGCAGCCCCCTGGTGATTTCCATCAAGTGTTCGAACCGTGCCTTGCGGTTTTGCGACAGTTTGAATTCCGGCAAACTGGCTTTCAGGCGCTTTATTTTTTCGGTGGGCGCCAGTACTTCCGCCGTGCCGCTGATCACCCTTTGTGCGTCCTGATTTGTGCACACGCAATCGAACACGATGTGATGATTGCGCGGGAACTTCTTCTGGCAGGTGATGGTGACCGTCAGCGTGTCACCGACCCGTACCGGCAGCGCGAAGTGCAGTGTCTGGTCAACGTATACCGTGCCCGGGCCGGGAAACTGGGTGCCGAGCACGTTGGAAATCAGGGCGCCGCCCCACATGCCATGGGCAATAACCTCGCGCAGCATGGAGGAATGAGCGTATTCCGGATCGACGTGCGATGGATTGATGTCGCCCGACATGATGGCGTACATCTGAATGTCTTCCTGGCGCAGGGTGCGCACCAGCGTCGCGCTGTCGCCGATGACGATTTCATCGAAAGTGCGATTTTCGATGTACTCGGAATTGATGGCCTGAAATTGGGTCATGAGCGCGCTCCTTGTACTGACATTACTATCTTAGCGCGGATTTGCTGCAATGCAATAAACCGTTTCAGCTATTCCATGGCCCTATGACGTGTCACTTTCGTGGGCTTGGCTACTCGACCGTATATTGGAACAGCCCGGTGAGCCGTCCGCCGTCCTTCGGGCGTCCGGCGACCAGCATTGATCCATGCGCGGGACGAAATTCGCCATCGACCAGGCCGTTGCTGGCAGCCAGCGGCACCGCGCCGCTGCCGTTCATGACGACTATTTCCTCAAAGGCCTGCGCCTGCATCCGGAAGCGGTAGGGTTGGCCGGCGCGCAGGCGCTGCGACAGCGGGATGGACTGAACCTTGAGCCCGCGATGGTTCTGCTCGAACACGGTCACCAGTCCCGCATAGCCCGGCTTGGCGATGGCCGCGCTGATGGCGCTGCCCCTGACGCCGGCGCGAAACAGGCCGGGATCGACGTTCGGTTGGGCCTCGAACTGGCCTTTTGTCAGACTCAGGCCCATGACTTGGCGCCACTTGGGGTCGACCGGCCAGTGGGTGAACTTGAGTTCCTCGGACTGGCCGAGGAAATACACCGTATCGAGCAGCTTGTTATAGCGGTCCTGAAACACATAGCCGGCGCCCCAGGTCGGATCGAGCACCTGCCAGCGACCATCGAGCATGATCAGATTCCAGGCATGGTTGGTGGTGTTGAAAACCGTATATTCCGGCACGCCGTAAGCCTTGGCATAGCCCTCGACGATGACCACTTCAAGCCCGGCGGCGCGCGCCAGCGCGGAGAACACGGCGGCAAAGCCGTCGCATACCGTGGCCCTTCGCTGCAGCACACCTTCCGCCGTCACCTTGGTATCGCGGACATCGCCTCTCAGGTAGGCGTCGACGTCGTAGCTGATGCGGTCGCCAATCCAGATGAAGATCGCCCAGGCCTTGTCGGCGGGTGAATATGAACTCGGGGCCAGGTAGGCGGCGAGACCGGCAATCGACTGTTCCGCCGCGGGGGGCGCCGCCAGTGCATGACGGCTGACTTCCGCCCGACCCTCGGCGGCATGAGCCGGGCAGAAGACCAAAGCCGTTGCGGCGATCAGAACGCGCAGTAGTCGAAGCGTGGACATGGAATGACTCCTTCCCGAGATTGGCTGATATTGACTCTGATACGGATTCTAGTCCCGGCAATCAGCAAGATGAGCTTTGATTGTGAATCGTCGGAAGTTATGCAATCATGATCGCGATACTCAGGGGAGAAACAAACATGGCAGAGATCACCGGCGGCGAAGTCATCGCCCGCATGTTGCAGAAGGAAGGCGTCGAGAAAGTCTTCGGCATCATCGACGGCACCTACTTCGGTTTCTACTCGGCACTGCACCGGCTCGGCATCGAGATCGTCACGCCGCGCCACGAGACCTGCGCGGCGCACATGGCCGGCACCTATGCGCGGCTGACCGGCAAGCTCGGCGTCTGCATGGCCAGCAACGGCCCCGGCGTCGCCAACCTGCTGCCCGGCCTGGTGGTCGAGCAGGCCGACGGCAACCGCGTGCTGGCGATCACCAGCGCGCGCCGGCCGAGCATCATGTATCCGGACCGCGGCGGCAGCTACCAATGCTTCGACCAGAGCGGCGTCATCGGCAGGATCGGCAAGTGGAGTACCGCCGTGTCCTCCTTCGACCGCGTTCCCGAGCTGGTGAGAAAGGCCTTGCGCAAGAGCTGGGAAGGGCGGCCCGGCGTGGTGCATGTCGATGTGCCCGAGACCATCATGAACGGCAAATTCAAGGCCGACGTCAGTTACTGGGCGCCGCACCAGTACCGCAACGCCGTACCGCCAGAGCCGACTTCTGACCAGGTCACACAGGCCGCGCAACTGCTGATCGCGGCGGGTGCGCCGATGATCCACGCCGGCAGTGGCATCATCCACTGCGGCGCCTATGACGCCTTGCGCCACGTCGCCGAACTGCTGCATGCGCCGGTCACGACCAGCTGGGCGGCGCGCGGCATGCTGAGCGAGAATTCGCCGCTGGCCATCACCATGCCGCACGTCAAGCTCAACCACCAGGTGCGCAACGATGCCGACGTGGTGCTGATCCTCGGCTCGCGCATCGGCGAAACCGACTGGTGGGGCAAGCCGCCTTACTGGCGACATCCGTCGCAGCAGAAGACCATCCAGGTCGACCTCGATGCCGACATGATCGGCCTCAACAAGCCGGCCGACCTCGGCATCGTCGCCGATGCCAAACGCTTCCTCGAAATGCTGGCTGACGAACTGGAAAAGCGCAAGGCCGAGATCAAGCTCGACGCCCGCCAGACCCGCGTCGCCGGCTATGCCAAGACCATGAAGGACGAGCGCGCCGGCTGGGACAAGGCTTTGTCCGATATGGCGATCCCGATGCATCCGGCGCATATCGGCGCGGTCTGTCGCGAGCTGTTCCCCGAGGATTCGGTACTGGTCGCCGACGGCGGCAATGCGACGATCTGGGCCATGTTCTATCACAAGGTCACGGTGCCCAACACGGTGATATCGACCTTCAAGTTCGGCATGCTCGGCGCCGGTACTTCGCAGGCCGTGGCCGCCGCACTGGCGCGGCCGGGCAAGCCGGTCTGCTGCATCATCGGCGACGGCGCCATGGGCTTCCATTCGCAGGAAGTCGAAACCGCGGTACGCAATAAGGCGCAGGTAATCTACATCGTGCTCGCCGACAAGCAGTGGGGCATGGTCAAGATGAACCAGCAGTTCATGCTGCGGCCCTTCAAGACCATGATCTTCAAGCACCTCGATCCCGACGAGACGATCAAGGCCGACCTCGGCGAGATCGAGTTCGACAAGCTCGGCCAGGCCATGGGCGCCCACGGCGAGCGCGTCTCCGATCCTGCGCAGTTGAAGCCGGCGCTGCAACGGGCGCTGGCCACAGGCAAGTGCGCGGTAATCCACGTGGACGTCGACCCGGTCAAACACATGTGGGCGCCGGGCCTGATACATTTCAAGAAAATGCACGAAGAGCCCAAGGCGTGATCGCCGTGCCGGCACATCTCCCTCTCCCCCAGCGGGAGAGGGCCGGGGAGAGGGGGAAGCAACCATGACCGAAATCGACCTCGTCCGCCTCAACTTCAACCCCGGTTCGCTGTGGGCGCTCAACTTCATCATCGGCCTGGTCATGTTCGGAGTGGCCCTCGACCTCAAGGTAGCGGATTTCAAGGCGGTGCTGAGCATGCCCAAGCCGGTGGTGATCGGCATGGTCGGACAGTTCATCCTGCTGCCGGCCTTCACCTTCCTGCTGGTGCTGCTGATCAAACCGGCGCCCAGTATCGCGCTGGGCATGATGCTGGTGGCGGCCTGTCCGGGCGGCAACATCTCGAACTTCCTTACCCATTACGCGAAAGGCAACACGGCGCTGTCGATCACCATGACGGCGCTGTCCACCGCCGTGGCCATCGTCATGACGCCACTCAACCTGTCGCTGTGGGGCGGGCTGAATCCGGAAACGGCAAAAATCCTCAAGGTGGTGGCGCTCGATCCGCTGGACATGCTGCTCGCGGTATTCCTGCTGCTCGGCCTGCCGATGATCGTCGGCATGTGGGCCGGTCATCGCTTTCCGAATTTCGTCGAGCGCGCGCACAAGCCCGTCAAGATATTCTCCATTGCCGTCTTCGGCGTCTTCGTGCTCGGCGCGCTGGCCGCCAACTGGCGCTACTTCCTCGATTACGTCGGCTTCGTGGTAATCGCGGTGTTCCTGCACAATGGCCTGGCGCTCGTCACCGGCTATTACGCGGCGAAATTCAGCGGCCTGCCCGAGCGCGACCGGCGCGCGGTCTCCATCGAGGTCGGCATCCAGAACTCGGCGCTGGGCCTGATCCTGATTTTCAATTTCTTCGACGGCCTCGGCGGCATGGCCATCGTCACGGCCTGGTGGGGTATCTGGCACATCATCTCCGGCCTGACGGTTTCCACCTATTGGAGTAAACGCGACCCGCAAGGCGCGACGTGAGCGCAGTTTGCGTCCTCGTCACTGGCAGTTCCGGCTACCTCGGCAGCCAGGTGGTGGCCGAACTGGCGCGCCGCAGCGATATCGCCACCGTCGCGCTGGACGTGCGCGAACCGGCGCAGCGCCTGCCTGGTGTCATTTATGAAGTCGCCGACATCCGCGCGCCGGAAGTCGACGCCATCGTCGCCCGCCACCGGCCGCAGGTCGCGGTGCATCTGGCGTCCATCGTCACGCCGGGCAAAAAGAGCAATCGCGAATTCGAATACAGCGTCGATGTCGACGGCACCCGCAAGCTGCTCGAAGCCTGCGTCCGCCACCATGTGAAGCGCGTCATCGTTTCGTCCAGCGGCGCGGCCTACGGCTACCATCCCGACAACCCGGAATGGCTGACCGAGAGCGATCCGGTGCGCGGCAACCAGAGCTTTGCCTATTCCTGGCACAAGCGCCTGGTCGAGGAAATGCTGGCCGACTACCGCGCAAGGCAGCCGCAACTGGAGCAGATCATTTTCCGCATCGGCACCATCCTCGGCGCCTCGGTGCATAACCAGATCACCGACCTGTTCGAAAAGCCACGCCTGATAGCGATCCGCGGCTCCGACAGTCCCTTCGTCTTCATCCACGACCAGGACGTGGTCGGTGCCATCGTGCAAGGCGTCGACTCGCCGGTGACCGGCATTTTCAACGTCGCCGGCGACGGCAAGCTGACCATCTTTGAGATCGCCGCGCGCCTCGGCAAGCGCTGCGTGGTGTTGCCGCCCTGGCTGCTGCAAGGCGCGCTGTGGCTGCTGAAGAAGCTGGGCCTGACCCAGTACGGACCCGAGCAGATCGACTTCCTGCGCTACCGGCCGGTGCTGGCCAACCGGCGGCTGAAGGAGGAGTTCGGCTACGTGCCGAAGCTGAGCTCGGCCGAGGTCTTCGAACTGTGGCGGGCCTCACGCGCGAGCAAGGCCGCGTGACCCGCCGCGACCTCAAGGGCCGCGTGGTCCTCATCAGTGGCGCTGCCGGCGGGCTCGGCGCCGCGCTGTGCCAGCGCTATGCCGCCGCCGGTGCGCGCATCGCCGCGCTGGATCTCGATGGCAAAAAACTCGTTACCCTGGCAGTAACGCTGCGCGCCAAGGGCGGCGGCATAGCGC
>Ga0209211_10002107_pt1 | contig 35216 bp, 27 predicted proteins | sample RifGroA2_FD_183992 | JGI IMG/M metagenome (GOLD analysis project Ga0209211, IMG submission 183992) | Groundwater microbial communities from Rifle, Colorado, USA - Groundwater A2 (SPAdes) (version 2) | ecosystem: Environmental > Aquatic > Deep subsurface > Groundwater | place: Rifle, Colorado... | reverse complement strand
AGAAAAATGCCCGTCGGGAAGTCTGCCCACGACGGGCATCGCGCTACATCGTAGCGAAGAGCGGGCGAGGTAAAGCGGACATTTCTACTTTGCAGGAAAGCGGACATTTCTATTTGGCGTTGACACCCAGAGAACACCGATGAAAGCCATACTCGCCACCGCGCCCGGCGGCATCGAAGTTTTGCAATTGCGCGACATCCCGAAACCGGAACTCCCCTCGCCGCATCACCTGCGCGTGAAGCTCGCCGCCGCCGGCGTGAATCCGGTGGACACCAAGCTGCGCGCGAAGCCCGCCTACCATCCGGACAAACTGCCGGCCATCCTCGGCTGCGACGGCGCGGGTGTTGTCGAGGAAATCGGCGATCAGGTGACGCGCTTCAAGGTCGGCGACGAGGTGTATTTTTGCAACGGCGGGCTTGGTAGTAACTTGGGCGGCGAGACCGGCAACTACGCCGAATACACCACGCTGCACGAGGAATACTGCGCGGCGAAGCCTGCCAACCTGTCGCTGCAGGACAGCGCCGCGCTGCCGCTGGTGCTGATCACCGCGTGGGAGGCATTGGTCGAGCGCGCAGCCTTGCAACGAGGTCAAACGATACTCATACATGCCGCCGCCGGCGGCGTCGGTCATGTCGCGCTGCAACTCGCTCACCACATCGGCGCACACATCGTCGTGACGGTCGGCGACGACCGCAAGGCCGGACTGGTACGCGGCCTCCATGCCGACAAGATCATCAACTACCGCGAGCAGGACTTCGTGAAGGAGACGCTGGACTGCACCGAAGGCAAGGGCGTGGACGTGGTGTTCGACACCGTCGGTGGCGAGACCTATTTGCGCTCGCTGAACGCCGCGCGCATCGGCGGCAAGGTCGTCAGCGTGCTTGCGACGCCGCTCAGCCAGAGTGACGTGCAGCTCGCGCGGCTGCGCAACCTGTCGCTGGGCTTCGAACTGATGCTCACGCCGCAGGCGCTGAATTTGCATGACGAGCGCGTGCGCCAGCGCAAGATACTGGAGGAGGGCGCGAAACTGGTCGAAGCCGGTCAGCTCGGCGTATTGATCACGCACCGTCTGCCGCTGGAACAGGCTGCCGAGGCGCACCGGCTGATCGAGGCGGGCGGTATGATAGGAAAAATTATTTTGACGATGGATTAACGAATTTGTTGCGAACATTTTATATCGCGCGATAAATCGCGCTTATACAGCCATTTCATCCGGACAGCCAGACACCAAAAACATGTTCATCGATACCCACTGCCATCTCGATGCCGAAGAATTCGGCGATGCTCAGGCCGACGTCGTACAAGCCGCCAAAGCCGCGGGCGTGAAGCGCATCGTCGTGCCCTCGGTCGCGCGCGCGAACTTCGGCATCGTGCGCGAGCTGTGCGAACGTTTCCCGGGCTGCGCGCCGGCCTACGGCATCCACCCGATGTATACCGACGGCGCGATGCCGCAAGACCTCACCGAACTGCGCGAATATCTGGCACGGCCGGACACCGTCGCGGTCGGCGAGATCGGGCTGGATTTTTTCATCGACCATTACGACCGTGCGCGACAGGAATATTTTTTCGTCGAGCAACTGAAGCTGGCGCAGGAGTTCGACCTGCCGGTGCTGCTGCATATCCGTCGCGCGCAGGACATCGTACTGAAGCATTTACGCCAGCATAAGGTGCGCGGCATCGCGCATGCGTTCAACGGCAGCAGACAACAGGCGGACGAGTTCATCAAGCTCGGTTTCAAGCTCGGCTTCGGCGGTGCGATGACCTACTCGCGCGCGACCAAACTGCGCGAGTTCGCGGCGACGCTGCCGCTGGAGAGCATCGTGCTGGAGACCGATGCGCCCGACATCCCGCCGGACTTCCTCGAACGCGGGCAGCCGAACGAGCCGCAATACGTGCCGCTCATTGCGCAGACGCTGGCGGAACTGCGCGGCATGACCATCGAAGAGATGGTGCAAGCCACCACGCAGAATGCACTGGACGTTCTGCCGAAATTGGCCAATCGGGCGCATTAAATCTCGCCCCTACGAATATATAATCCGCGCCATGACACACCTCCTCGACGATGAACACGACCGCCGCTTCGGCGGCCTCGACCGCCTGTATGGCGTAGGCTCACGCATCGCGCTGCACCGCGCGCGCGTCGCGGTGATCGGCGTCGGCGGCGTCGGCTCATGGGCGGTGGAGGCGCTGGCGCGCAGCGGGGTCGGCAACATCACGCTGATCGACTTCGACCATGTCGCCGTGTCCAACGTGAACAGGCAGATACAGGCGCTCTCCAGCACGCTGGGCGAGGCCAAGGTGACCGCGCTGGAAGCTCGAATACGCGACATCAATCCGGATTGCCGGGTGACCCCGGTCGACGATTTCTTGACCATCGAAAACATGAAGCAACTGATTTCGCCCGGTGCATTCGATGCGGTGATCGACGCCTGCGACGAGGCTAAAGTGAAGGCCGCACTGATCGTGCATGCGCGCTTCAACAAGATCCCGCTGGTGGTATGCGGCGCGGCGGGCGGCAAGCGCGATCCACTGAAGCTGCGCTGCGACGACCTTGGTCGCGTCACTCAGGACGCGCTGCTGTCGCGCATACGCAACATGTTGCGCAAGGATTTCAATATCCAGCCGCGCAAAAACGGCAAGTTCGGCGCGGCCTGTGTCTATCTGGAGGAACCCTCGAAGCGCAGCACCGTCTGCGCCACAGGTGACCTGAGCTGTTCCGGCTACGGCTCGTCGGTGACGGTCACCGCGGCGATGGGATTCGCCGCAGCGACATGGTGCCTAGAACGTATCGTAGCGACTGCGTCCGAGTAGGTTCGCACTATTTCAGCCAGCCCTTGCGGTGGAATATCCAGAACGGGATCCCGACCGACAGCAGCATCAGCAGCAGTGCCAGCGGGTAACCCAGCTGCCATGACAGTTCCGGCATGAGAGTGAAGTTCATGCCGTAGATGGACGCGATCAACGTGGGCGGCAGTAATGCGACGGACGCGACCGAGAACAGGCGCACGATCTTGTTCTGGTTGATGTTGATGAAGCCGACCGTCGCGTCCATCAGGAAGTTGATCTTGTCGAACAGGAATGCGGTGTGGCCGTCGAGCGATTCGATGTCGTGCTGGATCTGGCCTACCTCCGCTATCTGGCCTGCCGTAAGCAGCTTGCTGCGCACCAGAAAAGACAAGGCGCGTTGCGTGTCCATCACGTTGCGGCGGATGCGGCCGTTGACATGTTCGGCATGGGCGATATTGGCCAGCACCGCGCCCGCCTGTTTGTCGCTCAACGGCTTGTCGAGCACATGCTGGCTCACGTTGCTCAGGTCGGCATACACCCTTTCCAGCGCATCGGCGGAGAACTCCACATCCATGCCGTAGAGGTCGACCAGCACGTCGCGGCAGTCTTCGATGCGCCCCGACTCGGCGGTCTTTTTCATCCGCAGCAGGCGGAAGATCGGCAGGTCTTCGGCATGGATGCTGATCAGCGTCTCTCCCTTCAGCACGAAGGCCACCGCCACGCTGTGGGAGTGGCTCTCGGTGCCGGACAGGAAATCGGAACGCAGATGCAGGCTGTCCTCATGCTCGTAGAAACGCGCGCTGGCCTCGATGTCGCGCAGATGCTCCGGATTGGGCAGCGTCAGCCGGCAGGTCTGCTCCAGCCATACCCGCTCCTTCTCAGTCGGCGCAACGGCATCGATCCAGACCGGCTGGTCGCGACACAGACCGTCTTCCCCGAGATCGATGCGATTGAGGCGTCCGTTGTTCAGCGTGAAGGCATACAGCATGAATTCACCCGGCGCGGTTGCGCATGTGATCGGCCAGCTTGGCGAAAGCGGAGGAGAGTTCTCGGCGCAGTTCGGCGTCCTCGACGACATCGTTCAGTGCCAGATCCATGCACAGCATCCACTGCTCCCGCTCGGACTCGCCGATGGCAAACGGGAAATGGCGGCGGCGCAGGAAGGGCTCGCCGAATTCCTGCACGAACAGCTGCGGCCCGCCCATCCAGCCGGAGAGGAACTTGAACAGCTTGTCGGATGCGCCGGCCAGGCTTTCTGCATGCATCTTGCGGATGCCGTAGGTCTCGGGCAATTCGTCCATCAGCTCGTAGAAACGCCGCACCAGTGCGCGCACTTTCTCCTCACCGCCGATGCGTTCGTAATGGGTCAATACTTTAAGTTCGGTCGACATGACGCGCCTGTCTGAAGGTGTTGAGAAATGCGGAGTGAAATCATGCGGGGACGATGCCGCCCGGACTGGTTTCGGACCCCGCTGCAACAGCCCGGTAGTCCTCGCAGATATCCGAATGACCGGCCGGCATCATCTGCAGGCGTGAAGTACAGGCGACACTTTTTGAATCGTTCCTGACCCTGATCGTTCTGGCGCAATTGCCACAGGCCGGATGCCCGTGCGCGCCCTTGTGCTGTTTGGCTTGCTTCATTTGCCCATCCCCTTTCCATTGCACGGCAAGCAATGGTTTATGTTCTGACTGCGATCAAATCATATCACTTGTCGCCTGCCGGCGAACCAGCGGGAATCTCGCCAGCACCTCATAACGAGCGCCCTGCTCGTCGCTAAGCGAGCGCACTAGCACGAAATCATGCATCTTCCAGATCACCCTAGGCTTCTCCGGCAAAGGGTCGTCGCTCCACCTTGCGTTGCGCAGCAACGTGACATGCGGCTTGTAGGCATGGAGATCGAAGCGAAAACGATGAGCGCGCAGCCGCCGTTCCAGATCGTCCACCAGCACCGTCAGAGGAGTTGGCACGACAGATGGCGCGGCATAGACGATATGGTTGTGTCCCCAGTAGCGGGCCTGATCGAGGCATAGCTCAACGCTCTCGCCCTCGACCTCTTGTGCCGCCAGCTTCAATGCTTCCAGCCTATGGGCGGCCACGTTGCCGAGGAACACCAGCGTCGCATGCAGCGTGTCGGGACGCATCACCCGCCCGCCGCACAGCGCGCGCAAAGGCTGCTGCCAGGCGGCCAGCGCCGTGCGCTCCTTGGCATTCGGCCAGAGCGCGAAAAACACTCGAACGGAGGAAGGTTTGTCGCTCATATGAACAGATTACACCACATCCGTAACCGCTGATTGCCCCCTGTTATGCGCTGGTGTAAGGTACGCCAACGAAGATAATGCGATGAAACCTTCAAATGACTGCCCTGCGTATCGCCCTCATCTATCTGCTGCTCGGAGTGCTGTGGATTTACTTCAGCGACACTTTTCTGGGCGGCCACATAACCGACCCTGAGTTGCTCACGCAATACCAGACCTACAAAGGCTGGTTCTATGTGCTGATCACCGCACTGCTGGCTTACCTGCTGGTGGCGCAGGCCTTGCGCCGCCAGTCCGCGGTCGAAAGCGCGCTGCGCGACAGTGAGGCGCGCTTCCACACCATCTTCGACGGCGTCAACGACATCATCCTGCTGCGCGACGCCGATACCGGAAAAATCGTCGAGGCCAACGCCATGGCAGTCAAACAACTCGGCTACAGCCGGGAGGAACTGTCCAGGCTCAGCATCGCCGATATAAGCGCCGATGTCCCGCCCTACACCCAGAAAGATGCGATGACCTGGATCGCCCGTGCCAGAGAGGGCGAAACGCCGACCTTCGAATGGCACGCCAGGCGGCGCGACGGCGGCCTGTTCTGGTTGGAGATCAGCCTGAGAAAAACGGAGATCGGCGGCAAAGGCTATATCCTGTCGCTGGGGCGCGATGTCACCGCACGCAAGCAATCCGAAGCCTCGCTGCAGGAAAGCCGGGAGCAGTTGCGCGCCTTCTTCGACAACGCCAAGGCGATCGTCTGGCTCAAGGATCTCGACGGCCGCTTCCTGATGGTCAACCGCTACACCGAACAGTTGCTCGGCAGGTCGCGCGAACAATTGCTGGGCCGCACCGTGGCGGAAGTCTTCCCGCAGGCGGATGCCGAGGCGATCTCCGGCAACGACCACAAGGTGATCTATGCCGACACGCCGCTGACCTTCGACGAAACCGCACAACTCGAAGACGGACTGCATACTTTTTTCTCGGTCAAATTCCCGCTGCACGATGCCAGTGGAAGAATCCATGCACTCGGCGCCATCTGCACCGACATCACCGACCGCAAGCAGGCGGAAGAGCAACTGCTCAATGAGCACTCGCGCCTGCGCTCGCTGGTCCAGACCATCCCCGAACTGGTCTGGATGAAAGATACCGAAGGCATTTACCGTTTAGGCAACCCGGCGCTCGAACGCGTCTTCGGCGCGAAGGAGGCGGACATCCTGGGCAAGACCGATTACGACTTCTTCGACGCCGGGCTCGCCGACTTCTTCCGCCAGAAAGACCACGATGCGATGGCTGCCGGCCTACCCATCGTCAACGAGGAATGGGTCACATACGCGGATACCGGCCTACGCGCGCTGTTCGAAACCACCAAGGCACCGGTGCGCGACGAGAGCGGCCGGGTGCTCGGTGTACTGGGCATCAGCCGCGACATCACCGATGCCCGCGCCGCGCAGGATGCGCTGAGCCAGAGCGAAGCGCTGCTCAAACAGTCGCAGCGGGTGGCATCGGTGGGACACTATGTCTTCAATATCGCAGCCGGCAGCTGGACCAGCTCGGAAGAACTGAACAACATATTCGGCATCGACGCCGGATACACGAAGGACGTGGAAGGCTGGCTGAAACTGGTGCATCCGTCGCAGCGCGAGGAAATGTCAAAATACCTGAGCAACCATGTCCTGCGCGACAAAAACCTCTTCGACAGGGAATATCGCATCGTGCGCGCGAATGACCGAAGCGAGCGCTGGGTGCACGGTTTCGGCAAGCTCGAACTGGATGCGGCCGGCCAGCCCGCCAGAATGTTCGGCGTGATCCAGGACATCACCGACCGCAAGGCGACCGAGGCGCGGGTCGAATATCTCGCCTACCACGACCAGTTGACCGGCCTGCCGAACCGCGTGCTGGTGCGCGACCGCTTCGAGCAGGCCATCGCCTATGCCGCCCGCAACGGCGGCAAGATAGCGTTGCTGTATCTGGACCTCGATCATTTCAAGACCATCAACGATGCGCTGGGACATGCCGTCGGCGACGCGCTGCTCAAGGAAGTCGCAGCGCGGCTGCAACTGTGCGTGCGCGACACCGACACCATCAGTCGCCAGGGCGGCGACGAATTCCTGATCATATTGTCCGACGTGCGCGACGCCGACTCAATTGTGGCCCTTTCCACCAAGATGCTGGAGCAACTGTGCCAGCCGTTCCGTATCGACGAACACGACCTGTCCACTTCCGTTTCCATCGGCGCCACGGTCTATCCGGACGACGGCGAGAACTTCGACATGCTGCTGAAGAAAGCCGATACGGCGATGTACCATGCCAAGGAGGCGGGACGCAACGCCTGCCATTTCTTCGACCAACGAATGAACCTCGAAGCGGATGAGCGCCTCAACATGCGCAACCGCCTGCACCATGCACTGGAGCGTAGCGAATTCATCGTCCATTACCAGCCCCAGATCGACCTCGCCAGCGGCGCACTGACAGGCGCTGAAGCCTTGCTGCGCTGGAATCAGCCGGAACTCGGCCTCATCCCGCCGGACCGCTTTATCCCCATCGCAGAGGACAGCGGACTGATCGTGCCGATCGGCGAATGGGTGCTGCGCGAAGCCTGCCGTCAGGCGGCAGAATGGCAGAAGTCCGGACTGAGCGACTTTACGATGGCGGTCAATCTCTCCGCAGTGCAATTCAAACGCGACAATCTCGAGCAAACGGTAATCTCCGCGCTCACCGAATCCGGGCTTGAACCGCCGTTCCTCGAACTGGAATTGACCGAATCCATCCTGATTCGCGACACCGAAAACGTGCTGCAAACGGTGCGCCGGCTCAAGCTGCTGGGGGTCAAGCTGTCCATCGACGATTTCGGCACCGGCTACTCCAGCCTGGCCTACCTGAGCCGCTTCGCGGTGGACAAGGTAAAGATAGACCAGTCCTTCGTGCGCGGCCTGACCACCAGTTCCGGCGACGCGGCCATCGTCCGCGCCATCATCCAGATGGCGCGCAGCATGGGCCTGCGCACCATTGCCGAGGGCGTGGAGGAGCAGCACCTGTACGACTACCTGCGCGCCCACCACTGCGACGAGGCGCAGGGCTACCATATCGGCCGCCCAATGCCGGCGGAACAGTTCGCGGCCTATGTCGCGAAAAACCACCCGGGGCAGTTCCGTTCCCAATAACCGGGCAAATTCGCGTTTTACTGCCGCAGTTGAACTCCCTGCTCCGCTCAGGGTCGAGAACTAGCTTGGGTTGCGGTAGAATGCGCCCCTTGTTAATCAGGGCTCACCATGACGGCACGTTTGCGCGAAATTCCCTATAACTACACCTCGTTCTCCGACCGCGAGATCGTGTTGCGCATTCTGGGCGACGAGGCATGGGACATCATCAATACGCTGCGCGAGGAGCGCCGCACCGGCCGTTCGGCGCAGATGCTGTATGAGGTGCTGGGCGATATCTGGGTGCTGACGCGCAATCCCTATCTGGAAGACGACCTGCTCGCCAACCGCAAGCGGCGCGAGGCGCTGGTCGGCGCGCTGCGCCACCGGCTGAATGCGATCGAAGAGCGACGTGGCGATAATGAGAAGGTAAAGCGCCTGCTCGAATTCGCCGACGAGGCTGTCGACCGCTTCGCCGCCGAATTCGAACACACCCTGCAACTGCGCAAACGCGCGCTACGCGTGCTCTCCCGCATCACCCGCAAGGACAATATCCAGTTCGACGGACTGGCGCGCGTGACCCATGTCACCGACGCCACCGACTGGCGCGTGGAATACCCGTTCGTGGTGCTGACACCGGACACCGAGGCGGAGGTCGCGCATCTGGTGCGCGCCTGCATTGAACTAGAATTGACCATCATCCCACGCGGCGGTGGCACCGGCTACACCGGGGGTGCGGTGCCACTGACCAAGCATTCCGCGGTGATCAACACCGAGAAGCTGGATACGCTGTCGCCGGTCGAGCGCCTGACGCTGCCGGGACTTTCCGAACCCTACGCCACCGTCCACTGCGGCGCGGGCGTGGTGACGCGGCGCGTGATGGAAGCGGCGGAAGCCAACGGGCTGGTGTTCGCGGTCGATCCGACCTCGGCGGACGCCTCCTGCATAGGCGGCAACGTCGCGATGAACGCCGGCGGCAAGAAGGCCGTGCTGTGGGGCACCGCGCTGGACAACCTCGCCTCGTGGAAAATGGTCACGCCGGACGGCCTGTGGATGCTGGTCGAACGCCTAGACCACAACCTCGGCAAGATTCACGACATCGAGACCGCGCACTTCCGCATCAGCCGCTTCGAGACGGACGGCAGGACGCCGCACGGCGAACCGGAGACCCTGAGCATCCCCGGCGGCGCGTTCCGCAAGGAAGGTCTGGGCAAGGATGTCACCGACAAATTCCTGTCCGGCCTGCCCGGCATCCAGAAGGAAGGCTGTGACGGCATCATCACCTCGGCGCGCTTCATCCTGCATCGCGCCCATGAACACACCCGCACCGTGTGCCTGGAGTTCTTCGGCCAGGTGCGCGAGGCCGTGCCGGCGATCATCGAGATCACCACGCTGCTGCACAACCGCACCGGTTCGCTGGTGTTCCTCGCAGGCCTCGAGCACCTCGACGAACGCTACCTGAAGGCGGTGGGCTATGCGACCAAGTCGAAGCGCGGCGCACGCCCGAAGATGGTGCTGGTCGCCGACGTGGTCAGCGACGATGCCGATGCCGCGGCGAAGGCTGCCTCCGAAATCGTGCGGCTGGCGAACCTGCGCAGCGGCGAAGGCTTCATCGCCGTGTCCGCGGAGGCGCGCAAAAAATTCTGGCTGGACCGCGCGCGCACCGCCGCGATCGCCAAACACACCAACGCGTTCAAGATCAACGAGGACGTGGTGATCCCGCTGCCGCGCATGGGCGACTATTGCGACGGCGTGGAACGCATCAACATCGAACTGTCGCTGAAGAACAAACTGAAGCTGCTGGATGCGCTGGACGAATTCTTCGGCGGCGAACTGCCTCTGCGCTACCAGGACGACGAACAACTGGGCGACGCCGAGCTGCTCGGCAATCGTCCGCAAGCCGCGAAACAGTTGCTCGCCGAAGTGCGCGCGCGCTGGCAGTGGCTGCTGGATAACCTCGACGCGAGCGTCGAGAGTGCTGAGGGGCGAGTACTGAGTGCTGAGTCCGAAGTGCTGAGTGCCGAGCGGGCTGCTCAGCACTCGGCACTCAGCACTCAGCACTTGTCTGTGTTCCAGGCATTGCAGAATCATTCATTGCGCGCCTCGTGGAAGCGCGAGCTGCGCGAGCCGCTGCGCCAGATGTTCAGCGGCAGCACCTACCAGCCGATACTCGACCAGTGCAACGCCGTGCACCAGAACGTGCTGAAGAGCCGGGTGTTCGTCGCGCTGCACATGCACGCGGGCGACGGCAACGTGCACACCAACATCCCGGTGAACTCCGACGACTACGCGATGCTGCAACAGGCCAACGGCGCGGTGGACCGCATCATGCAGCTGGCGAAGGATCTGGGCGGCGTGATTTCCGGCGAGCACGGCATCGGCATCACCAAGTTCGACTTCCTCGAAGAACATGAAATCGCGCCGTTCATCGCCTACAAGCAGAAGGTCGACCCCGAGGGCCGCTTCAACAAGGGCAAGCTGCTCAAGGGCAGCAACCTCGAACGCGCCTACACCCCCAGCTTCAACCTGATGGAGCTGGAGAGCCTGATCCTCGAAAAGAGCGAACTGATCCAGATCTCCGATTCGATCAAGGACTGTCTGCGCTGCGGAAAGTGCAAGCCGGTGTGCAACACCCATGTGCCGCGCGCCAACCTGCTGTATTCGCCGCGCAACAAGATCCTCGGCACCTCGCTGCTGATCGAGGCCTTCCTGTACGAGGAACAGACGCGCCGCGGCGTGTCCATCCAGCATTTCGACGAATTCGGCGACGTGGCCGACCACTGCACTGTGTGCCACAAGTGCGTGACGCCCTGCCCGGTGGATATCGACTTCGGCGACGTGTCGATGGCGATGCGCAATTTCCTGCGCAAGCAGGGCAAGAAGAAATTCAGTCCGGTCAGCGCGCTGTCCATGATGTATCTCGGCGCAACCGACCCCACCGCGACCAAGCTGCTGCGCAAGGTCATGTTCGAATGGAGCTACAAGGCCCAGCGCCTGGGTTATCAGGTCGCCAAACATCTGGGGCTGTTCCGCCGGCAAGTGGCGCATCCGCCCGCCACCGTGGGCAAACCGCCGCTGGTCGCGCACGTGATCCACTTCGTGAACAAGCCGCTTCCCGGCAAATTGCCCTCGAAGACGGCGCGCGCCTTGCTCGACATCGAAGACAGCACCATCGTGCCGGTGATCCGCAATCCGCGCAAAACGAACGAAGAATCGGAAGCCGTGTTCTATTTTCCCGGCTGCGGCTCGGAACGGATGTATTCGCAGGTAAGCCTGGCAACGCAGGCGATGTTGTTCGAAACCGGCGCAATCACCGTACTGCCGCCGGGCTACCTGTGCTGCGGCTATCCGCAAAGCGCCTCCGGCTTCGAGGACAAGGGCAACCGGATCACCACCGATAACCGCGTGTTGTTCCACCGCGTGGCCAACACGCTGAACTACCTCGACATCAAGACGGTAATCGTGTCCTGCGGCACCTGCATGGATCAGTTGCTGAAGTACCAGTTCGAGAAAATATTCCCCGGCTGCCGCCTGCTGGATATCCACGAGTATCTGCTGGAGAAAGGCGTGAAGCTGGAATCGCCCACGGGCAAACGCTACATGTATCACGATCCTTGCCACACGCCGATGAAGACCTACGCGCCGCTCAAGGTGGCGAACGAACTGATGGCGACGCCGATTGCGCAGACCGAACGCTGCTGCGGCGAAGCAGGCACATTCGGAATGAACGTGCCGCACATCGCGACCCAGGTGCGCTTCCGCAAGGAAGAGGAAATAAGCAAGGTCGTGGCCAAGCTGCGCAAGGACGGGTATTCCGACGAAGTGAAGATACTCACCTCCTGCCCGGCCTGCTTCCAGGGCCTGAGCCGTTATGCCGACGATGCCGGCGGCACGAGCACGGACTACATCGTGGTGGAGATGGCAAAGTATCTGCTCGGCCCGAACTGGCAGGACGACTATGTCGCCAAGGCGAACGATGGCGGCATCGAGCGAGTGTTGTTGTGAACACTGAGTGCTGAGTGCTGAGTGCTGAGTGCTGAGGATTGAGGATTGAGGATTGAGTACAGATCCCGATCTGTTCACTCAGTACTCACACCTCAGCCCTCAGCACTTATAATGCCCGCTATGCTGACCCTGCCACTCGAACCGACCGATGACCGCGCCGATCCGATCTTCAAGGATGCGGCCGGCTGCGCCAAGTGGCTGGGACAACTTCAACTGACTAACCTGCAGCTGGCGCACAGCCAGTTGTACACCCAACTCGGCGAGCTCAACCGCTATCCGATGCGCGGTCTGGAACGACTCAACACGCTGGAACTGCTGCGCGAAACCGTCGGCTATGTGCAGGACGACTATGCCAAGAAGCTAGTCGCCAAACCGCTGCCGCTGAACGAGAGCGAACTGATGGTGTTCGTCGCGATCGTGCAATTGTGGCAGGCAATGGTGCTGGGTTACCAGCGCTGCCTGCAGGCCTGCATCGCCGGAGACAAACAGCTCGCGAAACACGGCGCACTGCTGTGCCAGCGCTGCCTGATGTACAGCGGACTGGAAATCCTGGAGCACCTGCGCACCGGCTACGAATTCGACGCCAGGCTGTGGCATCAACTGCATGAACTGTATGCCTACGCCGAAGAACAGGACTTTCAGGCAACCGAAGTAACCGATCCGCTGAATGCAAAATTCCCGCGCAGCAGCTGCCGCAGCATCTACATCAAGACGCTGTTGTCCTGCTATGCCCGTCCCGCTGAGCTGACGCGCTCGCAACTGCAATTGCTGGACAACTGGCTGACGCAATGGAGCGGAACGGTGACCGTGGAACGCAGTTACACCATCAGCAAGGGCGATGCCCAGCCGCTGGCGGTCGACCTGGCCAGCACGCGCGGACTGCATGCGATCGCGCACAGCACCCACAGCGATTCGATGCGCTATCTGGCGATGGTGCCACTGTCCAAGCTATTGCGTGTCAAGACCGTCCTGTTGCAACAAGGGCAGACGCCGCGCCAGGTCAATCTGTGCGACCACTGCAGCGGCAACGACTGCATCGAGTTCCTGACCTTCCTGCACATGTGCTGGTGCGAGAACCACAACACCCGCTTCGGCGAGCGCCGTCCGGTCGCCCAGCATGCCCAGGTCTGCTACAAGATGGACGGCATCTATGCCCACCTGTTCGGCAAACCGTTCAAGCAACCGGGCCGCGACAGCACCGTTGGCAACACCGGACGCCGGCAGATCGAAGCCTTCGGCCGCGTGCTGCAGGATGCGCACAACAAGGAGCTGCTGGAGATGGGCTTCCCGCTGGAGACCTGGCAGTTCGAGAACGAGAGCATCTCGGGCGCGCGCCTGACGCGCGAAGACACCTTCGGCGGCCGCCTCAGCTACAACCAGTTGCTCGGCCTGCGTCCCAGCGATGCCGAAACGCTGATGCTGGGCGCAGTGGCCTGGGCCAACGTGACGCGCAAAGGAAAGCTGCAGATCGGCGTGCGCTATCTGCCGGGGGCAGCCGAACCGGTCAGCATCAAGGCGACCGGTATCAATCCTACGGTCTCCGGCAGATATGTCCCGGCCTTCATCTTGCCGGCCATCCCTGCGCTCAAGATCCCGGCCAGCTTGGTCATCCCGCGCGAGTGGTTTCAGGTGGGGCGCGTCGTCGAGGTGTTGCACCTGAATGGCGAAACGCAAGACGTGAAGATGGACTTCAGCGTCGAACGCGGCCTCGACTACGAGCGCGTCAGCTTCACGCCGGTTTAATCCCGAACCTATCAGACCGTCATTCCGGCGAAGGCCGGAATCCAGCAACCTGAAATATGCTGCGAAGCAGACAAAACGAGCCGCTGGCGGCGAATTTCGAGGTACGGCCAAACCCAAGATGTTGTCCCACTTGCGTGGGGACTTGTTAATCAACTGGATTCCGGCTTTCGCCGGAATGACCATTTTCTCCAATGGCCTATCCAGGTCAGACGCGCGCTCAGCGCGCCGCACGTCCCGCCGGGAACACCAGCGCGAAGGTGCTGCCCTTGCCCTCTTCGCTCACCACCTCAAGCTTGGCCTGATGACGCATCGCAATGTGCTTGACGATGGCCAGGCCGAGGCCGGTGCCGCCGGTCTCACGCGAGCGGCTGCGGTCCACGCGGTAGAAGCGCTCGGTCAGGCGCGGGATATGCTGTGGCGCGATGCCGATGCCGCTGTCCTGCACCGAGAACACCGGCTGTTCGCTGCGCTCGCCCCAGCGCAGCAGGATCTCTCCGCCCTCGTGGGTATAACGGATCGCGTTGCTGACGAGGTTGCCGAACGCGCTGTGCAGTTCTTCACGATTGCCGGTCAGATTGATATTGCGCGACACTTCCAGACGCAACGCGTGACGACCATTACTGAGCAGCATCCCTTCGCGATAAACTTCGTCGAGCAGACTGCCCATGTCCACGACCTCCTCGCGCAACAGATTGCGGTCGCTTTCCAGCCGCGATAGCGTGAGCAGGTCGGCGACCAGGTTTTCCATGCGCCGGGTCTGCTCGGCCATCAGTTGCAAGGCGCGCTGTGCGTCCTCGCGATTGATGTTTGGCATGTCCTGCAGGTTCTCGACATAACCGTTCACCACCGTCAGCGGCGTGCGCAACTCGTGCGAGACATTGGCGACGAAGTCGCGGCGCATCGCCTCGATTCGTTCAAGTTGGGTGATATCGCGACTGATCAACAAGTGCTTGTCGCCACCGTAGGGAATCAGCTTGATCGACAGCACAATGTCGTCGTGGCGCGCCGGGGTCATCACCAGCGGCTCGTTGAAGTTCGATGCCGCGAGATATTCGACGAATTCGGGCTGGCGCATCAGGTAAGTGATGTCCTGCATGAAGTCGCGTTCGGCATCGAGGCCAAAATGCTGCTGGGCAAGCGGGTTGCACCACTCGATGCGGTTGGCGTCGTTCAGAATCACCACGCCTTCGGGCAACGCTGCGGTCGCCTGCTCGATGTGCTGCAACTCGTCCGCCAATTCCTGCTTGGTCTGCTTGTGCTGCTTGACCATCCGGTACAACCGCGAAAACACCTCGTCCCACAGTCCATCGGCTTCTGGGATAGTTTCCAGACGAGGATCGTTCAGCCACAATCCCAGCTTGTAGAGTTGGCGCGCGCGATAAACCATCGCCGCGAGCAGCACCAGCAACAGGAACAGCAGTGCGACCGTGGAAGAAAATATCCCCCAGAGAATCGCGGCGACGATGCCGCCATACAGCACGGGCTGACTCGCCCGGAACCAGAAATCCAGCAACACTACCTCCTCGATGAAACTATTTTAATTCGCCGAAAAACGATAACCGCTGCCGCGCACCGTCTGGATCAATCCATCCTTTTCCAGAGGCTCCAGCGCGGCGCGCAGGCGGCGTATATGCACGTCCACCGTGCGTTCCTCGACGAACACCTGCGTGCCCCACACCTGGTCGAGCAGCTGCGCGCGACTATACACGCGCTCGGCATGGGTCATGAAAAAATGCAGCAGCCGGAACTCGGTCGGCCCGAGTTCGATGTTCTTGCCGTTCGCATTGACCCGGTGCGCGGCGGGCAGCAGCTCCAGCCCGCCTGCGGCGACCGGCTCGTCCTGCATCTGCGGCGCATGGCGGCGCAGCACCGCGCGTATCCGCGCCATCAGTTCGCGTGGCGAGAACGGCTTGGTGATGTAATCGTCTGCACCGGACTCCAGCCCCTGTATCTTGTCGCGCTCCTCGCCGCGTGCGGTCAGCATGATGATCGGGATATCGCGGGTTTCCGCATCGGCGCGCAACTGCTTCGCCAGCACGATGCCGCTGGTGTTCGGCAACATCCAGTCCAGCAGAATCAGATCGGGGCGGGCAGCGCGTATCTGCTGCCACGCGGCCTCGCCATCGTCGGCTCGCAACGCTTGAAAACCAGCCTGCATCACATTGAACGCGAGCAATTCCTGGATTGCCGGTTCGTCCTCCACGATCAAGATTTTCGCTTTCATCGCCACTCCTTTACCCCTGATTGAGATTGCCCATTAAACCGAATTACAAGGGTATGAAGGTTTTGTGACAAGCGTGTGACACAGACTAGTGATCGTTGTGACGCACATGATGCGGCGACACATGCCCGCCGGCTGCATGGTGGAGCATCCCGACATGCTCCGATTCCTGCCGCAGCAGGGAGCCCACCACCATGCCGACGACGCTCATCAGGAAGCCGGCAAACTGGGGCGGGATGTCGGCCTCGGGCGCCAGAAACTCCATCGGCAGCCAGGTCGCCAGACCCAGGCCCATCGCCAGATAAGCGCCGAGCGTCGTGGCTCGCTTCCAGTACAGCCCCGCCACCAGCGGCGTGAAGGCCAGCACCAGCGTCACCTTGTAGGCGTTCTCCACCATCTGGTGGATGCCGGTCTCCTGATCCAGCGCCCACAGCGCATAGAGAGTGACGCACACCGCAAAGCCCCCCACCACCCAGCGCGTCATCACCAGCATCTTGCGGTCGGACAGGTTCCGGCGGGTGACCCAGCCCTTGAGCACGTTCTCGGAGAGCGTGACCGAAGGCGCTAACAGGGTGCCGGAAGCCGTGCTCATGATCACCGACAGCAGTGCGCCGTAGAAGACCACTTGGGCGAACAGCGGCAGGTGCGCCTTGACCAGTTCCGGCAACAGCTTCTGGCTGTCCTCGGAAAGCCACTGCGCGGCCAGCGCCGGGTCGATCAGGTTGGCCGAATAGGCCATGAACAGCGGCACCACGGCGAACAGGAAATAGGCCACGCCGCCCAGCACCGTACCCCACACCGCGACGTCCTCGTTCTTCGAAGAATTGGCGCGCTGGAACACGTCCTGCTGCGGGATGGAGCCGAAGCCCATGGTCAGCAGCCCTGAGATGAAGGCGATCATGGCCACCGCATTCAGCTCCGGCCAGAAATGGAATTTATTGTTTGCCACCGCATGCTCGATCACCGGCGCGACCCCGCCGGTCTTGTCGGCCAGCAGCACCGAGATGTAGATCAGGCCGACGACGATGACGATCATCTGGAAGAAGGTGGTCAGCGCCACCGACCACATGCCGCCGTACAAGGTGTAGAGCAGCACTACCGCCGCACCGATCAGGATGCCTTGCGCCTGGGTGATCGATCCATCGGACAGCACGTTGAACACTAACCCAAGCGCAGTGATCTGCGCCGACACCCAGCCGAGATAGGAAAGCGCGATGGCGATACCGGCGATAACCTCGACCTTGTGTCCATAACGCCGGCGGTAGAAGTCGCCGATGGTGAGCAGGTTCATGCGGTAAAGCTTGCGCGCGAAGAACAGCCCGAACAGGATCAGGCACAACGAAGCGCCGAACGGGTCGGAGATCAGGCCGCCGAGGTCCTCCTCCATGAAGGTGGCGGGAATGCCGAGCACGGTCTCTGCGCCGAACCAGGTGGCAAACACCATGGCCAGCACGATGTACATCGGCAACGAACGTCCTGCGGTGATGTAATCGCGCGCATTGTGGACCTTGGTGGCCGCATACATGCCGATGCCGATGGAAAGGATCAGATACAGGAAGACGAAACCGGTCAGCACGACGCGCACCCGCTCGGAAATTGAGATGGGGCGGATTCTAGCAGCCCTGAGACGCAGGGCAAGCGCCGGTTATTTTTCGGACAGCTCGCGCAAATCCTTGTTGAGGAAGAACGCGATCACGGTACGGATCACGACGATGCCGCCCAGCATCGCGAGCGACTCCCAACTCGGCACGATGATGGTCTGGATGATGTCGCCGGCGAGGAAGAAGTCGAGACCCAATGCGGTTTTTTCGCCGATGGCGATGCGGATATGGCTGATCGGGACGATGCCGGACTCGCGCATCAGCACAGCCTTCGCGCGCACCATCAGGCCGAACAGCCCTTCCAGCGCACCCCACATCACCACGGCGATGCCGATCGCCTCTATCCACGGCGCGACCAGGCCGACGAATTCGATCAACAGTTCATGCATGGATAGCCTCGTCAAAATGAAACGAGCCGTCCGATTTCGCGGACGGCTCGTTTGGCGACTACATAGTATTACAGCTCGGTAGCGTGGTTGGCCAGGTACGCGGCCACACCTTCCGTCGAAGCCTTCATGCCTGCCTTGCCCTTGTTCCAGCCAGCCGGGCAGACTTCGCCGTGCTCTTCGGTGAACTGCAGCGCGTCGACCATGCGGATCATTTCGTCGATGTTGCGGCCCAGCGGCAGGTCGTTCACCACTTGGTGGCGCACCTTGCCGGCGCGGTCGATCAGGAATGAACCGCGGAACGCGACGCCTGCGGCGTCGAATTCGACGTCGTAGGCCTTGCAGATCTCATGCTTCACGTCGGCCACCAGCGGGTACTGAACCTGGCCGATGCCGCCCTTTTCGACTGGGGTGTTCTTCCAGGCCAGATGGGTGAATTGCGAGTCGATGGACACGCCGATCACTTCCACGTTGCGCTTCTTGAACTCGTCCAGACGATGGTTGAACGCGATCAGCTCGGACGGGCACACGAAGGTGAAGTCCAGCGGATAGAAGAACAGCACGGCGTATTTGCCTTCCGTGTACTTGCTGAAATTGAAGTTTCCGTTGATTTCGTTGTTGCCCATCACGGCAACTGCGTTGAAATCGGGGGCTTGCTTACCGACGAGAACGGCCATATTTATCTCCTAAAGGATGGTTTTTTGTTGGGTGGCGCAATTTAGGCTATTTGGCGTGGCGGAGTCAACCTTGCTGGCGATGTGGGAAGGGGAATGGGCGGGGGTTGCCCGGCAAGCCATAACCCCACAATCAAAACCCAAGCCGTCGGGGCTACTCCCGACGGCTTTGTTTGTGACTTTGATTGGTGGATCCACCAATCGAAACTACGGGATACGCCGGTACAACCGGTAATGCTCCCCCTTGTCCCCCTTGCGGCTGCCTTCCCATATCTTCTCCCAGCGCGTCTCGTCCAGCAGCGGCTTGGATAGCCGGTCGCCCTGGATCAATCGCAGGTCACAGCGTTCCTTGCGGTCGGTGCGGGTGATGATGCCACCGAAGTAGTGCAGCATCGCGCGCTGGCCTTCGCCGAGGTAGTCGTAGCCGACGCAGCGGTAGTGTTTAGGCATCGACTGCTTCAGCGAGGCGACCATGTTGCGGTAGCTCTTGCCGCTGTCCAGCCAGGGCAGCCATAGTGTCATCGCCAGCACCCACACCAGCGTGATGCCGGCGGCCCAGTTGGTGACGGCGCGGCGCATCGAGCGGCCGACGCGCCACACCAGCACCAGCCACAGCACGGTCGCGACGATCGCGGCGCCGAAGCTCTGCTCGTCGAACGCCGGTTCGAAGCCGGGCTGGTAGTCTTTCAGCCACAGCGTGATCTTGGCGTGGTTGTCCAGCAGCAGGCCGGCCCAGCCCCACCACATCGCGATCGCGACCAGCGCGAAGGTCATCAGGCCGAACCAGTCCAGCGCGTTGGCCGCGCCGCGTTTCAGCGCCGACAGCGAGGCGGTGGCGAGCAGCGCGATGGGCAGCAGCATCGGCAGCGCGAACACCTCCTTGATGTTGGGCACGAAGCTGAGCGTGATCAGCATCACGCCGAATGCGACCAGCGGCAGCTGCAGGTCGTCGCGTAGCGCGAGACGGTGGCGCGACTGCCACACCGCCCAGGCTGCCAGCGGGAATGCGGGCCAAGCCAGCCAGGGCAGGTTCTTCAGGTAGTAGAACGATTCCTTGCTCGGGCCGTGCGTCGCGTAGTCGATCCAGCGGTCGATGTTGTGCGTCCAGGCCCAGTCGGCGAACATTCGCGGCGAATGCTGGTACAGCAGCAGCGGCCAGACCGTCAGCCAGGGCAGCGCGCATAGCGCTGCGACCGCGAGGCTGGTGAAATAGCGGCGCACGCGCCACTGCTCGTACAGTGCCGGCAGCGCCGCGGCGATCAGCAGGAACAGCACCGGCGCGATGAAGCCCTTGGACATGAAACCGATGCCGACGCCGAGGCCCATCCAGATGCCGGCGCGCACCGCGCGTTCCTGGCTCAGCGAGAAGCCGAACAGCATCATCGCGCAGCCGGCCAGCAACCCGAGGTCGGTGATGATCTGGTGGCCGCGCACCATCATGCCGACGCAGCCGATCAGGATGATCGCCGCCGCCCAGCCGCGGTTCTCGCCGTACAGCTTGCGTCCGGCGAGTCCGAGGAAAAGCAGCGTCAGCCCGACGTAGAAGCCGCTGGCCAGCCGCGCGCCATCGTGCAGCGGCAGCAGCGGCGCGAACAGCTTGGCGGACAGTGCGGCGCTCCAGTAGTACAGCGGCGGCTTGTCCAGATAGGGTTCGCCGACCAGCGTCGGCACCAGCCAGTCGCCGCTCTGCAGCATCGAGTAGACGATGCCGAAGCTGGTCGCCTCGTCCGGTTTCCACGGGTCGTGCCCGATCAGCCCGGTGCAGACCCAGATCAGGATCAGCAGCCCGAGCAGCACCGCCTTGGCGGGGGTGATCGGGTGGGGGTCGGTGGGCTTTATGAAGTACAAAGGTTTATCCTGAAGAGCAGTTTTGTCCGCAGATTACACGGATTTACGCCGATTAAACGACGAATTTTCTCGTTCAACACAGCCGCCATCCGGGTGAGATATTCATCGAATATGAGCGCATGAAAATCTGCGTCAATCTGTGTAATCTGCGGATGAGCATTGGGCTTTTTAGAGTTATTCCACGATCTTGAGCGCCTGTCCCGGGCGCGGCTCGCCGTCCGGGTACTGGGCGTTCATCAGGCGCAGATAGCTTTCCGCGGACTTGCCCAGCGGCGAGCCTTGAGCCAGCCTCGCGTAGGTGTCGCCCGCGCGTGCGGTGAGGATGCGGACGCCGAGCGGCTTGACCAGCTTGCGCTCCTCGGCGGTGAGCGAGTGGAAGCTGTGCACCGTGTCGAAGATTTCGTTGCGGTGGGCGCTCAGGCCACCGCGTTCCTTGGCCTGCGCCTGCAGAACATAGGCCTTCTTGTCATGGTAGATCACGCCGCCCATGACGTTGGGCAGTTCGAAGGTCGCGGCGGGCAGGCCGGCCAGATCGAGCGATCGGGTCTGCGCGCCGTAGCCCACCATGCGGCGCGCATATTCGGTCGGCGTGCCTTGCGGCTTCTGGTCCATCTTCATCTGCATCATCGCCTCGCCTTTCGGGCTGACCGCGACCAGCGAATCCGGCAGGTTATGCACCTGCCAAGTCTCCGGGAAGGCGAGCGCGATGCCGAGGTCGGCATGGTAGAAGCGGTTGTTGCGCACCACGCCCTGATCGCTGTTGTCACCGTACACCAGGCCGTCGGTGGCCTTGAGGAAGTCTTCGCGGCCTTCGTTATGCGCATGGGCCGAGCCGTTCTTGCCGGCTTCGCCCACAGCTTGCTGCAATCGCGTGTCGTTGTCCGGGTGCGATGCGAACAGGCCGTGATAGCGGCGCGGTTCGCGGCCTTCCTGCTTGGCCAGTTCGGCGTCCTTCAGTTCCTGATTTTTCAGCACGCCGATGACCTTGATGATGGCCTGCGGGTTGTATTCGGTGCGCGCCAGATATTGTGCACCGAGGCGGTCTGCCTCCAGTTCGTGATCGCGGCCGTAGCCCGACAGCAGCGCGCCGCCGATCACGTTGGTGATGTTTTGTCCGACTGCCGAGCCGAGTTCCGGCACGAAGATCGAGGCGACGCTCAGGCCGATGTTGGCGGCCTGCGCGGCACTCTGCTGGCGCACGCCGTGGCGCGCGGTGACATGGCCGATTTCGTGGCCCAGCACCGCGGCCAGTTCGGCCTCGCTGTTGAGGTAGGCGAGGATGCCGCGCGTGATGTAGACGTAGCCGCCGGGCAGCGCGAAGGCGTTGATCTCGGGCGAGTCGAGCACGGTGAAGTGGTAGTTCAGGTCGGGGCGGTGGCTTTGCTTGGCGATGCGTTGGCCGACGCCGTTGACGTAGTCCTGCAGCGCCTTCGATTCATAGACCTTGTATTGCTGCTTGATCTGCATGTCGGCCTGGCGGCCGACGGCGACCTCCTGGCTTTCCGACATCATCACGAAGTCGGATTTTCCGGTGACCGGGTTCTGTGCGCAGCCGGCCAGCAGCGCGAGGATGAGAGCGGTGATCGAAATACGCATGGCTATTCCTGTTCAGCTAGGTCGAAGACGAAGATTGTCGCTGCAAATAAAAAAGGCAGCAAACGCTGCCTTTTGTCTGGTGCCGTTGCGCGAAGTTCCCTGATGGAACTGCTAGCCATTCCATCAGGTTGTCAAAAGACGGCAACCTGATGGCTGGATATTCGCGTTAAGCGGCAGCCTTGGTGCCGTACTTCTGGCGGAACTTGTCGATGCGGCCGGCGGTGTCGACGATCTTCTGGGTGCCGGTGTAGAACGGGTGGCACTCCGAGCACACTTCGACGTGCAGTGTCGGCTTGCCGATCACGGACCTGGTCTTGAAGCTGTTGCCGCAGCTGCAGGTTACGGTGAGTTCCTGGTAATTCGGGTGGGTGTCAGCTTTCATTTTCTTTCCTTAATTGGGTTCGGTGCGGCGGGTGTACGCACTCTCAGTGGGCGCGCATTATCCATAAAAATAGAGAGTTGGGCAAATTTTATGGGTTTTCTGCGGTTGCTTTGTCCCGGCGGAGGCTTCGCGCTAAACTGCCGCCTTCGCGTATCCCCCTAGAATCAAGGTATCCATGTCCAATCTGACCCGCAGCGATTATCGCACTTTGTCGCTGGCCGCCCTGGGCGGCGCGCTGGAATTTTACGACTTCATTATCTTTGTGTTTTTTGCGGTGGTAATCGGGCAACTGTTCTTCCCGCCCGACATGCCTGACTGGCTGCGCCAGCTGCAGACCTTCGGCATCTTCGCGGCGGGCTATCTGGCGCGTCCGCTGGGCGGCATCGTGATGGCGCACTTCGGCGATCTGTTCGGGCGCAAGCGCATGTTCATGCTGAGCATCTTCCTGATGTCCGTGCCGACGCTGGCGATAGGCTTGCTGCCGACTTATGCGGTAATAGGCATCTGGGCGCCGATCGCGCTGCTGGCTTTGCGCGTGTTGCAGGGTGCGGCCATCGGGGGGGAGGTGCCGGGCGCGTGGGTGTTCGTCTCGGAACATGTGCCGGCGCGCCACGTCGGCCTGGCTTGCGGCATGCTGACGGCCGGGCTGACCGGCGGCATTCTGCTCGGCTCGCTGGTGGCGACCGCGATCAACCGGATGTATGCGCCGGACGAGTTGCTGGCGGAGGGCTGGCGCATACCGTTCATCATCGGCGGCCTGTTCGGCCTGCTGTCGGTTTGGCTGCGCCAATATCTGCACGAGACGCCGGTGTTCAAGGAGATGGAGGCGCGGCAGGAACTGGCCGACGAACTGCCGCTGAAGACCGTGGTGCGCGAACATCGCCCGGCAGTGATCCTGACCATGTTGCTGACCTGGCTGCTTTCCGCCGCGATCATCGTGATGATTTTGATGACGCCGCCGCTGGTGCAGAAGCTCTATGGCATTCCCGCCGCCGTCGCATTGCAGGCGAACAGCCTTGCGACGCTGTTCCTGAGTCTGGGTTGCGTGGTGTTCGGCATGCTGGCCGACCGCTTTGGCGCAGGCAGGGTGATGTTGGCCGGATGCGCGATGCTCGGCATTTCGTCGATGCTGTTCTATCTGCAGATGGCGACCAACCCGGAAAATATCTACGAGCTGTACGCGTTGAGCGGTTTCTGCGTCGGGGTGATCGGCGTGGTGCCCAGCGTCGCGGTGAAGGCGTTTCCGCCGGCGGTGCGCTTCTCCGGCCTGTCCTTCTCTTACAATGTCGCCTATGCGGTGTTCGGCGGACTGACGCCGGTGATGGTGAGCATGCTGCTGCCGCTCGATCCGCTGGCGCCGGCTCATTACGTGGCGGCGTTGAGCGTAGTGGGGATGCTGCTCGGAGCTTATTTGTGGCGTCGCGGTTGATTATGCGACAATGCCGCCCCGCAAGAAGAGCGCGACTACGCGCCGCATAATCACTAATCAACAGGATTAAGTCTTTTGGAAAACCTCAAGCAATTGCTCGCGGCGGACATGGCCGCAGTGGATGCGGTGATACGTGCGCGTCTGCATTCCGAAGTGGTGCTGGTCAATCAGATCGGTGAATACATCGTCAGCAGCGGCGGCAAGCGCTTGCGCCCGATGCTGGTGCTGCTGTCTGCGCAGGCCTTCGGTTATAACGGCCAGTACCAGCACAATCTGGCGGCGGTGGTCGAGTTCATCCACACCGCGACGCTGCTGCACGACGATGTGGTCGACGAGTCCGAACTGCGGCGCGGCCGCGAGACCGCCAACGCGCTGTTCGGCAACGCCGCCAGCGTGCTGGTCGGCGACTTCCTCTATTCGCGCGCGTTCCAGATGATGGTCGAGGTCGGCGAGATGCGCGTGATGCAGACGCTGGCCGACGCGACCAACGTCATCGCCGAAGGCGAGGTGTTGCAGTTGCTGAACTGCAATGATGCCGACGTCGATATTCCCAATTACATGCGCGTGATCCACTACAAGACCGCGAAGCTGTTCGAGGCGGCGATGCGTCTCGGCGCGATCCTCGGCAAGGTTTCTGCCGCGGATGAAGAGGCGGCGGCCAAATACGGCATGCATCTCGGCACCGCGTTCCAGTTGATAGATGATGTGCTGGACTATTCTGCCGACGAGGCGCAGACCGGCAAGCATCTGGGCGACGATCTCGCCGAAGGCAAGCCTACGCTGCCGCTGATCTTCGCGATGCAGCACGGCACGCCGGAGCAGGCTGCCGTGGTGCGCGGCGCAATCGAGCAGGGCGATGTGAGTAAGTTCGCCGATGTGCTGGCAATTATTCACGCCACCGGCGCACTGGAGTTCACGCGCCGACAGGCGTTGAGCGAAGCAGAAGCGGCATGCGCAGCGATTTCTGCACTTACGGATTCAAATTACAAACAGTCTCTGTTAGAATTAGCCCACTTTGCCGCGACCCGGCAATTTTAGTTTCAATTCGGAGCGTGGCTCAGCCTGGTAGAGCACTGCGTTCGGGACGCAGGGGTCGGAGGTTCGAATCCTCTCGCTCCGACCAATCAAGGTCGGTTTTTCAAGTTTCCCTTCGGTTTATCCATTCTTCTCGTCGTCGCAGGTTTTCAGGCGGCGGCCGTATTTCATCTGCCTGCCTGTATCGATTCCGTTTGCAGTATCCCAAAGTCTCGGGAATGTCCCCAATGTTCATGTCGATTAATATGATCTATGGTTCGAAAGAGGGGGCGGTTACAATTGACGCGAGGAGGTGCGGGTCTTTATACGCATCGAGTTGTCGATGAGTATGGCTCCGTTTCCTTGATGAATCAGGGGCTGTGTGGAGTATTTCGATGGAGGGACTGATGATAGGCATGCGAGAGTGGACGTCGGTGCTTCTTCCAGAGGTGGTCGCCTTGGCGAAGCAGGCCGGCGACGCAATCATGGCTGTTTACCGCAGCGGTGACATTGGTGCGACCAATAAGGCAGATGACTCTCCGTTGACGCTGGCCGATCTGGCCTCGCATCGGATCATCGTGGAAGGACTGGCGAAACTCGCGCCGGATATTCCGATCCTTTCCGAAGAGGCGGCTAATATTTCTTATGCCCAGCGCAACGCTTGGGCGCGCTTCTGGCTGGTCGATCCCCTCGACGGGACCAAGGAATTTATCAAGCGAAACGGCGAATTCACCGTCAATATCGCGCTGATTGAGAATGGCGTACCAGTATTGGGTGTGGTGTATGCGCCGGTGCTGGATACCTGCTATTACGCCGCCCGCGATGTCGGCGCGTTCGTGCAGCACGCCGCTGTGGCGGCACAAGTAATAAGTGTGAAGCGCATTGCAGATGGAGAGCCAATCAAGGTGGTCGCCAGCCGTTCCCATAGCGATGCACGCACCGCTGCGCTGCTCGAACGGCTGGGCGATCATCGCTGCGTCAGCATGGGCAGTTCGCTCAAGCTTTGTTTGGTGGCAGCAGGCGAGGCACATTTCTATCCGCGCCTCGGGCCGACGATGGAATGGGACACCGCCGCGGCGCATGCCGTGGTGATCGAAGCGGGCGGAACGGTGTGCGATTCAAACGGGACGGAGTTGCATTACAACAAACCGGATCTGCACAACCCGGAGTTTTTCGTGTGCCATGTTGAGGAAAAGCAGTTGCTGAGCAAGCTCGATAGCGCGGCGACTGATGCAGTGTCCTGACTGGGGGCAATGAACATGGTGAATGACGAGCGCTTCTTGCTAGCGCCGGGAGAAACCCCGGAGATGCGGTTGGTGCGATTCGACCGATGGGCTGTTATCCGCTGAACGCGCGCTCTTTCGAACGACTGGGGCGGTTGATCTACCACGACGGCGCGGTTTCGATGGAGCGCAAGAAACAAGAGGAGTATTGCTGATGCTGAATACATTGCGCTTCATCACCTGCGGCAGTGTCGATGACGGCAAGTCGACGCTGATCGGGCGACTGCTATATGAATCGAAGCAGATTTTCGAGGATGACATGCACGAGTTGGAGTGCGCCTCCGGCACGCAGGGCAATACGATCGACGTGGCCTATAGACTCTTCTCGACCGAGAGCCGTAAATTCATCGTCGCAGATACGCCGGGGCACGAGCAGTACACGCGCAACATGGCGGCCTGCGCATCTACCGCCGACCTCGCAGTGCTGCTGGTCGACGCGAGCAAGGGGCTGCGGACTCAGGCCAAGCGTCACAGCCGCATTGTCGCTATGCTGGGCGTGCGCCATGTCGTCGTTGCGGTCAACAAGATGGACATGATCGGCTGGGACGAGTCCGCGTTCAACGCCATCGTCGCCGACTTCCATGCGTTGGTCGACGATTTCGGTTTCGCATCGGTGCAGGCCATTCCGCTGTCTGCGCTCAGCGGCGACAACGTCGAGTTCCGCAGCGAGCAGGCGGCTTGGTACAAGGGGGCTGCACTGGTCGAGTATCTGGAGACAATCGACGTTTCCAAGGCGGATGAGTCTCGTCCGTTCCGTATGCCGGTGCAGTGTGTCAATCGCCCGAACTCCGGGTTTCAGGGCTATTACGGCACTGTTGCGTCTGGCCGTGTGGCAGTGGGCGAGCCTGTTCGTGTCGTGCCGGGCGGCGCGGAGGCGCGGGTCAAATCCATCGTGGCGATGCAAGGCGAACAGGAAATCGCCGGTACCGGCGATGCGGTCACTATCACGCTGGATCGCGAAGTGGATGTCAGTTGCGGTCATGTGTTGAGCAGCGTGGACGATCCGATTCAGATCAGCGACCAGTTCGAGGCCAGTGTGCTGTGCCTGTCCGAGCATCCTCTGGTGCCGGGGCGGCCATATCTGATCAAATTGCATGCCGCGCAAGTCGGCGTCACCATCACCGATATTAAATTCAAGCTCGACATCAATCATGGTAGTCGTCTCGCTGCCAATACGCTGGAACTGAACGACCTCGGCGAGGTGACGCTGTACACCAGCCATCCGGTTGCTTTCGAACCCTATAATCAGTGCAAGGAGCTGGGGGCGTTCATCCTGATCGATCGCATGACCAATGAAACGGTTGGCGCGGGCATGATCAAATTCGCGTTGCGGCGCGCCTCTAATATTCATTGGCAAGCGGTGGACGTGAACAAGGCAGCGCGCGCCGCGCTGAAATCGCAAAAACCAGCCTGTATCTGGTTTACCGGCCTGTCCGGTTCCGGCAAATCCACCATTGCCAACTTGCTTGAAAAGCGGCTGCATGCGGAAGGCCGACACTCCTATCTTCTCGACGGTGACAACGTGCGCCACGGCTTGAACCGCGATCTTGGTTTTACCGAAGCGGATCGCGTTGAAAATATACGTCGGGTAGCCGAGGTGGCAAAGCTGATGGTCGATGCGGGGCTGATCGTGATTGTTTCCTTTATCAGTCCATTTCGCTCCGAGCGCGACTTTGCACGTTCCTTATTCGAATCGGACGAGTTCTACGAGGTGTTCGTGGATACGCCGATCGAGGAATGCGAGAAGCGCGATGTGAAGGGGCTATACGCCAGGGCCCGTCAGGGGAAAATTGCCAATTTCACCGGTATCGATAGTCCATATGAATCGCCGTTAACCCCGAGCATCAGGCTGGATACGATTGCGCAAACGACGGATGATTGTGTGGCGCAACTGCTGTTAATGCTTGATTAAACTTTGTAAATCGAAAGATAGTGTGAAAAGGGATGTAGTGTAGTTCCAGATAGTCGAATGTGAACGAATGAGGTCCGAATAGACCAGTCTCGCCTGCGGACGCGATGTTGAGATCGATCCGGGAAATGCTGTTGGTTGTAGGAGCGCAACTTGTTGCGCGATGTTTTTGGGGTCGCTCGACAAGTCGGGCTCCTACAAAAGGCATGTATAAAAAAGCCCGTACCGGACAAATTTCCGAATTTACCTGCATCACATCGCCTTACGAAGCATAGGAAAATGCGGAACTCGTGGTGCCTGCCGGGCGTGCCGAGTTGGAAGAGTGCGTGCGGCAAGTGATGAAGCTGCTCACCCAGCGTGGTATTATTTTTGCCCGATCAACACACAACTGAAACTTGATAAAACAAGCCATGCGACTCACCCGAATACAACAGCAAATCACCAAAAATACCGTAGAACGCGTGCTGGGCACAGCAAGCAGGGTATGGTTATTCGGTTCGCGCACAGATGAAACGCTTCGGGGTGGTGATATTGACCTGCTGATTGAAACCGAAGCAGTGTTGCCAAACAGAGCGAAAATTCTGTGTAAGTTGCACGGTGCGTTAACCTTCGCACTTGGTGAGCGCAAGCTGGATATTCTGCTCAAAGATGCGAGCACTCAAGATGCGCCTATATTCAACATTGCCAAACGCAAAGGAGTGATACTTTGAGCCTCGATTATTTGCCGGAGCACACAGAGAACGCCCTATTGGCGTTGGGGTTGGCAAAAAAGGAGGTCTCCCATCTTGCCTACACCCATCGCACCCTGTTTGCGCAGCCCATCAGCCTTGAATGGGTTCAATCATTAGAAAAACGCGAAGATTTAGCGGAAAAAATAGATGCTTTTGTTGGTAGATTTGGCAGGTTGCAAGATCACATTGGAGAAAAACTTATCCCGCGTTTTGCAGCACTATTGGGAAGCACACCAAAATCATTACTGGACAATCTTGCGTACGCCGAAAAAATGGGCTGGATTGAAAATGCCGAAGATTTTGTCGGCACAAGAAAGCTTAGAAACTTGCTTGTTCATGAGTACATGGTCGATGCCGAGCTGTTTCTGCAATCTCTGCAGGCGGCGGATGAAGCCGCCAACCTTCTCATCGGTGTGGTAACCAAAATCAGTCAACAAGCCGACATGTTGGGTCTTTCAATGTGAGCCAGTCGATTTTGTTCAAAGGCGATTTTTCCGTGGTCTTTAGTAATTTCCAACTTCCTTAGGGCATCTCTGATAAATTCAAATTCCGTCATTCCGGCGAAGGCCGGAATCCTGCGGCTTTAATTAAAATGCTTTTATGTCAGTGCATTGCACTGTCTATTCTATTAGCTGGACACCGCCTTCGCCGGTGTGACGAATTTATAGAGATGGCCCTTAGTCCGTCCCGTGGCAGTGGGGAGTGTCTTGACTCTGGGCTGCAAATAAGGTCTACTCCGGCTCAATTTTTGTAGGGCGATGAAGCTTGCGGTTGTTGCGCGGGCTGTTGTGCATGCAAGCAAATAAATACCTTGGGGGTGGCGTGGTAGATAAGATTCATTGGCGTGGTTTGATGAGAAGTCTGTTGATCGGCGGCCTGCTTTTTTGTGCTTTCGGGGTGAATGCGGAAACATCGGCCTCGGGTTCGAGAGGGGCCGTAGCGCTGGGTGGCGGAACGACTGCCAATTTGTCCGGCGCGGGTGCAGGGATGGCATCGGCCGGTGCGGCTGCCCCGATGGTGTCTGATGGTGTGCCACTGCAGTCGTTGCTGACTAATGCCGATGCGTTAACCTCACCTGATCGGGATAACGTCAATCAGGTCGAGCAAACCCAGGGTGGAACGGCGTTGAATCTGGACAACGAGTTCCAGAAGTTTCTTGCGCAGTCGGTCGGCCGGGTATTGCCGATGTATGGTTATAACCTGTTTGCTCAGCCGCCCAGCACCTTTGCGCCGATCAGCGACATTCCCGTTCCGCATGATTATGCGATCGGCCCTGGCGACGAGATCGTCCTGGCTGGCTGGGGGCAGGTGGATATCGATCTGCGTGTGACGGTGGATCGTAATGGCATCATCAACCTGCCCAAAGTTGGCGCAATCAATGTCGCCGGCGTCAAATACCAGAATCTGGAAGGCTACCTGAAAAATCAGGTGGGTCGTGTTTTCCGCAATTTCGAACTCAGTGTTTCCATGGGGAAATTGCGATCCCTGCAGGTTTTTGTTGTCGGGCAGGCTCAGCGGCCTGGCGTTTATACCGTCAGTTCGCTCAGTACGCTGGTTAATGCACTATTCATGTCCGGTGGCCCGTCGCAGAACGGCACCATGCGTCACATCCAACTCAAGCGAGCAGGTAAGGTCGTCACCGAGTTGGATGTGTACGAATTGTTGATCAAGGGCGACAAAAGCAAGGACGTTCAGTTGTTGTCCGGGGACGTGATCTATATTCCGCCGATTGGTCATCTCGCCGCCATTTCCGGCAGCGTTAAAACCCCCGCTATTTATGAGCTTAAAGATGGGCGAACCAGTTTGGCCTCCTTGCTGGAGCTTTCCGGCGGCCTCACCACTACTGCTGCCGGGCAGAAAGTTATGCTTGAGCGCATCGCTGATCGCGCGGTGCGCAAGGTCGAGGAATTTCAGCTCGATGAACAAGGCTTGAATCGCTTGGTCAGGGATGGCGATCTGGTGCAAGTGTTTTCCATCGATGCGCGTTTCGATAATGCAGTCACCTTGCGCGGAAATGTCGCCAGTCCAGGGCGCTATCCGTGGAAAGAAGGTATGCGGGTGAGCGACCTGATACCGGACATGGATGCGCTGATCGTGCCGGAATACTGGACTCGCCAGAACAATGCATTTCGTGTGGGAGCTTCCAGTCAGGGGGCATTACATGCGCAGATCAAACACAATGTAAGTGAGGTCAACTGGGATTACGCGCTTGTGGAACGCTTGAGCAAGCGAGAGATGACTACAGTGCTATTGCCGTTCAATCTGGGCAAGGCGATCTCAGGCAAGGATGCGCAGCAGGATATGTTATTGCAGCCGGGCGACGTCATCACTATTTTCTCCAAGGATGATATTCAGGTTCCTTCCGCTAAGCGTAGCGTTTATGTGCGTCTGGAAGGCGAATTCAACCATGCCGGTGTCTACAAGGCTCAGCCGGGCGAGACACTGCGCCAATTGGTAACTCGTATCGGCGGCCTTACTCCCCAAGCGTTCCTGTTCGCCAGCGAACTGTCGCGTGAATCCACGCGCCAGGCTCAGCAGATAAGGCTGGACGAGATTATTGATCGGCTGGAAGTCGATGTGCAGCGCAATGCCGCGCAGTCGGCTTCGGCAGCATTGGGCGCGGATGAAATTAATGCAGCTAAAGTGCAGGTCGAGTCGCAGAAGGCATTGGTTGCCAAGATGCGCCAAGTCAAGGCGACAGGCCGCCTTGTGATGGATTTGCCGGATGAGGAAGCGCAGGTCAATGATTTACCCGACATTGCGCTCGAAGATGGCGACCGTCTGTATGTTCCTGCCGCTTCTTCGACGGTCAATGTGATGGGCGCGGTATATAACCAGAACGCATTCCTTTACAAGCGCGGCTACTCGATCAATGACTACTTGGCGAAGTCCGGAGGCGCCACCCGTGATGGCGACGAAGACAGTATCTATCTGGTACGGGCTGACGGCACCGTACTCAGTCGTCGCCAGGGCAGTTCGATGTTCAGTGGATTCGGCGGAAGCGAGGTGCAGCCGGGCGCATCCATCGTCGTGCCGGAGAAGCTGGAGAAATACAGCCTGACCAAGGATTTCAAGGATTGGACCCAGATTTTCTATCAGTTCGCGGTGGGAGTGGCCAGCTTGAAGGCCATCCAAGTGTTCTAGGCGAGGGTGATGATGGAAAACCAGACAGTACAATTGCCAGCTACGCGGCCGGTTCAGCAAGATGCTGATGACGAGATCAATCTGCTTGATCTGCTTATCGTGCTTGGCAAGCACAAAAAGATGATTGTCGGCGTGACATTCTTTGTTGCGTTGCTCGCAATCGGAAGTTCTTTGCTGATGCCGAAAATTTACACGGCGACGGCGCGTATATTGCCGCCGCAGCAGAGTCAGTCTTCAGCCACTGCATTGTTGAATCAGCTAGGTGGGTTGGCGGGTATGGCAGGGAGTTCGCTTGGCATCAAGAATCCGAATGATCTGTATGTTGCGATGCTCGAGAGTCGCAGTCTCATGGAAAAAATCGTGAAGCGCTTTGATCTGCAGAAGGTTTACGAGCAGGAGACTATGACGGATACTCTGAAGGTATTGGAGAATAGTACCGCGTTCAACTCGGGCAAAGATGGCGTTATCAGCGTTGAGGTTTCCGACAAAGATCCGCAGCTCGCGGCGAACATTGCCAATGCATTCATCGAGGAGTTGAACACGCTGATGCAAACTTATTCGCTGACCGATGCCTCGCAGAAGCGCACTTTTTTTGAGCAACAACTTCGCCAAGCCAAGGACAGGTTGACCAACGCTGAACTGGTGTTGGACAAGACGCCGAACACCAGCCTGGAATATCTGGATGCGATCCGTAATTTGAAATACCAGGAAGCGGTATGGGAGATAATCGCCAAACAGTTCGAGATGTCTAAAATGGATGAGGCTAAGGATTTTCCGCTGATCCAGGTGCTGGACAAGGCGATCCCGCCGGAAAAGAAATCCAAGCCCAAGCGCAGCCTGATCGTCATATTGGCTACCTTGGTGGCGTTCTTCCTCGCCGTGATCTGGGCGTTCATTAAGGAAGCGTTGAGCCGACCTGGGGCCAACTCTGAGCAGGCCGCACGCATACAGGAATTGCGCCGGGTATTTCGCTGGCATACTTAGAGTTTGCGTTTTGCTGAATTGCACATTTAAAGTTACTGCATGAAACTGATTTCAACAATCCTTTGCGGCGGAGCCGGCTCCCGCTTATGGCCGGTTTCCCGTGAGTTACATCCCAAACCTTTCATACGTCTCGCCGATGGGCAAAGCCTGCTGCAAAAAGCTTGGCTGCGCGGCGCTGTGCTGCCGGGTGTTGCCGAAACGCTGACAATCACCAACCGCGAACTGTTCTTCAAGACTGAAGATGAGTATCGTGAAGTGGCAAATATCCCCTGCAATCAGGAGTTGGTAAATCGTTTTATTCTTGAGCCTTTAGGGCGCAATACGGCACCGGCTATTGCCGCAGCCGCATTGCAAGTTGCTGCAACGCATGGAGAACAAGCATGTTTGCTGGTATTGGCCGCCGACCATTTGATAGCCGATCAGGCTGCCTTTGCCGATGCCGTGGGACAAGCCATGGAATTGGCAGCATTGGGTAAGCTGGTCACCTTTGGTATCCGGCCTGATATGCCTGAGACTGGCTACGGCTATATCGAAGCTGATGGTTACGAGGTAAAACGTTTTGTCGAAAAGCCGGATCTGGAAAGAGCTCAAGAGTACGTCGCCTCCGGTCGCTATCTGTGGAATTCCGGTATGTTCTGTTTTCAGGCGGGTGTCATGCTGCGCGAAATGCAACAACACTGTCCTATCATTCTTGAGGCGACCCGTGTTTGTATTGCGCAATCGCGCAGTGCCGAGGGTAAGGGCTTCAGCCAACTTGAGCTTGATGCTGCGCTATTTAAACAAGTGCAAGATGAATCCATTGACTACGCCGTCATGGAAAAATCCCGGAACGTCGCCGTTGTTTCCTGTGATATTGGTTGGAGTGACATTGGTTCATGGACTGCGCTGGGCGATCTCTCTGAGCCGGATGCCCATGGCAATCGTATCGAGGGTGAGGTTATCCTGCATGACGTCAGTAATTGCTACATTCAAAGCAATCAGCGCATCGTCGGTGCTGTTGGCGTAGAAAATCTCGTTATTATTGATACTCCGGATGCTGTATTGATTGCTGATCGCAGCCGTGCACAGGATGTCAAGCACATATACGCCCGTCTCAAGGCCGATGGTCATGATGCGTACCGTTTGCACTGCACTGTGCATCGTCCTTGGGGGACATACACAGTGCTTGAGGATGGCAGCCACTTCAAAATTAAGCGCATCGAAGTCAAACCTGGGGCCAGTCTGAGTCTGCAAATGCACCATCATCGCAGTGAGCACTGGATTGTCGTGAGTGGTATGGCGCGCGTGGTGAACGGTCAGCAAGAGTTATTCGTTAATACTAATGAATCTACCTATATACCGGCTGGGCATAAACATCGTTTAGAGAACCCTGGCCTGCTCGATCTGGTGATGATCGAAGTGCAAAGTGGTGAGTATCTGGGCGAAGACGACATCGTTCGTTTTGAAGACGTGTACGGTCGCCAATAGAATTATTATCAGGAGAGAAAATTGGGTAATCAAAAAGTCGCATTGATCACCGGCGTGACCGGGCAGGACGGAGCTTATCTGGCTGAGTTTCTGTTGAAGAAAGGCTACGTTGTGCACGGTATCAAGCGCCGCGCTTCACTGTTCAACACCGACCGCATCGACCACCTCTATCAGGACCCGCATGTCAGCAAGCGCAACTTCATCCTGCACTACGGTGACATGACCGACTCCAGCAGCCTGATACGCATCATCCAGCAGGTGCAGCCGGACGAGATCTACAACCTGGCGGCGCAGAGTCATGTGGCGGTGTCGTTTGAAGAGCCGGAGTACACTGCCAATTCCGATGCGCTGGGCGCGTTGCGCGTGCTCGAGGCGATCCGCATTCTCGGGCTGGAAAAGAAGACTCGTTTTTATCAGGCGTCAACCTCCGAACTCTACGGCCTGGTGCAGGAAATCCCGCAGAAGGAAACCACACCGTTCTACCCGCGCAGCCCGTATGCCGTGGCCAAGCTGTACGCCTATTGGATTACGGTTAACTACCGCGAAGCCTACGGCATCTACGCCTGCAACGGTATCTTGTTCAACCATGAGAGCCCGATGCGCGGCGAGACCTTTGTCACGCGCAAGA
>Ga0209211_10002105_pt1 | contig 35252 bp, 42 predicted proteins | sample RifGroA2_FD_183992 | JGI IMG/M metagenome (GOLD analysis project Ga0209211, IMG submission 183992) | Groundwater microbial communities from Rifle, Colorado, USA - Groundwater A2 (SPAdes) (version 2) | ecosystem: Environmental > Aquatic > Deep subsurface > Groundwater | place: Rifle, Colorado... | reverse complement strand
TGAAAAAAAATTAGAAGTCGAAGGTGTTGGATACAAAGCCCAATTGGACGGCCAAAATTTGGTTTTTTCGCTGGGATTTACCCACAAAGTCGTAGTTCAGCCGCCGAAAAATATTACTTTCAAAGTGGAAAAAAATACGATTACCGTAACGGGAATTGATAAAGAGGAGGTTGGCCGGATATCGGCCGAGATACGCACGAAGAAGCCTCCGGAGCCGTACAAAGGCAAGGGAATCCATTATTTAGGAGAGGTTATTAGAAGAAAGGCCGGTAAAAAAGCTGTCTCGTCAGCCTAATAATATGAAAAGAAAAATATTAAAACGCGTATTGAGGCACAGAAAAATAAGATCAAGAATATCCGGAAGCAAATCGCGGCCGAGGCTTTCTTTGTACCGTTCAAATAAGCATTTGTTTTTACAACTTATCGATGACGAGAAAGGGGGGACTATTTTGGGCCTAAGAGACGACGATTTGCTCAAAGGCAAAAAGAATTTGAAAAAAACCGAAAAGGCGTTTGAAGCAGGGTACGCTTTTGCCAAACTCGCTTTGGAAAAGGGCATCAAAGAAGCGGTTTTTGACAGAGGAGGATACAGGTATCAGGGGCGCGTAAGAAAGCTCGCAGAGGGCGCGCGTGAAGGCGGATTAAAATTCTAGAATACAAATAACGAATGAATACGAATTTACAAATAAAGAGTTTAATTAGTATATTAGTAATAAATTAGTAATTAGTAATCTATGGCAAAAGAATTCAGAAAACCAAGGCCAAAAAGCGAATACGAGCAAAAAATGATCGACTTAAGGCGCGTGGCTAGAGTCGTGGCCGGAGGCCGCAGATTCACATTCCGCGCGGCCTTGGTCATAGGCGACCTGAAAGGGCGGGTGGGCTTCGGATTGGGAAAGGCGATAGACACTTCTCAGGCTATCGAAAAAGCTTTAAGAGAAGCAAAAAAGAATATGGTTTCCGTACCTTTAACGAAGAGCGGTTCTATTCCGCATGAAGTTTCGGCGAAATACGGAAGCGCCAAAGTAATATTAAAACCGGCAAGAGAGGGAAAGGGTCTTGTGGCCGGAGGTGCGGCGAGAACCGTTTTGGCTTTGGCGGGAGTTAAGAACGGAAGCGCAAAAATACTTTCACACGGGAAAAACAAAATGAATAATGCCCGTGCCGCCATGGAAGCTATTAAAATGTTTAAGAAATAAATATGCAGGTAAATCAATTAGCAAAATCTCACGGAAGGAAACACAGGCGGATAGGGCGCGGAGGAAAACGCGGATCTTTTTCAGGACGCGGAATCAAGGGACAAAAAGCGCGCGCCGGCCATAGGATCCGTCCGCAGATAAGAGATATCATCAAAAAGATCCACAAACGCCGCGGTTACGGCAAGACCCGTGCTGCTTCGGTAAATCCTTCCAATGTTAAGCCGGCCATTGTTAATTTATTTGAGCTGGAAAAGGCATTTAAATCGGGCGACAAAATAACTCCAAAGAGTCTTGTTGCGGCGGGACTTATAAAAACGAAAGGAGATAAAATGCCAGCAATTAAAATTTTGGGTGGCGGGAAACTCTCCAAAAAACTTACCTTTGACAAATCTATTTTGATGTCTGGGTCCGTTCGCGCTAAACTGGAGAAATAAGCAAAATGTGGGAAAAAACAAAACTTATTTTTAAAGACGCTGATCTCCGGAGGAAATTTTTATTCCTCTTCGCGTTTTTGGCGGTCTTCAGGATGGCGTCCGCCATACCGGTACCGGGGATCGATGCTTTTAAGCTCAAGGAATTTTTTGCTTCCAGCCAGTTATTCGGCCTTTTGAATATTTTTTCCGGAGGAGGCCTGGAAAATCTCTCTATCGTCATGCTTGGAGTCGGTCCCTATATTACGGCTTCCATTATCATGCAGTTGTTCACCATGATTTTTCCGCGCCTGAAAGAAATGTATCAGGAGGAGGGTGAAGCGGGCAGACAAAAGTTCAATCAATATTCTAGGCTCATCACCCCTCCTTTGGCGCTTATCCAGGGGTTCGGGCTTTTATCTATTTTGGAAAGGCAGGGGATTTTTCAATTCACGGCATTTGAAAGGATAGCGAGTCTGATAATCGTTACCGCAGGCTCAATATTCCTGATGTGGATTGGCGAGCTGATTTCCGAATATTCCATCGGCAATGGCGTTTCCATCATGATTTTTGCGGGTATTGTCGCAAGATTCCCTTCGGATCTGAGGCAAACCCTGCTTGCTTACGATCCGTCGCAGCTATCGACGCTTATCGCGTTTTTTATTATCGCTTTAATAACCGTTGCCGCGGTTGTTGTGATATCCGAGGGAGAGCGGCCGATACCGGTTTATTATGCGAAGCGCGTGCGCGGAATGCGTATGTACGGCGGGACAACCACTTATCTTCCGTTGAGGGTTAATCAGGCCGGAGTTATTCCGATAATTTTTGCTCTTTCGATTCTGCTTCTTCCTCAAATGGTTGCGAATTTTTTCGCTTCTTCCGGGAACATCATATTACGGACGGTATCTTCCTGGGTAATTAATTTTTTGGGAAGCAATTGGTATTATGCCGGCGCATATTTCGTTTTGGTATTTGTATTCACGTATTTTTATACGGCAGTTACATTCGATCCTGAGGCGATTTCCACAAATTTGCAAAAAAGCGGAGCGTTCGTTCCGGGAATCCGTCCCGGCAGAAATACTTCGGAATTTTTATATAAGATAGTAAGCCGGATAACTTTCGTCGGCGCATTGTTTTTGGGTATCATAGCCGTCTTACCGTTGATTCTTCGCGCCCTGAGCGGAATATCAACGCTGGCAGTCGGAGGCACTGCGCTCCTAATTGTTGTTTCAGTCGTTTTGGAAACAGCCAAGCAAATCGAAGGCCAGCTTTCTCTGCGGGCGTACGAATAGGCTAAAAAAGCCATTAAAATAGGCAGATTTAGTCTATTTGATTTTTTATTATTTTAGATGTATAATTAACAACAAGCTGGGAAGACTACAGGAAATTTTATCTTGTTTTCCCGGGGACTGTCTGGCGGGGCTCGGATGACGACCGCCGTGTGCCTTGCCTCGGCTGGTTCGGCGAGCGCTGGCACCTCTACTTCTATTGGCTTGATAACGATTGGTACGCCTACGATTGGGTTCTCCGCCCTCGCAAGTAGTGCTTTGAAGCTTTGATTTGGAAGTTTTGGTCCTTGTTCACTTGGACCCTTGGCCCTTGCAGAATGTAGAAAAATACATTTTGCAAGGGCTTTTGTTTTTGTTAAAATATTTTTGGATATTAGGCTAATATGCCTGCGGCTGAGTTTGCTCTACAAACAGGGCGGTTATCAAGCTTTTAAGATTAATGATCCGAAGCCCAGGAATATCCACAAAGCAAGCGTAAGCAACAACAACGTCAAAACCTGCTGGGTTTTGAAGTGCGATATCAGAAAATTCTTTGATAACATTGACCACCAAATTTTAATCAAAATTCTGGAAAATTACATTCCGGATAAAAATATCATCCGGTTACTTAAAGAAATCATAAACAGCTTCTCGGCAAAACAAGATAGCGCAGGTCTGCCTCTCGGCAATCTAACAAGCCAGCTCTTTGTAAACATCTATATGAACGAATTCGGCCAATTTATGAAGCATAAGCTCAAAATGAAATACTATGTTCGCTATGCTGATGATTTTGTTGTTTTGTCTGATAGTAGGCCGGAGCTTTTAAGTACGGCGCAACCAATAAGGGAATTTTTGCGAGAGAATCTAAAGCTAGAACTCCATCCAAAAAAGCTTTCGATAAGCACTATTGCTTCGGGAATAGATTTTCTGGGCTGGGTTAGTTTTTCAGATCATAGGATACTTCGAACCAAAACCAAGCAAAGGATGTTTAAAAAGCTAAACTCCAAGAATAAAAAATCTTATTTTGGCTTAATAAGCCGCGGGAATACCAGAAAACTTGCGGAGAAGCTTGCGAACCTGTAAGATTACTTAATGAATAAAAAGCCGGTAGTTGCTCTTTTAGGAAAATCCGGATTAAGTATAATTGTATAATGACTACCGGTAAAAAAGCCGCGATTTTTCTTTTTGGACGTCCTGCTTCCGGCAAAGGAACTCAGGCAAAAATTTTGTCGGACAAAACCGGTTTTTATCATTTTACTACGAGCCGCGAAGGCAAAGAATATATAAATACCCACAGCGATGAACAGACAAAACGGCAGGCGGAGCTTTACAAAGCCGGCAAGCTTTTTCTACCCGAATGGACCTCGCGCGTAGTGCTGGAGAAGACAATGGAAATTATAAAAACGGCCAAAGGAATCATATATGACGGGACTCCGCGGACGCTCTACGAAGCCAAAGCGGTTTTTCCGGAAATAGTTAAGCTTTTAGGCAAAGAAAATGTTTACGTATTATTGATAGATATAAGCGCGGAGGAGTTCAAAAGAAGGGTGGAGAAACGGCTCATCTGCAACCGCGACAGCCGGCACGTTTATATCCGTTCGGACGTATTTATGCCGGGTACAAAATGTCCCGAAGGAGACGGCACGTTGGAGATCCGCGACCTTGACCAAAAGGAAGTGCTTCAGATGCGTACTGACGAGTACGCCGAGAAAACCGTTCCGGCTATAAAGTTCATCGAAGGCTTGCACGCGATAAAAAGCATCAACGGCGAACAATCAATTGAAAATACCAATAAGGATATTTTAAAAGCGCTTGGTTTATGACAATAAAAAACAAAAAAGAACTTGATATTTTGCGGGAGGGCGGCAAGAGACTTGCCGCTATTTTGGTTGATGTTGCGAAAGCGGCGAAAGAGGGCGTTGTGACTAAAGAATTGGATGAATTGGCGGAGAAATTAATTTTGAAGGCGGGAGGTAAGCCGTCTTTTAAAGGATACAAAGTGCACGGGGCACCGATGCCTTATCCCGGAACAATTTGCATTTCAATTAATGAAGAGGTCGTTCACGGACTTGCATCAGACAGAAAATTAATAAACGGCGATATTGTCGGTTTGGATATAGGAATGTGGTACGAGGGATTGTGTACGGATACTGCGATGACTGTTTTGGTTGGATCATCGCTCGCGCATTCCGATTTTCTCGCGCTTAACCCTCTCTACGGGGACTCCGACGCGTCTCCAAAATCGGAACGCGCTCGCTTTGATTTAAATAAAAAATTCCTTGAAGCGAAGCGGTTAATTGCTGTAACAAAAAAATCTTTAGAAATTGGAATTGCTCAAGTTCGCCCGGGCGCGAGAATAGGCGATATCGGTTTTGTAATTCAACAGCATCTGGAAAAAGAGGGTTTTGGCGTTGTTCGCGAACTTGTCGGGCACGGCGTTGGACGCGCGGTTCATGAAGAACCGGAAATTCCGAATTGGGGAAGAAAAGGAGACGGCGAAGAGCTTTCCGAAGGAATGGCCATCGCTTTGGAGCCGATGGCCACCGAAGGCAATTCCAAAGTAAAAATTGCGTCGGACGGCTGGACATGGATAACGCGCGACGGCTCCCGCTCCGCGCATTTCGAACACACACTCGTCGTCACTAAAACCGGCTCCGAGGTGCTGACAGAACTCTAATTTAGTTTTTATGCTAAAATAAGCTCATGCCAAAACCTGATATATATTTGTCGGTAATAGTGCCTGCGTATAATGAGGCGGGGAGAATAGAGAAAACTTTGCGCAGATTCAATGAATATTTTGCAACGCAGGCTTATACTTATGAAATTTTAGTGGTAAGTGACGGCTCAAAGGACGGAACATCCGAGATCGTGGACAGAATGATTAAAGAGATCAAAAACATGCGCTTAATAGACCGCAAACAGAATCGCGGCAAGGGTTACACGGTTCGCGAAGGAATGCTGGCGGCGTACGGGCGTATCCGCCTTTTTGCCGATGCGGACAATGCCACGGATATTTCCCATTTTGAGAAAATGAGGCCGTATTTTGATAAAAATTATGAGGTTGCGATTTGTTCAAGAGACGAAAAAGACGCTCCGGGCGCGCGGCAATCGGTCAAGCAACCTTCATGGAAGAGACTCCTAGGCAACATGGGCAATCTTTATATACAGTATATGGCGGTCCGCGGCATTTGGGATACTCAGTGTGGTTTCAAGGCTTTCCGCGATTTTGCCGCGGAGAAGATTTTTTCGCTTGCACTGATAGACAGGTGGGCTTTTGATGTGGAGGCATTGGCAATTGCGAGAAAAATGGATTACCGCATTGCGATAGTTCCGGCTTATTGGGAGAATGACCCGAAAACGCACGTTAGCTTCATGGCTTATTTCAAAACTTTGTGGGAAGTTTTTAAAATTAACAGATCAATGAAGCGTCTGGCATGGCGGATTCATCAAAACGACGAACTTGCCTGATATGGGTAAAAATCTTATTGAATTCAGAAAAGATCTGGTGTCCGGCGATTGGGTTTTGATATCCTCAACGTTTCAGAAAAAACCCGTTTTTTTCACCCGCGCTGATACAAGGCCGCTTCCAAAATCAAAGTGTCCGTTTGAAGATCCCCAAAAAGCCGGCCACAATGAGATTTTAATGTGGCTTCCCCGGTACGGTAAAAACGATTTTAAAAACTGGTGGCTTCAGGTTTTAAAGAACAGATTTCCTGTTATTGATACGAACAAAGTTTGCTCACCTATCTACAAAAAAGATAATTTTGAATTTACTCCCGGCAACGGCTTTCAGGAGCTGGTCATAATGCGCGATCATCAAAAGCCTTTTGGTATTATGAATAAAGAAGAGATAGAGCTTGTTTTGGAGGCATACACAATCCGCTATCATGCACTTTGCCTTGAACCATGCGTTGAATATATTTTGATACTGCACAATTCCGGTCTGCGCGCCGGCGCGTCCGTTCCGCATCCGCATTCCCAGATTTTTGCTATACCGATTATCCCCCCTGATGTTTCAAGAAGCCTCGTCGGCTCGGCAAATTATTATCGCAAAAACAAACGTTGTGTCCACTGCGACATGCTGAAATGGGAGACGAATAAAAAAGACAGAATAATATATCAGAACGATTCGTTTATGGCGCTGGCTCCCTACGCATCTAAAGCAGCATATGAAGTAAGAATATTCCCAAAAAAGCACGAGGCGCGTTTTGAAATGATCGACCGGAAGCAAAAAAGCGATCTGGCGGAGGCGATGCGGAAGGTTTTCGGCAGAATATATAGAAATTTAAAAAATCCGGATTATAATTTTTTTATTCATACCGCTCCTCCGAAAGAATCCGGAAAAAGCCATTATCATTGGCACATTGAAATTCTTCCGCGCGTCGCCGTTTGGGGAGGGCTGGAGCTGGGTGCAGGGATAGAAGTCGTAAAAATTTCTCCCGAGGAAACAGCGAAACTATTAAGGAAATGATTATTGACGCGCATACACACATAGGAAGGGTGCCAGATTCCAAATTCAAAAAACTAGGTTTTGAAGAAATACTGAAATTGTTTTTGAAAGAAATGAGATCGAATAAAGTTGACCATGCTGTTGTAATCGCAAGTTATAAACGGACAAGTTTTAATCTGAATATGATGGAAGAACTGCAATTGGTTAAAGGGATAAAAAATATCACAGCCATCGGATCAATAGATATTTTAAATTATTCAAAAAAAGATATTGATCTGCTGGACGAGTTTCTGGATAAGAAGATAATTAAAGGAATTAAATTGCATTTAGGGTATCAGTATTTCTACGCCAACGAGGATAAATGTCGACCAATATATGAACTGTGTCTTAAACATGACGCGCCGGTGATTTTCCATACCGGAGACACACTGACCATTCCCGGAGAGCGGCCTGCAAAAATAAAATATTCGCATCCTTTGCTGATTGATGATGTTGCGGCGGAATATCCTGACTTAAAGATAATTGTCGCTCATTTAGGAAACCCGTGGCTTGTGGATTGCGCGGAAGTTCTATATAAAAATGATAATGTATACGCTGATATTTCAGGACTTGTCGTAGTTGATAAAGATATATTTTCTCCATATGGCGAGACGATGAAAAAGAAAATCCGGGCACTTTTTGAATACAGCGACCCGAGAAAATTATTATACGGAACAGACTGGCCATTAGCCTCAATGAAATCTTATATAAAATTTACCAAAGGCTTAGGCATACCTAAAAAAGACCTAGATTATGTTTTTTATAAAAATGCGGTAGAATTATTTAAATTATGAGAAAAATAATAATCGGCAATTGGAAAATGAACCCCACAACCCCCAAAGAAGCCCTTAGGATTTTTTCGGTAATTCACAGAGAAACAAAATCAATCAAAAATATAGATGTTGTTTTTGCTCCGCCATTTGTTTTTTTACATTTGCTAAAAGGAGCCAAAATCGGCGCGCAGGATGTTTTTTGGGAAAAGGTAGGCGCCTATACCGGCGAAGTTTCCGCCGTGGAGCTAAAGGCTCTCGGCGTAACACATGTGATAGTTGGCCATTCAGAAAGGCGTGCCATGTGCGAGACTGATGAGATAGTTCATAAAAAATTGGAAGCAGTGCTCGGCGCCGGCATGAAAGCAGTGCTTTGTATCGGCGAGTTGGAAAGGAAAAAAGATGAAGCGTTTCCTCCTATCGTGAGGAGAGAGCTTCACTCGGCGATGTCCAAAATAAAAAGACCGCTCTTAAAAAATTTGATAATTGCTTATGAGCCGATTTGGGCGGTGGGGACGGGAAAGGCCGACGACCCAAAAACGATATATGAGATGGCCATCATTATCAAAAGAGACCTTCAGAAAATTCTCGGCTCAAAAATTGCCGACAAGATACCTGTTTTATATGGAGGTTCGGTCCGGGCCTCTAACGCCAAGACTTTTTTAAGGGATGCGGGTGTAGACGGGCTATTGGTAGGAGGCGCGTCACTTGAAGCCAAGCAATTTGTTAAGATAGTAAAAGATGCTTCAGAGCTATAGACTATGAATTTAAAAGGAAAAAAAGTATTGTTGCGGGTGGACTTTAATGTTCCATTAAAAGGCAATAAAGTTGCGGACGATTTCAGGATAAAGGCGCCGCTTCCCGGAATAAAAGATCTTTTAAAAAAAGGAGCGAAAGTTCTTTTGCTTGCCCATTTGGAATCGGATGATAAAAACCCAAGCCTTGAGGCCGTCTCTCGGCACCTCGAAAAATTACTCGGGATGAAAGTCAGATTTATTAAAGGAAAAATTCCGGCAAATCCCTGTGATTTTCCCGAACGCGTATGGCTTTTTGATAATTTAAGGCTAAATTCCGGCGAAAAAAATAACGATAGGAACTTCGCAAAGCAATTGGCGCGCTGGGGCGACTACTATATAAACGACGCGTTTTCCGCGTCGCACAGGGAGCATGCCTCGATCGTCGGGCTGCCGAAGTTCCTGCCGCATGAAGCGGGACCCCTGATGAAAGCAGAAATAAAAAACCTCTCAAATTTTTTTAGCCCCGAGCACCCATTCCTTTTCATATTGGCGGGCAAAAAATTCGCGACCAAAGAGCCTTTGATAAGCAAATTTCTGAAAAAAGCTGACGCGATATTCATCGGCGGGGCACTTGCCAATACTTTTTTGGCAAAACGCGGAACGGACGTAAAAAGATCAAAGGTGGAGAGCGTAAAAATATCGGATAAAATTTTGTGGTCGCAAAAGATTATTTTGCCGGAGGATTGGGAGATCGAAGAAGGCTCTATCTACGACGCTGGGCCGAGAACGATGAAGGCTTTGTCTGAGCTGGCACAAAACGCAAAGCTGGTTTTATGGAACGGGACTATCGGTCTTTGCGAGAAAGGATTTACTTACGGGACAAAAGAACTCGGAAAGTCATTGGGCAGATCAAAAGCTTTCCGGCTCGTCGGCGGAGGGGATACCGTGGCCGCAATCCGCAAAATGAAACTTGAAAAGAATTTTGATTTCATCTCGACCGGCGGAGGCGCTATGCTGGAGTTCCTTGCCAAAGAAACTCTGCCCGGGATTGCCGCCCTTGGCGAGCCTCGCCTGCAAAGTAGGCGGGAGGCGTTGAAAAAGAAATAAAGGCGTGCTAGCTTTATGGGAGAAAAGGAGGCTTTTGTGAATAAGAAATGGATGAAAGAACAAAATGAGGCCGTTGATACTTACAGAAAATTGGAGAAACAGCTAAAAGCCCTAATTAAGGCCGAGAAAGATGAATTTGATGAAGGCGAAGAGCTAAGAGAGCGCCTGGCCAAGTTGTGGTTTCACTTGCCTGGAGAGGAAAGAAGAAGAATAAATAAGAACGTAAAGTTGCCTAAGGTTTCTAAGCTAAAGTTATCGCGAAAGAATACGAGGCTTTTGGCTGAGCAAATTACAATTCCTAATCTTGTCGGAGAAGTAATCAAACTTACTACAATTCCTCGAGAAAATTCCAAAATGTAATGGCATATAGTTGGAAGAATAGGATTTGACCATGGATACCAGTCCGAATACAACGGCAATATTTTTAGCTTTGATGGCAGACATTTCAGGGTTTATCCTGCCGGATATGAACTTCCTCCGGGAATTTCGTTCGGCGTCAAAAAAGGACCTGAAATATTGGTTCATCTCCGCAATGACATGTTGCCGGATCACTTTGCACAACTAAATGAGGCCATTGAAAGTCAGTGTGACAAAGAGCTTCAAAATGCAAGAATCTACCGAAATAGGATTATAGAAGCAAACAGGCTGTTGGTGGAACGGGAACATAAATTTTCTCTTCAAAATGCAAAAAATCTTTTAAAGAACCTAATGGATTAAGCGGTTCAAGACAACCGCTTTTTTCTTTGCCTATTTTAAGCTATACTGGCTTTTACATGTGGTATAAGGACGCGGAACAATTTATGAAAAGCGCGGGGCACGAAGTGGACGGGGTTTGGTACCCGAGGGTCACCAAGATCTTGGAAGTGAAAGCAAAGCCGGGCATTGATATGTTTTTAAAAGAAATGGAGAGCTATAGCGCGGCGGAATCGGTAAAAATAAAGTCCGCGGAGGAGGGTACGAGGGTTCACGAGGTACTCCAAAAAACCGCGGTCGGCGAGCCGATAGAGGTGGATGAAGACCTGCTCCCCGTGCGCGACGCCTTTTTAGAATTTAACAAAACCGCCAATATTGTTTTTCATCCGGATTATATCGAGCGCCCCATCTGGTCCGCATTTCACAAATTTTCAGGGACCATAGACGGCATTGCGACCATCGGCGGAAAGTTCGGTGTTTTGGATATTAAAACTTCAACCGGATTTTTTCCCGAATACAATTTGCAGACGGCTGCTTATGTTCTGGCCTTGCAGGAGCCTTCGGTTAAAAAAGCACTTGCTCTTCCTCAGGACATTCAAACCCGCTGGATATTGCGCGCGGACCAGGTAAAGACGTGCCTAAGATGTAATGCGACACTCCGCGCGAAAGGCGGAAGGAACAAGATAAGGAATGGAAAAAACGGAGCAGAGCCGCACTGCGGGGAATCGCACGAGGAGCACTATTGGGGGCCGACCAAAGGCATAATTGAGTTGAGAGAATTCCCATATTATATCAGGGATATTAAAGCATTCCTTGCGGCAAAAACCCTTTGGGAATGGGACAACGATTATTGGCTAAGGCAGATCGGATATTTATGAAAAAAATAATAGTCTTATATCATCAGGGCTGTACCGACGGATTCGGGGCCGCTTGGGTCGCCTGGAGAAAATTCGGGCGACGTGCGGAATATATTGCGGTAAAGCACGATGATCCTTATCCGGAAATTGTAAAAGGCAAAGATGTTTATCTCGTAGATATCAGTTATGATCTTGAGAAAACAAAGAAATTAATAAAAGAAGTAAAATCTCTTACATCGATAGACCACCATATCAGCAGCGAAAAATCGGCCAAGCTCGCCGGCAATTATTTATACGCCCTTAATCATTCCGGTTCCGCGCTGGCCTGGCAATATTTTTATCAGAATAAAAAAACGCCGACGCTGATAAAATATATAGAAGATATTGATATATGGAATATGGCTATGCGGAATACCCGCGAATTATTGGCTTCTTTAGAAACATATAGCCAAGATTTTGTTTTATGGAATAAAATCTCCAAAGATTGGGAGCGCGGAGGTTCAAGAAAAAAATATTTGGCTGAAGGAACGGCAATTTTAAAATACAAAGATTATCTAATTAAAAAAGCCGTTAAAGACGGCGACGAAGTAACGCTTTTGGGGAAGCGCGCGCTTGTTGTAAATAATAATTTGAGCCTAAATTCGGAGATAGGGGACGCCATACGGAAAAAGGGCTACCCTTTAGGAATAATATGGCAGCAAAAAGGCGGTAAGCTGATTGTCAGTTTGCGGTCTACCGCAAAAGTTGATTCATCAAAAATCGCGGCGCATTTCGGCGGGGGCGGACACAAAAAGGCCGCCGCTTTCAGGCTTATGGCAAAAGAAAAATTCCCATGGAAAAAGATAAAAAAGTAATTGTTTATACCGACGGCGGGTCGCGGGGGAATCCGGGAGAGGCGGCTATAGGAGTTTGTATTATGGACGAGAAGGGAAGCCCGATAAAAGGATACGGCGAGAGGCTTGGAGTCAAAACAAACAATGAAGCTGAATACGCGGCGGTAATTTCGGCGCTCAAAAAACTAAAAGCGCTGTATGGAAAAGAAAAAACAAAAAAAATGGAGGTGGAAATGCGGATGGATTCGGAATTGGTAATGAAACAGCTTACCGGAGTATATAAGGTAGAAACTGAGCATATTGTTCCGCTTTTTGTCGCGATATGGAATTTAAAAATAGACTTTGCTAAGGTTACTTTCAGCCACGTTCCGAGGGAGAATAATAAAGAAGCCGACAGGCTCGTGAACGAGGCCTTAGACAATGAGCCCCAAAGCCTATTTTAATACGCCGTTATTTATATTGGCATTTCTTATCGGAGTCGCCCTCCGGTCGTTTTTTAATGTGCCAAATTGGGTCGTTTTTGGGTTGTTGGGGTTCACTCTCGCGCTATTCGTATTTCTCGCGCTTAACCCTCTCTGCGGGGGCTCCGACGCGCATTCGAAATACGAACAGCGCTCGCCTGAACCGAAAGCACAAAGTTTCCAAGACCTTGCGCAGGGCGACGGGGGCGACCTGCCTGCCGGCAGGCAGGGCAGAGCAATCCGTCAGCAGGCGGATATGCGTGTCCTTGAAAACTTTGGTGCTGAGGTAAAAGGCGCAATGCTTTGTCTGCTCATTTTCTTTTTCTTCCTCGGCATCCTTCGTTTTTCATTTTTTGAAAATAATATTTTAAAAGATACTTTGCATCTGCATTACGGCGAAGTTTTGAAATTGAGCGGGAACGTAATTTCCGGCGAACTTACGGAGAACGCGCAAAGGCTTGTTTTGGATACGGAAGAAGGACGGCTTCTTATCACAAAGCGAATTTATCCGCAGTATAAATACGGGGACGAGTTGGAAGTTCGGGGAAAACTTTTAGAACCTGAAAATTACGGCAATTTCGATGTTAAAAAATATCTGGCGAAAAGCGAAATTTATGCGGAGATGGTTTTCCCGGAGATTGCTTTGCCTCAGCATCAAATTTTGGAAAGACACGGATATTTTTCTGCTGAAAAATTCCTCGTGCTCGCGCCGTCGCGCTCGCAAGGTCTTTCAAAATTTATGCTCTCGGCAAAGCTAATACTCTTCTCAATTAAAGATTCGTTCGAAGAAAAATTAAGAAATATCCTTCCGGAGCCGGCCGCGTCCCTTGCCGACGGAATGCTTCTTGGTAATCAAGGGGCGCTCGACAAAGAATTGACGGATGATTTTAGGAAAAGCGGAACAATTCATATTTTGGTTCTCTCAGGTTACAACATTACCATAGTGGGTGTTTTTGTGATGGCATTTTTCGGGTTTATTTTGCCGGAAGCCGGCGCCTGGGTATTGGCGGTATTTGCTATAATCGGTTTTACTTTAATGTCGGGGGCCGAAGCCGCCGCGGTGCGTTCAGCCGTCATGGCGATAATCGGTCTTATAGCACTCCGTTCGGGCAGGAAAAATTTCGCCATTTTAGCTTTAATGTGGGCGGCATTTTTGATGGTTTTATGGAATCCGATGCTGATGAGGTTTGATCGCGGCTTCCAACTTTCTTTTTTGGCGACGCTCGGTCTTATTGTGGCGTCCACGTTTTTTAAAAAAGTCTTTAAATTTATTCCTGATTTTTTGGGATTAAGGGAGAGCGCCGCATCTTCTTTCGCGGCGCAGATATTCGTCTTGCCGCTATTGCTCTCCTGGGGAGGAACGATATCGTGGCTCTCACCGTTAGCGAACATATTGATAGTCGGAGTTGTTCCTGTTGTGATGCTGTTTAGTTTTTTGGGTGCTCTCGCTGGCTTTGTCTCGGTTTTTCTCGGAAAAATTATAGCTGCAGCCGCATATGTCGCGATAGCTTATCAAATTTATATGGTAAAATTTTTTGGTTCGCTCACATTCAGCATGATGCAGTTCGGTTTTTTGCCGGTTTTCATACTATGCGTAATATACGCCGGCCTGTTTTACTGGTCGCTAAAAGAGTATGCGAAAGTTTTTTGAAATATATAAAAAGCAGATCATTTGGGCGGTTGTATTTTTTCTTTTTTCGCTCAATCTTATTATTTGGCGGTCAGTTCTTGCGGAATCGCGCGCGCCCGAGATTGCAGTCTATTTTTTCGATGTCGGACAGGGAGATTCTGAATTTATTTCGGCGCGTGACGGTACTCAAATTTTGATCGACGGCGGACCCAACAGCAAAGTACTTTCAGGGCTTGCGCGTGCGATGCCATATTACGACAATTCGATTGATGTAATAATTCTTACTCATCCGCATGCTGACCATGTTTCGGGACTTATCGATGTGCTTAACCGCTACAAAGTCGGCATGATAATAGAGAGCGGAGCGGATTATAACACCGCTGAATATGCGGAATTTGAACATATTGTCGCGAAGAAAAATATAAAAAAAATCATCATCGACCATCCGGCGGAAATGTCTTTTTATGGAGGTGCTGTCCTAAAATTTTTATATCCTTTGCGTTCACATGACGGAGAAATATTAAAAAACGTGCACGACGCGATGGTGGTCGGGGAGCTCGACTTTGAGGAGCGGAAAATATTATTTATGGGGGATGCCGAAAAAAATATTGAGGCGAGATTGGTTTATGACGGAGTCGTTGGGGGTGTTGATGTTCTGAAGGCGGGACACCACGGTTCAAAGACCTCGAGCAACCGATTTTTTCTTGATGTTGTAAAACCGGAATACGCCGTGGTGTCCGCAGGAAAAGAAAATCGCTATGGCCATCCTAATCAGCAAATACTTTCAAACTTAGAAGCCGCCGGCGCCAAAATTTTCCGCACCGACCTCGATGGAACCGCCGTTCTTGAAGTCCGCAACGGAGAATTATTTTGGGAAAAATAAAATAGTCCCATATGGGACTATTTTTTAAATCCTTTATCCAAAGTCAAAAGCACATTATTGAAACTTTTAGCTTGAGTGGGTTGAATCGCATCCGGGTTTGCAAGAACGATTTTTTTCTCAAACGCGAAAGCCATTCCTATGTCGAAGAGGGAACCCTGGGAATTTGGGTCCCACATTATGTGTACTTCATCGGCGCCCTTTATGGCGGCTCTGTTGTCGCTGCAAATTCGCAGGCCTATAAGGTCATCTTGTTGGTTTGTGTCCCGTGGCGGCCAATGGACCTTATATCCCTTGGTTTCGAGATTCTTTACATAAGATTCTGATGTCGTTTTTTGTTCCGGAGTTGCGTTCCGCACTGAACAGACCAAAAAAGCCTTCTTAATTCTCTTTTTTCCCATTTTTTTCCAAAATCTTCATTAAGCTTAGCATAGGGTTATCCCTTGTCAATTTGGACAAAATTTTTTAGAATTGTTCTATTATGACACATCCAAAAGAAGAGAAAACGCTAGTTTTAATAAAGCCGGACGGCGTGCAGAGAAGCCTTATCGGAGAGATCGTCCGCCGCTATGAAAGAAGCGGACTGAAGCTCGTTGGTCTGAAAATGACCGTTCCCACAAAAGAACTTGTTGAAAAACATTATCTCGTTGATCCGGAATGGCGGGTTAAAACCGGAAAAAAGACGATAGAATCATATCTGAAAAAAGGCAAAAAACCCCCGTCAGAAGATCCGCTTCAGGTAACGGAGATCATTTTGGGAAATCTGAAAAAATATATGGTAAAGGGACCCGTTATCGCAATGGTCTGGCAGGGAATGCATTCCGTGGGCATTGTCCGGAAAATTACCGGAGGAACCGAGCCGTTAACTTCAGACGTAGGAACCATCCGCGGAGATCTTACCATCGACTCGTATGAAGTTGCGGATATTGATACCCGCGCGGTAAGAAACCTGATACATGCGTCCGGTTCCACGGACGATGCCGAGAAAGAGATCGCGTTATGGTTCGGCAAGGATGAACTTATAAAATATAAATTGGTGGGCGAGGCGATACTTTACGACATTAATTTAGACGGCATACTTGAATAATTTTTTCAAATCATCAGCTTTCGTATTGTGGCTTCTTTTCTTAATACTCGGGAGCTGGATATTGGTATATTGGTTCGGCCTTTATTTTTTAATTCCCTGGGTGGATATTCCTCTGCATTTTTTCGGAGGATTATGGGTTTATGTTTTTGCACGTTATCTTGCAATGAGGTTTGACCTTGAAATAAATTCGCAGTTTCCAGTATTGGCGAAGTTTATTATTTTTATTGGAGCCGTGTTTTTTGTCGGGGTTTTCTGGGAGTTTTGGGAATTCGTTTTGGATAGATATCTGATACATAGCGGTTATTCTTTATTGCTGGGAGTTTATGAGGATACATTAAAAGATTTGTTTATGGATTTCTTAGGGGGTGCTTTTGGATTTATATTTATAAAATATGACTAAACTTTCATTTTTTGGCGCATCGGGCGAAGTTACGGGCAGCTGTTTTTTACTCGAGCACCTGCCTGCGCAGGCAGGGGAATCAACAAAAATACTCATTGATTGCGGCATTTTCCAATGTCCGCGGTTTTGCGATATCAGAAGCCGGGAGCCTTTTCCTTTTGATGCAAAGTCAATTTCGGCGCTTTTTGTTTCTCACGCGCACATTGATCATACGGGTAGGATACCGAAGCTGATCAAAGAAGGTTTTAATGGAAAAATTTATTCCACCCATCCCACAAAAAGTCTCGGAGAACTCATGTTAAAGGACAGTGTCGGGGTTCTTTCCAAAGAAGCCGCGCGAGAAAAAGAAGAGGTTATTTATTCGGAGGAGGATGTTGAAAAAGCTATGACTTTCTGGGAGGGAAAAAATTACCGCGAAGAAGTTAAGGTCGGGCCATTTGTCGTTACCCAATATGACGCCGGCCATATTTTGGGTTCAGCAATGACCATGGTTTCATTTCCCGATGCCGACGGAAAAACAAAGAAAATTTTGTTTACGGGCGACCTTGGCAATCCGACCAACCAGCTGTTAAACAGCACGGAAAAAGTGGAAAGCCCGGATTTTGCGGTGGTTGAATCTACTTATGGAGACCGCGAACACGAAGACGTGAAAGAGAAAAAATTAAAACTCGAGCGAGTTATTGAAAAAAGCGTCCTGCAGGGCGGCGTTCTGATGATCCCCGCCTTTTCTTTGGAAAGAACGCAGGAGCTTTTACTTGAGATTTCCGGCATGCTGAGGAGCAAGCAGATACCGAACATTCCTATTTTTCTCGACAGCCCTTTGGCGATACATGCCACGGAAATTTATCAAAAATATTATTCATACCTGAATAAGGCTTATGTGGACAAAGAATCTTTTTCTTTTTTCAAATTGCCGTCGGTGCATTTTTCGCTTAAAACCGATGATTCAAAAAAAATAAATGACGCGCCGTCGCCAAAGATAATTATTGCGGGCTCCGGCATGTCCACGGGCGGGAGAATTTTGCACCACGAAAGACGTTATCTTTCCGATCCGAAAAGCACAATTCTGTTTATCGGCTATCAGGCGCCGGGTTCATTGGGGCGCCGGATATTGGACGGCGCGGATATTGTAAAGATTTTCGGGGAAGAAGTCGCGGTAAGGTGCCACAAAGAGGTTATCCACGGCTATTCCGCGCATCCGGATGAAAACGTGCTTTTTGAATTCATCCGCGAGCGCTCCGATAAATTAAAAAAAGTTTTTACCGTGCACGGAGAGCCTAAATCGTCACTGGCCATGGTCCAAAAACTGCGCGATTATCTGGGAATTGACGCCGAGGCCCCAAAATACGGGGAGAGTGTTATACTAAACTAATGAACGGAAAACACATACATTTGAAGTATAAAATCTGCGTGTCGGGGGCGGCGGAGACGGGACATTGCGCGCCGGACGCGCTGGATAAGGCCAAAATTTTGGGTGAAGAGATAGTGAAGCACGGGGCGGTTTTGGTAAACGGCGCCACCACGGGTTTTCCGATGTGGGCGGCCATTGGTGCGAAAGAAGCGGGAGGATTTAATATTGGTATTTCTCCGGCCGGAACCGAGAAAGAGCATATTGAGTATTATCATCTGCCTGTGGACTATATGGATATCATTATATACACCGGCTTCGGGTATTCCGGGAGGAATTTATTGCTTACAAAATCCGCCGATGCGGTCATTGTCGGCTGTGGAAGGTGGGGAACGCTGAACGAATTTACGATTGCACTCGAAGACGGAAAGCCGATAGGCGTACTTGAGGGTTCAGGCGGTTCTATAGAATCTATCAAAGATATTATTGCAAGATCGAACAGGGGCCCAGGTAATATTGTTTATGATTCAGATCCAGTAAAGCTTGTCGAAAAGGTCTTCGAACTTATTCAAAAAACAAAAGTAGCCAAAGTTTGAAATGGAATTTTTAGCAATTGATACGATACAAATGATATATCAGATTACGCTTGCCGCAGTTTTGGGCATGCTTATCGGATTTGAAAGGGAATACCGCGGAAAGCCAGCCGGCCTTCGCACCTATATGCTTGTCGCGCTGGGCGCGGCATTATTTACGATTTTATCCGTTGCAAGCTTAGCGACCGATCTCGGGAGTTCTTCTTTTGACCCTTCACGCATAGCTTCTCAGGTTGTAGTGGGTATCGGTTTTATTGGCGGAGGACTTATTATTTTTAAAAACGACAGGATGGAGGGTTTAACGACCGCCGCGGGACTTTGGGCAACGGCCGCGATAGGAATGGCCGTCGGCTTCGGTCTTTATGTTTTGGCGATATACTCGACGCTTCTCGTTCTTTTCATACTTTGGGTGCTCCGTGCTTTTGAAGATCATATTCACCACGACCCGCAGGTCTGATATGTTTTTTAACGCTTCATTTTTGGAAGCTGTCGGTTTGATTTTCGGCATGATCATAGGGTCAGGCCTTTTTGCCTTACCATATGCAATCAATGTATCAGGGATGGTTTGGGGCCTGATAACGGCCCTTTTAGCCTTTTTAGGCATATTGGGGATTCATTTGGCATACGGTGAGATAGTGTTAAATTCCGGCGGATTGCATCGCCTGCCGGGTTATGCAAAAGAATATTTGGGTAATTTTTTCGGGGCGTTTTCAATGATCTCCCAGATATTGGGCTTCAATACAGTACTTTTAATCTTCGGCGGTTTGGGAGGGATTTTTTTAAACATACTTTTCGGCGGGGATCCTTTTGTCTGGTCTCTGGTTTTTTTCGGTCTGGCGTCGCTTCTTCTGCTTTTTGAAAATATTGAGGGGATAGGTTTTATCGATTTTATTTTAACGATACCTCTTATCGCGATAATTATTTTTATTTCTTTCGCATCGTATAATAGCGGAAGTTTCCAAAATATTAATTTATTTGGGCAAGACCGTTTTTTTTCTTTTGGTGTATTTGTTTTTGCGTTAGCGGGGCTCGCGGCTATAGCCGATGCCCGCGATATTTTCAGGAAAAAGGACGGACCGGAAACCGGCCGGATGCTGAAGCTTGCGATTATCTGCGGTACTGCAGTATCGTTTGTCCTTTATCTTATATTTTCACTGGGCGTCTTAATGGCAAGCGACGGCAGTGTTACAAAAGACGCGATGTCGGGGCTCTCCGGTATTTTGGGGTCCAATATCGTAAAAATAGGCGCCTTGCTAGTTTTTTTATCCATTTTCAGGTCTTATTTGGCGCTGGGGTACAACTTGAACGCGATATATAAACTGGACCTGCGTTTGCCGCCGGCGATCGCCTGGGTAATCTCGCTTTCGGTGCCTGTCATCCTTTTTTTTGCCGGAGCAAAAGATTTCCTTAGGCTAATTTCCATAATGGGCGGTACATTTGTGGCCTTTGACGGAATTATGGTAGTTTATATTTTAAGAAGAATGAGAACAATGGGACTCTCGAAAGAAATGCTTCTTAGCTTCGGAAAGCTTCAGCAGTATTTTTTGATAGCGGTTTTTTCCCTCGGTATAGTTTACGAGCTAATTTATCAGATATTTTAATATGGAATTTTTTGGAATAGATCTTATCAGTCTTATTAAAACCGCGGGGTATCTGGGTCTTTTTTTTATAGTTTTTGCGGAGTCAGGCCTGTTCATCGGTTTTTTTCTGCCGGGCGATTCGTTGCTTTTTACGGCCGGCTTTCTCGCTTCGCAGGGGTATCTCAATATTTGGATATTGGCCCCCCTCATGTTCGTTGCCGCCGTTTTGGGAGATAATTTTGGCTACGCGTTCGGCAAAAAAGTAGGCCCTGCGCTCTTCAATAAAGAAGATTCGTTTTTATTCCATAAAGACCACCTTGTTAAAGCGAACGATTTCTACGCAAAACACGGACCGAAAACCATCGTTATGGCGAGGTTTTTGCCGATAGTCCGCACTTTCGCGCCAATCCTTGCCGGCGTGGGAAAAATGGAATACAAAACATTCTTTTTTTATAACCTTTTGGGCGGGGCGCTCTGGTCGCTCGGCTTAACCTGGCTCGGATATTTTTTGGGAAGTGTTGTGCCCAACATAGACAAATATTTAATTCCGATAATAGCGGGAATAATATTCGTTTCGTTCCTGCCCGCTGTATATCACGTTATAAAAAACAGGGAATATGTACGGAAGAAATAAAAGTGTCAGTTTAGAAGCTATCGCTTTCAAACTCACCGCACTTGACAAACAGAAGTAATAGATATATTCTTTGATAAGACGCTTAAAGATTATCTTTATGCCTGTTTCCGGCAGTTTCCGGGACAATAATTGAAAAAAAGAAGGAGGTATGCGATGGGAATCGTGAGCCAAAAATATAAGCCTGGGGATTTTTCCGAGGGCCAGTGGCACGAAACGTTGGTAACTTTGGGGAAGCTTGGATTTTCTCCCCAAATGGCTGATTTGGTCGCAAATTCCAAATCCGGCAAAGCCAGGGAGATCGTGAAAATTTGCGGAGGCAACCCTTACGCCGACCTCGTAGCCGACTGGGAAAAGTTTTATGAGAAGCGCGGCATAAATGTGGATTTTTCCGGCTTAGCGATTCCGGAAAGCAGAGAAGGGTTTAGACACATTTTTGTGCCCAAAGGCATGACTCCGCAAGGGGGATACGACCTTTGCGCCACCAAATCTAAGTGTTGGAAGTACTGCGGCGATAAAAGTTTGAATGATGTTGTTGCTCGCGAAGACCGTACCGCAGAAAAAGGAAGTTATGTCATTTTGGTGCAAGATGGAGTCGAACCAAACGAAGAACTTAAGGGAAAATCTGCTGACAATCTTGCCACGATGAGAATTTCAGGGAACACATTAACCGAAGCGTTGGTGCATGAAGCCAAATACAATGACGAAACTGGTCAGCATCTAAATCTCGTCAACCGGAATCTTTGTTCCGGCTCGCGCTATTCCCGTGGCGATGTTCCGCTCGTCCGCTGGGACAGCGGTTACTCCGAGTTGCATGTGAGCGAGACGCTTCCTCTGGATGCCTTTGGCACTCTGCGTTCTCGCAAGGTAGTTTCTTGACCTTTTAACTTTTCTCTTTTAACCTTAGGGCGCGGCTTGGTCGCGCCCTCTTTTTATATTTATATTTTTTTGATATTATAAATACGGCTAATATAATCGGTCCTCGACTTTATGTCGGGATAACGGTTTGCCGGATAATTTTAAGAAACTGCTTGCCTGATTTTGGAGAAGAATCGCCTAGGGTGACTGCTTCCAAAAAATTTCCAGCAAAAGAGCTGGCTAACTCAGATAATTTTATAAAAGATTATCGGTGTAACGGATGAAACCAGGCAATAAGCGGCTCGCGCTATTCCAATGGAAATGTTCCGAACGTCAACTGGGACAGCAATTACTCCGAGATGAATGTGAACAGGACGAATCCTATGAATGCCAATGACAATCTGCGTTCTCGCCAGAAGTTTCGATAAGAAAACACCGCTTAGGCAGTGTTTTCTATTTTCAGATATTTTATCCATCCGTTGGTCATTTTGGACATTTCCTGAAGATCGGCTTCTATTTTGAAATACGCCTTGTCTTGAATAATTTTTAATTCGTTTGTGATCCTGAAAAGCCTCTTTAAGATCTCGATCTTAATTCGAGCATTGTTAAGTATAGAAAGTTTGTTTGGTTTTATTTCAAGGGCCGCTTGAAGTACTAGGGTTAATGCTTCAAGACTCATATTTTCAATTTTGTAAAACTCACAAATTTTATGTGCCAAAGGAGCATTAAAACTAATCGGGGGGGGGGTGTTAACGAGATCGAAATCCATAATAATATTTTTGACCAGATTATTGGCTTGGATAATCTATTTTTGGCATGGCGGGAATTTAAGCGCGGAAAAACTAAAAAGCTAGAAGTGCAAGAATTTGAATTGAGTGTGGAGGACAATCTATTCCGGCTACGGCACGAACTAAAAACTAAAACTTACCAACACTCTGATTATACTGCATTTTACGTTAAAGACCCCAAATTGAGACATATCCACAAAGCTGATGTGCGCGACAGAGTTTTGCACCACGCTATTTTTAGGGTTTTGTATCCAATATTTGATAAACATTTTATCCACGATTCTTATTCTTGCAGGCTGAACAAAGGGGTTCATAGGGCGGTTTCGAATCTGGAAAAATATTGCAGAAAACTAAGCCAAAATAACCATTTAAATATATTTGCGTTAAAGTGCGATGTGAAGAATTTTTTTGACTCCATTGATCAAAGTATTCTTTTGAAGATTATAAAAAATGAGGTCGAAGATGAGAATGCCATATGGCTGATTCAAAAAATTATAGTAAGTTTTGAAAAGAGCAAAGATAAAGGATTGCCACTTGGGAATGTAACAAGCCAGTTGTTTTCCAATATTTATCTGAACGAATTAGACCAATTTGTTAAGCATAAATTAAAGATTAAATATTATGTCCGTTATTGCGACGATTTTATTGTTTTAAGCTCTGAAAAAAACGGTTTAATTGAATTGGCAGAGACAATAAATAGTTTTTTGGGCAATAATTTGGGTTTATCGTTGCATCCTGGTAAAATTGTTATAAGAAAGTGGCGCCAAGGGATAGATTTTCTGGGTTATGTTACAATGCCTTATCGCAGGGTTTTGCGCACTAAAACTAAAAATAGAATCTTCACAAAAATAAATGATAAGAACATACAATCTTATTTGGGCATATTGAAACATTGTAATGGTTATAAAATAGAACAAAACATTTTAAAAATGACTAAAGCTGGAGAGCTAGAAAATTTAAAAAGAGCAATAGAGGCTGATAAAAGTCTGTCGCTATATGGCGCGGCGAATTTAGTTTTTGGAGAGGGAAATCCGGAGGCGGAGGTAATGTTCATCGGAGAAGCGCCTGGGTTTCATGAAAATAAGCAGATGCGGCCCTTTGTGGGACTTGCCGGAAAACTTTTAAATAAACTTTTGGCGGAAATTAAATGGCCGAGAGAGTCAATATATATTACGAATATCGTAAAGCGGCGGCCGCCCAAAAACCGCGACCCTCTGCCTAAAGAAATAAAAGCTTACGGGCCATATTTAAAAAAACAAATTAAAATTATCAACCCGAAAATTATCGCGCCTCTTGGACGCTTCGCGATGAATTATTTCCTGCCGACCGAAAAAATCTCACAAGCCCACGGTAAAGCCTACACGCTTCGCGGAAAAATAATTCTGCCTCTCTACCACCCCGCCGCCGCTTTGCGCTCAACCGCCGTTTTGAAAGATTTGGAAGCGGATTTTAAGAAGCTGCCAATATTACTCAACAGAGCTGTATTATGAAAGTTTTATTTATTTGTAAGGGGGATATGTTTAGGAGCCCGATGGCCGCGGCTATTTATAATAAAGCGACAAAGAGCAGCGATGCTATTTCGGCCGGTACATATGTTGGGGCGCCGGATGAACCGGAGGGGCGCGTGTTATCTGATTTGTTTCCGAAAAACGATGCTGTATTTAAAATCTTGGAAGAAAATGGGATAAACATACGAAGCAACCGAACAAAAAAATTAATTCCGCAAATGCTTGCCGATGCCGACATTGCGGTTTCGATGGCAGAAGAACCATTCATTCCGGATTTTTTGAAAAATGATAAAAAGGTGATTTGGTGGGATATCGCCAATCCTGAAAAGGCGACTTCGGAATTTGTTAAAAAAACATACGAAAAACTCGACATACTTATCCGCGAACTTATAAAGACACATTGATAAAAACTATTCTTTTAGATGCGGGCGGAGTATTGTATTTAAATAACGGCGGAAAGGGCTATGTTAACCCGCCGTTACTCCGTTTTATTCAAAAAAACCAAGACCGTTATATTTTCGGCGTTATATCTATGACTCAATATGATCTGGAAAATATCTTAGCACAAGACAATATCAGACAATTATTTGACATTGTTCTGACTACTGGCAAAGAAAATTTGGACAAAACTAATCCTGAAATATATCAACTGGCCCTAAAACAATTGCATTCGTCGGCAGAGGAAGCAATATTTATCGATAATTACGAGGAATACGTACAAGTCGCTGAAAAAGCAGGGATAAAATCAATTCTTTACACCACATTTGAAAAATTGGAAAGTCGATTACGAGCATTGGGGATTAATGTCTAATTGTTCTGCTCAACTACGATCTTAAAAGCAATCGAATCCGATTTCAAAAAATTGCCTAAGTTATTGAAAACGAATATTTCCCAAAAAAACAATCACTTGATTTTCATTGCAGACTAAGCTAATATGGCTATATGAATAAAACAATAGCTGGGACAAGAACAAGCAATATAGTACATCGTCAAGTTGCCGCGGCATTTCGCGAGATTTTAAGCGACCCTGACGCCGGGCTAGAATTTAGCCGCGTAGCAGGTTTGCGACTAAAAAAATCAATTAGGTCCAGCAAAACCGGAAAGACAAAAGGCCTTAGCGAGGTTTTAAATAAATATAGGTAATACAATTAATATGCCGGAATGGTATTTTGATATTACGCCGGAAGCCGAAAGGGATCTGGATAAATTGGATGTTCCCATAAGGAGGCGTGTTGTGGAGAGGTTAAGCTGGTTTCAGAAAAATTTTACTCAAATTATTCCGTTGCCTTTAGGCGGCAGACTAGGTGGTTTTTTCAAACTGCGCGTCGGCGATTGGAGGATAATATACGAGATTAATGAGTCGGCGAAAAAAGTAACAATTCACGCGATAGACAAAAGGGATAAAATTTATAAGCGGAAGTGATGGGTGGCAATACATCATATAGTTCACCGAAAGTAGAAATGCGGGAAAGTCCGATAAGCGGACGCGGTTTGTTTGCTAAGGGAAATATAAAAAAAGACGAGCTCGTTGTTAGTTTTGTCGGAGGTAAAGGAAAATTTGTTGTTTCGGCTGTTGCGGACGAGCTTTTTGAAAAAGGAGACGATCATGTATTGCAAATCGACGATGACCTTTATTTTGCGGCAACTACGCCGGAGGAATACGAAAAGGAAGACCATATAAATCATTCTTGTAATCCGAATATCGGGATTGATGGAAACTTAAATTTTGTTGCCATAAGGGATATAGAGCCGGGAGAAGAAATTGTGTTTGATTACACAATGTCGGAAAGTTCGGAATATTCTTTTGAATGCCGTTGCGGAAGTAAAAACTGCCGAAAAACCATTACTGGCAATGATTGGAAAATTCCGGAATTACAAAAGAAATATAGCGGATATTTTTCGGACTATTTGGCAAAAAAGATGCTATAATTAAACGGTGAACATCCAAAAAATATACATAGGGGGGTGGTTTCAGAGGACAACGCTTCATTTGTCCGAGATTTATGATTTTCTGAAGGAAGGAAAGTCGGAATTGGCGCTGAATTCGGCCAAACTTAAGGATTTACGGGAAGCGCTCGGAATAGACTCAATAGAGATGAAAATAGACAATCTGGACTATATACTGTTTCGGTCCAAGTCCGGAATTGAGGTAAAAATATATGAGGACGGCTTAATTGTTTTATCAAAAAAGCCCGATGGCAGCGCGGAAGGAAATATTAATAATTTAACAACATACTACGAAACTAAACTCTCTCCGGCCATAAGTTATATTTTTAGTCTCGGCGCCCCAATTCCAAAAGAATTGGCGAATATTAAGACGATCTATCCGTATTTTTTGGTTTTGGATAAGGCTTCAAAAAGCGACACCGAAGCTTTGTTAAAAGATTTCAGCCAGGAAAAATATTTTGAGATTACAAAACAGGAGTTCGAGGTTTATCGCGGAAATAAGCTCTACATAATAAACAACCAAAAAGAGGACTTGAAAAATATCGAAGATTTCATACACGAGCAGATTTTTATGCGCGAGTTCAAAGGCCAGCTTCACAGATATTTAAATCTGCACCGCATCATTTGGGAGCGCATTGCGGAAGTTAAAGAAAGGGGAAAGATCAAGGGAAACGAGATAGGGCCTTTCAAAGACAAAATAGAGGGCTATGCAAAAACCGTAAATCTTATTGAGGCAAGGATAAACCAAATGGGCGCGTATATTCGTACCCGCGCATCAATTGCCAAGAGCAGCGGCGAGCTGAAAAAATTTGCGGATATTTTGGAATTCAAATACGAAACGCTGGTTGATACTTTGGAATATATAAAGCATATCTGGGGGATGACGAAAAACTATGTAAATTCGGCGCTGGATCTTTTTTCGGGTCTTCAGGCAAAAAGTACTGAAAGCTCGGTTAAAAATCTGACGGTTATAACTTCGATGGGTGTTGGTGCTACACTCATCAATCTTTTTACCCAAAAACCGCCGGAGCTTACCTATGCCGGGGCTACTTATTTTTTGGCGCTTGCGGCAATCGGATATATGACAAACAAAATTATGCAAAAATTTGCTAATAAAAGAATGTATAATATAAAAGATATAAAAGTACAAAAAGATATTAAATAACCATGAAAATCAAAATAAACATCACGGTAAACCGGGCGGTGCAGATATTGCTTTGGTATCTTTTTTTTATCGTGGTATCCCTTGCTCTTTTTACCCCGATTTTCGCGGTCTTCGTTAAAGATTTTATTGTGGGTGCCAGCTTAAGTACTATCGGATTTGCTCTTGCTTCATACTCCGTAGCGAAGTCCTTTTTGCAGATACCCCTCGCAAAATATTTGGACAGGATAAAGGGCGAGAAAGATGATTATTATTTTCTTCTTATCGGGGCAGCGTTCGCGGCGGTATATCCTTTTATGCTGCTTTATATTCATCTGCCGTGGCATCTTTATCTTTTGGAGGCGTTTGCGGGGATAGGGGACGCGGCGCTGATGGCAGCTTATTATTCTTTATTTGCGAGGCATGTCGATAAGGGCTCGGAAGGATTTGAATGGAGCTTGTTTTCGGTCGGGGGAAACACTATCTCCAGTGCGATAGGCGCTGCGTTGGGCGGAGTACTGGGAGACATGTTCGGGTTCAGGTTTTTGTTCATTGTTGCCGGCATAATAAACGCCTGTGCCGCATTGCTTCTCTTTTATTTATACCCTTTGCTTGATGGCGGAAGAGCCGTATCGATTCCCCCGTTTACGCCTATTCCCAAAAGTCCGGTAATTAAACAATAGAACAAACCCGCCAACAGCAAAGCAGTTTGGCGGGCAAGAGACAACCCAGGCGCGATGTCCTGGGTTTTTAAAAAAATAGATAGATTGTTCAACGAACAAATGATGGCACGAGCAAATGTGTGCACGACGCTCGAACAGAGCTTGATTGGTTTTGCCTAAAAAGGACTTACCACTTGGGTGCACACGTTTCCTTGAGCCAGGTCGTCTCCGACCAGGGTCGGAGTATGCGGCCAATATTTACCTGAGTTCATTATAGACTAAAGAAAAAGTCCCGCATAGGGCGGGACTGTGGATATCCTTGGAACCGCCAATTGGCGGACTCAAGGTCAAATAGTGGGAGAGGGCTTCACCGCTGGCCGGTAGTGCAAGTCCTGCGCTGGACGATTGCGATCCGGCATTTGCCCGATCCGGTTTACGTTGGACTGAGGCAGCAGAGCATAACGCATGGAACACCACGCATCAGCATACCCCATGCTTAAGAAAAGAGCTTCCGTCATTTGTTCCGAAATGGCTTACGCCAATTCTAGCGCCGACACTCTTTTCTCGTCTGTCTTTGCATTGGTCTCCCGTAATCATTCTAACAAAAAAATCGTCAGTCCAGACGGCCAGTTGTGGAAATCCCGCGATCGGATTCCGAACAAAAAAATGCCCCAGGCTTAATGGTACCCGGGGCGGTTCACAATATATGTGCGGGAGACTTTTGAACTTCTTTAAGCATCAATCAACTTTCCGGCGCACCGGAACGCCCGCCACCGGGCAATCCACCTCTGCATCTGAAGCCTATTTTCCCTCACATAGAATGCTTTATGGTACGCGAAGTTTTACGCGAAAAGACTAGCTATTCTATGCGCACTTTTGTATTATACTCCTTTTAAAAAAATTGTCAAATCGTGGTTTCGTGTTAAACTATAGCCATGACCAACGGGGAAATAGCCAAAATTATGCGCGAAATGGCGATGCTCTATGAGATGGACGGAGTACTTTTTAAACCGCGGGCTTATGAGCGGGCGGCTTTTGGCATCGAGTCGGAAAGCGCTGATATTTCGGAGCTCTATAAAAAGGAGGGAGAGAAAGCATTGCTCCGGATACCGGGGGTGGGGAAAGGGATAGCGTTTCATATTGCGACGATATTGCGGGGCAAAAGTTTTCCGGAATTCTCAAAGCTCAAAAAGAAAATTCCCGTGGATATTTCCGCACTTTCTTCGGTTGAGGGCGTTGGGCCGAAGATGATAAAAACGCTGTACCAAGAATTAAAAATAAAAAACGTGGCGGACCTCGAAAAAGCGGCGAAGGCCGGGAAGATCCGCAAGCTCCCTCATTTTGGAGAAAAGTCGGAAGAAAAAATATTAAAAGGGATTGAGTTTTTTAAAAAATCCGGCGGGCGGAGAATATTGGGCCACATTTTGCCGGAGATAAAAAATATGGAAAAGATGATTCGATCATTCGCCGAAATTGAGACGGCAATTATTGCGGGCTCCGCACGGAGGAAAAAAGAAACCATCGGGGACATCGATATCCTGGCCATTCCCAAAGCATCCGCGAAACCGGAGACGATAATGGATAAATTTATCGCCTTGCCTTTTGTTGAGCATGTTTTCTCAAAAGGGAAAACAAAAACGATGGTAAAGCTAAAAAACGGCTTGGACGCTGATCTGCGCGTTGTACCGAAAGAATCGTACGGCGCCGCGCTCAATTATTTTACGGGCTCAAAAGACCACAATGTAAAACTCCGGGAACTTGCGATGAAAAAAGGATTAAAATTGAATGAATACGGTTTGTGGCGTGGCAAAAAAATGGTTGCGGGAAGAACGGAAGAAGAAATTTATAAGGCACTCGGCATGAATTATATCGAGCCCGAAATGCGGGAGAATACAGGAGAGCTCGAAGCCTCAAGAGCGGGCGGCCTCTCGAAACTTATCGGCTACGGCGATTTGAAAGGAGATTTGCAGACACAAACGAATTGGACAGACGGCGAAGATTCAATTGAATCAATGGCGAAGGCCGCGAAAGAGATGGGTCTGGAATACATTGTAATAACCGACCACACAAAAGCACTTGCAATGACCGGCGGATCAGATGAAAAAAAGCTGATAAAGCAAATGATGGCGATAGATAAAATTAATAAAGCGTTTGGCGTAGGGCATAAGGCGTTTAGGGTTTTGAAGGGCGCGGAGGTAAATATTATGAAGGACGGGTCCCTAGATATTGATAATAAAACGCTGGCAATGCTGGATGTCGCGGGGGCGGCCGTACATAGTCATTTTACTCTAACCCGCGAAGCGCAGACGAAAAGGGTAATAATGGCTATGGAGAACCCGAACGTGGACATAATTTTCCATTTAACGGGGCGCCTGATAGATAAAAGAGCGCCGATAGAATTAGATATTGATGAAATAATCAAGGCGGCAAAACGCACCAAAACGGTTTTGGAAATAGACGCTTATCCCGACCGTTCCGACTTGAAGGACGAATACATTAAAAAATGCGTTCTAGAGGGTGTTAAAATGTCCATTGATTCTGACGCGCATTCCAAAGCGCACTTCCGGTTTTTAGAAATGGGTATCGCACAGGCCCGCCGCGGCTGGGCGACCCGCGAAGACATCATCAACGCCTGGCCATGCGAGAAAATGCTCAAAATGTTGAAATAGACCTTTGCCACTCCGTGAGTGGCAAAGGCGACATAAAAAGCATTATTCTAAAAATATATCGGAATATTCATCTGTTATGCGGCTGCTCCAATCTTTAACTCCGTTTTCCAGGCCGCCATATTCTTTTTTAAATGATTTTATAAAGTTGTCGTTAGAAATTATTTTTTTAATATTTTCGTCGACAATTATACTATCGTTTTCCAGGCCGAAACTTGAAAACTGATAATTATTTAAGAATGATTTTGCGGCATTCCAATTTTTTATTTTACCTTTTCTCCATTCCGGCGCATAAAGATCTAATGGATTTGAATTAACATAAACAAGGACATGGAAGAATTGTCGGTTTTCAATGATCGGCACTGCTTTGAATCTTCCCATAAAAAGAGACCCTTTTCGTTCATTAATAATATTGAAATATTTAGCAAAGCTATTACAAGCTCTATGCATCCAAAGCGTAATGCCATTATTCACTAATTGTTTTACGCAAATATGGAAGTGATTGGGCATTAAAGTTACGGCATATACTTCTACAAGAGGCGAGCCATCACCGAATATTTTATTCGGCATTCGTCTAACGCCCCGTAAACTTAGGCCAGTCGTATTAGATTGGACTAATGCCGATAAGAATCTTTTCGCATCAACCTTTTCCGAAAAGATAGATATTCCCTCAGTACTCCTATTGCATATGTGGTATATTGCGCCAGTTATTAATGGATTTTTTCTCATATTGGTTTAGAATACCATTGCCACTCCGGGAGTGGCAATGGTGGCTGGGGAAATAAAAAAAGCGGGAGTTAATCCGCTTTTTTTATTTTTTTCTGCATTCCTGTAGAACCGGATGGAATTTTTGTTGAAGGTCATCCGGAAAATAGGTTTTTATCGATTCATGAAAATTTAAAAGGTCTTCTTCGTTTTTTCTATTAATTCTGTGCGCTCTCCCTTCGCGAGTGACAAATATTCCTACAAGTTCTTTCCCCTGATAATGATATGTGATCGAAAAGTTTAGCGAAGGCCGTTCAACCACGCTGATTCCTTCATCGGTACCGGGCCGGTGGCCGTATGTGCATTTGTAATCCAATGCCGGACTATAACATTCCATTCTGTCGGAGGTAAATTCAGCCTGATTCGGCATGGTTTGAGTAAAGCCCATGGATGCTCTGAAAAGCAAAGTAACAATTGCGGTAAATGAAAAAACCAGTTTAAGCATTCAATTTTCCTATATCTACAAAAAAGATAGCATATTGATATTTGAAAGGCAAATAAAAACTTAGGTCTCGGGAACCTAAGTTAAATATCTAACTTGAAAGCGTCGGCGCGGGCGTAGCAACCTTTCAGGAATTTTTCTTCATCAGGCGAGAGCGTCATATTTTTGGCATATGCCGCTATTTCTTCCTCGTTCAAATTGTAAACACTTTTAAGACCGCCGTCCTTTACGGCGGCATACCCGGAAATGTTATTTTGTTTGCCGCCGATTGTAAGGGCAGGGTAGAGGACGATTCTTGCCAGTTCTTTTTCGCGGCCGAAGATAATTACAATCTTCATCTCTTTCAGGTCACCGTAAAAATTCAGAAAAAGAGGAGAGGGTTTCGTGCGCGAGCAAATCAGCTCTTTTTGCCACGACGTTAAAGTCGGCGATGGGGGAGCTATCCTCTCAACAGTCACAATATTTTTAGGATAGAAAAAGGAATAGGCCGAATATAGAAGCATTGATATGCCGCCAAAAAGCAGGGCATAGCTCAAAATTAGGAAAATTTTTCTTTTCAAACCATTCTTTTATCTCCACGAAATCTAGCGTATAATCAACATAAGGTCAATAAAAACCATGCCTATTTTAGAAGTAAAAAATCTGTCCGTTTGGCAGAACCGGAAATCGGTTCTTGAGGGAATTTCTTTTTCCGTGGAGAAAGGAGAGAATCTCGCGGTAATCGGGCCAAATGGCGCCGGGAAAACCACGCTGTTTCGCGCCATATTGGGAGCGCAGAGGTTCAGAGGAGAAATAATAAAAGCTCCGGGAACGAAGTTCGGGTACGTGCCACAAAAACTGGATTTGGAAAGAGATCTGCCAATAACAGTAAAGGAATTTTTGACGCTGCGTCCTCATGAGGGCAAAGACAAAAATCATTCGCCGGAAAGCGTTCTCAATATGGTCGGCCTGACGAAGGAATTTCTAAAAAGAAAAATAGGCGAGTTATCAAGCGGAGAGCTGCAGCGCATTATGGTGGCGTGGTCCGTTATCGGCCATCCTGACATTTTGTTATTCGACGAGCCCACGGCGAGCATAGACGTATCCGGCCAGGAAACCGTTTATGAGCTTTTACACAAGCTTCAGGATGAGCAGGGTCTTGCTGTAATTCTCATTTCGCATGATCTTTCGGTCGTCTACAAATATGTCGGAAAAGTTCTTTGTCTGAATAAAAATCAGATTTGTTTCGGGCCTCCTGCGGAAGTGCTGACACCGCTCGAATTGGAAAAATTGTACGGCGGGAAAAAGAAATTTTATCATCATATTCACGAAACACATGGAAACAACTAATTTTATATACGCATTGTTCGCGGGCGGCGCAATAGCGGCCGCGGGAGGGATGATAGGCTCTTTCGCGCTTTTACGGCGCATGGCGCTTGTCGGAGATGCGCTTTCGCACGTAGCGCTTCCTGGCATTGCGCTGGGGCTCATTTTCCATTTTAATCCGTTTTTGGGAGCTTTCATATTTCTGGTGTTGGGCACACTTATTATTTGGACCGTTGAGCACAAAACAAAGCTCCCTGTCGATACCTTGGTCGGAGTTGTTTTTACCCTGGCTTTGGCGGCCGGCGCATTACTTTCAACTGAAGAGGAAATTTTGGAGGCGCTTTTCGGGAATATCTCTATTGTCAGCCGGTCCGATATGTTTGTAGCCGTAGCAATTTCACTCTGCATTGTTGCTTTGCTTCTCTATTTTTATAAAAAATTCTCATTAACGCTCATTTCCCCCGACCTTTCACTGTCGGTAGGATATAAGCCGCACATGTTGGAACTTTTGTTCCTCACTATTTTTGCGCTGGGAATCGCCGCAGGTATAAAATTTACAGGAGTTTTACTTATCGGCTCGCTCGTAATAATACCTCCCGCCACGGCTAGAAATTTTGCGCCGAGTATGAAGTCTTATATTTGGTTATCGGCATTTTTTGGAGTGTTGGGGGCTGTATTAGGAATTTTTATAGCAAAAATTTACGGACTCGCTCCAGGACCGGTTTTCGTCATTATTGCGGGGATATTTTTCTTCGTCTCGGTTTTTTTGCGGAAGAGTTAAACTATTTCCAGAACTTGTTTGAATACTTCAGGATGCTTCTCGGCCAATTCCGAGAGAACTTTTCTATTGAGCCTTACATTGGCTTTGTTTAGTTTGTCGATAAGTTTGCTGTACGAAATTCCGTTCTCGCGGGAAGCGGCGTTTATTTTGATGTTCCAAAGCGCGCGGAAATTGCCCTTTTTCTTGCGGCGGTCCTGGAAAGCATGGCGTCCCGCATGAAGCAGCGCTTCCTTCGCAGCGCGTTCCTTTTTGCTTCTCTGCCAGCGAAAACCCTTAGTCTGGCTAAGGACCTTCCTTCTTCTTTTTAGTGCTGTTACCCCCCCTTTTACTCTACTCATATGATGCTAATATGCTAATTTAATGCAAATAATGCTAATTGCTAATAATTTTCTTCTCATTCGCGATTCGTTGATTGGCATGAGATTTGTAGATTGGCATCTCAATGGTAAAGATAAGATTTTAACAGCATATTTTGCTGTTTATCCAAAGGACGCATGCCTTTGTTGGAAAGCTGTTTCGAGCGCGATTTTTTTGCCTGAAAATGGTTGATCCCGCTTGGCATCCGGAGGATCTTGCCGTTTTTGGTTAATTTAAACCTCTTTGTTATTGATTTTGTTGTTTTTGTCATAATACTAATTACTAATAAGTTACGAATATACTAATGCTGAATTCATATATTAGTATGTGATTCGTAATTGGTAATCTATCATTTCTTCGGCCCGATTACAAGGGAGAGACCCCTTGGACCCTTTTTGATATCCTCCCTCTCAAATGAGCGTGAAATAATGGCCAAAAACCGCTCTATACGTTCTTCTAAAAACTTTCTGTCCAAATATTTCTCGCGTCCGCGCAGTGCCAGGTCCACTTTTGCTTTGTTGCCTTCCGTCAAAAATTCATCGGCCTGCTTCGCTTTCAGTTCAAGGTCATGGAGCGACGTTCCGATGCCGATACGCACACTTTTTATCTCGACGTCTTTTTGTTTTTTCGCGGCAAGCTTCCTTTTTTTCTCCTGTTCATAAAAATATTTTCCCCGGTCCATTATTTTGGCAACCGGCGGTTTCGCGGTGGGGGATATCTCGATAAGGTCAAGTCCTGCTTCTTTCGCCTTTCTTAGTGCTTCTTCCGTCGTCAAAACTCCGAAGTTTTCGCCTTCCGGTCCTATGACCCGCACTTCGCGGGCGGATATTTGATTGTTGAGTCTTAGTTTTTGGATAAAAATATAGTAGCAGAGATTTTGTCTCAAAGCAAACAAAACTATGCTTTCGGAGGAAAAGGAGTATATTTATATACCGGATCTGGCCAAAGTTACAGCTTAATCGACATTCCGGGTAAGGTCAGGAAATTGATATTTGGCGATGCATTTCTTGTTCAAGCGTTTGTGGGAAATTGCGTATTATCATATGTTGGCTAGCTGGA